>Ga0302319_10026924_pt1 | contig 10104 bp, 7 predicted proteins | sample Bog_T0_2_FD_203319 | JGI IMG/M metagenome (GOLD analysis project Ga0302319, IMG submission 203319) | Peat permafrost microbial communities from Stordalen Mire near Abisko, Sweden - Bog_T0_2 | ecosystem: Environmental > Terrestrial > Soil > Wetlands > Peat | place: Sweden: Abisko, Stordalen Mire...
GTGGTCGGGCATTATTCGCGCCGGAGCCAAGATGGTGTCAGCGGTGAGTACGAGCGTGGTTCCCAAAATCGCGGTCATCGTGGGCGGCAGCTTTGGCGCAGGCCACTACGCCATGTGCGGCAAGGCCTACGATCCGCGCTTTCTCTTTGCATGGCCGACGGCGCGTTACGCGGTCATGAGTGGGACCTCTGCGGCAAGCACGTTGGCAGAAGTACGCGCAAAGCAGATGGAGCGCGGTGGAAAGACACTTTCCGAAGCGGAGAAGAAGGCGTTGTACGACGAAATCAAAGCCACCTACGATGCCCAGGCCGATCCTCGATACGGCGCGGCGCGGCTTTGGATTGACGCGATCATCGATCCGGCAAAGACAAGAGATGCGCTGATCGTCGCGCTGGAAGCCTGTGCCTTGAACCCCGAGCTGCCGAGATTCAATCCGGGAATTCTGCAAACATGATCTCGGGAGGACGAACGGTGAACGCAGCGTATCCCGCTTACAATCCCTATCATTCGCCGGATATAGAAGGAGCGCGATCATGAGTGTCGAGCTTGAATCGGTCGAGAGTCTGTATCCCTTTGTGTTGACCGAAGAACAGGAACATCTTCGCCGGGAGATTCGCGAGTTTGCCGCTCGAGAGATCGCGCCCAACGTCATGGCCTGGGACGAAGCAGGCCAGTTTCCGCTGGCCATCGTCAAGAAGCTCGGCGCAATGGGCTTGCTCGGCATGATCTTTCCACCCGAGTACGGCGGCGCAGGTCTTGGCTATGTGGACTACACACTGGCCATCGAGGAACTCTCGGCGGTTGACGGATCGATAGGGCTCACCGTGGCTGCACACAACTCTCTGGGAACCAACCATATTTTTCTCGCGGGCAACGAACGTCAAAAGCGCAAATATGTCCCGCTTCTGGCGAGTGGCGAATGGCTTGCGGCATGGGCGCTCACCGAGCCGGGCTCCGGTTCCGACGCCGCCGCTGCAAAAACAACAGCCGTGAAGAAGGGCGACCGTTACGTGCTCAGCGGCAACAAGACCTTCATCACCAACGGCAGCTACGCCGACGTTGCGGTGGTCATCGCGATCACTGACAGAAGCAAGGGCACGCACGGGCTCTCGGCGTTTGTCGTGGAAAAGGGAACTCCGGGTTTCAGGCCGGGAAAGAAAGAGAACAAGCTGGGCCTGAGGGCGAGCGACACCAGCGAACTCATCTTCGAGGACTGCGAAATTCCCGCGGAGAATCTACTCGGCGCTGAAGGCGAAGGCTTCATTGACGCGATGCGCGTGCTGGACGGTGGCAGGATATCGATTGCCGCGCTGTCCCTTGGGATCGGCCGAGGTGCGCTGGACGCGGCCCTCAAGTATGTCAAGGAGCGCCGGCAGTTTGGCAAGGCGATCGCGGAGTTTCAGGGCATTCAGTGGAAGCTGGCCGATATGGCCACCGAGTTGGACGCGGCACGCCTGCTCACCCAACGCGCGGCGGTGCTCAAGGATGCGGGCCGCGCGGTTACGCGCGAGTCGGCGATGGCCAAGCTGTTCGCCAGCGAAGTCGCGGTCCACATCTGTAACGAGGCGGTGCAGTTGTTCGGCGGCTATGGTTTTATTAAGGATTACCCCGCCGAGAAGTATTATCGCGATGTGAAGCTATGCACCATCGGCGAAGGCACCAGCGAGATCCAACGGATGGTGATCGCGAGGGAAATTCTGAAGCTGCATCCATCGCGCGGTTAACACGCGTTGAGGCGGACAGAGATGAGCGATACGGTGAAGATTGTCGAGTGTCCGCGCGATGCCTGGCAGGCTTTGCCGGCGCAGATTCCAGCAAGAGCCAAAGCGGACTATCTGCACAAGCTCATCGCGGCCGGCTTCACGCACATCGATGCTGTCAGCTTCGTTTCGCCTGCGGCGGTTCCACAAATGGCGGATTCAGAGAACGTGCTGCAGCTTCTCGAGCATGACCCGAACGTAGATCCCCACGTAGACCCCAACGTAGACCCGAACCTTGAGCTGATCGGAATTGTCGTCAATCGCAAGGGAGCTGAGCGGGCCATCGCCACCGGTGCCGTGCAGACGCTTGGCTTTCCGTTTTCAATCTCGCCCCAGTTTCTCCGTCGCAATCAGAATCAGTCTCCCGAAGAGTCGTTCGGGGCGTTGAATGAGATCGTTGCTCTCTCGGCTCAGGCGGGGCTGGGCGTGGTCGCCTATCTCTCAATGGCTTTCGGCAATCCATACGGAGAACCATGGAATCTCGACTTGGTTTCGGACGCCTGCCAGCTCCTCATCGAATTGGGCGTGCGCCAAATCTCTCTCGCCGATACGGTCGGCCTTGCGTCGGGCTCGCGCATCGCGGAAACTGTCGCTATCGCTCTCGGGCTGGATGCCGGTGTCGAGATCGGCGTCCATCTTCATGCGCGCCGCGAGCAATCCGCAGAGAAGATTCGCGCGGCATATCAGGCCGGCTGCCGGCGTTTCGACGCGGCGATGGGCGGGATGGGTGGATGTCCCTTTGCACAGGACGCTCTTGTGGGGAACATTTCCACAGAAATCCTGATTGCAGCGCTTCGAGAATTGGGCGCGCACATTCCGCGCCTTCAGCCTCTCGATGAGCTCATGCAGGCCGCCGCCGAAATCGACCGAGGTTTCAGCGTGGCAATGTCGTAACCTGCGCACCCACATTCCAGGCAGGAAGGAGGGCTACATTGAGCAACTCGACGATCTCCGTTGCAGACGAAACGAGCATCCGGACCATCACGCTCAATCGTCCCAAACGCCGCAACGCGATAACCCCCGAAATGCAGCAAGAGCTGATTGTCGCACTGGAAGAAGCGGCCGCCGATGGCTGCCGTGTGGTTGTTCTGCGTGGCGCCGGCGAGGCGTTTTGCTCAGGACTCGATTTGCAGGCCCTTCACGAATCCGGCGCAGAAGCCGCTATGGATCATCGGGCGGATGCTGAGCGCGTCGCACGCCTCTTTCGCACGCTTTACGAGCTGCCGAAGCCCACAATCGCGGCGGTACACGGCGCCGCCATGGCTGGAGGCGCGGGGCTCGCTATCTGTTGCGATTTCACCGTGGCCGTTCCAGATGCGAAGTTTGGTTTTCCTGAAGTGCGCATCGGCTTTGTGCCTGCGGTCGTCTCGGTCTTCCTCGCCCTGCAGATCGGCGACAAGCGCACTCGCGACCTTCTGCTTACGGGCAGGCATTTCGATGGCGCGGAGGCGCATCGTCTGGGAATCGTGAATGAGATTGTGGCCGCCGAGGCTCTGATGGAGCGTGTACGTGCCCTGGCGCAGACGCTCGCGGCCAACAGCCCTGAGTCTTTGGCCGCAACCAAGCGGCTCGTGGCCGCGCAGCATAAGGCATGGATTGACTCCGCAATCGCCCTGGCAATGGAGGCCAGCGCCCGAGCCCGTGAGACAGGAGATTTCCGCGAGGGTTTGGCGGCCTATCTCGAAAAGCGCAAGCCCGTCTGGTCCCAATAGGCGCGGTCAGTCCTTACCGTGCCGCAACGCCAAACGAGACGGAAGCCCCTGTCTGGCGCTCCACAATTTCCTGCGTCACACCAGGAGCGAGCTCGATCACCTCGAATCCGGAGTCCGTAAGATCGAGGACGCACAAATCCGTAATCACGCGTTTGACTACTCGTATTCCCGTCAGCGGCAGCGTGCACTCGCGTAAGAGCTTGGCGCTCCCGTCCTGCGCTGTATGTTCCATCAGGACAATCACCCTCTGCACTCCGGAGACGAGGTCCATGGCGCCGCCCATCCCCTTCACCCGCTTGCCTGGAATCATCCAGTTGGCCAGATCTCCTCGCTCCGAAACCTGCATGGCGCCGAGAATCGCCAGGTTGATGTGCCCACCGCGGATCATTGCGAAAGAATCGGCGCTGGAAAATGTGGCCGCGCCAGGTACGAAGGTCACTGTTTCTTTGCCGGCATTGATGAGGTCAGGGTCGACGTCGCCTTCGAGAGGATAGGGACCCGTGCCCAGCAGGCCGTTCTCCGACTGCAAAGTCACCGTCATTCCCCTGGGTATGTAGCTCGCAACCATCGTCGGGATGCCGATTCCCAGATTCACATAGAAGCCGTCTCTGAGCTCTTTGGCTCCACGTTCAGCCATCTGATGTCGGGTCCATGCCACCTGCCTACTCCTCCCGCGTTCTTTTCTTCTCAATCCGTTTTTCGGGGTTGGGATTGTGCACGAGCCGATGAACGAAGATCCCAGGAGTATGAATCTCGTCGGGATCCAACTCGCCCGGTTCCACTATGATCTCCGCCTCGGCAACGGTGATCTTGCCGCATGTCGCGGCAAGGGGATTGAAGTTACGCGCGGTACGCCGATAAATCAGATTGCCGTGCAGGTCGGCCTTCCAGGCTTTCACCAATGCGAGATCGGCTTGAATACCGCGCTCAAGCAGATAGACGGTACCGTCGAATTCCTTGTGTTCCTTCCCTTCGGCAACCACGGTACCAACACCCGTGGGCGTGTAGAAGCCCGGTATTCCCGCCCCGCCCGCTCTCATGCGTTCGGCCAATGTGCCTTGCGGGCAGAATTCAACCTCGAGTTCCCCTGCGAGGAACTGTCGCTCAAACTCGTTGCTGTCGCCCACATAACTGGAGATCATCTTCTTCACCTGCCGAGTCTGAAGCAACAATCCGAGCCCCCAACCATCCACGCCGGCGCTGTTGCTGGCCAGGGTGAGGTTGCGAACATGGGTGTCGCGCAGTGCCAGAATGAGAGCCTCGGGAATGCCGCATAAACCGAAGCCGCCGGTTACCACCATCATCCCATCGTGGACGATTCCCTCGAGAGCCGTTCGAGCGTCTGGCCAGAGCTTCGTCAATCCCACCCGCCCATCGACGTGTGATTGCGGCATGGTTCAACTTCTCCAGCGCATTTGGTCGCGCGGATCAGATTATAAGCTTCTCCACCCCTTCATCGTGCGGCCCGCAGCGAAAGGCAGCCTGGTTCCTCCCACCTCGATCCTGATTTGGATCAAGCACCTCTTCGCCGCGAAAGTCGATTCTGTATCTTTCAAAGCACCGGGATAGGGCGAAAGATTCCGCGCTGGAAAACCTGGCTGCCCCCGGGGAACAAAAGTCAATGTCTCCTCGCCGGCAAAGCTATAGGCCTATGCCACTCGCGTGGTCCTCTTTTCAATCCGCTTTTCAGGCGTGGGATTGTGCACCAGCCGGTGAACGAAGATGCCAGGCGTATGAATCTCGTCAGGACCCAACTCGCCCGGTTCCACGATGATCTCCGCTTCGGCGACGGTGATCCTTCCACACGTGGCGGCATTGGGATTGAAGTTACGCGCTGTGCGCCGATAGATGAGATTGCCGTGCAGATCGGCCTTCCAGGCTTTTACCAATGCCAGATCGGCTCGAATACCTCGCTCCAGGATGTATAACATCCCGTCGAATTCCTTCTGTTCCTTGCCTTCGGCAACCACAGTGCCGAAGCCGGTCCGCGTGTAAAAGCCCGGGATCCCCGCGCCTCCCGCCCGCATGCGCTCCGCGAGCGTCCCTTGCGGGCAGAATTCTACCTCGAGCTCCCCTTCGAGGAACTGCCGCTCAAACTCGTTGTTCTCGCCCACATAGCTTGAGATCATCTTCTTCACCTGTCGAGTCTGAAGCAGCAATCCCAGGCCCCACCCATCCACGCCCGCGTTGTTACTTGCGATGGTAAGGTCGCGCACGTGCGAGTCGCGCAGCGCCAGAATGAGAGCCTCGGGAATGCCGCATAAGCCGAATCCGCCAATCGCCAGCGTCATTCCGTCGCGTACGATCCCTTCCAGAGCCGCTCCAGCGTCCGGGCAAAGCTTCGTCAGTCCTAACCGTCCGCCGATGGGGGTTTTCTGCATCGATCGAGCCCTCCTGAGCGTCTCCTGCGCGGCGAGAATTATAAGCTGCCCATCGGTGATTTGCGGTCCGTGGAGCGAGTGGGCCTCGCTCTCTCTGCGACAATCGCCGATTCAAATCGCGGATATCAATGTTGAATCGTCGTTTCTGCTCTTGTTGGTTTCTGGGTGACTTGCGCAGGAGTCGGCAACTGCGATCGATCCCAACCTCCGCCCAACGACATAATCAACTGCACCGATGCCGTCATTTGCTGAACCTTGAGAGAAGTCAAGGTCTGCTGATTGGAAAGGAGCGCGGTCTGGGAAGATGTCACATCGATATAGGGATCGATGCCGGTTTGATAGCGCCCAATCTCGAGTTGCAGCGAGGTCTCGGATGAGCCCACCGCTTGCTGCTCGCGCTGGATCTGCTGCGACAGGATGCGCACCGTCGCAAGCGAATCTTCAACCTGCTGAAATGCAGTCAGAACAGTCTGTCGATAAGCAGCGAGATCCCCATTGTAAGTGGCAATGTATTGATTGACGGTCGCCCTGCGCAGGCCTCCGTCGTAAACGGTCTCTGATATGGTTGGGCCTGCGGACCAGAAGCGGCTGGACCATTCAAGCAGTTTCTGGATCGTCGAACTCTCCACGCCTGCGGTGGCTGAGAGCGTCAGGGTCGGATAAAACGCAGCGGTGGCCACGCCAATCTGCGCGTTGGCGGCGGCCATGTTTCGCTCGGCAGCAGCGATGTCGGGGCGCCGTTCAAGCAGTTGCGATGGAACGCCGATTGGAATGGCCGGAGGCGCGCTCGTGCCTGGAACAACAAGGATGGAAAACGCCGAAGCCGGTTTGCCGATGAGCGTGGCAATCGCATGTTCGTACTGCGCCCGCGCAATTCCAAGGTTGATTGCAGCCGACTGCGCGTTCTTAAGGGTTGTCTGAGCCTCGCTTACGGAGATCTGGTCTCCCACGCCGGTATCATAGGCAGCCTGAACGGATTCAAGCGCCTTCTTATCTGCCTCCACCGTGTCATCGAGAATCTTCTGCAGGGCATCCTGGCCGCGAATCTCAAAAAAGTATTCAGCCAGGCTGGCTTGCTCTGTCAGTTTCTCATTCTCAAGATCGGCTTCGGTCAACTGAGCGGTGTATTGGCCTGCTCGAACGGTATTGCGCACCCGGTCCCAGAGGTCGGGCTCCCAGGACGCATTCACATCGAGGGCAAACAGTTGCGACTGCTTTCCCGCAGTCGTCGTTGTCGTGGTCGATGTTCCTGTGTTCGAGTTAGAAGTGATGTTGGATGATGTCTGCGAGCGGGTGTACGGAGCGCCTATGCTCACGGTGGGGAAGTATTGAGATCGCGCCTCGCGCACCAGCGCGCGAGCCTCCATGTAGTTCTGAAAGGCCTGCTTGATGTTCTGGTTGTCGATGTTGAGCTGATCTTCGAGTGCGTTTAGTTCCGGGTCATTATAGATCTCCCACCACTTGCCTCGAAGCATTGCATCGCCTGGCTGCGCGACTGCCCAGTCGCCGGATTCCTTGAACTGTGGGGGAGACTCTTTGTAGAGTGGCGGGGCGGTGGTCGCGGGCGGAGTGTACTTCGGTCCTACGTTGCATCCTGTCAGCGTCGCCGAGAGCGCAATGAGGATGAGTGCATAGAGAGCCGCGGGTTCCAGCCGGCAGTGCGCGATACGATTCATAACAGACACTCCATCACTCTCCTTTATGAGGTAGCCTCTGCGGCTCCTGCTTGCAAGGGATGGGAAGCCTTGCTCGTGAAGCGCATGCGCACGCTGTCGAAGAGCAGATAAACCACGGGCGTTGTGTACAGAGTCAGCATCTGGCTCACGATCAGCCCGCCCACGATGGTGATGCCCAGCGGCCGCCTGAGTTCGGAGCCGGTTCCGGTTCCGAAAGCCAGTGGCAATGCGCCAAACATGGCGGCCATTGTTGTCATGAGGATGGGCCGGAAGCGCAGGTGGCAGGCTTCGAATATGGCATCGCGCGTAGACTTCCCGTGTTCGCGCTCCGCCACAAGGGCAAAATCGATCATCATGATCGCGTTTTTCTTCACGATGCCGATCAGCAGGATGATTCCAATGATCGAGATCACGTTAAGGTCGATCTTGAACAACATCAGCGCGAGCATGGCTCCCACGCTTGCCGAAGGCAAAGTGGAGATGATCGTAATGGGATGCACCAGGCTCTCATACAGAATACCGAGAACTATGTAGACGGCGAATATGGCTGTTAACGCGAGAATCCACTCGTTGGCCAGCGAATCCTGATACGCCGACGCCGTTCCGGAAAAGGAGCCGCGCACAGTCGGCGGCATGTTCAGCTTCTCCTGCATCTGGCTAACTTCGCGTGTGGCATCGCTCAGCGACATATCTGTGGCCATGTTGAACGACACGGTAACCGATGGGAACGTACTGGTGTGATTGATCTGCAGCGGCGTCGTGCTTGCCTGCGCTGAGGTGACCGCGGAAAGCGGAATGATGCCGCTCCCTGTGGTGTTGAGATAGATATTCTTAAGCCCTTCCGGGCTCTGCCAATAGGGCGGCGCTACCTCCAGCACCACGTAATACTGATTCAATTGCGTATAGATAAGGGATACTTGCGACTGCCCAAAGGCCCCGGATAGGGCGCTGTCCAGAGACGACGGCGTAATACCGAGCCTTGCTGCCGTGGGGCGATCGTAAGTGAGCAGCTCTTCCAGGCCACTGTTCTGCGCGTCGCTGCTGACATCCTGGAATCCCTTGAGCTTCTGCATCCCGGCCAGAAGGATGGGACCCCAGTGCGATAGATCCGATACGTTGTCCGACTGAATCGTGTATTGGTACAGTGCATTGCTCTGGCGTCCGCCGATGCGCAGGTCCTGCGCCGCCTGAAGGAAGGCTGAAGCGACCGGAAGCTTATTCAACTTCGGCCGCAATCGATTGATAACATCCGCTGCGGAGACCTTCCGCACATTCAGCGGCTTCAACGCGATATTGATACTGCCGGTGTTCCCTGTCCCGGTATGGACAATAACATTTGCGACCGCCGGGTCCGCCTGGATGACCTTCTCGATTTGCAGAATTGAGTTGTCCATCACAGGAAACGATGCATCCTGCGGACCGCGGGCGTTGCCTGTGATGACTCCGGTGTCCTGCTGCGGGAAAAATCCCTTCGGGATGATGTCGATCAGATAGAAATTCAGCCCGATGGTAAGCACAAGCACCGCCAGCATGGGGCCCGGATGCTTCAGAACCCAGGTCAGAGAGCGGCTGTAAACGGAGACAATCCACGCAAATCCCTTCTCCGTGATTCGAAATGCGCGGCCATGCCGTATGGTTCGCTCATCTTTCAGCAGATAGGCGCACATCATTGGCGTGGTCGTGAGGGAGATGATCATCGAGACTAGGATCGCTGTCGAGAGGGTGATGGCAAACTCGCGGAACAGCCGGCCTACGATCCCCGCCATGCAAAGGATGGGAATGAACACTGCAATCAGCGACATGCTAATGGACAGGATGGTAAAACCAATCTCCCTGGAGCCCTCAAAAGCCGCCTTCATCGGGGACATGCCCTCTTCGCGAAGGCGTGAGATATTCTCCATCACCACAATCGCGTCGTCGACGACAAAACCCGTCGAGATTGTCAAAGCCATGAGCGAGAGATTGTCGATGCTGAAACCAAACAAATACATCACCGCAAATGTGCCAATCAGGGAAACAGGAACCGCCACCGTGGGAATGAGTGTTGCACGCCAGTTGCGCAGAAAGATGAAGACGACGAGAATTACCAGGATGACCGAGAGGATGAGTGTGTTCTCCACATCCGAGACAGACGCGCGAATGGTTGTGGTGCGGTCAACGACGATTGTGGTCTTGATTCCTTGCGGAATGGATGCTTCGATCGACGGCAATTCTGCGATGACCCTGTCGACCGTATCGATGATGTTCGCGCCCGGCTGACGAAAGATCAAGACAGTTATCGAGGGTACGCCATTCAGATATCCCGCATTGCGAATGTTCGACTGCCCATCCGCAACGTCGGCCACGTCCGACAGCCTGACTGCGGCTCCATGATTGTAGCCGACAATCATCTGCCTATAGTCGTCTGCGTGGTTCAACTGGTCGTTGGTCACGATGTCCGCCGTCGTATTTCCGTCTGAGATTTGACCGAGCGGTTCGTGAACATTCTCCTGCGTCAGCTTGGACTGAACATTCTGGATAGTTAGCCCATGGCTATTCAATAACGTAGGATTGACCTCAACGCGCACCGAGGGAC
>Ga0302319_10026925_pt1 | contig 10104 bp, 9 predicted proteins | sample Bog_T0_2_FD_203319 | JGI IMG/M metagenome (GOLD analysis project Ga0302319, IMG submission 203319) | Peat permafrost microbial communities from Stordalen Mire near Abisko, Sweden - Bog_T0_2 | ecosystem: Environmental > Terrestrial > Soil > Wetlands > Peat | place: Sweden: Abisko, Stordalen Mire...
TCCACAACCCATCCGGACCAAAATCCGGTCTTTTCGACATCGGTAACGACAATGCCCGGCTCGTGCTTCAAAGCCTCGAAATACCGGCTCCAGCGAGCCTGCCGATAGAAATACCACCCCAAAAGAGCCAGCAGAATGAAAGCCAACACTGCAACGTACGGCCACAGGCGAGCCTTCACCCTCTTCTGCGCCGACTGCCCCAGCAGGCATGCTTCCAGAATCGGGTGGGCCGGCTCGAAAACAGAAAGATCGTCCTGCTTGAAATTGTCGATCTCAAACTGCAGCGATCCTTCGATCTCATCCAGGGCCTTCCGGAACACCTGGCGAAGTTCCATAGGGGCAGTGCCCCCAACAGCCGCTACCAGCAGCACTTTCGGCGAGTGGGTCAGCCAAAGCTTAAACCGTCCGGCATCCACCGTCTCCAGTTCCTGTCCGCCTTCCGCAAAAGAGTCGGAAAGAAAATCCTGAATCGCAGTAAGCATGCCCGAAATCATGTCGGCATCCTTAAGAACAGAATCCTTAGCTGCTACATGCTGCAGTAATAGCCCGCTCTTGCGGTGAATCAGAAAAACCTGCTCTACCGAATACAACAGACTCCGCGCCAGCAGGATTTCATTGAAAGGCTTGCCACTGATGACAGATTCAATGCGCCACTTAATAGAGCGCAAAGAGGCGCTCTTCTCTACAATCTGATTCAACCCCTCCGCGAAGTCCCGAACTGCCGCCGCGATAGAAGTCCGTATCGCAGGCCCGATAATCGGATAAATCGCATCTGCCAGTTCTTTAGGATTCCTGCGAACCGAACTCGAAAACGCCTTCTCGAGAACCGGCTCCAGAGCCTCACGCAAAGGTTTGGCCTTAGCGCCTCTGATCGCTTCGGGAAGCACCTGCGCCAGATCCGCGGTACGGCGCGTGGGGTCGTCCACGCGTGTCTGCAGTTGTCCCAGTTGTTCGAGTTCCCGGCCAACCAGCAAATCTCGCAACTGGCCAAGATCGTCCGGACTCTCGACCGGGGCCGGAGCCCCGGCGCTTCCTGACCGAGCGTCGGACCCGGGCACCTTACGCTTCCGAGCCGGGTATCTGGAACTGGTCGCTGAGCCTCAAAGCCAGTTCTGTGAACAGCGAGGCAAGCGCGGCGCGGTCTGTCTTGCCGTCGCGCAGTTCGTGCACGCGCTTTTCCAGAAGCGACGCCAGTTCATCATGACGCGCGTGAATCTCTTCCGTCAGATTGCGCGCTTGCTGCAGGATGTTATTGCGCAAATCGCGCTCCACGCCGGTCGACCGGTCATCCAGATCGCGAATCCGCCTGGTCAGGCTGTCGCTCAACTCCTTAAGCTCCCTCGATTGCCGCCCATCGCCATCGGTCCTCTCGTCGCGTTCCGATTTCAACCGCGCCTGCACAGTTTCGAATTCCTGACGGATATAGGTTTCCAGTTGCTCAAACCGGCGCCGGCTGCTTTCGCGAATCTCAAACGTCTCCTTGGCCAGCGTTTCTTCGAGGCGCGCAAAACGCGACTCATAGTCGCGCATCTGGGTGCCGAATAAAATATCGCGAATCTTATCTACATTGCCGGCGCCCCCGCGTAACACCTGCGTCGCGCCGTGATCTGATTGCTCTGCCGGACTCATCTTGCCTTCCTCCCGAACCTGATTTTCGAAACGTCTTCATTTTACGTACGGGGCAATCGATTTAAGCTGACGCCTCCGTCACCACCCGTATCTTATGTGCGAAGCAGGACCGAACCCGCGCATCCAGCTGCGGCGGCGTAAACGGCTTCGCGAGAAAATCCGTAGCACCCAAAGCGAAACTCGCCTGCGCGCTCGCCTCGTCTCCGTGAGCCGTCAGCACGATCACAGGCAAAGCGCGCCCCGTGTCGTCCGATCTCAAACGCCGAAGAACTTCGAAACCGTCAACATCGGGCATGTTGAGATCCAGCACCAGAAGATCGGGACGCCGGCTCGCAATCAACTCCAGTCCCTGTGCGCCGTCCTCGGCTTCGATTACCGTATGGCCTCCGCGAGAAAGAGCCTTGCGCGCCAGTAAACGCAGATCCTCGTCGTCGTCCACCACCAGAATCAGCAGAGAGCCGCCGGAATGGCCGGCTTCGGCTGCCAACACCTGGGGCGTAGTCGTCTTGTCGCCTTCGAACACCCCTTCAAACCCCTCGCGGGCACACGAAATCTCTACCGGCGACCCCAGCGATGCCGCTACCTCGCGCGCGCTCGCTTCCAGCCGGTCGAGAAACGCATCGTCATGCGTCGGGTCGTGATGAGTAAGAAAGACTCGCTTCACGCCTGCCGCTGCGGCAATCTTCGCCACATAAGAGTACGTGCTGTGCCCCCAGTTTTTCTTCGCCGGATACTCTTCCGGCGTGTATTGCGAGTCGTGGATAACAACATCCGCACCCTGCATGAACGCGGCATGGCGCCGGTCGCCATCGTGAAGAATCGATTCCATCCTGCCCGGTTCCGCCTCCGACCGCCACAGGTTCTCCCAGTAAGGTTCGTGATCGCACAGGTAAAGTATCGACGCGCCGTCCGCTTCAATCTTGTAACCCAAAGCGATCGCGGGATGATTCAGAAGCTGAGCCGATACGCGCACGCCTTCCAGCTCATGAACGCCTTCGCTCAGGTCGCGATACGAAATATCCGCTCCCAGTTGCTTGAGCTCAACCGGAAAATACGTGTACTCCATCTGCCCCGAAAGCACATCGGGCAGGGAACTGTGGGAACCCAGTGGCCCGCACACCGTGAAACTGTTCCCGGGAACAAACAGCGGGATGAAAAACGGAAAGCCCTGAATATGGTCCCAGTGGGTGTGGCTCAGAAGCAGAGTCGCCGTCACAGGCTTGGCCGCATTCGCCATCAGATCCATACCGAGCGGTCGGGCGCCGGTGCCGCAATCGAACACGAAACGATGGCCGGCTTTGGTCACCACCTCGACGCACGACGTGTTACCCCCATAGCGAATCGTGGAAGGGCCGGGTGTGGCGATAGATCCTCGGGTGCCCCAAAAGCGTAGCCTCAACGTTGTGTCTCCCTGGCTGTGCGCCGTTGTCTAATTTACTCTAATCTAAGTGCTCGCGTTTGGATACTGGAGTTTCACCGATTCCACGTAAACCGCAAACTCGTCCAGATTTTTGGCGATGGTGGCAGCGTCCGAGGCCCTCGCCGCGATCTCCAGTGCCGCGCCCAACTCCGTCAGTTTTTCGAAGCCATACCCCGATCCCGTCCCTTTCATTTTGTGCGCCAGCTTGCCGATCGTCGCAAAATCCGCCGCCTGCAAAGCCTGGCGGTAAACCAGCACTTCCGCGCGCCGCTTTTCCAGATAGGCCGGAACCACATCTTCCATCCCCTCCTCAACTGCCACCTGAATCGACGTTTTTATCTCGGCGGCCCGCGTCGTCCCATACTTGCCCAGCGCAGCCAGCAACGCGGTCTGCCGAATCGGCTTGGTCAGCAGTTCCGTAAATCCCGCCTCAAACCCTTTAGCCGCCATTTCGACGAACGCGTGCGCCGTCAAAGCCAGAACCGGCGTCGCCGCAGCCCCGGATTCCTTCTCAATGCGCCGAATCTCTCGCACCGCCTGATACCCATCCATCACCGGCATCTCGACATCCATCAGCACCACGTCATATTCGTTCTTCTGAAACATCTCTACCGCAATCAGTCCATTCTCTGCGGCGTCAATCGAAGCGTGGGCCTTACGCAAATACTGAATGATAAGCACGCGGTTATCGTCTGAATCGTCCACCAGCAGTATGCGCTTACCCGAAGCGCGGCTCACCAGTTCCTCGGCCGAAACCGGCGCCTGCGGCACTGTGGAAGCACGCTCGGTCTGGTCCTCGTGTACCCGCAATTGCGCCGTGAAGAAGAAGGTACTGCCCACCCCCACTTCGCTTTCTACCCAAATACGCCCGTCCATCAGTTCGACAAGTTGCTTTGATATGGTGAGCCCGAGCCCCGTCCCGCCATACTTCCGCGTCGTTGAGGCGTCCACCTGCGTAAAGCTCTCGAAAATCGCGCCCAGCTTATCCGCCGGGATTCCGATGCCGGTGTCCTTAATCGCGAATCGCAGATGGCCCCGCTCCGCGCTCTCCGGGTCCTGCTCGACAATCACTTCAAGCCCCCCGTGTTCGGTGAACTTAATGGAGTTTCCCAACAGGTTAATAATGATCTGCCGCAGCCGATTCGGGTCGCCCACGAAATAGCGCGGCAGGTTCGGTGCTATCGAATGCCGCAGCCACAAACCCTTGGCCTTCGCCCGCACTTCCACCACTTCAAGAGCCCGCGCGATAACTTCGCCGACATTAAGCTCCGTCGCTTCCAGCTCCACGTGCCGAGCCTCCACTTTTGAGAGATCGAGGATGTCGTTAATCAGGTTGAGCAGCGCCACCCCATTGCGCTGGAAAATCTCGACATACTTTTGCTGGTCGCTCGTCAGCGGTGTCTGCGACAGCACGTCCGCCATGCCGATAATCGAATTCAGCGGGGTGCGGATTTCATGGCTCATCGTGGCCAGAAAATCGCTCTTTGCCTGAGTGGCCCGCTCAGCCTCTCGGCGTTTGACCTCGAGCTCGCGGCTGAGACGCTCCACCTTTTCTTTTTCCAGCTCGAAATCGTGCGCCAGTTGCTGATAAGTAAACAGCGCCTCCGGAAGCCGCCGAATTGCCACGAACCGCCGGTCCCCTGCCGTCGCCGCAACCGCCTGCACATAAATCTCATGGCCGCCTTCAGGATCGGGCTCGGTCCAGATGTCGGACACAGCCCGCTCCGAATCGCCAGACTCCCAAACCGACTCGCACTCCGGGAAAAAAATCTCAAGGATGGGAAACCGATCTGCCAGATCGACCGCGCCCACAGGCACGTCAAGCCACCTGGGCACTGCTCCCAGCGGCCGGTACACGCCATCGGACAGTTGCTCGAATACCGCAAGGTCCAGCGGCGCGAACAAACCTTCAGTCGTCGTCTTCGGAGTCGGAGTCATGCGTATTCAGGATCCGATGGGTCAAACTGGCGAACGCCTCTTCAACATGCTGACCCGATTTCGCGCTCGTCTCCAGGATACTCCACCCCGCTCCCGCCAGATCCGCCCACGCGCTGTCCGGTATCTCCCAGCTTTCCCGAAGATCGGCCTTATTCACCAGCACCAGAAACGGCCGCGAGCCGATTTCAGTCTCGACGCGCTGCTGGATCGACCGGGCGATATCGAGCGTCTTCGCACGCGTGCCATCCACCACCAGCAGGTACCCCGAAGCGTCCTTAACCTGATTTAGTTTCACAGGCGCCCCCTCTTCTTCCCCGGCCATATCCCAGAGCATGAGGGTGACTTCCTGGCCATCCACATCGAGAACCTTCTTATCGATCTTGACGCCGACTGTGGTGTGATATTTATCCGCGAACATGCTGTGGACAAAGCGGGCGACAAGGCTGGTTTTACCGACGCCGTACGACCCGAGCAGACAGATTTTCTTCTTCAGCATGACGGCTCCGATAATTTTTCGCAGGCGCCTGCGCCTGCTTTCTGCCGCCCCCGCCGAATTCGGCGCGTGAGCGGCAGAGTGATCGCGTATATGGTGAGACTGGTCAGGCTTCCTATAATAAGCCACACTACAAGAGCATGCATCGTCACAGTCCAAAGCGTCTGAATCGCATGAAAAACTCCTGACTGAATCAGCCCCTTCACCCCGGCAAGAGTAATCGCCGACGCATCCGCCCGAAAAAGCCACGCCCCTAACCGATAGAACGGAATCAAAAGAATCAACTGCAGTGGATAAACCACCCCGTTCACCATCTGAATCGCCGGCAGGTTGAGCCGAAGCGCCAAAGCAACCACTGTGCACAGGATCGTAGTTGTACCCAGCATCGGAATCGTCCCGATAAACGCCCCGAGCGCGACCGTCAACGCAATCTTTTCGGGCGTAATTCCCTGCCTCAGTAAGTTAGCGATTCGGCCCATTGCGGTTGCTCGCCAAACAGCAGCGAGGGGTTTGAGTTCTTAGTAAGCATAATCTGAACGTCGCCAATATGCCGTTCCCTGAATGCCCCTTCGCAAAACGCCAGATAATAGTCCCACGTCCGGCAGAATGGCTCGTCAAAACCCAGCGCCCGAACCTGATCGATATTTTCGTGAAAACGCCGCCGCCACTCGGCCAGCGTGTAAGCATAATGCATGCCAATATCTTCCATGTGGTACATCGAAAGCCTCGTCGATCGCACAAGCGAACTCAGAATCTCCCGCACCGAAGCCAGTTGCGACCCCGGAAAGATGCGGCGCTGGATCCAGTCCGTCTCTTTCTTATAAGCCGGGAACCTATGCTCGTTCATCGTAATCGCCTGCATCACCATTGAGCCGTCCGAGGTCAGCAGTCGGTCGCACTGGGAAAAGAAAGCATCGTAGAAATCAAGTCCCACGGCCTCGAACATTTCAATGCTTACCAACTTGTTGTACGATCCCTTGAGATTCCGGTAGTCCTCGAGCAGCAGCGTAATTCGCCGCCCCGCCTCACCGCCGCGCGCGAACGCTTCCCGCGCATAATCGTGTTGTTCTCTGCTGATCGTAGTCGTGGTCACAGTGCAACCATAGTGCCGGGAAGCATGCAGCGCAAATGCTCCCCAACCCGTGCCGATTTCAAGAACGCGATCGCCCGGCGAAAGCGAAAGCTTCCGGCAAATTCGATCCAGCTTCTCTTCCTGCGCGTCCTCCAGCGAATCGTCCCCATGCCGGTAAACCGCGCTCGAATAAACCATGTTACGATCCAGAAAAAGCCGGAAGAACTCGTTGCTCAGGTCGTAATGAGCATGGATGTTCCGCCTGCTCCCTTCTACCGTATTCCGATTCAAACGGTGACGAATCCGGTGATAAAGACGGCTCGCGAAACCGAGCAGACGGTTCCCGTTCTCCAGTTGGCCCAGGTTCCTCGCGGCCACCCGAATTACGGCAACCACATCGGGCGAAGACCAGTCCCCATCGACATAAGAATCCCCCGCCGCATCGTCGCCGCCGAGTAGCACCCGGGAAAAGAAACGCTCGTCGTGAACGGCAATGCACGCACGCAACGACGAACCCGAATCTCCAAACACACAGGTTTGCTCCGGACACGCGATTTCGAGCGTGCCGCCGCGCAGTTTGCCCAGCATGCCAAACACGGCTTTCTTTGCAAAGGTCATGAGCGTTTCGGTACCTCCTGAACCGGGGTCTTAATGCGGTCGGGATGAGTGAAAACCGGAATCTTCTTAATAAGCAGCCGAAGCGCCTCAAAGTGAATCGCGCCAATCACCTTCGCAGTCATCAAAGGATGCCGTGCCAGCGCTAAGCCCACATGGCGCGTATTCCAGGGCCGGTGTTCCAGCGACAAGGTAGCATCAAACAAACCGCCGCCGCCCGCCTCCAGCGTATTCATGTGCGCCACCAGCGATTCCCCGGGCTGCGTGAGAACAAATTCGTAATCCAGATCCATCCCCATAAAAGGCGAGACGTGCATCGTCTTGGGACAACGATAACGAAACCCGTTTTCACCCGCCTGACGATTGCGCGCGCTCAGCCAGTAATTACGCGTCTCCCCGAAGGTACTGTTGACCTCGGCAAGCACGCTGTCCAGACTCCCGTCCGGCCGATAGCAATAAAAAAAAGAAATCGGATTGAAGCAATATCCCAGATAACGCAGATGTGTCAAAAGGTAAACCGGTCCTTCCGGAAGCAGAACACCATGTGACGCCGCGTCCTGGATCAGTCGTTCCCGCAGGGACAATCCCGGATCGCCAAAATGATCCCGCTCTAAGAAACTCGCCCAGGCAAATCGGTTGTAGGCCGTAAAAGGCGTGCCCGCCATCTGCTCAGGCATTCGGTCGATATCCAGCCACGCCATAAACAGCTTGTAGCTGAACTTGTGCGGGCGCGGGCGGAATCGTCGATGACTCAGCGTTCCCGTATAAATGCCAGGCTCCGGAATCATTCGCAGTTCACCCCGATTGCTTCCGCCACGCGAATCCCGGACCGAACCCCATCTTCGTGGAAACCATAGAACCAGTATGCGCCGCAATAATGGGTACGGTTGCGCCCGCTGATTTCCTTCCACCTTTGCTGCGCACCAATGGCCGCTCGCGTATAGAGCGGATGCGCGTAAACCATCCTGCGCAGCACGCGCCGCGGGTCGATAGAACCGTTAGCGTTAAGAGTCACGCAGTAATCCTCGCGTGCCGAAAGCGCCTGCAGACGGTTCATGTGATAGGTCAAAGTCACCCGTCCCTGATCGCCTAATAAATAATTCCACGACGCCCGGGCCGCCCGCCGCGACGGAAGCAGTGAGGGATCTGTATGCAGGCAAGTCTCATTCCGGCTGGTGGTGAAACACCCCAGTATCCCGCGCTCCGCTCCCATAGGCCGCGCCAGCATGGGTAAAATCTGATCCCCATGGCATGCAAAAACAACCTCATCGAAACTGCGAGGCGCCCCGCTGTCAAAATGGAGAACAACCCCCCGCTCACCCCGCTCAACCGAATCAATCCGGCACCCCGAAGAAATCCGACTCTTATAAGGCGCTGTAATCGGTCCAAGATAGGAATGGCTGCCGTTCCGGATCGCCTTCCACTGAGGATGCGTATCGATCCCCAGCATCCCGTGATTCTGCATGAATCGAATCAGAGTGACCGCCGGAAACTGAGGCATGGCCTCAGGCGCCATCGACCATACCGCGCCGGTCATAGGAATCAAATACCGATCAATAAACACCTGAGCATACCGGCCCGCCTCAAGGAATTGGCCAAGAGTGAGCTCGTCCGCATCAACCTTGTCGAGAAGTTTAGGCGCCTCCCGATTAAACCGCAAAATCTCACTCAACAGCTTGTAATGACCAACCGATAACAAATTGCCGCGCTGCGCGAAGAAGCCACGCAAGCCATGGCTCGCATATTCGAATCTACCGCCCCCTTCGGTAACCGCGAAAGACATGTCGCTTGCCTGAGTCTCAACGCCCAGCTCCCGCATCAACCGGCAAAAGTTCGGATAAGTCCGGTCGTTATGAACGATGAATCCCGTATCGATCGGAAGCGGCCCGGACTCCGAATCCACCATCACCGTATTCGTGTGCCCGCCGAGCCGGCTATCACGCTCGAACAGATGCACCTCGTGCCGCCGGCTCAGATACCAGGCCGCCGAAAGGCCTGAAATCCCCGATCCGATAATCGCAATCGTTTTCACGAAGCAGCCACGCGTGCCGTGCTGCGAAACGGCCGCAGATCCCTTACCACGCCGCACCAGCTCAGAGCTTTCAGGCCCCACCAGGTGATATCGATCTCCCACCACCGCTCACCCTGCCTGCAGCTGCCGGGCGAGAAGTGATGATTATTATGCCAGCCCTCCCCTAAAGTAATTAAAGCCAGGAGCCAGTTATTCCGGCTCTCGTCCGGCGTATCGAAACGCCGCGTCCCAAAAAGATGCGCCAGCGAATTGATGGAAAACGTGCAGTGATAGAGAACCACCGTCGAAACCACAAAGCCCCACAGAAAAACCGGCCATCCGCCAATCAGGGCCAGCCCCGCACCATAAACCACCGCCGGAATCCAGTGGTGTTTATCGATCCATCGCAGTTCGGGAAATTTCAAAAACTCGGCCACCGCGCGCGGGTCGTACTCGTCGAAATCGTTTGACAAAACCCACCCCACATGGGCCCACCAGAACCCGCGCCGCGAAGGTGAATGAACATCTCGCTCGCGGTCGGATTCCCGATGATGCAGCCGGTGGTGGGCCGCCCACCAAAGCGCCCCTTTCTGGGCCGAGGTCTGCGCCAAAAACGCCATCGCAAACTGCGCTGCTCGACCCAGCTTGTAGCTCCGGTGCCCGAAATAGCGGTGATACCCGGCCGTAACGCCAAACATCCTTAGCAAATAACTGCCCACCAGCCACGCCACCAGACGCGGAGTCGCCGGAGTCCAAAAGGTCAGCAGCAGCCCCGCATGGAGCAGCGCGAAAAAGAAAACAGCCCCGTATTGATACTTTCGTTCGTTCAATGTGATTTCGATGCTCCTCCGAATTCGGACCGCCTAATTTATAAGAGCGTGTCGAACCACCATTTGTCAATCTTTTGTCCATGACAAATATTTGAC
>Ga0302319_10026927_pt1 | contig 10103 bp, 12 predicted proteins | sample Bog_T0_2_FD_203319 | JGI IMG/M metagenome (GOLD analysis project Ga0302319, IMG submission 203319) | Peat permafrost microbial communities from Stordalen Mire near Abisko, Sweden - Bog_T0_2 | ecosystem: Environmental > Terrestrial > Soil > Wetlands > Peat | place: Sweden: Abisko, Stordalen Mire...
GAGCGGAGGGACCTGGGAACATCGTTCCACGAACCGCCGCGCAGCGCCCGGGCGGGCGAATCCGCGTTCTCCTTCTGTTTTTTACGGTTGCGGCTGGGCTGGGGAAAGTATGGCTGCCCGTCCGGGGGTATATCCGCCAAAGACTCTGTCCAGGAATCCGCGCACCACTCCCAAACATTGCCGATCATGTCGCTGAGGTTGAAGGGATGAGGAGCTTGGCCTTTGTCCTCATAATGGCCGACCGGCGACGTGCGCCCTTTCCCAAAAGCGCGGTTCCCATTGGCCCTCGTCGGGTCCCATCCGTCGCCCCACCAATAGCGGGAATTTTTGCCGCCTCTGCACGCATATTCCCATTGCGCCTCGCTCGGCAGGCCATAGGCCTCGGCGCCCAGCCGTTCGTTGAGCCATGCCGCGTAGGCGACGGCATCGTTCCAGCTCACGTTGATGACCGGCCGGCGATCCCGGCCCCAGTCCTGCTCATCCTTCGGCGGTTCGAGCTTCCTCGCTTCACAGAACAGATCGTACTCCTCGAACGTTACCGGATATTTGCCCAGCGCGAACCGCTCCGGAATGCGCACGAGCCGCTTCTTCCCATCGGGGCCTTTTTCGTCCGCATAGGCCTCGTCGTCGCTCTTGTCCGACCCCATCCCAAACTCGCCCGCCGGAATCACCACCATCTCCGGCGCGAACGGCGCCTCGCGGAATTCGGCGAGGTCGGGGAGGCGGGAAGGATTGAATTTCCGCCGAGCCTCGGGCTTGCGGGCGAGGTCCTGCGCCAACCAGGCGTCGAAATCCTCGGCTTGCTTGAGGGCCCCGAGGCTGACGGCGGCGAGATCGAAGATCGCGCCTTGGATGTGAGCGCCTCTGAACGACGCGCCGCGCAATTTGCAGCCGGTAAGGTCGAATTTCGCCATTTCGCATGCATCGAAATGGCAATCGGCAAGGTTTCCAAAGCGCAGGTCGTAGGCCTTGTCCAGCCCCGCCTTTTCCATCTGCTCCGCGAAGTTGTCGGACACAGAGGAACTGATTTCGGCGAACCGAGCCTCCACATCCGCGTAGGAAAGGGTTGGGCGCTTCACATGTGCCCCCGTAACGCGGCGCGCGGCCATCGCAAAAAGGTTGACACCTCGCGAATGTCATTCCCGCGCAAGCGGGAATCCAGTGGCGAAAGGGCGGCGTGGTGGCCCGGGATTCCCGCTTGCGCGGGAATGACAAGGGAGCATGATCCGCGGACGTGGGCTCGCGACGACATTTTCATTTCGGTCTCTCGGATTCCCGAACCGTCAAAATCTGCGTCGCGAGCACGACTTCCTCTTCATCCACGCCCAAATCCGCGAGGACCTTCTTTCTCGCCAACAACTCCCGGACCCTCTTGCCGTTGATCCGCTTTGCTTCTTCCTCCACCGGCGCCGACGGCCGTTGCTGCACGAAGCTGGATTCGAGAGAGGCTTGCATCCGCACCGTCAATTTGTCGCCCGCGCGGGCGCCACAAAAGGCGCCCAGCGTATCTTCGCTGACGAAAAGGTTGAGCCGCAGCGGCGGTTTCCTGGCGACAAACTTAACGAACGCATCTGTTTTCGGCCCATGCGGCTCGACAATAACCGCTCCACGGTCGGCAGGGCTTGCGATGCGCCGCCACGAGCGTCCCTCGCCCGGCGGTAGGTCGAAGAAGACTTCGAACTGGCGAAAGCCAACCAGGCACCCGCAGACTTCGTAGGGCTCACAATACACTTCATAAAACATCTCGAAATCGCCGCCCTCCGGAACGGACTGAGCGCCGTAAGACTCGATGAAGAAATTGGCGAATTTGACGTCCTTGGCCGAGGGCCTAGCGGGAACCAGAACGATTTGCGCTGGCGCGACCGGTGTCGGCGGCGCGGAGGTCTCGCGTTTGACCCTCTCAAAGAATCTCCTCGCCGTATCCTCGCGGTCGGGCGCCGTCGGGCTAAGGCCCGATCGCGTGTCGCGCCATTCCGGCCATTCCACTTTGCCCCTCAGCGCCACCGCCAGTCGGTTCTCGTTGTCTGTTGGGACTCTTGCTGACTTGATGCCCTTGCCGTCGGTCCGGACCCAATCATAGATCAATTTTGTTGGAATCCCGGTCTGCTCCGACAGCCAAGCGTTGTCCACCTTCGCGGCCGCGATCTTGTCCGCCAACTGATGAACATAGACGGAGTCGATGATTTCGTCGCCCATGGCGGAACTCGGATGATATCAACATTCCCGCGAGCATACCGATGTGAGGCGCAAGCGCATCCAAAAACTTCCGGGAAACCCCGGCAAATTCCGATTGCGCCCGACAGTGGGTTTTTCGTTCGGACGCCAAGCATGATGGCCTCCCGTCCAAGCACCGCCTCACGGAAAACGCCGGAACAGTCTGGTTGTAAGCCGGCGTCCCACGCATACTCTGCCTGACCATTGTCGTTTGCCAGGAGGCAGCCAATGGTCACGCGGTTCCTGATTCTGATCCTTGCCGTCTGTTTGCGCGCCTTCGTCGCGCACGCCCTCAGCTTTCCGTTGACGGCGAAAATTTCCGAGCGGCTGCCGATCGCCCCGCAATGGGCTATTGAAATCCTCGCGATATTCGCCGCCGTGGTGATCGTCGAAACGATGGGAACGCTGGCGGAGCTTTTGGCGAGGCGTTGGCGTCACCGCGACTCGGATGAGGCCGGGCGCGACGGCTTGGCCTAGCGGCGCGTGCGGCTGGAAAGCACCCCTCTCCCGCTTGCGGGAGAGGGGCGAGTTCGTTCTGGCGCCCGCGAAGCGCTCTTTGCCAACTTCGCGGACCCGCCCGGTCTGTCACGCAAACGTGCGGGACGCGCTTACCGATTTTGGGAACCAAACGCCGCGCTTTGGCGTACTGTAATCGGTCCGCTGCAGCGGCGGTCGGAGATTCGTGATCATGATTTACCCCACTCAGCGCTCCGTCAAGCGAGCCAACCGAGCCGCGCAAGCGGCATTGGACGCAACCGTGACCATTGGCGCGCGACTGGGAAAGCTTGCGACCTCGGGCTCCCCCGCGGCCAACGCCCTCGATACGCACGAGATGGTCACCGAAAAAATGTCCGCCGCGGTGGAAGGCGCGCTTGGGGCGCAGGCGGCGTGGAATTCGTTTTTCCTGCGCGCCGCCTTCGGCGGCATGACTTCGCCGTTTCAGGTCTACGAGGGCTTGGCGGGCGTCGCCGACGCGGCCGCCGCTCCGTCGTTGAAACGCGTTCGCCAGAACGCGCTGCGCCTGACCGGGTTGCAGCGCATGTGAATCACCCGAACCTGAACCCCGCCACGTGCGCCGGCGCCTTCAGGCCCGGCTTGCCGAGCGGGTCGTCGATCGGCGGCAGCGTCACCTGCTTCACCGGCAACACGCCCGCCCAGATATCGAGCGCATAATCCTGTTCGTCGTCGCCGGGGCCGCCGGTCCGCAGCTTCGCCGAGGCCTCGTCGATCGGGATCGACATCACGCTCGTCGCCTTGAGTTCCTTGGGCGACACCGGGCGCAACCCGTCCCAGCGGCCGGGAAACAGGCCATCGACGAAATTCTTCAGCCGCAATTCCTTCTCGGCGGGATCGGTGATCGTTTCCGCCTGTCCGAGCAGCATCACCGAGCGATAGTTGATCGAATGGTGGAACGCCGAGCGCGCCAGCACGAAGCCGTCCATCAGCGTCACGGTCAGGCAGATGTCGAGCCCCTTGGTGGCCTCGATCATCCGGCTCGCGGCGGAACCGTGAAAATAGACGCGGTCACCCTCGCGCCATTGCAGCGTCGGCGTGACGAAGGGCTGGCCATTGTGGACGTAGCCGATATGGGCGAGCGGCGTGGCGTCGAGGATCGCGTCGATCGTGGCGCGATCATAGGCGCCGCGCTCGCCCATGCGTTTTACCCGGACACGCGGAGTCGGGGGTGGCTGCGTTTCGGACATGGCGAACTCCTTGTCTTCGGGATGGCGCACGCGGCCTTGGCGCTCCGCGCGACAAACTCAATCCAGCGCGAGGCCCGCCAGATCGACCCTCAAGACGCTGGCGATCGCCGCCACGACGAAGCTGTGGTCCTCGCGCTGCGGCAGACCGGAAACCGTGACCGCGCCGACACAGCCCGTTCCGGCCAGCCAAATCGGAAACCCGCCGCCATGCACGGCGTAATCGCGCTCGGGCAACTCGCCCTGATCGCGCAACGTCTTGCCATCGCGCGTAAACATGCGGCCGAGCAGATAGGTCGAGCGATGGAAATGCGCGACCGAATTGCGCTTGCGACGCGCCCAGTCGAAGTTCGACGGCGCCGCGCCGGGCAGCGCGAAGCACAACAGCGGCATCGTCCAGAGCTGGATGTCGACGATGATCGGCGCGTTTCGCGCCTCCCCCGCCTGCCGCATCAACAGCCCCAGATCCCAGGCGGTCGACGCATCGAACTCGGCGAAGCGCAGGCGCTCCTCCTGGAACTCCATGCGGCGGATGTCTTCGATGATGTCCATGATCAGCCTCAACCGTCTTTGCCGCCGGGGCCCATCGCGCGTCGCGCTCGTCGTTGAGATTGCCGCAATCGCCGCCTCTCGGGGCCCGCTTGCCAGATTGGCGACCCCGGCGCAATAGAAGGGACTTCGCGACGGCGCAAGGGTCGGTTTCGGGGAACAAGGAGCCGAGCCAGCAGCAAGGGCGCGCGCTTCTAACGAACTTGAAGAGCCGCGCGCGAAAACAGTATTGGGCGCTATTGCGATAGGGGGGTATCGCATGCCGGCAGTGGATCCGGTTTGGCTGGATTTTCTTGAATTCATTGCGCTCAGAAACGATCGCTGGACCTTTTTCCGCGGACTTTCGAGCATCGACCACCGAAACGTTCCTGGCGCCGCTCGGCCCGACAAGTCGCCGCCCGGCGGATGGCGCCCCGATATCGAGCAGCGCCTTTTTCAGGATTTCAAGGCCATGGCACAGAACTACGAGCCGGGCCTGAATTTTAACGATCTCGATTGGCTGGCCGTGGCGCAACATTCCGGCCTGCCCACCCGACTGCTCGACTGGACCGAAAATCCCCTGGTCGCGGCCTGGTTCGCTGTGCAGGACGAGAAAGTGCACATGCCCGCCCCGCCGAGCCGCAGGCGCACCCCGTTGCCCGCGGTCGTTCACGTCATCACGGTCAACCCGAGAGCGATCGTCACGGACCCGGACCCCTTCGTCGGCCCGCCGGAGCCCGTACTCGTCCGCGCACCCCCACGCGCCCGACGCATCACGGCGCAACACGGTCTTTTCTCGCTGCACCGAGATCTCGGAACGATTTGGGACCTGGACAGCGACGCGCGTATTCTTCACCGGGCGTTCGAAATCCCGCACGCTTCGAAGCCGGCGTTTCGCGGCGCGCTCGACCAGCTCGGTTTCAATCGCCATCGCCTGATGGTCGACTTGGACGGCCTTTGTGCTACACTGGCGTGGCGCTACCGGAGCAATAGGATATGACGCGCAGAAAGAGCGCAGGCGGCGAGCCGTCCAGAAACGAGGGGCGCATCGAAAATCCGGCATCCATGCTGGGGCCTCGAGCTGGCGTGAGCATCGGGCGCATGCGCTCGCCGTTGAAAGTCTTACCTCTCGAGCCGGGGCCATCAGAAGGGCGCGATACTCCGGAACTGGAGACGGCAGAGCAATTGTCGCAATGGCTCTCGGATCGGAAGTTCTACGATCAATATTTGCGTCGGTGGCTGGAGGTGAGGCATCCTGGGGCTAGTCTATTCGCTTTGTACTTCCCGCCGTCGTCGATCGTTCGCGAGGACATAGTCCAGACCCATGGAGAGGTCCGCAGCTCCGCCGTGATGTATGCGACCGGCGAGGCGCTGATTTCCATTCCGGCAAAGACGCGGCGCGGAGCGCCGACAGTCGCTGACCTCACCGTTCCCGTGCGCATCAGGGGCCATATTCAGGACGGGCGCTTCGTTTTCGACGAGGCCTACTTCGTCCCGCCATCGGCTTATTTTCCCCCGCTCATTCCCGATCGGGTCACTCGCGCACGGCGGGCGGCGCGACAATAATCCTCCCCGCATCGAGATCGATTTCCGGCGCGACGCTGGCGTTGAACGGCAGCAGCAGCGTCTCGCCGCCGCCCTCGGGCGCAATCTCCAGAATGTCGCCGGCGCCGTAATTGAGCACCGTCACGACATGACCAAGGATCTCGCCCTCGCGCGTCATCGCCTGGAGACCCATGAGATCGCTGTAGTAATATTCGCCCTCGCCGGGCGGGGGCAATTGCGAGCGCCGCGCGAACAGTTCGGCGCCGGTCAGCGCCTCGGCCGCATCGCGGTCATCGACGCCCTCGACGCGGACGACGACCATGTCGTCCTTCATCCCGCGCACCAACTTCAGCGCAAAGCGCCGCGCGCCGGCCCCGTCGGTGAGCGCGCCATAGGACGCGATCGCCTTGGGATCGGCGGTGAAGCTCTTTACGCGCACTTCGCCGCGCACGCCTTGCGCGGCGCCGAACACGCCGAGCCGAACGAGACGGTCGGGATCGCGCATGGTTACGCGGCCTGAGGATTACTCAGCGGCGGCCTTCTTGGCGGCGAGAGCGGCGCGCTCCTGAGCCTTCTTCTTGGGCTGCGCCTTTTCCGGATTGTTTTGAGCCGGCCGCTTCACGACCCCGAGGATGTCGAGCAGGCGCAGCACGCGATCGGTCGGCTGGGCGCCCTTGGACAGCCAGTCCTTGGCCTTTTCGACATCGAGCACGATGCGGTTGGCGTCGGTCTTGGGCTTGACGGGGTCGAAGGTGCCGATCTTCTCGACGAAGCGGCCGTCGCGCGGCATGCGGGCGTCGGCGACGACGATACGATAGAACGGGCGCTTCTTGGCGCCGCCGCGGGACAGACGGATCTTGAGGGACATGGTTTCTTCCTTTCAGGTATTTGCTTGATTGAATTCAGATATTCTGGCGCTGTCGCTGCTCCCGCGCGCGGGAGACGAGAGTCTCACTTCTTCTTTCCGCCGAACGGATTGAAGCCGCCGAGACCGGGAAGGCTTGGGCCGCCGCCCAGGCCGGGGAAGTTTTTGGGCAGGTTCAGCGCGCCGGGCGGCGGCGCGGCGGGTATGCCGGGCGCGCCCGAAGGCGGTTGCCCGCCGGGGATGATGCCGCCGAGCTGTTTCTGCATCGCCTCGATTTCGGCCTGGCTCGGCATGCCGCCCATGCCCATCATCGAGCCGAGCTTGCTCATCATGCCGCCGCGTTTGCCCTGCGCGCCGCCCATCATCTTCATCATGTCGGCCATCTGCCGATGTTGCTTGATGAGGCGATTGACGAGTTCGACATTGACGCCGGCGCCGGCGGCGATGCGTTTTTTGCGCGAGGCCTTCTTGGCGTCGTCGGTCAGCATGAAAGGATTGCGGCGCTCCTTGGCGGTCATCGAGGAGATGATCGCGCGCTGGCGGCCGACGGTCTTCTCGTCCATGGCGCCGGCGAGCTGGTCCTTCATCTTGGCCATGCCCGGCAGCATCCCCATGATGCCGCCCATGCCGCCAAGCTTCTCGATCTGCGCGAGCTGATCGGAGAGATCGTTGTAGTCGAAGACGCCCTTGCGCATCTTCTCGGCCATCTTGGCCGCTTTTTCCATGTCGATCGATTCGGCCGCCTTCTCGACGAGGCTGACGATGTCGCCCATGCCGAGGATGCGGTCGGCGAGACGGCGAGGATGGAAATCCTCCAGCGCGTCCATCTTTTCGCCGACGCCGAGCAGCTTTATCGGCTTCCCCGTCACCGCGCGCATGGAAAGCGCCGCGCCGCCGCGGCCATCGCCGTCTACGCGGGTCAGCACGATGCCGGTGACGCCCACGCGCTCGTTGAAATTCTTGGCGAGATTGACGGCGTCCTGGCCGGTGAGAGAATCGGCGACGAGCAGGATTTCGTGGGGATGCGCCGCGTCGCGGATCTCCGCCATTTCCTCCATCAGCGGCTCGTCGATGTGGGTGCGGCCGGCGGTGTCGAGCAGCACGACGTCGAAGCCTTGCAGCCGCGCGACGCTTTCCGCGCGCCTGGCGATCTCGACCGGGGTCTGGCCGACGATGATCGGCAAGGTCGCGACGCCGACTTGTTCGCCCAGCACCCTGAGCTGTTCCTGCGCCGCCGGACGCTTGACGTCGAGCGACGCCATCAGGACTTTCACCTTGTTGCGCTCGGTGAGACGCTTGGCGAGCTTGGCCGCCGTCGTCGTCTTGCCCGCGCCTTGCAGGCCGACGAGCATGATTGCGACCGGCGCCGGCGCGTTGAGATCGATCGGCTGGCCCTCGCCGCCCAACGTCTCGACGAGCGAGTCGTGGACGATCTTGACGACCATCTGGCCCGGCCTGACGGACTTGATGACAGCGGCGCCGATCGCCTTGGTGCGGGTGCGGTCGATGAACGAGCGCACGACTTCGAGCGCGACGTCCGCCTCCAGCAAGGCGCGCCGCACTTCGCGCATCGCGGCGTTGACGTCCTCCTCCGAGAGGGCGCCGCGGCCGGTCAGCTTATCCAATATGCCGGAGAGCTTTTCCGAAAGGCTCTCGAACATGGGGTCGCTCCTTGTTGCGGCAGTCGGCAGTCGGCAGTCGGCAGTCGGGAGCGCCCAACGCCAAATGCCTTCCCGACTGCCGACTGCCTATTGCCGACTGCCGCCAGAACAACGCCGATCGCGCCCGGGGGCGCTGAGCGCTGCCGGGCGGGAACCGCTGTCCTCCGGGGACAGACGGCTTTTCAACGAGGCTCAAGCCTTACGAAGATTGGGCGCGGTGCTTAAGGGAGAGCGCGGGTCAAGTCAACCCGCGCAAGCGGCTTCAACGGAAACGGCTTTCGAACGGCCGTGCGCCGACTGTTGATTCACGCAGCCATTCATGATCAGATCCGCCATCGTAGCGACATGTTCGGCGACGGGGGGCCAGGGGAATTCGGGAAATCGCATACGCATCGAGACCGTGCCCGAGACCGAAGCCCAAAGCGAAAGCGCAGTGGCCTGATTGGACCCCAGGCATCGCACGCCGCCGATTTGCACGGCCGCTTCGACGCGTTTGGTCAGGCGCGCCAACATCGACCGGCCCGCGGACAGCATCTGCTCGTCTTCCACGCAGGGCCGGAGCGCCTTGCGAAGGAATACGATGCGATAATCGTCGGGATGCTCGAGCCAGAAGCGCATGAACACCATGAGCATCGCCCGCAATCGTTGGACCGGGCATGGATCGACTTCGTCCAAGGGTTCAACGGCGTCGAGCTCCTTGATGAGCGCGCACCAGGCCCGTTCCGCGAGGCGGTCGAGCATCACTTCCTTGGTTTTGAAGTAGACGTAGAGCGCCGTCTGCGAGATGCCCACGCGAGCGGCGATCTGACGCGTCGTCACTTGCTCGACGCCATGTTCGAGGAACAGTTCGCGCGCGGCCTTCAGGATTTCAGCCGGCCGCTCGTGACCTTGGCCTCGCGGCTTCCGGTTTTCGAGGGAGACGACATAACTGCGGCTCTCGATGGCCGTGTTTTCATTCGCTTCCATGATCGTTTGCCCGTTTCCCACGCCGCCCGCGCGGTGCGCCTTTCCGGCGCATTTTTCCCACGTCAGTAAGCGGCCGTCGCAGGGCGAAGTCAAACGGATTTCCGGGCAGGAACGCTCGGGACGTTGCTCCTAGGGTCAGGCGAACTTCACAACGTGAAAAACAAGAGAGACGCGCGAGGGCGACTCGCGCATATCGGCGCCAACCTATCGGGGCGGCGCGTGATGCTTGTCGAGGTCAGCGAACGCTACGCGACCGGAAGATGAACGCGTCGGCGGCCGGGGATTCGACGGCTGCGGCGCGGCCTTCGTGAACCGCGGCGCTCGGAGCATTGGGGGCATAGGTCTGGTAGGTCCCGGTCTGGCCGCGGCTCATGAGCTGCGCCGTGGTCGGAATGGCCGAAGCCGAGGCGACGCCGAGGGCGAGAACGAGGGCGGAGGCGCCGAGAAGAGAAAGAATACGCATGTTCGTTTTCCTTGTCTTGGGTTCCGGCTCGCCCTTCGCCGCGACGGCGGCGCTGCGGGAGGCCAGGATTTTCAAAGGTTCGCTTCCGCCCCGGCGTCAGGCCGGGGCGGAAGGGCAAGGCGCGATCAGTGGCCGAAGTGCTGCCGATAGATGAACGCGTC
>Ga0302319_10026928_pt1 | contig 10103 bp, 5 predicted proteins | sample Bog_T0_2_FD_203319 | JGI IMG/M metagenome (GOLD analysis project Ga0302319, IMG submission 203319) | Peat permafrost microbial communities from Stordalen Mire near Abisko, Sweden - Bog_T0_2 | ecosystem: Environmental > Terrestrial > Soil > Wetlands > Peat | place: Sweden: Abisko, Stordalen Mire...
TCATCGACAGGCACCCCGATCAGATTTTTATTGTTGACCATATCGCCAAGCCGCGGATTCGCGACCGCGCATTGCTGCCATGGAAAGAGAAGCTGCGCGAGCTCGCGCTGCGCGAAAATGTCTATTGCAAAATATCCGGGATGGTAACCGAGGCAAATTGGAATTGCTGGTCGGAACAGGAATTGGCGCCCTATTTCCAGATCGTCTTCGAGGCGTTTACACCGCGGCGGACGATGTTCGGATCGGATTGGCCGGTGATCAGGCTGGCCTCCACCTACCCTGAATGGGCAGCTCTCGTTCGACGCGCGATCCGAGAATTTTCAGAAGATGAGCAGGCGCGGGTGCTCGGCGGTTCAGCCATGGAAGCTTACGGGATTGAATCGCCGGAATCGCTGTAGGTTCGACACACCAGAGCTGCCCTTGACCCGGTATGGTGACGCAAGGCAGGAAATAACTCACTCCAGTTGTCGATGAGTTCTACCGAAGGGCAGAGGCCATTGCCTCTCAATGCCCAGTTGCTCACCCGCTTAGAACGACATCCATGCGAAAGCATGAGATAGTTCGGCCGTCCAACTTTTTGCTTTGGAGATTCTGCGCGGCAATCTGGATAAAACGTCGATAGCTTCCGCGCCCTTGCCGTGCATCGGGTGCCACCGCAGCGACCCTGCGGGATGTGCATGAACTCCGCCTTCATCCACTTATCCCGAACTTCGGGAAAATGCCGATCGCCTAAGTCCCCCGCTGTCTATAAATGGAACAAACATAGACGGATAGCTTGCTCTGGCGAAAGAATTTCCGCCGGGTCCCAACGAGCCGGAAATGGTCAATTCGGGTCACGCCGCCGATTCCTCCGCAAACACAAAAAAGCATCTTGACAAATACGTAATGCTAAAGTACGCTTCTATCGAAATTGAGTACTTTACCGGTTTCGTTGTATAAAAACTCAACGTAAGTAAATACTTTACCGGTTTCGCGCTAAATTTAATCCAGCAGAAGGGTGCAGCTCCGAGGACATGGAACGAAGCGCTGACAGGCATCGGCAGATAGAGAAAGCGTATTCCCGAGGGAAGGGGAGACGTTTAATCGCACGTATTGCCGTTCGCGTCGGGGACGCCCGGTTGTTTGGTTACCGTTCTTCACATTTGTTGTGCCGTTCCATTTCCAAAGTGTTGGAGTGTCGACAATCTCTTATCACCACGTGCCGAACCGGCTGCACAGCAACCATGCGATGAGCGCGCCGGAGACTCAGAGTGGGACCGTCTTGTAAGCGACGAGAACCCATTGGAGTCGAATCAGAGCTCAAGCAGAAACAAATTCCTAGGGAGAGTCAGTTCATGAAGAGAAAATTGGTTCAATTTCAAACGGCGGCGGATCGTCTGGCATCGTCGCCGACTCCTCGCGAGAAGAGCCGGCTAAGGGGATGGGCCATTTTGACTCTCCCCATGGTTCTGCTGCTCTTGATGATGTTTGCCGGTGTAGCCAATGCACAGACCTCGCAGGCAACAATCCGCGGCACGGTCCATGATTCTTCCAGCGCCGTGATTGTCGCCGCCACTGTCACCTTGACCAATGTGGACACCCATGTTTCGGCGAAAACCACAACAAACGAGAATGGCGAATACCTCATTCTCAATATCAATCCCGGCACCTACACGCTCGAGGCCGCTAGCACAGGATTTACCGCACAAAAGTTGAAACCATTTGTCTTGCAGGTGAACCAGAGCAGCACACTCGATTTCACGCTATCTGTCGGCGCAGTCGACTCCGTGGTCCAGGTGGAAGCGGTGGGAAACCAGGTGGAGGCATCATCGAACGAACTCTCTATGACGCTCGAAGCCAAGCAAATTGGCGATCTGCCCCTCGACAGCCGTAACTTTACCCAACTGTTCATTGCCGCCCCCGGCGTGTCGCCGATCGTGGTAGGGGGCAGCCAAACGATGAGCTACACAACGGCGATTGGCCCTTCCATGATTCCATCCTTCAACGGGCAGACCAATCGAAGCGACCTTTTTATCGTCGACGGCATTCTGGATGTCGAGACTTTTGGTAACGCGTTCGCGGTGCAGCCCGGCATTGACTATATCGAAAACATGAAATTGGAATCCCACAACGACTCGGCTGAGTTTGGCGGCAGTTCAGGCGGAACGATTAATATCTCCACCAAAGGCGGGACGAATACCTTGCACGGTTCGGCGTGGGAGTATAACAAGACCAACGGTCTGCAGGCACTGGCTTACTTCACGCCCAAAGGTTCTCCTCAAACGCCCTTTACGCAAAATCAGTACGGGGGGACCATTGGCGGCCCGGTTGTTCTTCCCAAGCTTTACAACGGCAAAAACAAGACATTCTTCTTTGCCGGCTATGAAGATTTGCGTTACTCCGGTCCTGGAACCTGGAGCGCGGTTGTTCCAACCGCGGCCGAATTGTCGGGCGATTTCACGGCAGATGCGCCTATCTACGACCCGGCAACGACTGTTTGCGATGCCAACCTGAATTGCACCCGGCAACAGTTTTCCTACCAGGGTGTGAAGAACAAGATCGATCCGGCCAGGATCGCGCAGGGGAACGTTTATTACGCGAAGAACATTTGGCCTGCAGCAGGACTGGCTGGCGCCCCCGCCGGGTCGAATACTTTCCAGAATGCTCCCAACAGCCAGGACCTCTACACGTACGATGCTCGCATCGACGAGAACATCGGAAGCAGCAATTCGGCCTTCTTCCGCTGGATGGCGTTGCAGGGGAATCAGACCAGCGGCCGTACTCAATTGCCGCTCGTGCAATCCACCAATGCTTACTCCTATGTCGGCAGCTATGTGCATACCTTCAGCGCTAGAAGCGTCCTCCACCTGCAGGCAGGAAGAACGTATGAATCCCGTCCGCAGGTTTGGCGTTACAAGGGGGTTCCTACGGACGTGGCATCAAAAGCCGGATTTCCAACGCAATTTGATTCCGGCTTCCTAACCTTGGGAAACATCATTCCCGGCATCGGCATTCAAAACGAAGTCAGCGAAATTGGCGAGGACGACAATTCAGAGGTGACCGCAAATAGCTGGTCTGTGAAGGGCGACTATACCCTCTTGCTTGGGAAACATACCTTGAAGTTCGGTGGCGAGTATAACGGCATTGGTGAATCCCAGACCATCGAGTGGGCGCAATTGAATTTCGCCAATGCAGAAACCAGCAACCTGACGGACCCTTCAACAGGAAACGGCGTTGCTTCTTTCATGATAGGTACTCCGAACAACTTTACGAAGCGTAACCTTGGCGAGTCGATCACGCCTGGGGGCATCATGGGGTACTATGGCCAGGATCAGTTCCAACTGACGCCAAGGCTGACCGTGAATATCGGACTCCGGTACGATCTTGCGCTGATTCCCAAGTACGGCACGCCGGCGCTGAACAACCAGGCCGTAGGAAACTTCGACTTCAACAGTGGAACCTATGTTGTCTACAAGGTTCCTGGATCGTGCGCAGCGTTGAAGAACGCCCCATGTATTCCCACGCCCGATGGCTCACTTCCAACACATGTCGTCGCGAGTCCCGATGGCAAGGTCCTCCAAAACCAATACAATAACTTCCAACCCCGCCTCGGCGCGGCATTCCGTCTGACTCCGGTCACCGTGATTCATGGCGGCGCGGGTGTAGCGTTCGACAACTACGCCGCGCTTGTGCAAAATCTCCGCGGAGTCAGTGGAAACTGGCCGTCGGTTGGCCAGGTTGCCAAATCCAATATCAACGTCCCGAGTAACTCTTCAGCATTTCCAGGCTACTCGACCCAGAACCTTCCCGCAATGACCGCGCTTCCGGATCCCACACCATTCAATCAATTCAACTGGTTCGTGGACCCGAAAATGAAGGCATCCTACTCGCTGCAATGGAACTTCGGCATACAGCGTCAAATGGATGCTTCAACCGTCGTATCGGCAACTTACGTTGGATCGTTAAACAGGCGATTGAACTTCGGCGATTTCTATAACACAGCGAAAACTCCCGGTCCTGGAGATCCATCGCTCCGAAGCCCCTACCCTTATATAGCTCCCACCTTCTATTCGATGAGCAAGGGCAATGGGGACTATAACGCCTTGCAAGTCCAACTGACGCGAAGCTTCTACAGGGGGCTAGCGGCGACGGTCGCCTACACCTGGTCCCGGTCGATCGATGAAGGTTGCTCGGGTTTCTTCGGCTCCGAAGGATGCAACATTCAGCAGATTTACAACATCCGCGCGGAGCGAAGCGTTTCTGCTTACGATGTTCCGCACAATCTAACCGTTACCTGGAACTACGCATTCCCAATTGGACGCGGCAAGGCACTCAATGTTGAAAATCGGGGTTTGGATGCCGTCGTGGGCGGCTGGCAGTTCAGCGGCTTTGCGAAGTTTCACAGCGGAAATCCCTATAACGTCACGGATGCAGCCGACATCGCCAATATTGGGAGTGTGTCCTGGTGGCCCTACATTCGGCCTAACATTACAGGCTCCGCCGTACCTTCCCACCAGACTGTGAACAATTGGCTCAACGCCAGTTCGTTCTCTGATCCGGCTCCTTACACGTATGGAGCCACGGGGCGTAATAACCTGCGCACCCAATATTTCAAAGGCACCGATATGTCGATCTTTAAGGAAGTGAGATTCAAGGATCGCTACGCGGCAAAGTTCACCTTTGATGCCTTCAATGCACTCAACCTGGCAGTTTGGGGCCAGCCGGACTCCGCATTCCACGACCCAAACTTTGGAACAATCAGGTCAACCTACAGTAGTGCAAGAACTATTCAGATGAGTGGCAAATTTACCTTCTAGTTTGTCTCCGGCACGGAGGAAAGCAATCTCCTCCGTGCCCATTTTTTGACGCCGCTTAGTTGTGTAAACAGGTGGATGCATTGAATCCTTACCCAATCATCCTGGATTCGAAACGCCTTGGAACAGCTCGAGCGCCTATGGGTTCACCAAAACCCACGAAAAGGATTGACTGCCAATGGATTACGCAATTGGTGCATAAACCCCATCCCTTCTGTGTGCGTCGATCCTCAGGCCCCTATGGTCCCTGTAAGAACCTGACAGTGCAATCAGTCTCCCCGGGAATCGAGAACCAAGCTGAGAGTCTTTCTAGAAATGTCCCGACATTTCGCCTCGGAAGAAATCATGAGAAGGTGTACGCGCGATTTCATTCTCTAAAGTCTCTTGAATTCTTAATGCGGCTCCGGTTTCGCCGGCCTTCACGAGGCTTCCGCCAAGCGCTATCCTTTGTGATCTTATTTGCTTGCGTCTTGATTTCGATGGTTTCAAATGCTGGGTCCCAAACAAAGTCCCAGGCCAATCCTCCTCGCAACGAAAACCTTTTGCGCTTGCTGGAGAAGGGAAAATCATTAGCGGGGGAGGGCAAACTTGCAGAGGCAGAGATTCCATTGCTGGAAGCATCGAAACTCGACCCAAATGACTTTGAGATTCAAACCATGCTGGCGAAAGTTGAGGTGAGAATCGGCAAATCTCAGGAGGCAATTGAGCGGTTCCAACAGATATCAGCCACCTATCCACGGCGCGCGGAGTCGCATCTTAATCTCGGCATTGCCTTAGCGGATGCAAAAGAATACGAAGAGGGGCTAAAAGAAACATCAGTGGCTGTATCCCTTGCTCCCAAGATGGCCTCTGCGCATTTGAATCGAGGTAGGATTCTTGACGATATGCTTAGACCAGTCGAAGCAAGAGAGGAATTCGCGATCGCCTACAAACTGGATCCTGAAGACCCGGACTGTTTGTATTACTGGGCTCTGGCGGAACACGCGAATGGGGAATTCAAAAACGAGACGGAACTGCTGCAAAAGTTCACTGTCATGCAGCCGAAAAACTACAAGGCGCTTTACCTTCTTGGCCGTAGTTTGAAGGATCAGTCCAGGGATGCAGAAGCGATTGCGGCACTTCGCCGTGCTCTTGCGATCCAGCCTGACTATGAAGACGCTCTCTACCTGCTTTCACGGGAGCTACGGGGAGCCTCTCCGGAAGAATCCAGGCAGTTGGATGAGAGGTTTCGGGCAGCCAGGCAGCAGCAATCTGTGTTGGATTCAGTCAAATCCCTCGGGAACGAAGCGTATCAGGCGGCCCATAGTAAGGACTGGCCGGAAGCAATCAGCCTGCTTCGGAAAGCAGTTGAGCTTTGCGGTTCATGCGAGGCGTCCCCTGCCTTGCATAAGAACCTCGGACTGGCGCTCTGCCAGAACGGAGATTTGCCTTCGGGGAGAACCGAGTTGGAGACCTCTCTGAAACTCAATCCGGACGATCCCGATGTTGTAAAGGCCTTGAACATCATAGGCAGGTAGACGTGTAGTCCATTCTCGGAGGGCCGCGAAGTTCGGGCCTTCTGAAAAAACTAGAGCCTGCATCCCGAAGTGCACTTTCGTTCTCCAGGGACAGTTGCGTGATTCGAGATGCTCGCTTGAAAAGTGCCACTTGAGGAAATCGATGATGACTCGATGGAAGATTGCTTCGCTGATTATTGCAATTGCCTCAGCGTTTCCAGCCCCGTGCCTGGCTCAAGGGTCTGGGAAATACCTGCCCACGCTCGATTCCCTTAACAGCCATCCCTTGCCGGAGTGGTACGCCAATGCGAAGGTCGGAATCTTCGTCTGCTGGGGACCCTATTCAGTGCCGGGATGGGCGCCTCTTTCCCATCCCGACCACGACTTTAATGCCACCAGCTTCATCATCAACAATCCGTATGCTGAGTGGTATTACAACGTGATGCGCATTGACGGATCGCCAACCCAGGCCTACCACCGTCAGCACTATGGGGACAGCTACAATTATTACAATTTTGTCCCCATCTTTAATCGCGAAGCGGCCAGGTGGAATCCAGACGATTGGGCTAGGATCTTTCGTCAAGCCGGAGCAAGGTATGTTGTTCTCACTTCCAAGTTTCACGACGGGTTTACACTCTGGCCCACTGCGACGCATAACCCCACGCTGCCACTCGATCGACAACATGCCACGCGGGACATCGTCGGCGAACTGAATAAGGCGGTCGTTGGGCAAGGAATGCGCATGGGGATCTACTACTCCGGCGGATTCGATTGGACCTTCGTGCCGGGCCCAATTCGTACAGCTGCTGATTACGAAACCGTGAAGCCCCAGAGTGAAGCCTATGGCGAGTATGCCTTCACGCAGATTCGCGAACTGATGGAGCGCTATCGTCCGTCATTGCTTTGGAACGATATCGACTGGCCAAAGTCAGGCCGTGCGCTACAGGTCGAGGCCGATTACTACAATGCCATCCCGGATGGCGTCGTCGACGACCGATTTGGAATCCAGCATTTTGACTTCACGACTGCCGAATATCGGAGGGTCGACAAGCTTGTCGCAAAAAAGTGGGAAGAAAACCGCGGCCTCGGCCGCTCCTTCGGTTACAACCGGGCAGAAGGCGAAGCAGAGACCATTGCACCCGCAGATTTGATCGCATTATTGGTCGACGTGGTTAGCAAGAATGGAAACCTACTTCTCGATGTGGGCCCCGAGGCCGACGGAACCATTCCCCCTGTGCAAATGGAGCGACTGCAGGCACTCGGAGACTGGCTTGATCAAAATGGCGAGGCAATCTACGACACCGAACCATGGACGGTAGCCGAAGGAAAAAGTGTCGAGGGCGACGACCTTCGCTTCACGCGCAAAGGCGCGGATCTCTATGTGACCGTGCTTGGAAATCCCAAAGCTGGAACACTTACAATTCAAAATCTTCCGAGGGAGAAGGGAATTCAGGCTTCCCTCCTAGGCGATGTAAAGCCACTATCTGTTTTGGGTGTTGGTGCAAACGTGAGTCTCGCACTTCCAGAAACAATAAAAGGTAAATATGCCTACGTGATTAAACTGGGTGGATACCTGGCGACGAATTCTCAAGAACTCGCGCCAGTTGCGCCGACAAACAGATAGTTTCGTTGAATTCGGTGGAAATAGAATGAAGGACGACATCCACTCGTGTAACGGCGGGAGCAGATCGAAAATGAAGCACCCGCTCCCGAGTCGCGGGACTGATACCCAAGTGGTGATTGAAGACCTTGGATACCGTGATCACCGAAGCTTCCAACTGATTCTGTCTAGCTTCGGTGACGGAATTGGAACGGGTCGGTGCCGAGATGAACTTAAGCTTCGATGAGCAATTTCAAGGCAAGCCGTGGCGCATTGCGTGACGTTGGAGGTTTCTCGTAAAGTAAAGTTCGTCAATGGAATTCGGTGGCTAGGGTTCCAATCCCCAGGGTTGGTCCGAGCGCCACAGAGGACCGGGCGGTCCGCACCCAAGGGCAAAAATCCCAGAGGGAAAAGTCGAAACAGACTTTGTGTGTCCTCGGAGCCCTTGATGATGAAGCAATCGAATTCTCTTCCTGAAGAAACTGTTAAGCACAAGAAGCGTAATCTGCTGGGCGCGTGTCTTGCGCACATCCTGCACGATGGCTACACAGATCAGCTTTATGCTTTGCTGCCGGCCTGGCAGGCACAGTTCGGCCTGTCGTACACAGGGCTGGCCATTGTTCGTGCGCTCTACTTCGCCACAATGGGCGGACTTCAAGTCCCCGCAGGCCGTTTCGCCAGCCGGCTGAAGCCACGCTCCGCCCTCGCACTTTCGACATTCGTTGCGGCCGCCGGGGTTCTCATCATGGCGTCACCCACTGGCTTTGCGGGCCTGTGCGCAGGGCTCGTTGTGGCTGGAATTGGATCGAGCGTGCAGCATCCAAGCGCTTCGGACCTGGTTGCCCGGAGTTATGGTTCTGAATCGCGCGGGCCGCTGGGGGTCTACAATTTCGCCGGTGACTTGGGAAAAGCTTCTCTGCCCGCAATCGCCGCTCTTCTGCTCACAGTACTGCACTGGCCAACTGTCGTGGGACTCATGGGCCTTCTCGGGATTCTCGTCGGGGCCGCTCTGCTTTTTGTTGTGCCGAATGAAACCGGCCACGCTTCAGTCCACCGGGAGTTCGCACACGAGCGCGCAAGCCGCGGCGGTTTCGGCATACTGCTCTCGATTGGAATTCTCGACACAGCTACGCGGATGGGCTACCTTCTCTTTCTCCCATTTCTCATCCATGCACGCGGAGGTTCGTCGGCGACGGTAGGTCTCAGTTTGGCTCTATTGTTCGTTGGAGGTGCGTTCGGCAAGGCCAGTTGCGGCTGGCTGGGACAGCGCATCGGCGTGGTCTGGAGCGTAATTGCAACAGAAGTCGCGACCGCTGCGCTGATCGGCGCAACCTGTTTCACGCCGATGACGGTGATGTTTGTTTTGCTCCCGCTTCTCGGCGTGGTGCTGAACGGAACATCGTCGATTCTCTATGGCACCGTTCCCGAACTCGCCCCGCATGGCGATACTGGCAAGGCTTTCGCGTGGTTCTATACCGGGGTCATTGGCTCCGGTGCTCTCGCGCCTATCGCCTACGGGACAATCGCCGACCATTCCAGCCGAATGATCGGCACATTTGCATCGGCGGGCACGGCGCTGGCCATCGTCCCGCTCGTATTCAGTCTCCGCGCGGTTTTTTCAACTTCGCAGGATGAGGGCTGAACATACCCTGCGGAGCGATCATTCATCCCTTCATGTCGAGAAACGGGCGGCTGTGAACCAGGCAGCCAAGCTGTGCCAACACGATATCTCGCGTTGAATTTACGCGATCGGCCTCGAAGTGGAATTGTGGCACGCTGTGGGTTCGTGGATTCTGCCAGTGGGCTCGCTTACCGCAACCTATACGTGAATTGGCCCGGGATTCTGCCAACTATAGTCGAGAATTGCTTGCCCTACAATCTCGCCGGCCTTCGCGGCATCTTGAGATTCGACCGAGCCGGCATTAATTCGCACGTGCTCGTTTTGGCCAGGGGCAATGAAGAACGGTTCGCCATCAGCGATACGAACGCCAGCCGCTGCGCTTCGCTCCTGAATATGTTTGGAATCTGCGCCAGGTGGAAGGCGAACCCACACATTGACGCCATCAGAACCGGGCCAGCAGAGCCCCCCGCGCGGCACTACGATTTGATTCAAGGCGGAGCATGCACTTTCCCGACGATCGCGGTAAGAGTCGCGTGCCTTGTTCAAGGCAACGTTTACTTCGTTCGTCTGGAGTGTCCGCGCGAGAACTCGCT
>Ga0302319_10026933_pt1 | contig 10102 bp, 8 predicted proteins | sample Bog_T0_2_FD_203319 | JGI IMG/M metagenome (GOLD analysis project Ga0302319, IMG submission 203319) | Peat permafrost microbial communities from Stordalen Mire near Abisko, Sweden - Bog_T0_2 | ecosystem: Environmental > Terrestrial > Soil > Wetlands > Peat | place: Sweden: Abisko, Stordalen Mire...
GCACCGGGCTGATGGTTAAAACGTGCGCGAAAACGCTACGTCGGGCACTACATTGACGTCACTGAGACAAGGAGAGAAACGTGTCACGAAACCCCTACGAAGAGTTGCCCGAAGTTCCGTCATTCCAAGTGACGTCAGAAGATTTCACCAATGGTGGGGAGCTACCTGCACCTCAGTTGAGCGGATTGATGGGTCTGCCGGGTACTGACACGTCGCCCCAATTGTCGTGGAGCGGATTTCCCGAGGCGACAAAAAGTTTTGCGGTGACCGCGTACGATCCCGATGCGCCCACCGCTTCGGGGTTCTGGCACTGGGCAGTCGTTGACATTCCGCGCGACACGACGTCGCTGGCTTCGGGCGCGGCCGATGATGCGGGGAGTGGGCTTCCCGCGGGTTCGTTCCAGTTGTCGAATGACGCTGGTTTCCCGGGTTTCGTGGGCGCTGCTCCGCCGAAGGGTCATGGTGTCCACCATTACTACTTTGTGGTGCACGCACTTGACGTAGAGAGTCTGGGTTTACCGGCGAGCGCCTCACCTGCGTACCTTGGCTTCAATCTGTTCATGCATTCCCTGGCTCGCGCAGTGATCGTCGCCACCCACGAGGAGAAATAGCCGTCCTCGCAGTCGCCTTAAGGCGAAGGGTCTAGCGAACCGTTGAAATGGCGGCGCCAGCTTTTGCTCCTGCGACCACCATTGCGACGACGAGTTCGACGAACTCCGGGGGAAATCCCAAGTGGCCCTGGAGGAGTCGGTGGTAGGCGGGACCGTAGAGCATGTCCATTAATACGTCGGCGTCGGAGCGAGCGGGTATCTCGCCGCGGGCGATGGCGCGATCGACCATCTTTCGGTGCTGTGTGCGCACGGAGAGGAGGATGTTCTCTCGCCAGGTAAAGGCCAACTCCGGATCGAGCTGCACTTCGGCGATCAGACTGACGAGCGAGCGTCCCGTCGGCGTCCCGTCAACGGTCGCCACCCACGCCGAAAGCGCGGTACGGAGGTCGCCTTCGAAGGTACCGGTGTCGACTGGCGGCTGTGTGGAGAGAAACTCGTTGAGGAATGCTTCGAGCGCCAACGTTGCCTTCGAGGGCCAACGGCGATAAATCGTCGTTTTGGCGACGCCTGCACGTTTGGCGATCTGTTCAATCGTCATTGCCCGGAGTCCTCGTTCGGAAAGCATTTCCGCGGCGGCCTGTAAAATGGCGAGTCTCGCCGGCTCGCTGCGGGGCCGACCCCTCTTGAGGGCGTGAATGTCAACGACGTTCGTCACGAGAGACATCTTAAGTGTTAAAATATGAAACGTATCGTATCGTTATTGATTCGATAAGGAAGTTGTCGTTGAAACCACTAGTGCTCTAAGCAGAAGTGACGCATCGCGAACATCGAGTACGGGAAAAAGGGGCGAGTCATGCCGGAGGAAAAATCGGGATCCCTTGTCATAGCGTTTTTAGGACTCGGACTGATGGGCACGCCGATGGTGCGGCGTCTCTTATCGGCCGGATTTGATGTTCGAGTGTGGAACAGGTCGATGGAGAAAGCGACCTTGCTAGAAAACGATGGCGCGATCGTAGCTATGACACCAGCCCAGGCGGCCAAAGATGCCGACGTTGTCGTCACGATGCTTGTCGATGGCGCGACGGTCGAGGCTGTGATGTCCGGCGACGACGGTGCACTTGGGACAATGCGCGATGGAGCGGTGTGGATTCAGATGAGCAGCGTCGGCGTTGAGTGGACGACGCGTCTGGCTCAAATGGTTGGGAGTCCTCACATCCTTTTCGTTGACGCGCCCGTCTCGGGCAGCATCGTTCCCGCGCAAACTGGATCGTTACTTATTCTCGCGAGCGGACCGGATCGCGCGCGCGAGATTGTGGGGCCGGTACTAGACGCTCTAGGACGCAAGACGTATTGGCTCGGCGAGGCGGGAGCGGGCAATGGGACCAAGGTGGTCCTCAACAATTGGCTCGTAGATCTTGTCGCAGTGGTCGCCCAAACACTTTCCTTTGCGACGGCGCTCAATCTCAACCCCTCGACGATCATCGCCATTTTGAGCGACGCGCCCATTGGTTCGCCCTACGGGGTTGCGAAGGCTCGTCAGATGCTCGCCGGTGACTTCGCCCCAAGTTTTTCGCTTCGCAACGCATTGAAAGATGCGGATCTGGCTCTCGATGCCGCTGCTGCGTCGGGCGTCACACTTTCGTTGACGAATAGTTTCGTTGAGTCGTGGCGCGACATCGCCTCACGAGGCGCGGGTGAGAACGACGTTGCGGTTGTCTACGAGGCTTCGGAACGCTGACGTCTTAGTTCGCCGATGGCGGATTCCAACGTAGTTGGGCAACACGATCGTCGTTCACGTAGTCGTTGTCGACGAACCATTGGGCTGACTCGTAGAGCGCGAGCGCTGCTGGGCGCGAGGTGTAACCGAGTTCGGTGCGCGCACGCGTGTCGTCGAACGTCATTCGCGTGCCGGCCATTTGTGCCGCCTCGAGGGGGACACGCGGCTCGCGGTGCAAGACGCTGCCCTCGAAGAACTGTGACGCGTATCCGGCGACGAGTGGAAAGAATGAAGGAAACTTACGCTGCGAACTCGGAAGACCAGTGACGTCAGAGAGTATGGCGAGTAACTGCGCCATGGAGATGTTCTCACCGCCGCAGATATAGCTGCGGCCTTGCAGACCCTTTTCCAGCGCGAGGAGGTGACCGAGCGCAAGATCGTCGACGTGCGCGACGTTCATCGCGGTGTCGACGTAGCCGGGCATCGCGCCGTTGAGATAGTCGAGCACGACCTTGCCTGAAGGCGTGGGCCGATAGTCGTAAGGGCCATGGGGCATGGTGGGTAAGACCAGCACCACCGGCGCACCCTGGGCCGCGAGTCGAAGAACTTCGTGCTCGGCGACGTACTTGGTCTGCTTGTAGTTACCGTAGAGATGGCTGAGGTCGGCCACGTCATCCTCGTTTGACGGTGTGCCGGACTTGGTTCGCCACAGACCCAGCGTTGCGACCGTTGACGTGTAGACAATGCGATCGACGCCGGCTTCGCTGGCTTGGGCGATGACGTGACGACTTCCCTTGACGTTGACGTCATAGAACGTCGACGCGTCGCTGGGCCAGAAGCCGAACTTGGCGGCGAGATGAAAGCAGTACTTTGCGCCGTCGAACACCCCGGCGAGGCTGGAAAGCTTCGTGATGTCAACTTCTCGTCGTTCGAGGTCAAGGTTGTCGAGGTTCTTCGCCGACGCACCGGGCTCGAGGAGGGCCACGACGTCCGCCCCGCGCGCAAGCAACGCACGCGTCACCGCCGAACCAATGAATCCCGCCGCTCCCGTGACCACGACGCGGTCGCCGCGTGTAAGTTCGTGACTCATCGGGCCTCACTCGACGAGCGAGTTTTGGAGCGAGGTCGCTTCAGCACGCCCTTGGCCATCGTGACACCAAAGTCAACGACCCAGCCGTTGCCTTGTTCCGCGTCGGTGAGCAAGTCATCGAGTGCCGCGACGAACAGATCGATTTCGGTCTCTGCCGCGATGAGAGGTGGCAAAAGTTTGATTATGTTCACGTTGTCCGCTGCCACCTGGGTCAATATGTGGTGACGTTGGAAGAGCGGGACGACGAGAGTCTGTGAGAACATCGCGGTTCGCGTCGCTTCGAGCACGCGGTATCGCCGTTTGGCCTTGCTCGCACTTGGCGCACCGAACTCGATCCCAATCATTTGACCTTTGCCCCGAAGATCGTGGATGAAGTCGTGGCGCGTTGCGAGTTCCTTCAGCTTCGTGTGCCACAGATCACCCATTGCGGCTGCGTGCTCGACGATGCCCTCGTCGTCAAAGACCTGGAGTGTCGCAAGACCCGCGACCATCGCGAGCTGGTTGCCCTTGAACGTCGTGGAGTGCACCATGGCTCGCTCCATCGAGCTGTAGACACTTCGAAAAATCTTGTCGCTCGCCAGCATCGCCCCAACGGGCACGTAGCCACCCGACAAGGCCTTTGAGACAGTGATGATGTCCGGCGTAAGGCCGTAGTGCTCGAAGGCGTAGAACTTTCCGGTGCGACCAATGCCCGTCTGCACTTCGTCGCAGATAAAGAGGGCGCCCGCTTCATGGACAGCCTCTTGGACCGCTCGCCACTGCTCGGGCTCAAGCTCGTAGACGCCCTTTCCTTGAATTGGCTCAACGATCAGGGCCGCGACGTCGCCGGCGCGTAGCTCCTTCTTCAATGCTTCGATGTCACCGAAGGGAACCTCGGTCGCACCGGGTAGCAGTGTGCCGAAACCCTCTCTGAAGTCTTTCGAACCGTTGAGTGAGAGTGCGCCCATTGTGAGACCGTGATACGCGTGTGAGAGGAACAGGATTCGATCACGTTTGGTACTGGCGCGAGCGAACTTTATTGCCGCCTCAACCGCTTCGGCGCCGGAATTGCAAAAGAAGGCGCGTTCGATATTCGCGGGGCTGCGTTTCACCAACTGCTCCGCCAGCAGTCCCGGCAGGAGCGCCGAATCGATTTGCACCATGTTGGGCAGATCCGCGTCGATCCCTTGATGAAGTGCGTCTTTTATCACCGGATGACTTCGTCCGAGAGCGAAGACTCCAAAACCGCTCAACATGTCGAGGTAGCGCGTACCTTCGTCGTCGATGAGGTAGCAGCCTTCGCCGCGCTCGTAGAAGCGATCGAAGCCAATGGTCTTTACGACCTTGGTGAGCTGGGGGTTGAGATATTTCGCGTGAAGTTCAAAGTTCTCACCGTGGCGCGTTCGAAGGAGTTCTTCAAGGTCAAAGGGCATATTCCTCCAGAGTCTCGCTCTAATCTAACGGGCTGGAAAGCCCGCGAGTTTGAACGCGACGCGAGCGCGACGACGCCGACGCGTCAGCGTTATAAGCAAAAAACCCTTGTGAGTCGAGGTGACCGTAGGCTTCTGGGGTGGTTGAATTCCTCGCCCTCGTTGCGGCACTCGCAAACGCCATTGCGAGCATTTGTCAACGTCTGGGCGTCGAGGACGCGCCGGAGAAAAATGGTCCCTCACTCGGCCTCGTTCGCTACATGGTCCAGCGTCCGATCTGGCTCGTTGGTTTTGCCATCATGGCCGCGGGTTACGCGAGCCAGGCGGCGGCGCTGCACGTCGGATCACTCAACGTCGTCCAGCCACTCATGGTGAGCGAATTGGTGATCTTGGTGCTCGTGCTGTGGCTGTGGTATCGAACACCGCTTCGTGGTCGCGATTTGGCGTCAGCTGGCGCCACTGCACTCGGACTTGGACTGTTCCTCGCGTTTGCGTCGCCACGACTCGGCACCAAGACGCCGAGCAACCTGCTGTGGGTCGTGATGGGTGCATTGACGGTAGGCGTGCTGCTGATTTTTGTGGCGGTTGGCTCCAAAGGCTCACCGTTGCGCCGCGCCTTGATGTTGGGCGCGGGCGCCTCCGTGGGGTTTGCGCTGCTCGCCGCGATCACAAAGTCAATGACCGACAAGCTCGTCGCTGGATGGGGACCATTGTTTAGCTCGTGGCAGTTGTACGCCCTCGCGCTACTCGGTCTCAGTTCGTTTCTCGTCATGCAGGCAGCGTTTCAGGTCGGTCCCTTTGCGGCGTCGCAGTCAACGCTCATTCTCGTAAATCCGTTCGTCTCGATTGTCGTTGGTCGCGTCCTCTACGGCGAGAGCTTGCGTGGGGGACCTTGGTATTTCACGCTGGAAGTACTTTCGTTGATCATCATGGTGTTCGGCGCGATAGGCCTTTCGACGTCGCCGCTCGTGGCGCAAGTCCACGAAGAGGCGCCAGGTCATCACCATCTCTTGAAGGGTCGGGGACGCTACGCGCTCTGGCGCGTGCAGCGTGAAAAAGAGCGAGCGCGCTCGGGACTGTGAAATGAGCGATACGTCCGATAGCACGAACTTTGCGCCCTATCAACGCCCCGTACGTGCGGCGTTCATCGGCCTTGGCCGGATTTATGACCTGAACCGGCTCGCCTACGTGGACAACGCAGACGTGCAGGTCGTCGCTCTGGTGGACCCGAGTGACCAGCGTCGAAAAGAGCGCGAGCCCGAGTGGCCCGGCGTCGCGACGTTTTCGTCGATCGAAGAACTTGGGGCAAGTGGTATCGAGGTCGACACCGTCGAGGTCCTGCTTCCGATTGTCCTGCACGAAGAGGGCGTGCTCGAGTGTTTCTCGAACAACTGGCACGTCAACTTGCAAAAACCCATCGCGAACGACCTCGCCAGCGCCGCCAGGATGGTTTTGGCCGCGAGCCAACAAGGTCGAGAACTTCGGGTGATGGAAAACTATCTTTTCTACGAACCACTGCGGCGCCTGAAGGCGGTCGTCGATTCGGGGGAACTTGGTCCAATCAGCGGCTACCACCTAAAAATGGTCGCGTCGGGCCGAGGAGGATGGGAGGTCCCTGGCGACACCTACCAGTGGCAGTTCGATCAAGCGCAGCGCGGTCGCGGCACCCTTCTCTTCGATGACGGATGGCACAAGTTCTCGACTGCGCTATGGCTCTTTGGGCCAGTGAGGGAAGTTCGCGCGTGGATTGGTTCGACCGAAGTCATCCCCGGCATCGTGGTTGATGCCCCCACGACAATCGTGTGGGAGCACGAGAACGGCATCCGAGGTGTATGGGACATCACGCTCGCCGTTGACATGTACCTACGCTCGGACTATTACACCAACGATGAGCGCTGGGAAGTGACGGGACAACGTGGTTTTGCGAGGGTCAATCGATGCACGAGTCTGGGACTGCAACAACCGAGCTTCGAGGTTTACCTTGACGGCGAGATGCGTTCGCACCACGCCCTCGACGACGACTGGGCCAGCAGTTTTCGTGACTCCGGGCGACACTGGTTGCGCTGGTTACGTACGGGTGAGGGGCCCCTTTACTGGAGCGGACAAGAGGCCCTCTCGGTACTGCGCATGGCGCTCGCCGCCTACGAAAGTAGCGAGCGAGGTGGTCTGGGCGTTGATCCGCGGACGTTGGTCGAATGACGGGTCTGGGGCCTATTAGCCCGTATTGCGAAGTCCGGTGGCGATGCCGTTGATCGTGAGCAGCAGCGCGCGTTGCGTCAACTCATCTACTTCGCCGTCGCGTGCGCGAATCTCGCGGACCTGTTTGAGTAATTGTATTTGTGTGAGTTGCAGGGGTCGAAGATATTCGTCGCGCGTCGCCAGCGTGGTCGCGAGTAACGGCTGGGACTCGAGGAGTGACGTTGAGTTAGTGACGAACAGGATTTCGCGCACGGTGCGCTCGTACTCGTCTTTTACGACGTCAAAGACGTAATGCAAATCTTCGGGCACGAGGCGTCGGACGTACTCGTGGGCGATCGTCATGTCGGTCTTTGCGACGGTCATCTCGACGTTCGAGATGAATGACGTGAAAAACGACCACTCTTTGTACATGAGTTGCAGCGTCGCACCTAGTCCCGCTTCACGCGCGGCGGCGAGACCCGCGCCAACACCGAACCATCCAGGAACGATTTGTCGTGACTGGGTCCAGCCAAAGACCCACGGGATCGCCCGAAGTGATTCAATTCCGTCGTCTGCCTTGGTTCGACGTGCTGGCCGCGAGCCCATATGAAGATTTGCGAGTTCGTCCACTGGAGTGGAGAGATTGAAGTAGCGCGGCAAGTTGGCATCGCGTACGAGGTCGCGGTACTTCGTGAGTGAGGCTTCGGCCACCACGTCCATCGTGTTGTCCCACTTGGCGAGATGTTCCGGGTCGACCCAGGGATCGGAGTGAAAGAGCACGCCTTCCAGTACCGCCGCGAGCAACTCTTCGAGATTCTCGCGCGCCAGCGTTGGTAGGAGATATTTGTCGGAGATCACTTCACCCTGTTCGGTGAGTTTGATCGAACCGTTCAAGACGCCAAAGGGTTGAGCGAGAATCGCGTCGTGAGTTGGACCTCCGCCGCGTCCAACGCTGCCGCCGCGCCCGTGAAAGAGTCGAAGGCGGACGCCGAACTTCGCGGCGACGTCACGAAGCTGACGTTCCGCGTGGTGGATGGCCCACTGGGAAGCGGCGATGCCAGCGTCCTTATTCGAGTCCGAGTAACCCAGCATGATTTCTTGCACGTCGCCGCGCAACGTGACGAGTTGGCGATACGGCGGGAGCGAGAGGAGTTGGGTGACAATCTCACCGGCTCGGCGTAATTCGTCGATGGTCTCAAAGAGCGGCACGAAACCAATTCGCGCTTGCCCGCTCGTTAGATCGACCAATCCAGCTTCTCGCGCAAGGACTATCGCGGCGAGCACGTCGTCGGCGCCCTTCGTCATCGAGATGATGTAGCTCTCGCATGCCTGTTCACCGAAGTGGTTGAGAAGGCCTCGAATGGACTCGAAGGTGCGAAACGTCGCTAAGTTTTGACCTTCGAGCGGTTTCGGCACGAGGCCGAGCGGACGCGAAGACGCAAGTTCGGTCGAGAGCAGTTCGAAACGTTCGGACCGAGAGAGCGATTCGTAGGGTGCCTTGTTCTCGCCAAGACGATCAATGAGCGGCGCGAGCGCCGCGTGATGGGCGAGGGCGTGCTCGCGCACGTCAAGGGTCGTGAGCGTGAGCCCAAACGCCGCGACCGTTCGAATTGATTCTTCGAGAGTGCCCTGGGCGATGTGTTCGGCGCCATTCGCAACGAGCGAGTCGTAGATCAACGTCAAGTCCGAAATGAGTTCGGACGTTGAGGCGTAGTCGTGTCCTGGGCGGTGTCGACTTCGTCGCTGCATTCGAAGGAGCGTCGAATCGAGTTTTGCTCGAATGCACGTCAGTTTCAGTCGGTACGGCTCCTCGTAATTGAGACGTCGATACCGCGGGTCTAGATTCGTAATTGTTTCGAGGTCTCGGTTCAACGAACTGCGGAGTTCTCCAGAGATGGCGCTGTGTCGCTCGGAGAGCGAAATTTCTTCGATGAGACGCGCCAGCAGGGCGCGCAACATACGGATCGAGTGCTCGAGTGCCATGTCGACGACCGACGTCGTGACTTCGGGCGTCACGAAGGGATTTCCGTCGCGGTCGCCGCCGATCCATGAACCGAACGTCAATGGGCGACTGTCGACGCGAAGGTTGACGTCGAGGCGACCGAGACATTCGACGAGTTGCGCGAACACGTCCGCGACGGGACGGCGCATGAGCCCGTCGATGAAGTAAAGCGAATTTCGCGCCTCATCAAGGACTTCGGGCTTCTCGAGGCGAAGCTCGTCGGTGAGCCACAATTCATCGATGACCTCGCCCAGACGTCGGCGACGTCGCTCGAGCGTCAAGTCGCGATGTACCCCAAAGGATTCTTCGAGCAGGTCGCTGACGGCGCGGAGTTTTATGAGTACCGATCGTCTCGCCGCCTCGGTGGGGTGGGCGGTAAAAACCGGTCGAACGTCAAGACTTTGGACTGCTTCGTTGACCTGGGCGTGCTCAATGCGCCCTTCGGCGAGTGCTTTTTCGATCAGTGTGGTGACGCGCGCCAACGGACCTTCCTCTGCGTCACGTGCGTCACGGCTCTGTCGTCCTCGATGGGTCTGCTCGGTGACGTTGGCTAGATGAAAGTACATTGAAAATGCTCGAACCAGTTGGCTTGTGGTCGTGAGGTCAAGTCCTTCGAGAAATTGCATCGAGGACTCGAGGTCGCTCGCACTCGTTCGCCGCACGAGGGCGAGCGTTTCGAGGAACTCATCAGAGAGTTGGTGTCGCAACGTCTCTTCGAGCAAAGAGCCGAGCATGACGAGATCGGACGCGAGTGTTGAATCGTGACCTACGTCCGCGAGGTGCGATGGGCCGAAGCCACTGGGGGATTGTTCGCGCGTTTCGTTACTCGCGGATTCATTCTTCATTACTCAACGATACAAAGGTGACGGCACCGACTCGTACGGGCACCTCGTTGCGCTCGCCGTCAAGGGCGCTCAGGAGGGCTCGCGCCAGTAAGGTTCGGGTGATTCAATGCGCGCGAGCGAGCTCGGTACCGTGCCAAAGCGACTGTCACGGTTGCGCCAATCGTCGTAGGCACCGTCTATCTCTTGTCGGCTGCGAGCGACGAAGTTCCACCACATGAGGATTTCGCTCTCGAAGGGGACGCCCCCGAGCAGCATCGCGCGCGATGGTGGCGTCGCGTCGACGAAGAGTTCGTCGTTTCCCGGTGCGAGA
>Ga0302319_10026934_pt1 | contig 10102 bp, 10 predicted proteins | sample Bog_T0_2_FD_203319 | JGI IMG/M metagenome (GOLD analysis project Ga0302319, IMG submission 203319) | Peat permafrost microbial communities from Stordalen Mire near Abisko, Sweden - Bog_T0_2 | ecosystem: Environmental > Terrestrial > Soil > Wetlands > Peat | place: Sweden: Abisko, Stordalen Mire...
ACGAACATCGAAGTAAGCACGCATGGCTTAAGCCCGTGTGATCTAAGAAAGTATGGCGACCTTTTCCCCAGATACGCTGTCCGCGACAGAACCGACGCTATCGGACCTCGCCGCAACACCCATTTCGAGCGAAGCCGCTTGCTGGCTGTTGCGAGCGGACGACGCCATGCTACCGTCCCTGCTCGCCGCCGCGCAACTCGCCCGCGACCGGTTCAAGCCTGGACTCATCACCTACTCTCGTAAAGTTTTTCTTCCCCTTACCAATCTCTGCCGCGACTATTGCGGCTACTGCACCTTCCGCCGCGATCCAGCACAACCCGGCGCCCACACTATGACGCCCGACGAAGTGATGGAAGTCGTCCACCAGGGCGAACGCATGGGATGCACCGAGGCTCTCTTCAGCCTGGGAGATAAACCAGAACTCCTCTTTCCGCAGATGCGCGAAACTCTGCGTCACCTCGGGTTCAAATCCACACTCCACTATCTCGAAGCGATGTGCGAAAAAGTTCTTCGCGAATCGACTTTGCTTCCGCATCCCAATCCCGGCGTCATGAGCGCCGAATGGCTCAATCGCCTCTCCCGCGTGTCTGCCAGCATGGGACTCATGCTCGAAACGACAAGCACGCGTCTGCTCGCGAAAGGCGCCGCCCACGACAACGCTCCCGACAAAGACCCCGCGAAGCGCCTGCGCGTAATCGAAGACGCAGGTCGCCAGAAAATTCCTTTCACCACCGGAATTCTGATCGGCATCGGTGAAACTTTTGAAGAACGAGTCGAAACGCTCGTCGCCATCCGCAACCTGCACGAAAAATATGGTCACATCCAGGAAGTGATCGTGCAGAATTTCCGCGCTAAACCCGCAACCCCCATGGCCCACTCCCCTGAACCCGATCGCGCCGACATGCTGCGCACGCTAGCCGTTGCCCGCCTGCTCATGCCAAACATGAATATCCAAGCACCGCCGAATCTCTCCGACCCGCACTACTCCGATCTCCTCGACGGCGGAATCAACGACTGGGGCGGCATTTCACCTTTGACTCCCGATTTTATTAATCCGGAAAAACCCTGGCCGCATCTCCAGCAGTTAGAACAGCGCACCAACGCGAAAGGATTTGCCTTGCGTCAGCGTCTCCCCGTTTACCCGGAATTCCTCGAAGCACTCGCAGACTCAGCAACTGCCCAGAGTCCACTGCTCGCCGAGCGATTAGCTGCCGCCTCCGATGCGACAGGTTATGCGCGGAGGGCCGCATGATCACCGTCTTGACCGGCGGCACGGGTGGCGCAAAATTCGTCGACGGACTCCGCCACCTTGTCCGCCCCGAAGACCTGACCATCATCGTCAATACTGGCGACGATCTACTTTGGTGGGGCCTGTACGTCTCTCCCGATGTCGACTCCATCATGTACATGCTGGCCGGCAAACTCAGCCAGGAACGCGGCTGGGGCGTCAAGGGCGATACTTTTTTCTGCCTCAGCGCGATGGGCCAGATGGGGCAGCCCATCTGGTTTCATGCCGGCGACCGCGATCTTGCGACTCATATCTTCCGCTCCAAACTTCTTGCCGATGGCAAGACTCTCAGTGATGCCACAGCCGAAATCGCCGGAAACCTGGGCATCAAGACCCGCATTCTTCCCATGAGTAATTCCCGCGTCGAAACCCGTGTCTTGACCCCCATAGGAGAACTGAGCTTCGAAGAATATTTTGTCCAACGCTGGTATCAGGATCCCGTAGAGTCCGTTCGCTTCGCCGGCGCTTCCGACGCCGAACCCGGACCCGGAGTGATTGACGCCATTCGCTTCGCCGATCTCGTCCTTCTTGCTCCCAGTAACCCAATTACCAGCATCGGCCCCATTCTCGCCGTCCCCGGAATTCGCGAGGCATTGCGCGAAAGCCGTGCCCGCTCCGTAGCCATCAGCCCCATCGTCGGCGGAGCCGCCGTCAACGGTCCGGCCGGAGCACTCATGGCGGCTCAAGGTTTCCCCGTCTCCATCGCCGGAGTCGCCGACTGCTATCACGACTTCCTCGATCTGCTCGTCGTCGATTCCCAGGACGCCCTCGACGCCGACACATTGCGCAAGACCGGCATGCGCGTCCATTGCACACCGACCATCATGCGAAAACAAGAAGACAGAATCGCACTCGCTCAAAGCGTCCTCGACGCTGCGATGCAGCCTCCCTCCACGCAGGTCGAGATGGAGCGGGCATGATCCTCGTTCCCATCAAGAATCTTTCCGATGCCAAGCAGCGCCTGGCATCCGTTTTGAATTCCGAAGAGCGCGTCGCGTTGGCGCAGTCGATGTGCGAAGACGTTTTACAAACTCTGGCGCGCTGGCACAGTCGCCCGCCCGTTGCCGTTGTAACAAGTGATCCATTTGCGGGCGACTTGGCGATACGTCTCGATTTCGAAGTCATCCCCGACGACAATTCAGGCGAGACCAGCGCCATTGAAGTGGCCACCGCATTATGTTGTGCGCGAGGGACGAAGCACACTCTCGTGATTCCGGCCGATATTCCTCTGATCGATACGAACGAATTGCAAATGATCGTGGATAGCGCGCCCTCCAACGGCTCGGTATTGGTGCCCGACACTGCGGGACGCGGCACCAACGCCGCATGGCGATCGCCTGCTGATCTTTTCCCTCTCCGTTTCGGAAATGACAGTTTCTTGCCGCACCAAGCCTCGGCGAAAGCAACCGGTTTGCCCTGTATCGTTTTGAATCTCCCCGGTATCGCGCGCGACGTCGACCGTCCCGAGGATCTTCTCGAAGTCGCCGTCGCCAACGGAGATCGGCTGTCGCAAAGGTTACTCCGCAGTTGGAACCTCAACCGCCGGGAATTGGCGTCCCGTTAGATGAAGCAACGCCGCATGACGTCGCGCAGTGCAAAGCGGGTGCCCGGACAGCAAGTGCCCGGCGAAATTCGTATTCTCCCGATTGCGGTCCGCGGAGAAATCCTCGCTGGACAGTCATTAAGCGCCACGCTTTTGGCAGCAGCAGACACGCACAAACTAGATTTTCAGGATGGCGACATCGTGGTCGTCAAGCATAAAGTTGTTTCCAAGTCCGAAGGCGCAATCGTCGCTCTGGATGAGATCCGTCCCTCCTCGGCATCCCGAAAGTGGGCCAGGCGCTACGGCCTTGACGCGCGCGTCACAGAACTGGCCTTACGCGAGAGTCACCGCATCGTGCGCAGAAAACATGGCATCATGATCACCGAGACCAAACACGGCTTCATTTGCGCCAACAGCGGAATCGACGTTTCGAACGTCGATGGCGGCCATCACGCCGTTTTGCTACCTGAGAACGCCGATCGCTCCGCCGGAAAATTGCGGCGCGACTTCAAGAAGCAATTGGGAATCGAAATCGCAGTCATCGTCAGCGACAGCTTCGGCCGTCCCTGGCGCGAAGGACTAACCGAAGTTGCCATCGGCATCTCCGGCATGCGCCCCCTCGTCGACTATCGCGGACGCCGCGACCCACACGGCTATTCGCTCCATGCCACCATCGACGCGGTAGGCGATGAACTCGCCTGCGCCGCTGGATTGGTCTGTGGCAAACTCGCCAACACTCCCGCCTGCATCATAAGAGGCTATTCGTACGTGCGCGGAAGTGGCACGGCGCGCGAACTGATCCGTCCCGCAAAAAGGGACCTTTTTCGATGATATTTTCCTTGCATACTATTTAGGAGACAAATCATGATCTCGCAATCCTTCGAACTCGAACAATTTCCATCCCTAACCTGGGAAGAAGTCGCACCGCAAGCTTCCGCTCCCATCCGTAACGCCCTCGAACGAGTCCTCGAAACCCAAGACGGAGCCTGCCTCACTGACTCTGAGCGCTATGCTCTCGCGAACAGCGAGCAAGTCGATCTGGTCGCCCTGCTCGTAGCCGCCGACACCCTCCGTCGCGACATGGTCGGCAACATCGTCAGCTACGTCGTAAATCGCAACATGAACTTCACCAACATCTGTTTCGTCGGATGCAAGTTCTGCGCCTTCAGTCGCGGTCCGCGCGAGGCTGATTCGTATTTTCACTCGCTCGAAGACATGGCCCGAAAAGCCGAAGAAGCCTGGGCCATCGGAGCCACCGAAGTCTGCATTCAGGGAGGCCTGCCTCACGGTCTGCCCCCGTTCTACTACCGCGACGTCCTCCGCTCCATCAAGAAGGCCGTTCCCGGAATGCACATCCATGCCTTCTCTCCCATGGAGATCGTCTACGGAGTCGAACTGACCGGCATGACCCTCCGCGACTATCTGACCATGCTGCGTGATAACGGACTCGACACCCTCCCCGGCACCGCCGCCGAAATTCTCGACGACGAAATCCGCCACGTCCTCTCTCGCAACAAGCTATCCTCCGCACAATGGCAAGAAGTCATTCGGACCGCCCATCAGTGCGGCATCCCCAGCACTTCGACCCTCATGTATGGGCACCGCGAAACGCCCGATCATTGGGTCCGTCAGCTGAATCTGTTTCGCCAGATTCAGGCTGAAACCGGCGGGTTCACAGAGTTCGTCCCTCTCGGCTTCGTTCACCAGAACACACTTCTCTTCGAACAAGGACTAGCGCGCACCGGCCCCACCCTCGCCGAGCACCTCAAGATTCACGCTCTCGCCAGAATTTTACTCGCCGGATCGATCCATAACATTCAGGTCTCATGGGTCAAGCTGAACCGCAAACTTTCGCAGCTCTGCCTGCACGCTGGAGCCAACGATTACGGCGGAACTCTCATGGAAGAAAATATCTCCCGCGAAGCCGGCGCATCTGCCGGCCAGTACACCAGCCCTGAGGATTTTCAGTCCTTGATTCTCGAAATCGGACGCATCCCCGCCGAGCGCAACACAAAATATTCCCGCATGCAGATCAAGCTTCCACCAATGTTCGTTGAAGGACGGACGTCCGTGTCCGCCGAAGCCGATCAAATTGCGGCTATTTCGGATGGCGAAAGCAACTCCGATTTCGGAATCGAATATTCGCAATTTTCGGAGATCGCATGACCCGCCCCATCGCCGTCATCGGCGGTACGGGATCTGCCGGTAGCGGCCTGGCCCTCCGATGGGCACGCGCCGGAGAAACCGTCATCATCGGCTCCCGGGACTCAGCACGCGCCGAGCAGACTGCCGAAGCGATTCGAAAGCGCGCCGGAGAAAATGCCCGAGTCTCCGGCATGGAAAATTCCGCCGCCTGCGCCGCCACGGATCTCCTCGTGCTCACCGTTCCCTTCGAAGGCCAAGCCGCGTTGCTCAAACAATTGAAGCCCGCAATCCGCCCCGGCAGCATTCTGATCGACGCCACCGTCCCCCTCGCCGCCAGCATCGGAGGACGCGCCAGCCGCACCTTAGGGGTGTGGCAAGGTTCGGCCGCTCAGCAAACAGCGGAACTCGTTCCCAAGGGCGTCTCCGTAGTGGCGGCATTTCAAAATGTTTCCGCCGAGATTCTCAACAGCGATACCAACGAATACATAGATTGCGACGTCATCGTATGCAGCGACGATCCCAACGCCACGCAGATCACTCTGGAATTGGCCGCCAAGATTCCGCGCGTCCGCGCGATCGATGGCGGCAAACTCGAAAATGCGCGCATTGTTGAGCAAATCACCGCCCTGCTCATCGGCCTGAACATTCGTCACAAAGGCCACGGCGGAATACGCATTACCGGCCTACCCGACAGCGCATACAAAACATGAAAACGTCGGAACAGAAAGTTCGGGGACGAAAAGTGTGGCGACGGGCGACTCACCCGTCTAACCTAAATCTCGATTAGCGGTGCCATTCGCACGAAATGAACCTTCCCCCCAACAACGCGGCCATCGAATTCGATCACGCCTCCTTCCGCCTGAACGGCCGCCCCTTACTGCAAGATCTCGTTCTCTCGGTTAACAAGGGCGAAACGCTGGTCCTCCTGGGACGCAGCGGCTCGGGAAAAACCACCTCCCTCAAACTAATCAACCGCCTCCTGCTCCCAACCGAAGGCGCCGTCCGCGTCAACGGACGCTCCACCGCCGATTGGGATCCCATCCAGCTCCGTCGCAGCATCGGCTACGTCATTCAGGACGGCGGCCTGTTCCCGCACTTCACCGTCGAGCGCAACATCGCCCTCGTCCCAAAAATCGAAAATTGGCCGGCGCCTCGCATCGACGCGCGAATCCGCGAACTTCTCACCACCGTCGGACTGAAGCCCGATCTCCTGTCCCGCTATCCCAGCCAGCTCTCGGGGGGTCAGCGCCAGCGCGTTGGCGTCGCCCGCGCTCTCGCCGCCGATCCTCCCATTCTCATTCTCGACGAAGCCTTCGGAGCCCTCGATCCCATCACTCGCTCCGAAATGCAGAAAGAATTTCGCGCCCTCCAGCAGCGCATGAAAAAAACCGTCATCTTCGTCACTCACGACTTGCGCGAAGCTCTGCTCCTCGCCGATCGCATCGCGCTCATGGAAGACGGCCGCCTCATCGTCGATCTTCCAGTATCCGAATTTAAGCGTTCGCAAGAACCGCTCGTGCGCGCCTATATGGAAGCCTTCTCCGGCTCGCCCGACCCCCAACCCTCAGGAATTGGTCAAACGCAGTCAAAGGAATCGCCATGAATTTCTTGCAGTTCATGATGGCAAATCGGCAGCAAGTGCTCGAACTCACTCTCGAACACATCACCCTCGCCGGTGTAGCCACGCTCATCGCGGCGTTAATAGGAATTCCACTCGGCATCCTGATCACCCGCGTTCCGCAACTGAGTAAGCCGATCCTCGGCGGCGCGAACATCATCCAGACCATCCCCAGCCTCGCCCTATTCGGTTTTCTTCTTCCCGCTCCCTGGATCGGCGAACGCGGCAGCCGCCTCGCGATTCTCGCCCTCGCCCTTTACGCCCTCATGCCTCTGATCCGCAACACCTATGCCGGCATCCAAAGCGTCGACCCTGCCGTTGTCGAGGCCGGGCGCGCCATGGGCCTGACCGACCGCCAATTGCTCTTTCAAGTTGAGCTACCCTTGGCCTCTGGCGTCATCGTCGCCGGAGTCCGCATCGCAACCGTCCTCTCCATCGGACTCGCCACCATCGCCGCCGCCATCGGCGCCGGCGGCCTCGGCGAATTCATCTTTCGCGGCTTGGCCATGGTCAACAACCAAGTCATTCTCGCCGGAGCTGTTCCCGCCGCCCTCCTCGCGCTCATCGCCGATTTTGCGCTAGGACGCCTTGAGCGCCGCCTCGGCTCGCTCCGCGCAAGGTCTTAAAAATGATGATGGATCGGACTACGAGATCGGCCCGCAGAAAGAGCCGCCTGCAACCGCCCGCGCCGAGCATTATGAACGCAATCTCCCTCACGAAGCCTTTCCTTCGTGCCCCTTCGTGTCCTCTGTGGTTAAGCTTTTCGCTCTTGCCTCTCATGCTGCTCCTCCTGCCGATCACAAGCTGTCAGCGCCCCGCAAATCGCATCGTTGTCGGCTCCAAAAATTTCACCGAACAACTCATCCTCGGAGAAATGTTCGCCCAAGTCATCGAAGCTCGCACCCATCTACCCGTCGAACGCCGCTTCTACCTAGCCGGCACGTTCATATGCCAGCAAGCAATTCTCTCCGGACGCATCGACCTCTATCCCGAATACACCGGCACCGCCCTCACCGCCGTCCTAAAACAGCAACCCAGCAGCGATAAGCAGGAAGTCTACCGGCGTGTACGAGATGCCTACGAAACGAAGTTCTCTCTGAAACTCGGCCCACCCCTCGGTTTCGACGACACCTTCGCCATGGTCATCCGCGGCGACGATGCCCGCCGTTTGCAGCTGAAAACGCTATCGCAGGCCGCCACTTTCACGCCGCATTGGCGCGCCGGTTTCGGCTACGAGTTCATGGAGCGTCCCGATGGATACAAAGGCCTCGTCGCCAGCTACGGCCTGCGCTTTGCCGAACCGCCGCGCATCATGGATCTCGGCCTCATCACCCGCGCCCTGAAAGAGCATCAGGTCGACATGATCGCCGGCAACAATACCGACGGATTGATTCCCGCCCTCGATCTCTTCGTCCTTCAGGACGACCACCACTATTTCCCGCCCTACGAAGCCGTCGCCGTGATGCGCGAAGAAATGTTAAAGAATCATCCGGAAGTCGGCACCGCACTCGACGCCCTGGCAGGCATCATTTCTGACGATGATATGCGCCAACTCAACTACGCCGTGGATGGCCAACACCGGGATCCCGTCGCCGTAGTAAAAGAATTTCTGCTGCAGAAAAAACTCATCCACTAGGACATGCTCCGAGCTTCTACCAGAAAATTTGTCATCCCTCGCAAAGCTGGGTGCCCCATCCTAGCGCGTTCGGTGCGCTAGGGTGGGATTCCACGACCGCACGCGCCATGGGATTCGTGCGACCAACAAATCTCATAACGTCCCCAAATCTTGTCATCCCGAGCAATAGCGAGGGATCTGTAGTCCCACTCAAGACTCCCGCCACAAGAACATCAATCCATCTCCGATGGCCCTTCAACTCGTATTCCCTGCCTCTTCCACCGGTTCCGCGTTCAATTCCTGCGGAGGCTCACCGCCCGCCAGTCCCTGCGCCACAATCAACCGCCGCGCCTCAACCCGCAACTCCGGCAGCATCCGCCAAAACCATACCGCGCCCATAAAGCACGCAACGCCGCCCACCCCCACCGTTAGCGGCGCCCCCGCTCGGTGCGCCAGCGCTCCGCCGAAAAATGCTCCAAACGGAGCCATTCCCATGAACATCATCGAATAAACCGACATCACCCGCCCGCGTAACTCATCCGGAACCATCGTCTGGATCAACGTATTCGAACACGCCATCTGCAACATCATCGTGTACCCAGCCGGAAGCAGCAGCGCCACCGACAGCCACAACGATCTCGAGAACGAAAAGCAAAACAGGCTGATCCCCAACCCAGCGCAACTGAATGCAACCCACCGTCCCAAGCCCTTCACGCCCGTCTTCGCCGCCAGTGTCAACGCCCCGAACAGAGCACCCACCCCGGTTGCTCCCATCAGAATGCCCAGCCCCCGCGCCCCGCCGTGCAAAATCCTGTCTGCGAACACCGGCATCAACACCGTGTACGGCATCGCCACCAGACTCACCAGTCCGATCAACAACAACAACGCTCGAATAATCCGTGTCTGGTTCACCCAGCGAAACCCTTCGACAATATCTTCCATCGGAGAATGTTTGCTCACCCGCGCCGGCGAATGGACATGCATCAAGAGCAACCCAACGATCACCGCCACATAGCTGATCGAATTCGCGGCAAAGCACCAGCCCTCTCCGATTTTCGCCACCAGAATTCCCGCGATCGCCGGACCAATCACGCGCGCGCCGTTGAACATCGACGAATTGAGCGCGATCGCGTTCATCAGGTCTTCTTTGCCCACCATGTCCACAAGAAAAGACTGTCTTCCGGGAATGTCAAACGCATTCACCACACCGAGCATCCCGGCCAGCGCAAAAATATGCCAAACCTGAACCCGCCCACTCAGCTTGAGCCACGCCAGAATCCCTGCCAGAATCATCGAAGCAATCTGCGTCCCAATCACCAGCCGTTGCCGGTTCATGCGATCCGCAGTGATGCCTCCAAAAGGAGCGACCAAAAAAACGGGAAACTGGCTGGCAAAACCCACGCTTCCTAGCAGCAGCGCCGATTTCGTCATGCTATAAACCAGCCACGCCTGCGCGACACTCTGCATCCATGTGCCAATCAGCGAGATCAACTGGCCGCCAAAGAAAAGCTGAAAGTTCCGGTGCCGCAAGGCTCGAAGCGTGGTCGCCCACTTCGGCCCAGCCGTCGCCTGCGTTTCCGTCTCCCGAACTGCAGCGGAACTTCTGTCGTCAGTCACTCCTTAAACCTTTTCACATCTTCGGGATGACGGCAACCCGGGCCGCCTTCCTGATTCGTCGCATCTAGGATGCTCGGCCAAGCCCGTCACGCTCCCCGTTCCACCCTTTTCAACCCGATCCGGGATTTCCACAGCTCCTTCCTCCGTAATTGATTTGCAACTTCCCCAACGCACCAATAAGCGATAGAGTTAGAGTCCGGCACTCAGGATCATCGAAATCTTCGGGAGGTAGAACAATGCGCACAGATCCGAATCGCGTCGAACGCCGGGGTGCGC
>Ga0302319_10026935_pt1 | contig 10102 bp, 9 predicted proteins | sample Bog_T0_2_FD_203319 | JGI IMG/M metagenome (GOLD analysis project Ga0302319, IMG submission 203319) | Peat permafrost microbial communities from Stordalen Mire near Abisko, Sweden - Bog_T0_2 | ecosystem: Environmental > Terrestrial > Soil > Wetlands > Peat | place: Sweden: Abisko, Stordalen Mire...
CGATAGCGGTATAGCCCACTACGGAGGAAAGTTCACTACCGTCCAGCATACGATCATGCTACAGGAGAATTTCGGCAATGTCACTATCGGTGGGTTCGTTGGGAATGACTGTGGCGCGGTGGAGAGAGAAACCCCCTCGCGAGGCTCGCCCGTGATTCGCAGCGCAATTTGCTAGATCACCCCGACAGCACCAATTAAACGTTACCACCGCCGCTTCAGCGATTCTCGCATGCGGGTTGCCTCCGCCCGTGCGACCTGTTTTCCGAAGGTCGCGATCTTGTAATAGCGTTCCCGCCGATCATCGAGATGCGGATCGGGCCGCTCATCCGATTCCTCGATCAAGCCAAGCTCCAGCACCCTGTTGGCGGATCGCAACAACACGCCCTCGTTTCGCAAAAAACGGTTTTTCTTCGCCTTTGGTAACTCCCATTGACTTGACTAGATATCGATCTGAAAAACGAGTCACCAGCGATCGAGAATTATTTTCAGTCACCGAACCCATTCAATCCAAAGCCTTTAGCAACTCACCCCTCGCGCTCCATAATTCACCTCCGCTCCCCTTTCGCGCTATTTTCGAACCAAATGGTAGATCGGTCTCGGGGAGCGCCCATTTTTCCTCACTGCAAAGCGTTCGAAGCGTTGCGCATTCCGACAAATGTTTGCCTCGAAATTGCAAGTCGCTCGCCAAGCCGGAGGCGTGTCCAGGGCTACCCATTTCATCCGCGGGCGACGGCCCACTGTCCAGCGGGCCAAGAAAGGTTCAAAATCGAATATCCCGCACTCGCCACGCCTCTTAGGTTCTTTTTTCACTCGCCCCCAACAATGGCGTCCCGGCTTGGCTTCGTTGCGCAAAACTCCCTATAGTGCAAACGTCGTTTCGCAAATAACGCCTTTGCGGCAGTCCGCTACCACTGGCCGGGTGCATGCCTTCGTTGTCGGTCTCAAACTGCCGCTTTGGCTACCGCGACCGCACTCTTTTCCTCGTCCCGCACTCTTGCCCCCGGCATTCTTGGCGTGCGCCCGACGTAGCACTTATCGCGAAGAGGGCCCGACGGGTGTACAGGTAACTCTTAGCTCCTCCCTGAAATGTTTTTGTAGATTTCTCTTCCCATTTGCCTACTCGGTTAGCGGAGGTCCTATTAAATGGCGCGCATAATAATTGCGGGTGCCTTGATTTTGTCCTGGGTGACCGTTATGGTGGCGAAAGATAAGCCCACGGTCAGAATCGAAGTCGCCGAATCTTCGGCCAGCGAACGTCATTACACTGAATATCTGCCCGGCACGAGCGGGCAGTCCAGAACAAATTGCAATGGAAGTGCGATCGGGACACAGACAGGCAACACGAGCGTCGCTAATGGGATCTCAAACTGCACAACAACTACCACGCCAAGCCGGCCTTCAAGGACGGTTGAAAGGACGATTCCACAAGTCCATATCCGGGCGATCATGACTGACGGACGTCACGCCACACTATGGTGTCAGGCAGGATTTCGGCGTTGCGAAAAACTCGCCGCCGGCTTCTACGACGCCGAGATTAAGGGCGGCGCGGTTTGGATTCGCTTGGCCGATCTTTCTGGAAGGACTTACCGAGTAAAGTACCTATATGTTGGCGGATGGTAGTCAGCGTGCATGAGTTGAACTTTTTTGAGGTAGCGCGCACAACTTCCTATCAACCACTGCAACAGATCGTGTCAAATTCCGCCAGCGCTGGAGGGTTTCGCAATGGATGAAGAGGTTCAATACAAGAGCGTAATCATTGAGCCTAGACCGGTGGAATCTGGCGGGAAGCCAGGACGGATAGCCGGCTGCGTTCTAGTGAAACATTTCGGCAACGTTACGCACACCAGGACAATAGATTCGGAAATCATTCTGCCGACACGTGAGGAAGCAGTGTTTGCGTCAATCGAATTATGCAAGCACCAAATCGATGGATCTCCTCTTCCGGCGTCAGTGCCCGCGGATTAGCCAAACACGCTTCCTTGAAGCCGCATCTACATAATCGGGAGCGAAGCTGAAGTGGGCATCCTCGACAAGTTCAAGTCGAAGTCGAGCATCGCGACGGACGATACCCAGGTGGAGGCCGAATTCACCGACGAGGAAAACGCAGCCATCGCCGCAATGCTGGACGACACTGCCTCGCGTTGGGCAGCGCGGCACAACGGCGAGGGATACCTGATTCCCGTAAAGGCTAACCACGGAACGATGGCGGTGGCGCTCGCCGAATATGCCGCAGACTTATTGGCTCAGTGCGATGATTGCGGTTTCGCGGAGCGTTCTAAGAAAGCAATCCACGCCCAGAAAAACGCTTACGCTCTTCACAACCTGCCGATATACATTTTTCAACTTGCCGGGATGTACGAAATCGCCGGCGATGCGGCGAGCGCGAAATATTTCCTCAAGCATTTCCTACGGGAATAAGTCGAATTCGATCCGGATCGGATTGATAGCTTTTTTCTCACCCAGAGCGAGTTCGACATGCCCAGGGCAATCTTACTTGCCAAACAGAAGCTCAATAGCTCCCTTAGTGATTCGCTTGGTAACCGCTTCGTCATCGTCCCTTTGTCGCAGGCAAAACGGGAAGCCATCGCCGCGAATCTAATTTCGGTGACGGAGGGTGCCTTACCGGGCTTTTGTGAGAACATGACCCTGCTGGAAGTGGCATCGGAACACACATCCACCTTCCAGCGTTTGTGCTTCTCATTGATGCTGTCGGTGGCCCAAGTTGTTCTTCACAGGAAGTACGCCGAAGAAGACGCTCAAGAGATCATGATACGGGCATTCCACCTCTTTTTCAGTGAGCCTTCAGAAGAACGTCTTGGACCGCGTTTTCAGAAAGCGTTCAATCACTGCCTCGAACGATACGCAGGAGTATGGCAACTCTCAGTGCCGATGCTGAATCCCAACGAAGATCGGATGTACGAAGAATGGGCGGGCGTGTTCGCTTCTGAATTGGCCATCTTTCACGGAATACCGTGCTCACAGGCAAAGGTCAGAAGATGGGCACTTGCAGCAATTAGTGCGTTCCGAGACGGATGCTACCCGTTATGATCAACCTCACTCAGTATTTCGTTTACCGTTGCTTTTTGACACTGGACATATTCGGCATGGGTATTTGTCGACGGTCAGCGGTCGATGCCACTAGTTTGTTACTGGTAATCGGAACCCTATGAAGCTTGCGAACTTCATCAAGAGGGAGTTGTGCGCAACACAAGCAAAGGGCGGCGGCTCAGAGGGTGGCCTAGCTAGTACGCCGGTTTGCGCAAAACTGAGTCACAATCCTGCGAAAAAAATGTTTGGTCTCCCAACTGCCTGAAACAAAAGCTCTTCTCCCTGTAGCTCCCCACGGCCCAACCTCATTCCACGCGGCCGCACCGTATTCTTAGAACGACTCGCGGCGGCTGTATCGCTCCGGCGTCTTCTGCTTCATATGCAGATCGCGCCCCTGCCGCCGGGCCGAATCAAAATCGGCTTAGCTCTTTGCCCCGAAAGTGCTTTCGAGTTACGCGCCAATCTCTCTTCGCCGGAAAGTGTTCGAAGGGTTGGCCGGCAGTTGTTTGAAAATCGAAATTCGCAAGTCTTCCTCGCCAAACCCGAAGTGTGCCCTGGGTCACCCCATTTTCATCCCGGGGATGGCCCAGCGAGTCGGAGGTGTGCCCCTATTTCACCTCTGGCTTCGTTTTTTCAACCCGTGGCTTCGCTCAGTCTTGGGTTCGTATTTTCGAATCCCCTCGCCGGCCAACAGTTGGCTTCGTAGCGTAATTTCACCCTCTCAAGCCAACCTCGTTTCGTAAAATGCGCTTTTTCTTCGCCTTTTTGCCAACCTCAACTCCTTTTCTTCTCCCCCGCCACCTTCACCCGGCCAGCCTTCACAGCCTTCTTGAATTCCTCATAATCGTCATTCGTCACCGCCGCATAGCGTATCGCATACTTAGTAATCGATTTCGAAATCCGCTCCAAACTTCCGATGTAACCCTTAATCGACAGCGCATCGCCCGATCGCACATGTCCCCGCGCCAGTAACTCTCCCGCCACACTGGCCAAACTCCGTAAGCCGTCCCCGCGTAGCTTGTACAGTTCCACGCTTCCTTTGTGATCGTTCAACTGCCTTACCAAATAGTCGTTGTCCGCCACGCGCGTCCACCCCAAAAGCAAATCGGAAATGGCCTGAATTCGGCGTTGCCCTTCCGCCACGCGCTGTCCCTGGTGGTCATAGTGCGCATGCGGCAGATACGGCGCATAGGCGGAATGCGTCTCCTGTTTAATCTGCACAAACAACGGATCGCGCGGGCCATTCTCCATCAGCACCACATAATCGCGCAACGCCACGCTGCCCGTTCCCACAATCTTGAAGGCCACGTCGCATTCTTTGAAAAATTGATAGAAATGCCGCCGCTCGGGCGCCAACGTCTCCGCATAAGCAGGCAGGGCGTCCAGCACGCTTTGTTTTTCCGCGCCGGTGACCCGCCACAACAATCCCTCGGTAGGCTTGAATCGCACCTGCTGTCCGCGCCCATCTTTCTCGGTGTATTTGGCCAGCAGATCGGCCGGCGTCGCGCGCTCAGCCTGCCTGAATGCCGCGCTCACTGCCTGTGACTTGGTGAGTCGCCGGATGATATGCCGCGCCGCCGTCAAGATCGGCTCTTCCGCCAGCATTTCGAGCGTCGAGCAATAGCTCTCCGCGAAAACTTCCACCGCAGCCGCGCAGCCCGGTGTCTTATGTTCCGATTCCATGCCGGCCAGCACCAGGCTCGCCGCCATGCGCTTCACATCCCATTCCCAAGGACCGGCAATCGTCTCGTCAAAATCGTTCAGATCGAAAACCAGATGCCCGTCCGGTGAAGCGAAACAGCCCATGTTCTGCACGTGCGCATCGCCGCAAAGCTGTACCAATAACTCGGTGCTGGGGGCTTGCCCCAAGTCCGCCGCCATCACGGATACCGCGCCGCGAAAAAACGTAAAGGGCGAAGCCGACATGCGCCGGTACTTCTCCGGCAGCAGATGTAGCACCCTGCCTTCGGTGGCATTCAGCAACGTATCCAGCGCCGGAATCTTCCGTTTCGCCGGTTCGAATTCACCCAGTGCGTTGCGGCCGAGCTTCTTGCGCTGTTGCTGGCCGCGCTTCAGCCGGTCCTCTCGCCGGTTTGGTTTGCGCGCCGCTTTCAAGGCTTTGGTCGCCACTGGTTTCCTAGAGCGGATCCCGCGTCAGCCGTCCGTCAATGTTGCGCATAATCCCGCGCGCGTTGGCGTTCCCCAGTTCCACGGGCAAAAGCGCCTCGGGGAAGTTTTGGTAACAAACCGGCCGCGCAAACCGCAGGATCGCCGCTGATCCTACCGATGTGAACTTCGCGTCCGTGGTCGCCGGGTACGGCCCGCCATGGTGCATGGCATAACCCACTTCCACACCAGTCGGGAAGCCATTGAAAATCACCCGCCCCGCCTTGCGGCTTAACAAATCCACCAGCGTCCCGTTTGCCGCCAACTCAGCCGCATTGCCATGCATCGTCGCCGTCAGTGTGCCCGCCAATTGCTCCGCGCATTTCATCACCTCCGCCGCCGAGGCGCAGCGCACCACCACCGTCGCCGGCCCAAAAATTTCCTCATGCAGCGTTTTGTTCTCCAGCCATGTCGCTGCATCGCTCACCAGTACACCCGGTTGGCCCTCGGTACGCGCCGCTGCCGCGCCGTTCGCCGATGTATGCACTGCCACATTCTTGACACAGGCCGCGCTGCTAAAACGGTCCACATATCCTTTCGCCACTCCCGCGTTCAGCATCGTTCCGGGCGTACCTTGCTCGAAGCATTCCACCAGCTTCTGCACAAAAGTGCGGAAGTCTTCGCTGTCGACGCCAAACACCAACCCTGGACAAGTGCAGAACTGCCCAACCCCCAGCGTCACCGATTTAAACAGCGCCTCCGCCAATGCAGCGGCTTTGCCTTCGAGCGCGCTCGGCCATACAAACAGCGGATTCGTGCTGCCCATCTCCGCGTACACCGGTATCGGATCGGGCCGCTGGGCCGCCGCATCGAACAGCGCTCGTCCCGCTCTCTCCGAACCGGTAAATCCCACCGCGCGCGTTTCCCGGTGCCGCACCACCGCTAAACTCACTTCCGGCGATGTGCCATGCAACAGTGAAAACGTTCCTTCCGGCAACCCCTGCGCTTGCACCGCTTTCACAATCGCGCTTGCCACCAATTCCGAAGTGCCCGGATGCGCCGGATGTCCTTTCACCACCACCGGATTGCCGGCCGCGAAGGCCGACGCCGTATCCCCGCCCGCTACCGAAAACGCCAGCGGAAAATTGCTTGCTCCAAAAACGGCGACCGGTCCAATCGGCCGCAGCATGCGCCGGATATCGGGGCGGGGCAGGGGCTTCCGTTCCGGTAGCGCCGTGTCAATGCGCGCATCCACCCACGAACCTTCTTTGACAATCTCGGCAAACAGCTTGAGCTGATTGGTCGTCCGGTCGCGCTCGCCTTGCAGCCGCCCCGTATCCAAGCCCGATTCCTGCACCGCGCGCTCCACCAAGGCATCGCCCAGCGCCAAAATCTCTTCGCGGATCGCCAGCAAAAATTCCACTCGCTTCTCGGCGCTCACCGCGCGCAACGCTACCGCCGCTTCCGCCGCCAGCGTTAGCGCTTTGTCTACTTCACTTTGTGATGCTTCATGAAATGCCGGCTCCAACGCCGCCGCCGTCCGTGGGTTGATTCCCCGAAACGTCTTCTCACCCTGCGCCGAGCGCGCAAAACCAACCAAATTCTCGCCTTGAATCAACATAGAGATTACAGATTACTTTCCCAGCAATTCTTTCTTTGCGCTCGGCATGTCCTTCGCAGGCGGCAGCAATTCTTCCAGCCGCGTCATATCCAGCATTTTTAACAGTGAAGGTGTGCTCCCCACCAACCGGATGCCCAGCCTCTGCCGGTTAGCGAAGTTATAAACGATGGTCAGCTCGCCCAAGCCCGCGCTATCTACCGCGGAAACATGGCTCACTTCCAAAATCAAGCCGCTCAACTTGCTGCCGTTGACCAAAACCTGCCGCGCCGCCTCGCGCAAACCATTCAGCGATGGCCCCAGCGTCAGCGGCCCCGCGAGTTCCAATACGCCAAACCCATCCTCTACCCGTTGCGTTACAGTAAGCGCCATTTTCCTTCTTGTGTTTCACTCCGCCGGGAGTTCAATTGTTCATTATCTTTCCGGTTACCGCAAAATTATCCATTTCGTGCTAAAAACGCCTCTGACTAGCCCTAAAAGCCACTTCGCACGGGCTTTTGGCGATCGGCGTTTGAATTGCAATAGGAGGGTTACCCTTCAGATTTGATGGCACTCCTCGGAGGTTCTCCATCATCTCTTGGGTTGTACCGCTCATAGCGTCGATCAAAACAGCGCGCCTCCACCCGATGCGCGCTGTATTTTTTTCTGATTTGACGATAGTACCACCGCTGCAAGCTTTCGCCGCTCAATCCAGTCAGTATGTTTCTATTTTCCGTTGCTGGTACGGCGGTGTTGTAAAAGCGCTCACCAGGCTTTCATTGCCGTCTTTGTCGATGGCCTTCACGCCCAGCACCACTTCGTCGATATTCACATTCTCAAGTGTAAATTTCGTCACGTTGCCCACGAAAATCTCGCGCTCCCAAACGGGCGATGTAGTTTTTCGCATCACCACCGCATATCCAGCCAAATCGGCTTCGGGCTTATCGTTGTGCCACGTCATCACTGCGTCGTAGCCGCCGCCGCGCGTTAGCGGTGTGCCAAAAGCGCGCCCTTCCGTGGGCGCGGGCGTCCGTATCTCGGGGGCACGCGGCGCCAGCGCTAATTCGGCTACGCCGGCCGCATTGGCTTTGGTCACCAAGGCCGTATATTTCGGCGCGGTATTGGCAAACGTGTCCGTTGCCGTATGCTGGTTGCTGAAATTCTCCATCGGCGTCGTCACGCGAATCGCCCCAAAGCCAAGCGCCGCAAACGGACTGTGATCCCCGCCGCGCCCGAACCGGTCATGCCGGAAAACCAGATTGATCTCAAACCCCGGCTGATACCGCTCCGCCGCCTCTTTCATATAGCGCGCCACTTGGCGCGAAAGGGAATCGTTCGGATCTTCCGAATACACGTTCACATAGCGGTTGCTCGTCTCGCCGTTTCCGGTGACGTTGCTGCCAATGATGTCGTTGTTAAAAACTGCTTCAATATGGTCGTGCCGCGCGGCTGCATCCTGAGCATACAAGCCGCTCCCAAACAGCCCATATTCTTCCGCTGCAAACGCGATGAACACGATTGTCTTGCGGAATTGAAATTGGCTCATGACGCGCGCCATTTCCATTACCGCCGCTGTCCCGCTTCCGTCGTCCGTCACGCCGGGCGCAATCGCCGCCGCCGTGCCCGGCCCATCCAATTCGCGCCGCCCGTTCGCATTCTGTTTGTAGGTCAAATTGATGGTGTCGTAGTGTCCACTCACCAACACTTGCTCTTCCGGCTCGCTCGTGCCTTTCAGCACCGCCACCACATTCCAGATTTCAACGTTACTGAAAGCGCGCCCCTGTTTTGCCAAGCGATGCTTGTCGAACGTCACCTCCAGCTTCGGGCTGTAACTCTTGAACTGCGCGGCAATCCACTCGCGCGCCGCGCCCACGCCATGGATCGGGTCGTCTGTGGCTGAAAAGATGTTGCGAGTTTGGAAGCTCTCTAGCTTCTGCTGTATTTCCGCTATCCTGTCGCTCGAAATCTGCGACACGATAGTTTGAATTTGTGAGTTCAGCGGTTTTGGCCCCTGCGCCCACACAAAACTGCAGGTTCCCAGTAGTAGCAACAGCTTAAACGGTAGTGTCATATTCATGTGATTCGCTCATAGTAACGCAACCACCGCCGCTAAGCGAGCATCGAAAAAGTAACCAAGCTAAAAAAGAATGAGCGCGTCGCAGTTTAGTTTGCGCGCACTCAGAACCGGTGAGGAGTAACCTCCGGCTCCTCACCGGTTTTTAGCTACTCGGTTTGTATCAGCCGGCCGTCGTCGCCAGCGCTTCTTCTTCGCGCGCAGTTTCCGCTGGTTTTACTTCCGCTTTTCGAGTAACCGGCATGTTTGGCGCATTCGAAGGCGTTTTAAACTTTACCGAGACCAGCTTCGAAACTCCGGGTTCCTGCATCGTCACACCATACAGCGATTGTGCCGCTTCCATGGTTCGCTTCGCGTGCGTAATTACAATGAACTGCGTCTGATCCGACATCTCTTTCAACAGTCGAGTCAGTCTTTCAATATTAGGCTCGTCCAGCGGCGCATCTACCTCGTCCAAAATACAGAACGGGCTCGGCGTGTACTGGAAGATCGACATCAGCAGCGCCATCGCCGTCAGCGATTTCTCACCGCCCGACAACAAAAGTACGCTCTGCAGTTTCTTGCCGGGAGGCGAGGCGACGATGTCGATTCCCGATTCCGCTAGATTGTCCTCGTCGGTCAAACGCATTTCGCCTACGCCGCCGCCGAACAGCACCTGGAACATCACCTTGAAGTTTGCATTGATCGCATGGAACGCTTCGCCAAACCGTTTGCGCGATTCCCCATCGATCTCCTGAATCGCTTTCTCCGTGTCGCGGATCGAATCCAGCAAATCCTGCCGCTGCGTATGCAGGAATTCCTGCCGCTGCGACGCCTCTTCAAACTCTTCGAGCGCCGTCGGATTCACCGGCCCCAGGTTGTCGATCTTGCGCCGCACTTCCATATACTTCGCTTCGATCTCGGCGAGTTGTGCTTCGTCCGCAATGGTTTCCGCGCCTTCTACCAACTGCTGCAGCGTTGTTTCCAGTTCCTTCTGGCAAGTCTCTTCCAAATGCTTGAGATCGGATTCCCCGCGCGCCAGCGCGACTTGCAACTCGCCGCGCTTCTCTTGCACTTCCTGCGCCGCCGTCCGGAGCCGCTTCAATTCTTCTTCCGATGCTGCCAAGCGCGCGCGCAGTTCGGCCTCGCGTTCCGCCAGCCGCGCTACATCCGCTTCCGTGTCTGCCAGCACGGCCTTCGCCTCCGCCAGCTTAATATCCAGCTCTTCGTTACTTCGAATGAACTGCGCCTTTTCGGCCGTCAGGCGCTCCGCTTCGCGCAAAATGTTGTCACGCCGC
>Ga0302319_10026937_pt1 | contig 10101 bp, 8 predicted proteins | sample Bog_T0_2_FD_203319 | JGI IMG/M metagenome (GOLD analysis project Ga0302319, IMG submission 203319) | Peat permafrost microbial communities from Stordalen Mire near Abisko, Sweden - Bog_T0_2 | ecosystem: Environmental > Terrestrial > Soil > Wetlands > Peat | place: Sweden: Abisko, Stordalen Mire...
CTGCAATCCTCCGTGTTCCTCCGTGCCCTCCGTGTGAGAACTATTCTGGTTCGAGGAAGACTTGGCATTTGTGCGGCGGCGGGGGCAGATTGGGGGTTTACCCGGCATTGACCGGCTTTTAGACCTTCATTTTTTTAGATCGCCCCACGTGCCAACGGTCGCCAGTTACTGCACCACTTTTCTAAAGCCGGAGATGCTGCACATTTACCGGCAGGTGACCGGGTTGCAGCGGTATGAGACCTTCATCGTCTCCAAGGAGCGCACCTCGGCTGAGCGGTTCCCGTTTCCCGATATCGAGATGGTGCCGCGCAAGCCGAAGAAGAATTTCATCCGGCGCTTTTACTTGAAGCATGTGCGGCATCTGCCGGCGCTTTATTACCGGGGCGAGATGCAAGGGCTGATGCGCATTTTCCGGCGGCGGAATGCGGACTTGATGCACATTTACTTTGGCCACACTGGGGTGCATCTGCTTCCCTTCATCAAGGGCTGGGGCAAGCCGTGTGTGGTCTCCTTCCATGGCGCGGATGTCATGCCGCGCGAGCATCAGCCGGAGTATGACGGGAACCTGCGCGAGCTGCTGCGCGTGACGCCGCTGGTGCTGGCCCGCTCCCTCTCGCTTGCGGAGCGGCTGAAGGCGCTCGGCTGTCCGCCGGAAAAAATCCGCCTAAATCGCACCGGGATTCCACTGGAGCAGTATCCGCGCCGGGAGCGCCGGGCGCCGGAGGGCGGAGAATGGCATTTCGTGCAAGCCTGCCGCTTGATCCCTAAGAAGGGCATCGCGACAGCGCTGAAGGCCTTTGCCCATTTTCACGAGCAATACCCGCGCGCGCGCTTCACGCTGGCGGGTGAAGGCCCGATGAAAAAGGAGATCGAGGAACTGGCCCGGGACCTCGGCATCGCAAAGGCCGTGGAGATGCGCGGCTTCCTCGCGCAGGCGGACCTCGCGCAGCTCTACGCGGATGCGCATTTCTTCGTCCATCCCAGCGAGATGACCGCGGATCAAAACCAGGAGGGGGTGCCGAACTCCATGCTGGAGGCGATGGCGACTGGCCTGCCAGTCCTGGCGACGCTGCATGGCGGAATCCCCGAGGCAGTCGAGAGCGGCCGCACCGGCCTGCTGGTGCCGGAGCGGGACGACGCCGGCCTCTTGCAAGCGATGCTGCGGCTGGCCGCGAACCCGGACGAGGCATTCACCATGGGCCGGGCTGCCAGCGCCAGTGTCCGCCTGGAATTCGAACAGACCAAACAAATCGAAAAACTGGAGAGCTATTACGACGAGGCCCGGGAGATCGGCGCTCCGGCGCCGGAGGCGGAGACGGCTGTGACCGTGGCGGTTGGGGGAATCCAGAAATCCAGCACCGGATCGGCCGCTGTGGTGGAGACGGTATTCCGCGAAGAGAAGGCCTCCTTCGCCTATCTCTTTGAGCGCTTCCCTTCCTACACGCAGACGTTTTGCCTGCGCGAGGTGGAGGAGATGGCGCGCCAGGGGATGGCGCCCGCGGTTTACTCCCTGCGGGAAGCGGAAGAGGTGAGCGGATTCGAAGACCGGATGCATGGGCAGGTGCGTTACCTGCCGCGGGATGAGGAGTTGAATAAGGCCGTGCGCACCGCGCGCGAGGCGCACAAAATCCACTCGGACGTATGGGATGTGTTCGGAGGCTGGGGAGATCGCGGCGACAAAACCCGCCTGTACGAGGCGGCATGGCTGGGCCTTGAGCTCAAGCGCCGCGGCATCCGGCATGTGCATGCGCATTTCGCCGGGATGGCGGCGCGAACGGCGTACTGGATGAACCAGTTTTACGGGATCGGGTATTCCGTGACGGCCCATGCGAACGATATCTTTTGCGAGACGGATTTTCCGGTGAGCCTGGATGATATCGTGAAAGAGGCGCGGCTGATCGTGACGGTCGCGGATTACTCGCGGGACTGGTTGCGGAAGCGTTTCCAGGATCACGCGTCGAAAATCCAGCGGGTCTATAACGGGATCCACGTGGGCGATTTCTCCGCCGGCGCCGGCGAGGCGGCTGGGACGCCGGAGATCCTTTCCGTGGGGCGGTTGATCGAGAAAAAGGGGTTCAACGAGTTGATCGCGGCGTGCGCCCTTCTCGGTGATCGCGACTACCTGTGCCGTATCGTCGGCGCGGGGCCCCTTGAGGAATCGTTGCGGACGCAGATCGCGCAGGCCGGGCTCGAGCAACGCATCATCCTCGAAGGCGCACGGGCGGAAGGGGATGTGATTGCATTCCTGCGCAGGGCGCGGCTCTTCGTGCTGGCATGTACCCATGAAGCGGATGGAGGGAGCGACAACCTGCCCACCGTGATCATGGAGGCGATGGCCGCCGGGTTGCCGGTCATCTCAACCCGCGTCGCAGGTGTGCCGGAGATGATTGATGACGGCGTGACGGGCCGGTTGCTGGATGAGCATGACATCACCGGGATCGCCAGCGCGCTGGAGACGCTGATCTCCGATGCGGCGCTGGCGCGGAAATGGGGCGAAGCCGGGCGAGAGGCGGTGGAGCAAAAATTCGCAACGGCGCGCACAACGAGCGCGCTCAAGCATCTGCTAGTGCAGCGCGCCAGCATCTGGCCGCCCGCAAAAGCAATGCGGGCAGACCCGGCTCTCCTCGGCGATCTCCTAAAGCGGCTGGCGGGTTTTCGCTAGTGGGGTGAAAGATAAATTCCCGCTCAAAGTCTGCCGCCCCTCCGGGGCGTGATCAAGGGGCCTGGATACCGGGGGCTTTCGCCCCCGGCTACTTTCGGGCTGGCCCTCCGGGCCAATTCAGGCCACCACTTTGGGAGCGGGTTACTCTTTCAGGGGACTAGCCGCCCGGCGGCTACCACCAGTAGCCCCAGCCGTAGCCGTAATGGCGCGGGCCGGATTCGTCGCCCTCGTCGAGGTCGATCTTGTGCGTGTCGATGATGCTGCCGTCACGGTCGATCTTGAAGGCCTTGCCGTGATCGCCATCGCGATCGGTCAGCGCGACGGCCCAGAAGTGGCCGTCCGGATCCCACTCGGCGTGATCGACGTAGCTGTACTCATCCGGGTATTGGGAGCAATGTTGCTCGGCGATCCGGACGGCGTCGGCGCGGCTGATGCCGGTTTCCTTGAGGTCATCGGTGGCGGCGCATCCGGCAAGGAGGGCGCAGAGCAGCAGGGGAAGAAGATTTCGAAGGCGCATGGGGACGGGATCATTCACACCGCGTGGCACTTGGCGAGAGCAAAATTGCGCACAAGCGCATGAAACGCGGACGCACCCACGGCCTCATGCGCTCCTGCAAGCGCCGGAGGAAGATGGCGGAAATCCGGTTGCGCCAGAAGCGGAATAGGTTACAAGGAGCGGTTCACACCTATGAACAAATATTTGTCCGCCGCGCTTGCGGCCTCCCTCATGGCAATGCCGTCCCTCATGCGGGCGGATTCCGCTCTCACCTCCGATCAAGACAAGGTCTCCTACTCCATCGGCGTCGATATGGGCCGCAACCTGCAGAAGCAGGGCATCGACGTAAGCCCCGATGTGCTCGTGCAGGGCCTCAAGGATGGACTCTCCGGCGGCCCGCTGAAGATGACCGATGGGGAAATGCAGACCACGATGACCAGCTTCATCGCCACCATGCGCCAGAAAATGGCGGACAAGGAAAAAACCGCCGCCACCGACAACAAGTCGAAAGGCGAGGCCTACCTCGCGGCCAACAAGGAGAAGGATGGCTGGAAAGTCACCGCCAGCGGCCTGCAATACAAGATCATCAAGACCGGCACCGGCGCGACGCCGAAGGCGACTGACACCGTCGTGACCAACTACGCCGGCACCACCATCGACGGAACGGAATTTGACAGCTCCTACAAGCGCAACGAGCCCGCGGAATTCCCAGTGGACAAGGTCATCCCCGGCTGGACCGAGGCTCTCCAGATGATGCCTGTCGGTTCCACATGGGACCTGGCCATTCCCGCCAATCTCGCCTATGGCGAAGATGCGCCGCCGCAGATCGGCCCGAACTCCGTGCTCCTCTTCCACATCGAGTTGCTCGCAATCAAGCCGCCGACCCCGGACGCTTCCCCGGCCGCGAAATAAGCAATCCGGCCCACGCGGGAGAGTTCCCGCACGCGATAATCCGAGCACATCATGAACCTGGTTAAAGCCGCGATTGCCGGCGCCACCGGCTACTCCGGCGAGGAGTTGATCCGCCTGTTGATCCGCCATCCCGGCATCGATCTGGCATGCGTCACCTCGCGGACCCACGGCGGCCAGCGGCTGGAGCAATTGTTCCCGCGGTTCCAGGGTCATAAATATTCCGAGCTCGAGTTCTCGGCCTCCGAGCCGGGGGCGATTGTCGCCTCCGGCGCGCAAATCGCATTCCTGGCGCTGCCGCACGGAGCGGCGGCGCCATTTGCGGAAGCGCTGATCGAGGCCGGAGTCCGGGTGATCGATCTCTCCGCCGATTTCCGGATCAAGGACCCGGCGGTGTACAAGGAATTCTACGGGCACGATCATCCCGCGCCGGAGCTGCTGCCGATGAGTGTGTACGGCATCCCGGAGCTCTACCGGGCGGAACTGCGCGAAGCGCAATTGGTCGCATCCGCCGGCTGTTATCCCACCAGCATCATCCTGCCGCTGCATCCGCTTCTCACGGCCGGCCTCATCGATCCCGCAAGCATCGTCGTCTCCAGCATGAGCGGCGTCAGCGGCGCGGGCCGCAATATTGCCGCGGAATACCTCTACGCCGAGTGCAACGAGAACGCGCGTCCCTACGGCGTGCCGAAACACCGGCACCTCGCCGAGATCGAGCAGGCGCTAAGCCTCGCGGCCGGCGCGCCGGTCGTCATCAATTTCACGCCGCATCTCATCCCCGTCACCCGAGGCATACTCTCTACCATCTACGCGATGCCGAAACCCGGCGTCGCGCCGCACGCCATTACCGAAGCCCTTGAGGCCGCGTACGGGGACGAAATCTTCATCCGGCTCCAGGGGGAGAAAGGCATGGTCGAGCTCAAGAACGTCGTCTACTCAAACTTCCTGGACATCGCATGGCGGCACGATCCACGCACGGGCCGCGTCATCCTGATGAGCGCCGAGGATAACCTGGTGAAAGGCGCATCCGGACAGGCCGTGCAAAATATGAACGTCATGTGCGGCTGGGCGGAATCGACGGGGCTCTGATTATTGATTTCATGAAGGACAAACCGGCTCATGCCACCATCAAGGGCGGCGTCACCGCCCCAGCGGGATTTCTCGCCACGAGCATCTATTGCGGCATCAAGGCATCCAACCCGTCGCGCGAGGATATCGCCCTGATTTTTTCGGAGTCGCCGGCCGTCGCCGCCGGCACCTTTACGACCAATATGGTCAAGGCCGCGCCGGTGCTGGCATCCATCGCCAACCTGCGCGCGCCGGGCACCCGCGCGATCATCGTAAACAGCGGCAACGCCAATGCCTGCACGGGACCCGTCGGCCTCGCCGCAGCGCAGCGGATGTGCCTCGCGACAGCGGCTGCGCTCGGGCTCAAGGAACGCGAGATTCTCGTCTGCTCCACGGGCAGGATTGGCGTCCAGTTGCCGATTGAAAAAATGGAAGCGTCCATCGCGCAATTGCCCGCGCGCCTCGGCAAACAGAGCCGCGCGGCAGCAAAGGCGATCATGACGAGCGACAGTTTCCCGAAGGAAACCGCCGTGGAAGTCGAGATCGGCGGCAAGCCGGTGCGCATCGGCGGCATCGCAAAGGGCGCAGGCATGATCGACCCGAACATGGCGACCATGCTCAGCTTCGTCACCACCGATGCTGCGATCGGGAAAGCCGATCTCGCCAAAGCGTTGCGCGCGAGCGTGGGACAATCCTTCAACCGGATCACGGTCGATGGGGACATGAGCACCAACGACACCGTCCTCGCCCTGGCAAATGGACGCGCGGGCAATCCGGTGTTGAAATTCGGCAGCGCGGATTTCGCAATTTTCCAATCGGCGCTCGATCAGGTCACGGCGGCGCTGGCCCGGATGATCGTGAAGGATGGCGAAGGGGTGAGCCGTTTCGTGGATCTGCACGTGACCGGCGCGCGGACTGACGCCGAGGCCCGTCTCGCGGCGCGCGCGGTGGCCAATTCCATCCTCGTCAAATGCTCGTGGTATGGAGGCGATCCGAACTGGGGGCGCATCATCGATGCTGTCGGTTATTCCGGGGCGCGCATCTGCGAGGAGCGTGTCCGGATTTCCTACAATGGCCTCCCGGCGGTGATCGACGGGATGGCCGCGGCCACCCCGGCAGCCCGTCTCCAGGCGGTCGCCCGCAAGAAGGAATTCACTGTCACTGTGGACCTTGGGACTGGAAACGGCACCCACCGGATCTGGACGACGGACCTCACGACAAAATACGTCGATTTTAACATGGGCGAGTAGCGGCAAGCCGGAGTATTTTCCAAAGTCCGAATGTCCGGCAACACACGAACGAAGACCCCAGAGCGTATGACGGAACGCAATTCTTTTGAACGTAAAATAGCGATGTCTCAAACATCTCCAGTCCACAGGGCGGAGGCGCTGATCGAGGCGCTGCCCTTTATTCAGAAATTCAGGGGCCGCACGTTCGTAATCAAATACGGCGGCAGCGCGATGGAGGATGAGCACGTCATCGAGCGCCTCCTGCGCGACATCGTCTTCCTGGAAGCAGTGGGCATCAACCCCATCCTCGTCCACGGCGGCGGCAAGGCAATCACCGACCGCATGCGCGAAGCAGGGCTGAAAGCGAAGTTCGTGAACGGTCTCCGCGTCACCGATGACAAGGCGATCAAGATCGTCGAGGAGGTGCTCGACACCATCATTAATCCACGGCTGGTCAAGCAGATCGCGGAGTTCAGCGGCAATGCCATCGGTATTTCCGGGCGCGACGTTTTCATCGCGAAACGCCTCCCGCCGCAGACCGATGCGCACAACGTGGCCGTTGATCTCGGTTTTACCGGCGAAGTGGTCGGGCTGAAAATCGACAAGGTGCGCGAGGCATTGGAAGCCGAGAAAGTCCCGGTCATCTCGCCCATCTCGAAGGACGCGGAAGGCACCTCGCTCAATGTGAACGCCGACATCGCCGCCGGCGCCATCGCGGGCGAGCTGAAGGCCAACAAGCTGATTTATCTGAGCGACGTCCCCGGCATCATGCGGAATCCCGGCGAGAAGGATTCCATGATCCCATCGGTGAACCGCGAGATGATTGAGACACTGATTGAAGACGAGGTCATCGAAGGCGGGATGGTGCCGAAGGTGAAATCGGCGCTCGGTGCGATTGAAAAGGGAGTGGGCAAGGTGCATCTCATTGATGGGCGGGTGCCGCACTCGCTGTTGATCGAGATCTTTACCAATGCGGGGATTGGGACGGAGATTGTGGCGTAGGGGGATGGGACTAATAGGACCTATGGGACGGATGGGACCTATGACTTCAGGCGAATGCCGGAGGACGTCTGCCACTCAATAGGATGTGAACGCGGGTTTCCCGGAGACCGCATATCTACGGTGAGCATCGATGGCACTCATCGGTCCCATCCGTCGCATAGGTCCCATCTCCCTTCGTGAGATTTTAATTTCCCCACGGCCCATTCTGCCCCAAGTTTGCCCTTCCGATGAATCCGAGCGAAGACACCACTGCCACTACGGAGCTTTTCCAGAAATATGTCGTGCCCACCTACGGGCGCTTCCCGCTGGCGTTCGAGCGCGGGGAAGGCTCATGGGTCTGGGATGAGGCTGGAAGGAAGTACCTCGATTTCGGCGCCGGCATCGCCGTTTGTTCCATCGGGCATTGTCACCCGCGTGTAGTGGAAGTCATGTCCCGCCAGCTCGGCCGGCTCGTCCATACGTCCAATCTCTATTACACCCGGCCGCAAGGCCTGCTGGCGCGGAAGCTGGTGGACCTGGTCGGTCTCGCCGGGAAAATCTTTTTTTGCAACAGCGGCGCGGAAGCAAACGAGGCGCTGTACAAGATCGCGCGGAAATTCGGCAACGAAACTATCGCCGCCCCCGCGGGCCATTCCGTGGGCGAAGTGATCGAGCCGAACCAGCTTCGGCACAAGATTCTCACCTTCAAGGGCTCCTTCCACGGGCGCACGCTCGCCGGCATCTCGGCCACCGGCCAGGATAAGGTCAAAAAAGGCTTCGAGCCGATGGTCGAGGGTTTCGAGCATCTTCCTTTCAACGATGGCCCGGCGCTGCTCGCCGCGATGGATGGCACTGTCGCCGCGGTGCTGCTGGAGCCGGTGCAAGGCGAGAGCGGCATCCACCCGGCGCACGCGCATTTCCTGCGCATGGCGCGGTCGATTTGCGACGATTACGGCGTCCTGCTGATGTTTGACGAGGTGCAGTGCGGCCTTGGCCGGACCGGCGATTGGTGCGGCTGGCGCTCCATCGCGCCGGATGTCGAGCCGGACGCCATCAGTTGGGCCAAGGGCATCGCGGGCGGGTTTCCGCTCGGCGCGGTCTGGGTGCGTGACCGGCTTCTCACCTTGAAGGCGGGCGGGACCGTTTCGCTGCAGGATTTGCTCGGGCCCGGCTCGCATGGCACCACGTTCGGCGGCACGCCGCTGGTCTGCACAGGAGCGCTGGAGGTGCTCTCGATTATCGAAGAAGAAGGGCTGCTGGAGAATGCGCGGATCATCGGCGCTTATGCGAAGGAGACCATCGAGGCACTCGGCTCGCCGCTGATCACGGAAGTGCGCGGCTTGGGATTGATGCTCGGCATCGAGCTTGCCGGTGATTTCGCCGCACGCGTCCAATGCGGTGCGCAGACCCCTAGCCTCTGGCTCGTCAGCCGCCTGCACGAGGCCGGCATGCTGACCATCCCCTCCGGCACCCACGCAATCCGCTGGTTGCCGCCGCTGAACGTCACGCGCGAGGAAGTGGCGCTCGCGGTTGACATTTTGTCCGGCGTTCTGGAAAAGGCCGTATGAAACATTTGCTCTCGATCGAGGCCTTGAGCGGCGGAGAGATCGCACAGATCGTCGCGCTCGCGGAACGGATGAAGGCCGAGCGCGGCCATCATCCGGTACGGCCGTTGACGGGACAATGCTGGGGCCTGGTGTTCTCAAAGTCCTCGACGCGCACCCGGGTGAGTTTCGAGGTCGGCATCCGGGAGCTGGGCGGCGATGTGATGTTTCTTTCCTCAAACGATATTCAGCTAGGGCGTGGCGAGCCGATCAAGGATACCGCCCGGGTCATGGGCCGAATGCTGGGCGGCGCAGTCATCCGGACCTTCGCGCAAAGCGATGTGGAGGTCTTCGCCGAGTACTCCGGCATCCCGACCATCAACGCCCTGACCGACGACGAGCACCCGTGCCAGATATTGGCGGATCTCCAGACGATCAAGGAGAAGCTCGGTGATTATACCGGGAAGAAGGTCTGCTTCATCGGCGACGGCGCGTGCAATGTGGCGCGGTCATGGATCTGGGCCGCGGCCCGGTGCGGGTTCGAGCTCGTGATTGCCGCGCCGGAGAATTATCAGCCCGACGCCGCGCTGCTGAGCGCTGTGAATTCCAGCAACATTTCCGTCACGGATAATCTCATCGAGGCCGCAGCCGGCGCCGATGTGCTCTACACCGATGTCTGGGTCAGCATGGGCAAGGAAGAAGAGGCCGAATTCCGCCTCGCGCAACTGGCCGGCTACCAAATCAACACTGACACCGTCGCCGCCGCGCAGCCCGGCGCGCTCGTGATGCATTGCCTGCCGGCCTACCGCGAGAAAGAGATCACCGACGAAATCTTCGAGCAACACGCGCAAACGATCTTCGACGAAGCCGAGAACCGGCTCCATGCGCAGAAAGCGGTGCTTTGGTTGCTGGCGGAGGGGTAGGAGATCATTTGAGCAGCGCTTTGAATCCCGCCTGCTCAAAATGCCTGTCGGACGTCAGTGCCTCTTGAATTCCTCTTTGCGTCATTACGGTGATTGAAATGCAATCTGTCAGTGACCAATCCTTGTCTGGCCGGCTGCGGAATAATGCAACACCGCGTTGAAATGACTCAGGCGTGGCCGCCACGATTTCTATATCCTCGTTCTCAGCAAGTGCGTCGATGAAACGAAGGAATATTTGCCGATTACGCCCCTTGTGTAGCGCGTCCCCCAGTTCTGTTAGCACCCACAT
>Ga0302319_10026939_pt1 | contig 10100 bp, 10 predicted proteins | sample Bog_T0_2_FD_203319 | JGI IMG/M metagenome (GOLD analysis project Ga0302319, IMG submission 203319) | Peat permafrost microbial communities from Stordalen Mire near Abisko, Sweden - Bog_T0_2 | ecosystem: Environmental > Terrestrial > Soil > Wetlands > Peat | place: Sweden: Abisko, Stordalen Mire...
GCCGGGTTCCCTGGAAGAGAAGCTGGCCCCGTGGATGCAGCCCATTCATGACGCATTGGAAATGTTGAGCGACCTGAACATGGGACATGATCATCGCCGGGCGGCGGATTTGATGCGCTCCGGAAGCATCGTCGTGGAGGCGTTAAGCTACATCCGCGGCCGCAGCATCGCCAACCAGTTCATGGTGATTGACGAATCGCAGAATCTCACGCCGCTGGAAGCCAAGACCATCGTTACCCGCGTGGGTCACGGAACGAAGATTATATTCACCGGCGACCCCTATCAAATCGACAATCCCTACGTGGACTCCTCCTCGAACGGATTCAACTATATCATCAGCCGTTTCCGGGACCAGGCGATTGCCGCCCATATCGAGTTGCAGAAGGGTGAACGCTCCGAGCTGGCGGAATTGGCGGCAAATATTTTGTAAGAGTCTGTCTGAAAATGGCGAGGGGTGCTGCGGCGAGAGATTTGGGGTGTGGGGGAGGCGGCGAGGAAGGAGTATCCCTATAGTGGGCTATGACGACCGAGCCAACGCGGCCCACACTCAAAACACCGCCCGCCCGGAGCGTTTTACTCCGTTGCCAGTCATCGGCTCTCTGCGGCCGTGCTCAGCCCTTTTTCTTTACCTTGGCCCTGGGGGCTGGCTTTTTGGGCTTGAGTGCCTTCACCTTGGCGGCGTCGCCCCAAAGACTTTCCAGGTCGTAGCGTTCGCGCACGTCGGCGCGCATGACGTGGACGATGACATCAAAAAAATCGAGCACCACCCAGGCGCCCCCCGTGTTGCCATCGGTCCGGGTCGCGCGCAGGTCATGTTGATCGCGCAGTTGATCGGTGATTTCCGAAACGATGGCGCGCAAGTGCGGTTCGCTCGTGCCGGACGCCACCACAAAATAGTCGGTGACTGACGAGACTTTGCGCACATCCAGGACGGTGATGTTTTCCGCCTTTTTGTTGTCCGCAAATTCGCTGCAAAGCTGCGCCAGTTTTTTGGAATTCATAGTTCGGCCAGGAATTTAACCACGAACGGCCCGGAAGGCACTTGAATTCTTTTCCAGCCTTGTGGCTGATTGGGAAACTACAGGTACATTTTTTCGCCCCGGATGGCCTCGGCCACCGGCGCCGGGACCAGCTGATCGATGGGCAGGCCCGCTTTCAGCCGGGCCCGGATCTCCGAGGAAGAAACACGGATGGGAAAGCCCTTCAGGATCCGGCCCCGGAACATCGGGGGGAACGCAGCCCCGGCCTCGCCGGGACGCGGCACGACCACAAAGACCGCCAGGCGGGCGAGTTCCCCGGCTTCCCGCCACTGGGCAAGGGCCGCGGTGTTATCGGCGCCGATCAAAAAGAACAACTCCGCCCCCGGGAAGGAGCGGGCAAAGTGGCGCAGTGTTTCAATGGTGTAGGAGGTCCCGCCGCGGTCGATTTCCTGCCGGTCAACCTCGCAATCCTTCATGCCCGCAAGCGCCAGCCGCAGCAGTCGCAAACGCAATTCGTCCGGTGCCGGCTGGCTTTCCGGTTTGAATGGGGAAGAGGCGGCGGGAACAAAAAACAGCTTTTGCAGCCCGAGTTCCTCAATCGCCGCCCGGGCCACGAGGAGATGTCCCAGGTGTACCGGGTCAAACGATCCGCCGTAAATGCCGAGTTTCATTTTGAAATATGACGGTGCGGATAAAAGTTTCCGCGACTACAGACCTCAAACTTGCCGCTTTTTGCCGCCGGTCGGCAACTCAAAAGGGTTCGAGGTAATCCAGGTCTTTGCCATGTGTTTCCTCCAGGCCGCTCCAGGCCCAGAAGGCAATCAGCAGACAAGCCGCTCCCACCAGCGCTGCGCTCGTCACGGCGCCCAGCGGCGCGCCGCCGACCCGATGGGACTTGAGAAACTGGAATGCGCTCGTGATCAGGACGGTCGCACCCCGGACGAAATTCGGCACAGTCGTGGCGACGGTGGCGCGGATGTTCGTACCGAATTGTTCCGCCGCAATGGTAATGAAAATCGTCCAATAACCCACGCCAAAGCCCATGGTCAGAATCACCAGGTAGAACGTGCCGTCCGACTGGCCGGCGCAAAGGAAATACGCCGTCATGGCCAGGGCCGTAAAGAGGAGAAACGCCAGCAGCACTTTCCTTCGGGAGCGCAAGAGCTGGCTGAAATAACCGCTGGCGAAACCGCCGAAGGTGATACCCAGGTAACAAAAGGCAATTGCCTGCGCCACTTTGATGGCACCTTGAATATTCAGCGCGGTGGCTATTTCCGGGGAAAAGGCCACCAGCACTCCGACCACGCACCAGAGGGGCAATCCCACAAAGATGCAGCGCAAATATTTCAGGCAGCGCGCGCCATTGGTGAAAAGCATCAGGAAATTCCCGCGCGCCGCCGGTTTGGCCGCGGTTTTCATTTGCTGGAACAGGCCGGACTCCGCGACGCTTAAGCGCAACACCAGCAGGGCCAGACCCAAACCACCGCCGATAAAATAAGCCGTGTGCCAATTTACCTTCTGGGCGACCAACCCGCCGATGACCGCCCCGAAAACGCCCACGGTCGAAATGAGCGTTGTGCCGTAGCCACGCAACTCCCGGGGGAGAACCTCCGTCACCAGCGTGATGCCGCCGCCCAGCTCGCCAGCCAGCCCAAAACCGGCGATGAAACGCCAGACGGCATAGGCGGCGATCGAAGAGTGGACCATTCCATTGGCAATGTTCGCCAGCGAATAGACCAGGATGGATCCAAACAGCAGCGCCACGCGGCCTACGCGATCACCCAGGATGCCGAAGAAGATTCCGCCCAAAAGCATGCCGACCATTTGCGTGTTCAACAGGAGGATGCCGTTGTCCACCAACGCATCGCCGGAGAGCCCCATACTTTTCAGGCTGGGGATGCGCAGGATGGTGAAGAGGATCAGATCATAAACATCCACGAAATAGCCCAGCGCCCCGACGATCACGACGGGCCGCAGGATTTCATGCAGGACGGGCGGGCTGCCTTTCATTCTGGAGGCGGCATTTAAGCCGCAGCCAAGTTTGAAGGCAAGCGGAGAACGGAAACAACGCCCCAGCGTGCTGTGGGCATCTTGCCCACAGAACTAACTTTATATTAAGTCTGACGGGAGCGAGGCGGTAAAGGCAGTGGTTCAAGGCCGCACTTGCTTGATGGCGAGTTGGGGAGTATGTGAACTTCCGGCAAGATGTCGGAAGCACGTTGGCAGGACGTCCGCTGACGATCGGCTGCATTTTCAATTAAACCCCCTTTAATGCTTGGCGGGAGAGCCGATTTGGCGGTTTAATAAACGTCGATGAAACGTTATTGTCATCAATGCGGTGAGCCTTGGACCCTGCCGGGGAATCCCGGGCGCGGAGAAGTCTGCATGAAATGCCGGGCCGATCTGCGCGTCTGCCTGAACTGCCAGAGTTATGATCCGCGCGTAGCGCAGCAATGCCGTGAGCGGCGGGCGGAGCCGGTCCTGGAAAAAGCCGTGGGCAACTTTTGCGAATACTTTGAATTTGCCCGAATGGATTGGAAACCAAAATCGGAGACCAACCCCCGGGAGGCCGCCGCCCGTGACCAGCTCAAAAAATTGTTCGGAGATTGAAGTTTAGCCGCTAACATCCGCCCATGAAAGTCAGCGGGTTTACCTTTCTCCGCAATGGCCAGAAGCTTGGCTATCCGTTCGTCGCGTCCATCCGGTCGATTCTACCGCTGGTGGATGAATTTGTGATTGCCCTCGGACCTTGCGACGACGCCACCGAGCCGATGTTACGGGAGATCGGCGACCCCAAAATCCGCATCATTCCCACGCATTGGAATGAAAACATCCGTCCTGATTACAGCGTGAAGGGTTTTGTTTATGGCCAGCAAAAATCCATTGCGCTGTTCAACTGCACGGGTGATTGGGCATTTTATCTGGAAGCGGACGAAGTGTTGCATCAGGACGATGTGCCCAGAATCCGTGCGGCCATGGAAAAACATCTGGGCGATGAACGCGTGGAGGCACTGGCGTTCGACTACCTGCATTTCTACGGAAACAAGAATACCATTGCCTGGTCCCCGGGTTGGTATCGCAGCGAGGTGCGTATCATCCGGAACACGATTCCGTGCTGGTCGAGCGAGGCCCTTTTTTTCAATGTTCTGCAGGGACATAAAAAGTCCCGATACCCGCGCGCGGCCCATGCGGGCGCAACTATTTATCATTATGGCTGGGTGCGCAGTGAGGCGCAGATGAATTTAAAATCCTCGGCCACCCTGAAGTTCTGGCAAAACCGGGCCGATAATAAAGTAGATTACGCGGATATTGATCCTGAAGTTTTGCGGCCATTTACCGGCGCCCATCCACAAGCGGTTCAGGAGTGGCTGCCCAAGGCGGAAGGGATTTTCCGCGCCAATCCCAACCACGCATTGACCGCGCGCGAAAAAAAACACCGGTGGATGATGAAGCTGGAGAAAATCCTTGGCCGGCCATTCAACCGGAAACATTACCGGTTGGTGAATTAAGCACGGAGGCAACGGCTTCATTGACCTGGTCTATGGGGATTTTGGCGATCGCTTCCGGCTCGGGCGCCGCGATGACCCACTCCGGATGTTGAAAAGGAATCGGGCTGCCCGGGGAGTCGTCATGCATCAACATGATGACGCGTTTGCCCAGGGCTACTGCCAGGTGCAGCACGCCCGTATCGCCACCCAGGACCAAGGTTGAGAGTTGCACCAGGCCCCCGGTGACCAGGAGCGGAACGCCGGCGGTCACACAAAATCCGTCGGCCTTTGCCGGCTGCAAGGCCTCCTGGTCTGCGGGACCTCCGCCAAAGAGGATTTGCATCCCGCGCTGGCGCCAATGCCGGGCCACGGCCAGATAATACTCCATCGGCCAGTTCTTATGCGCGCCACTGGTCAGTGCCTGGATGAAGAGGGTCGGTTTGGCTGGATCCAGTCCATTCCCCGCAAAAAAGGCCGCGGCGTCGGCCAGGGCGGCGGCTGGCAGATGAAATTCATTCCGGATTTTGCCAGAGCGCAAGCCGGCACGGCGCAATAATGCCAGATGCGCGTCGGCGGCATGGAGCGGATCATTGGCAGCGCGGGTGATCGTATAAGCCCATTGTCGGCGGGGGTGATAAAAGCTGCTGCCTCGCTTCGCCGCCCCGGTGAGCCTGGCAAGCCACGCGGTCTCGCCATATCCCTGAAAATCCAGCACCAGGGAAAACTGACCACTTCGCAATTGGTAAAGCAGGCGGGAGAATTCCCAAGCGGCTTTGAGCGGGTTGCCGCTGCGCATTGCCTGCCGGTCAAGGGCGATGGTTTCATTCACCTCCCGGAAGCCGCTGAGCAAAACCAGGTTTTCTCGCGAGGTGAAATAGGTGATTTTAGCTGACGGAAAATTTTCGCGCACAGCGTGAACCGCCGGCAGCGTCAACACGACGTCGCCGATGGATTTGAGCCGGATCAAAAGGATATTTTCCATGGCTATTTACTGGTTTCTGTTCCGGTGGCCTGCCGCCGCAAGGGACGGAATTCACAGCGGGCAGCTTTGGCGGGCAGTCCCTGCATTATGGTTGGCGCAGGCTTTCTTTGGTGCCCAGGTGGCTTTCCAGCCCGTGCTCGCAGCGGATTTTACGGCTCTGGATGGTTGCCGCGAGCCGGGCGAGGCTGGCGGCGTGATGAGCGCGCGGCGCCGGCGGATGGTTCAAGTGGAACGTGATGGCACGGCCGTAAACAAACTTGCGTTTCCGCCCGAGGTGATAAAGCCGCGTCCCAATATCCGAGTCTTCACCCGTGCCCCAGCCGACGTATGCCTCATCATAGCCGTTGACGTTGATGAGGTCGCTCCGCCAGAAAGCCATGTTGCAGCCGATAATCCCGCGCTGTCGCGTGTCACGCCGGACGATGGCAAAGGGCCAGCGGATCCCCTTGGCGGCGCCCGATATTTTGCCGGTGAGCATCCAACCGAAGGCCGGAATAACCGAGGCGTTAAAGGTTGGCACATGTTGCTCGAGTACAAAACACCGCCGGCCTTGCACCCAGAACCCCTCCTCCGCAAGCTTCGCGTGGTCGCTGATGAATTCGGGATGCGGTACGCAATCACCATCAGTGAAAACCAGGTAGTCGCCGGTGGCCCGGCTCAGAGTTTCATTTAAAATAATGGTTTTCCGGAAGCCATCGTGGGACTGCCAGACGTGCTGGACTGGCACCTTCAGCTTCCGGGAAAAAGCCTCGATTAAAGCGCGGGTGTCTTCGCCGGATCCGTCGTCGGCAATCAATATTTCATCCGGCAAACGGGTCTGACGGCGGACGCCGTCGAACACCTTTTCCAGCGAGGCCACCTGGTTAAACGTGCTGATGATCAGTGATAGCTTCATCGGCTCTTTTGACCTTCAACCGGCTTCGACTCAAGCACCATGGCGTACTTGGTGAGGGTCGAAAAGGCGTTGAATTTGGCAATATAATATCCCTGCCATCCGTCTAAAAACCCCCGCCGCAGGAAATAGGCGCGGAGGAACCGCCAACAGGGCCGAAAGGTGAGTTCCAGCAGGCTGACTGGTCGTCCGCCGGCCAGGCGATCTTTCACAAACACGGTCTGAAATGGCGCGATCTTGGATAGATGATGCGCGATGCTCTCGTTGGTAAAGTGGAGTAAGTCGTAAGGCATGCGCGCGACCGGACCATTCACGATCAATTTGTCGTGCGGATTAATGCCGCCCCACTCCGCCCGGTTTCGCCGCCATAGCCTGGTTTGCCGGTCAGGATACCAGTCGCCGTGGCGAATCCATCGGCCGCAATAAAAGGTGCAGCGGGGAAAACTGAAAGCGGTAAACTTCTCAAGCTTTGCGGGCTCCTTAAACAACGCTTGAATGCCCGCGCGCAACTCCGGGGAAACGGCCTCGTCGGCATCCAACCCCAAAATCCAGGGCTGGCTGGCTTTCATGGCCGCCGAATTCTTCTGATCGATGTGGCCTTTCCATGGCTCGCGGAACACCCTGGCCCCATAGGATTCCGCGATTTTTTCCGTGCCATCGCTGACGTTGTCGTTGAGGACGATGATGATTTCGGTGGTCCAGCCGGCCACACTCTCCAGCGCGCGGCCGATGCGGTGCGCTTCGTTGTTCGCAATGAGACAGACAGAGACGGGCAGTCGATTTTCCATGATCATTTCGCGGGCGCTGCTTCAGCTTCAATGGCGGTCATCAGCTCGCGGACCAGGCGGATCAGGTCCGGTACGGCGATATTCGCCAGGTACGGCTCACCGGGCGGGTTGGCGCCGGTCAGCACCCGGCAATGCCCGGAAACCGGCAGCCAGATTTTCATGCCGGGATTGGGCCAAAACCAGGCGACCACTGGTGTTTGCGTGGCCACCGCCAGATGCAATGTGCCGGTATCGCCGCAAAAATGCAACGCGCTGTGTTGGATGACCGAGGTCAATTGCAGCAGATTCAAAAAGCCGTCAAAGACCCGCCAGGGGGCTTGCGGAAGCAGCGCCAGAAGCTCTTTCATTTTCGCCTTTTCCCGCGCGGTCGGGGCACACGACAAAACCAGTTTCTTATCGGGGAAATCACGGCTTAATGACTGCAGCAGTTCGGCCAGTTGCGCGGGCGATAATTCCTTGTAATCGGCCGTGGTGAACGGACTGATATGGAAATAAGTCCGCCGGTCGGTTTCAGCGATGCCGGCGTCCTGCAAATGCCGGGCGGGGATGTCGAGATGAAATTCCGGCCGGGTGAAGGGGAAGCCCGCCTTTTCCAGGCAATGGCAACGCTGCAAATAAAGGGGCTCCTCAAAGAACGGGTGATCGACATGGGCGGTGAACATCCGGCGCCAGAAAAGTGGTCCGCCGTCCCCCGGCACCCGCCCCAATCTTTCGCCCGCCCCGCTAAGAAAAGTCAGCCAGCTGGAGCGGTCAGACCCGTTCAGGTTGATGACCACATCAAATTTCTCACGCCGCAGCGCGGACACCATTTGGAGGTTTTCGCGCAATGTCGCGTGGCGCGGATACCTCATATAACCCCAAACCCGGTTCACCCAGGGCACGCAGGCCATGAAAGACTGGATATGCTCGGACACGGCGGCATGAAGTTCCGCCTCGGGAAACGCCTGGCGCACCATCCACAGCGATGGCAGCAAATGCACGGTGTCTCCGAGAAAACCAAGGTCGAGCACCATGACCTTTTTGGCCTGACGCGTGCGTTCAAGAAAGTGTTTCGGTTGATCTGACACGGTGCTTTTGGGGCGGCAACCCGATAACGTGAACTTACTCAACTTCAAGTCGCTTGAAAATAAAACATCACCGCTCACCAGCCGGGGGCGTCGATTTTCCGCCAGTGGTGCCGCTTGACCAGCTTCCATCTTCCAAAGCAACGGCCGATAAAATAGAGTTTGCCTTTTTGCTGGGCGACGGGTGTGATCTTTTCTGAAAAAACCTTTTCAAAAAAATCAAGGATGCGCGCATGACTGAAGAACTGGTTGGGCTGGTCGTTATAGAAATATGGCTGCCGGAGATACTCCAGGTATTTCCCGTCATTTTGGTCCAGCTCAATGATCTTTTCGATTAAGGCTTCGTCGCTCCCGAATTCCGCACGATTCAGAAAACTCCGCGGATTGAAATGGTCATTTATGAACGGGTCGCCCCAGTACACTGGCAGACAGCGAACGACCATGGGCTCGAAGATTTTCTCGGAGGTGTACCCGGCGAGAGACCGGTTTTCAAAAGCGATATTGAATTTGTAGGGTCGAAGAAAATCCATCTTCCCCTGCGGTCCCCCCGGGATTGGACCACCGATGTTGTTGAATTTCCGGCCGCCACTGTCCACCTTTTTGTAGCGGCTGAGCTTCTTGAAAAATTCCACCCGGTTGCCGTTTTTGCGCCGGTTATAACCGCTGACGATGAAGCTGCAAAATTTGGATTTGCCGGCCAGGATCTTTTCCGGATCGTCATTGTGCTTGATGATTTCAGCCGCCTCACCGTGCGCCAGGTAGTGGGGAAGCTCCAAATGGCGAGGATCGGCAACTTTGACCGAGCCTGTGGAATAATCGCATTGGCGATAATCCGGCTGGTTCGACTCCCAGGAATAGAAAATTTTGACCCCGGTATAGAGGTGATGTGTCTGGCCTCCGGCGCCATAAATCAGGAAATCCGGCTGGTCACAGATTTTCAGAGCGAATCGCTCAGCCAATACCTTGTAAAGATAGAGGTCGGTCTTGGCCCAATTGGGGCCGAAGTCGCAGAAATCAATCCGAATTTGTTTCATGTTGCGGTTTGGCGGGAAACATCCTGCTTTTGATGACCGGAAAACGGCTTTACATAAACAAACCGCATTCGCGATGGCAATGTTATATTAAACCGATTGCCCCTCGGGCTGCCCGGGCCGTGCGTTGCCCGGGGCATGCGATTCACTTGACACCTCGATCTTGAGACACTAATTGTTAAGTAGTTCAGAACCGGGGCTTTTACCAAAGCAAAAGACCTGGTCCGGGCTGCCACAATGTAATTATCCTGCAGGGTTTATGGGGCTGCTCTGCCTTCGGTGCACCAGGGGTTATACGGTCATTCTGAGTTGAGTCAATTGATCAAAAACATGTCACGATTTCTCGCGGTCGGCAACTTGAGCTCACACCGGGCAGTGGTAGACCGAATCGACATGAGGATATTCCTCGCCAACCCGGAGGTGGAATATTTGAACACCGGCGCGGCGCGGAATGTCCTGCCACTGCAACAGCGCCCGGTCGGCGCCGTGATGAGAGATGTTTTGGCCGGACGTTATGATTTGATTTTCGCCGGCAACAATGCCTTTCCCTACCCGAACCCGCGCAAACCCTGGATCAACAATCTGGCCAACCTGGCTTGGGAAGTCGCGCGTCAGCCCAATCTTCTGACCGGCGGCCGGTTTCCTTATGCCCGGGTGGGTTCCCGTTTGGCCGGGATCGATATGGATGACCGTCCGGTGATAGATAATCGCTGGTTTTCGGTGTTGGACGCCTGCGTGTGCTTCTTCAAGCGCGAGCTGCCGCAAAACCCCTGCAACGCCTTCCTGTATACGAGCGCCCGGACCGAATGCAATGGAAACGTGCTCCACCTTGAGAATTACCGGCGGTGGATTACCAAATTGCGTCCGATCTCCAT
>Ga0302319_10026941_pt1 | contig 10100 bp, 5 predicted proteins | sample Bog_T0_2_FD_203319 | JGI IMG/M metagenome (GOLD analysis project Ga0302319, IMG submission 203319) | Peat permafrost microbial communities from Stordalen Mire near Abisko, Sweden - Bog_T0_2 | ecosystem: Environmental > Terrestrial > Soil > Wetlands > Peat | place: Sweden: Abisko, Stordalen Mire...
CCCGGGGGGGCCCCCCCCCCCCGGCCCCCCCCCCCCCCCCCCCCCCCCCCACCCCCCCCCCACCGCGGGGGCCCCCCCGGCCGCGGGGGGGGGGCCCGCCCCCCTGTCACCCCCCCCCGCCCCTCGGTTTCAAAGGCGTCCGATTTCGGCGGCGGATCCTAGTGTCCCCGCGCTCTGGACCGGTTACCCAGCCGATGATTACCCTGCCGAACTTGAAGCGGTTAAGGGACCTCGTAAACCTCGACGAGAGAAACCCCTGTGTCCCCGCTTGCTCCAGAAATCTGTGCAGTATAAGCGCCGGGTGGAAGAGTGACGAGAAACGCGGAATCGGCCGAAGCAGATGTACCCCAGGAGAACGCCCCGACAGAGGCGGCCGTTTCAGCGATCTGGGTATCGCCATTCCAACCGGCGTTGCTTCCAAGCAAAGTGGACGTTCCATCACTGTTGCTTTGGTAAAGTTGTAACAATGGGTCCGCCAGGGCGCCGGAAACGCCGAATTGGGCAAGCGCAGGGCCGGATCCGCGGATAAGAACGGTTTCTGAGGTTGCTCCTGCGACCACAAAGCCGGCAATCAGTACATTGGCGCCTGTGCCGACTTGGCCTCGGCCAGACAAGTTGATAAGATGGGGAGTTGTGGGAACGCGACTAGCGGCCGGCGTGGCGTCATAAACTTCGCCTAGCGCAACCCCCGTGTCCCCGCTAGCACCAGAGATAACCGCCGTAAAAGGTGCAGGAGCTAGGGATTCGTCGAGCGCGGAGTCCAGACTCGAGCTGCTATTCCACGAAAACGCTCCAACCAAAGCCGCCGTCGAAGCAACCTGGGGATTGCCAGCCCAACCGCTGTTTGATGCGACAACCCCGTTTGAGCCGTAAAGCTGAAGCTCTGGATCCGGAAGGGAGCCGGAAACGCCAAATTGGGCGAGAGCCGGTCCTGCGGCCCGGATCAGCAAGGGTTCCGACCCTGACGTGCCTTGGCCTCCCACTGCAAAGCCAATAATGAGAGCGTTCTCTCCCGCTCCTACGGCCGACCGGCAAGAGATGTCTGCGAGCCAACCGGCATTCGTCGCCGGGCTGACCGTGAGAGTCGCTGAACTGCTTGTGACCGAATTGCCAAGACTCGTGGCAACGCATGAATAGGACCCGGAATTGGCCACGGTCGTACCGGTGATGACTAGCGTCGAGCCAGTCGCCCCAGAAAATGTAGTTCCGCCCGTGGTGCCATTCGTCAATGGGCTTCCGTTAAAGAGCCACTGGTAGCTTGGCGGCGCAGGGAACGAGGCCGCGGCGCTGAAAGCAACCGACCTACCGACCGCGACTGTCTGCGATGTCGGTTGCGTGGAGAATACGTTGGCAAACGGTCCCGAAATCGTCGCGCTCTTTCCGATGGCGGCTCCAGCCGAGTTTAAGGCGACAACTTGGATGTCGTTCACCGAGCCGGAAATCGGGAGCACGGTGTCCAGGCCATTCCACGGCACTGTGCTTATCACGCCAAGAGTGCTGGCGGTTTCACCCCCCATAACCTGCCATGAAGCCACTTGAGTTGCGCCATTCCAGACTGCGTGAACAGAGAGCGTTCCATCGCTGTTTTGGAACGCGATCGCAGTCGGGCTGGTCGTCGGAGCACCAGTCCATTGAAAGCGATAGCCTCGGTAGGAGCTATAACCCTGCGCCATTACCGAATCGAGGAGCAATTGGCCGGTAGCACTGAACTCGGAGTACCGACCTATGATTCCCCAATCGATGAAGATGTTTCCGTTATCGAGCGTCTGGGCGTTGCCCTCCGCATAAACCGAAAGGTTGTCTGGATGCACAAGCGACTGCACTACGCTCGCCGTCATTGCCGTATCATTGTGATTCACCCAGATCACTCGTGAGTAAGGCAGCACGGGGACTCCGTCCGACTCGTTGTCGAAGATCCTGAGTGTTTGCGAGTCGACGGCCTCAACGTCATGCTGCCAGGCGAAAGGAAGGCCCGCTCCGAGCGCGTAATCGCTTTCCTTACCACCGAGCCGCCAGATAAGGGCTCCCGTGGTTCGATTGACCTTGTAGACCGTCCAAGTGTGGCGTGACGAGATGAGGATGTTCCCGTCTGTGTCGAGCTTCACCGAGTTGATATGGAAGTAATCGTACGGCGTAGTCTGGCCGGGCGTATAGGCGTAGTAGCTATCGCCAAGCGGAACGTAGTCCAGACTGTGCCACTCAAAAAGCACCGCCCCTGTGGCAATATCGATCTCCTGCACAGAGCCTTCGTCCACGCTGCCGTTGGTCGGGCCCCCGACAGAGGAAAGGTCCATCTGGACAACGTCGTTGATGGCGATGAGCGCAGTGTTCTGAGGCGTCAGCTGGAACTCATGCTCGTCAGCGTTGTAGCCGTTGCCTGCCTTCACTGTCGCGACAACTGAATATGTACTATCAAGAATATAGTCGATTGTGGCAGGTGGATTTACCGCATCATATGCGGCCGTCTGCGACCAGGTGAGCACGGGATTGTTGTTGTAGGTCTGGACCCGGAAATCCGTGGCATCTAAAAAATTGGGAGAGGGTGAAAACCAGACAACGCGTCCTTGATTGTCGATGATCTCAGGACCCTGGACTGGATTCGAGACATTGACGCCCATCGGTCCGATAAAGATGAATCCGTCTGCCAGCGACCCGTTGCTTTGGAGGATCGTTACTGGCGGCGGACTGCTCAACTGCGCGACTGCTTGGGAAGCCGAAAGCAGACCGCACGCAATTAGCGCGATCGTTGCAATGGAGGGGTAAAAGCCCTTGGGGGCGTCGATATGGACGAATCCACGACAAAACGTAACCATGTTGTTTCACGAAAAGACGAAACTTTCGTAACTTGGTTTCAGTATTTCGCTAGGAAAGCGTCACTTGTAGTTACTAGAGAGCCCAAGTTTGCGTGACCATTTCGCCGCAGGTCCTTTTATTTCTGGGAATTACCGATGCTAGCGAGTTGCATAAGCTGCCTGATTGCGCCACGGCCGGGGCCCTCCCGCCGGCTGGCGTCTTCCTCCTCCGACGGCGAGCCGGTGGTGCACGCTGGCTTCGCGCAGCTTACGCAGCGGCCGTGACCAGATCATGGATACGATTGCGTGGGGAAGGCCAGGCGACGCGCCGGATGGAGGCGCGGAAAGGAAGCCCCACAGAAAGGGGCTCCCCGCCGGACAAGACCATGGGGGGCTCCCCTCGGCTGTGGCCGCGCTAAAGAACGGCTCTCCTGAGCGACTCCAGGTAACTGTAGCCCCAGATGGTGTCCGGCAGCAGGCAGTGATCCTCGGTCCATTCGTTCCATGCGGAGAGGTACACCACACGGGCCTTGTCATCCGCCACGAAATGACGCGCCGCGCGCACCAGGCGCTCGAATTGGTCCGGGCTGCGGCCGACGGCCGGGTGGGCGCCCAGGCCGAAGCGCGGGCTGTCGTCGAACCCCACCGGGCAGTCTGGAAACGTGGGCACATTGCACGCGGCGCGCTGGCTCTTCCAGTTCCGGATCGAGTCGACCGCGCCTTTTCCGTAGGCATCGGTTGATCCGCCCGGCTTGTTGTAGGTCCATGCCATGGTGTGGTAGACGGTGGCGCTGTCGACTCCGAGCTGGCGGAGTCCGCCCTCGTGTCCACCGTGCCCGTTGTTGGATTGGATGTGGAGCTCGCCCAGGCCCGCCTTCATCACCGCGGCGCGCATCTCCTCCAGCGCGCGCTTGGTCCCGTCCTCACCGAGGAAGCCTATGACCTTGCCGAGGTCGAAAATCCCAAAGACGAGCGCGCCGTTCAGCCGCCAGTAGTTGGGCTCGCCGAAGTAGTGGTCGATGCAGTACCGCGTGACCTTCCTGAAGTCCTCCAGGCTGTGGGCCTGCGGGAGCATGATGGCCGCCTCGTTTGGGTTCCTGGCGGGATAGACGTTCTTCCAGTCGTGGTTCGCCCACATGAGGGCGAACTTCAGCCTCGCCCGGTTGGGGGCGCGCAGGAAGCCGCGCTCAAGCTGCTCGTGGTAGAACTGCACCCCGTCGTGCCAGTACCAGTCGATCATCCACGCGCTCAGCCCGTGGTCCGCTGCCGCGTCGATCTCCCTCGCCGCCCACGCCGGATCGGACTCGTCAAAATAGCCCCACAGGGGAAATTTCGGCCACAGGTGGCCTTGGAACAGGGGCCGCGACTCCTTGAGGGTCTCGAACTCGGTCCATCCCTTGCCGAAACGCTCCTCCATGTAGGGGCTCGGGTGCCAGCTGGGAAAATTGTACGCCACCGCCTCGACGTGAACCGGCGTCCTCAGGCCCGGCACCCCGACCTCGCGCAGCATCACCTCCTCCGTGAAGTACTGGGCATCCGCAGATCCGTCTCCCATCGCCCCGAAGTCCCTGGCAAATGGGACACCCGTCCCATCCCCGGCCTTGGCCTCGGCGCCCAGGCTCGAGCGGAGCGAGCCCAGGAGGCCGGCAGCTCCCACCGCGCTGAGGAATGTCCGCCGGTCCAGCGATGGTGTAGCCATGATGCCTGTCTAGCGGACCCCGCCCCATGGCACGAACCCAAAATGGCGCCAGCACCCCCCCCGACCGAATCCAGAGCAGCCCTGTAAGCGCGCTCGGACACGGTGCCGTTGAGGTGGGTGAAACGGGTGACGGTGAACGTGGTGCGATTCATGCCTAGATTGCCCCGCCAACTGGCAAACTAGCTTCGTCGAAACCTCAGCTACTTAATTACGAAGTAGTAAAGTGATGGAGGCGCCGTGATTTGAACCCGGGTGCCCGGGGGCTGGCAGCAACGAATGATGGCTGTCTCGCCGTCTGGATTGTCCTAGTTTGTCATAACGCCACCCCGGGTGAACGAGGATGGTGCTAAACGCTAGCTCCGCAAGCGCCGGCACCGGGGTGAGCAGTCGTATACCGTTGGGAATCTCTCTTGGGAAATCCGCGAGGTTGCCTGTCACGATCGTTCTGTCGGGCACTGCGATGGCCACCTCAATGAAAGCCATGCCGTGGGGATGCGGTCCAACGGCGACACTCCGTTCTGGGACCACAGACATCTGGCCGCCCAAGACCTGTAGAAAATGCATCACATGCTCCGGGTTTAGCTTGAGGCGAGGACGGCGGAGCACATCGCGATATTCGACCAGGATTCGCGCGTCGCAGACTAACTTGATTCGATCGTCCATGACGGCCTCCAGAATTAGGGCGCACGGGCCATTGGCTCTCATGAGTCCCGACACGACCACATTCGTGTCAATGCCCCGGCACCACTTCGACGTCTGCGGGCGGTCCGCACGGCGGCCACCTCGGCGTCGATTTCCTTCATCGACAATGAGTCCGTTCCATTCGTTACCGCGTCCGATCTAATCTGGACGGCACAGTTCTCCGCAGCTTGCTGCGGAGATGGATGCCGCCCGCTGGCATCGGGGCAAAGCCCCTTTTTGTGATACCTCGGGGCTCGCCCCGAGGAGGGTTCATTTGCGGCAATCGAACGCGCCAAGTCCACGCGATCGAGGCGTTCCAAATCGGAAGCAACGGCGCCTTCGGAAGTCGGGGTCATAATTGCCTTGGACTTTCCATTTGCGGTAACCAGGACGCGGCCGGCCCTGCTTACTGCGGCAAGTGCGCGGCCCGGACTTGCTGAGAATTCACGCCAAGCGATCCACTTAGTCTTCACGAATCAAGTGTCGTGCATATGCCGTGCACGTTAAGGCGGGGAACGTCCTGGACCTGAGGAGGGCGGCAGGCGGCGGCCTCGTGGAGCACTTTGTGCCGCCGCAGCAATAGGCTCCTAGACGTCCATCGCGACCACCTCGTGGTCGAGGATCGACGGGATGGCGACCTCCACCCAGTCGCCATCCTGGGCGAACGCGGGCGTCGTCCCCGAGACCAGCAGCTTTAGCCCGCGCACCCGGACGCCGCCGGGAAGTCGCACGCGCAACCGTTGGCTGCCGATCGGCACGAGTTCGCGCGCGGGCCCCTTCATCATCATCGGATTGGTTAGGTTCACCAAGTGGACCGTGAGCGAGGCCCGCTGCTTCCAGTAGGTGACGTCGAGGACACCCGGACCCTCCACCGAAAGGACGCGCTCCTCATGGGTCGCCCATTCCACCGCATTTCTGAGGAGCCGCCCGTGATCGGGTGCCAGCACCTCCCAGTACGTGCGGTCGATGTCCCAGGGAAAGTAGACGACGCGGCCGCCGCCCGGTTCCTCCCTTAGGAACACCTGCGGAATGTCCGTATGGGGGGTTCGCGGGAACACCTTTTCCATGGGAAGGTCGGGATACGAGGGAACCAGTGTGAGAAGGGGTCTCTCGCCCTGCGCCGTCGGCGCGGCGTCCACGCGCCACACGCCATTGATGATCCGGGGTGCGTCCTCAAGCCCCCGGAACAGCGGGTGGCCGGGGTTGGCGCCATACTCGAGCGTGACGTAGGCGTTCCTCATCGGGCCCTCCACCTTTCCCTTGAAGGTGGCCCCGAAGAGGTCGCCCAGGCCGAAATCCGCCCTTGGCCTGCCCGACTCGTCGGCGAGCGACGTCTCGGAGGTGGCCACCAGGCCGCCGCCGCGCGCCACGAATTGCCGGAGCTGCGCGCACTGGGCGTCGGAAAGCGCGGCGATGTTCGGAAGGATCAGGGTCTTAAAGGGCGCGAGGTGCTCGGCGTCCATCAGCCGGTCGTGCACCATCTCAAACGGCACCCGGGCCTCGATCAGGGCCTGGTACCACCCGAGCGCCGCGCCCTCGAGGGCGTCGGGGGCCCCGGACCGGCCCGCGTAGAACCAGGCCGTCTGCTGGGAGTAGACAATCGCGACCCGCGCCAGGGGGCGCTCGTTGCGCAGGTAGGCCTCGGAGCGCCTGCACCAGTCGTACATGTCCTGGACGGGCTTCATCCAGCGTCTGTCGTAGATCACGCCGCCGAACTTCGTGAACCAGGGCCTCAGCCCGTTTGCGATCCCGTCGGCGACCCAGAGGCGGATCTCGGCCGCGCTCTGCACCGCATCCTTCCAGCGGTGGTCGTCGTCGAGGCCCACCGAGAAGATGCCCACGATCGGCTTCGGGCCCATCGTCGCCCTGAACTCCTTGCCGTTCTTGCCGTTCGACCACGGAGCGGCGACCCCGTGGCGCGCCTGCCGGTCGGCCATGAGGGTGGGGGCCAGTTCGCCGATGCGCCTCATATCGAGGGAGCTCGTCGCGCCGCCTCCTGTGTTCGGGATCACGCACGAGTCGGGGTTGATCCGGCGCACCTCTGCGTCCCAGAGGCGCCACAGGCTGAAGAGGCGGTCCTGGCGCCAGACCACATAGGCGCGGTGGGCGGGATCCGCGGGATTCTCCGTTCGCGGAAGCTCGAAGCCCGTTGCGGCCCTGAAATTGGCCCTGCAGTGCTCGCAGTAGCATGTCCCGGCGCCGTCCCACCGGTTGATGAAGATCCCGTCGACCCGGTAGCGCGACATGATCTCGCGCTTCACCTGCGTCATGAAGTCGAAGTTGTAGGGTCCCAGCGCGCAGGTGACCCACATCTCGGGGGAGGCCCAGTGTCGCCGGGGCAACCCGTCCGCACCCACCGCGATCCAGTCGGGATGCGCCTCTTTCACGTCGTCGTAGGTTGCGTGCGGATCGGTCCGCGCGATAACCACCATGCCCATCTTCCGGCATCCCTCCACCAGCTCCCCGAAACTGTCCCTGTCGCCCAGCCACGCGCTCCGGTGGTGGAACGGGACCTGGGTGGGATAGTACGCCACGCAGCCGCCGGCGCTCAGGCACGCGGCGTCGGACCCGGTGCTCCTGAAATAGTCGAGCCAGTGCTTGGGGCTAAAGCTGCCGGGGTCGTTCTCGACCAGGGTGAGTTGGGCCCAGCGCATGGGCTTGTCGATCCAGGAGGGCGCGGTGCCGGGCGCTCCAGCCGCGTCCGCGCCTGCGGCCCGGAGCAGGGTCCTGCCCACTATAGCGCCGGCGCCCGCGGCAGCCGAGGCTTTGATGAATGTGCGGCGTGTGAGGTCGGGCATGGGGCGGTGGGGTCTGCCGGTCCGGCGGGAATCGCCGTGATGACACTAAAGGGGGCTATCCTCCGCGCCCGCTTAGGCAAGCCGGAGCCCGCGAATTTCCGCAAATGCCTTCATCGGGGAAAAGTTGATTCGCGGTCAGGGCGCGGCATGATGCGCCCCGCCGAGCGTCACCCGCACGGCCGCCCCCATGCCCTGGATCCAGGAGTACACCCCCGTCTCTGGCAGCGTCGGCCTTTCCGCCCTCGTGGCGTCGATTCCGCTCGCCGTCATCTTCGTTTGCCTTGCGGGGTTCAGGCTGAAGGCGCACGAGGCGGCGGTCCTGGCCCTCGGCGCCGCCGTCCTCATCTCGGTCACGGCCTGGGGCATGCCGGTCAAGCTGGCGGCACTGGCCGCCGCCCAGGGAGGCGCGTTCGGGCTCTTCCCGGTCTTCTTCATCGTGCTGGCGTCCCTCTTTCTCTACCGGATCACGGTGAAGGGCGGGCAGTTCGAGGTGATCCGCGCCTCGATCGCGGGCCTCACGCCCGACAGGAGGCTCCAGGCCCTGCTGATCGCGTTCTGCTTCGGCGCCTTCATTGAGGGAGCCGCGGGATTCGGGGCGCCGGTGGCGATCGCGGGCGCCACCCTGGTCGGCCTCGGCTTCGCGCCGCTCGAGGCGGCGGGTTTGTGCCTGGTCGCCAACACGGCCCCCGTCGCGTTCGGCACGATCGGCATCCCGATCGTGGCGATGGCGGGCGCCACCGGCCTCAACGACCTTGGCCTGATGAAGCTTTCTGCGATGGTGGGGCGCCAGCTTCCGTTCGTCTCGCTCTTCGTGCCCCTCTACATGGTCCTGATCATGGTTGGGTTTCGCAGGGCCATGGAGATTCTTCCCGCGATCGTGGCCTGCGGCGCCACGTTCGCCCTCTGCCAGTTCGCCACGGCCAACTTCCTCGGTCCCTATCTTCCGGACCTGATCGCCTCCCTCGCGGCGATGGCGGCCCTCATGCTGCTCCTGAGGTTCTGGACGCCCGGTACAATCCACCGATTTGGGCACGAGCAGGGCGCAAAGGCGGAGGTTCACGGGTACACGAGGGGACACGTGATCCGTGCCTGGACCCCGTACCTCGCGCTGACGGCGATCGTCCTGCTCTGGGGCCAGCCGTCGGTGAAATCGGCCTTGAGCCGTGCCACCGTCATGATCCCGGTTCCCGGCCTCGACGGCGCGATCGCCCGGGCCCAGCTGGGCCCCGCGGCCGCAGGAAGTCCCACCCCTCTTCAGCCCGTCGCCGCGAAGTTCAAGCTGGATTACCTGGCGAGCGGAGGCTCGGCCGTGCTCGTGGCTGCGCTGTTCTCGGCCTTTGCCTGCAGGCTCGGCGTGCGAGAGACGCTCCGGGTCCTCGGCGGGACGCTTCGCGACATGCTCTATCCCGCCGTCACGATCACCGCGGTGCTCTCGCTCGCCTACGTGATGAACGCCTCAGGAATGACGACCAGCCTCGGCGTGTTCTCGACCCGGGCGGGCCGGCTTTTCCCTTTCATCTCGCCGATCCTAGGATGGGTCGGGGTGTTCCTGACCGGTTCCGACACCTCGAGCAATGTGCTCTTCGGCGGGCTCCAGAAGACGGCGGCGGAGCACCTGGGCCTAAATCCGCTTCTGACAACCGCGGCCAACACGAGCGGCGGGGTGATGGGAAAGATGATCTCACCCCAGTCCCTTGCGGTGGCCTGCGCTGCCACCGGGATGGTGGGGCAGGAGGGGAGCCTCTTCCGGTTTGCAATCCGGCACTCGCTCGCGCTTCTCCTGGCGATCTGCGTGATCGTCTACCTCCAGGCCTTCTACCTGGTCTGGATGATACCGGCCTAGGCCCTTGGCGCCCGATCCCACGGAAAGTCCCTGCGGGCAGCTGAGAGCTGGGGAGTGGAAAATGAATGGGTTGCGCTGGATCGGGGTATCGAACCTTGCTTTCAGAGGGATTCTTGGCTTCGGCTTCGTTCAGTGAGTAGCCGCGCTTAATACCCTATGAGGATAGTCTACATTAAAGTGGTGGAGGTGCCGGGATTTGAATCCGCTATCGGCTGAGATTAGCCCGGTGGCCGAGGGCTCTTATTGAGACGGAAAGGCTGTTCTCCCTCGGGATTGTCCGCACTTTG
>Ga0302319_10026944_pt1 | contig 10099 bp, 12 predicted proteins | sample Bog_T0_2_FD_203319 | JGI IMG/M metagenome (GOLD analysis project Ga0302319, IMG submission 203319) | Peat permafrost microbial communities from Stordalen Mire near Abisko, Sweden - Bog_T0_2 | ecosystem: Environmental > Terrestrial > Soil > Wetlands > Peat | place: Sweden: Abisko, Stordalen Mire...
GACCAACAAGATCAGCCTCGACGTTCACATCACCAGCGCACCCCAGCTCGACTTCCAGAACTCGTACGCTAAACTGGCCGGCACGGTCGACCTGAGTGTGCGCGGCACGGTCGCCGTGCCCACCATCCTGGGACGCATTCAGATTACCGAGGGCTCGGCCACCTTCGCCGGCACCAGCTACCAGTTGCAGCGCGGCACCGTTACCTTCGCCAACCCCGTGCGCATTGACCCCACCATCGACCTCGACGCCACCGCGCGCGTGGAGAACTACGACCTCACCATCGGCCTGCACGGAACCACCACTAACCTCAAGCCCACTTACCGCTCCGAGCCGCCGCTCACGGAGGCCGACATCTTCAACCTGCTGGCGCTCGGCCGCACTCAGGAGGAGGCCCAGCTCTACCAGGAGCAGCAGGTGCAGGCCGGCACCGACCCCACTACCAGCGCGCTGCTCGGCGGGGCGCTTAATGCCACCGTCTCCAGCCGCGTGGGCAAGTTCTTCGGCGCGGGCTCGGTGAAGATTGACCCGGCCTTCGTCGGCACGCTGGGCAACAGCTCGGCGCGTATCACGGTCTCCGAGCCCATCTCCAAACAGGTCACCCTGGTCTTCGCCACCAACGTCAACCAGACCGCCGAGCAGCTCATCCAGATGCAGTACCAGATCAATCCCACCACCTCGCTGGTCGCCACCCGCGATGAGTCGGGCGTCTTCTCCATCGTCTATAAGATCCGCAAACGCTACCGTTAGGGTCCATGACCGCGGGGCGGTCGAAGGCCGTCGATCTTAGCATAAGAGGCACATGTCGAACCTCCTTCGCAGCACCCGCATCACGCTGGAGATGATCAAGTGGGAGCACTCGATCTTCGCCCTGCCCTTCGCGCTCACCGGTGCGGTGCTTGCTGCGAACGGATGGCCGCCGCTGCGGGTTCTCGGCTGGATCGTCGTCTGTATGGTCTCCGCGCGTTCCGCGGCCATGGCCTTCAACCGCCTGGTAGACTCGCCGCTCGATGCCGCCAATCCACGCACCGCTAGGCGCGCTCTACCCGCGGGTCAACTCTCGCCGGGATTTGTGGGTGCCTTTGTCGCGGTCTGTGCGGTGGTCTTTCTCTTCGCTGCGTGGAGGCTCAACCGCCTCACCCTGGAGCTGGCTCCCCTCGCGCTGGCGGTGGTGCTGGGCTACAGCTACATGAAGCGCATCACGCGCTGGTCGCATCTGGTGCTGGGTCTGGCGCTGGGCATCGCGCCCGCGGCTGCCTGGATTGCTGTACGTGGGACTTTTGCTCCGCGCGCCGCTCTGCTCACGGGGATTGTCGTTCTGTGGGTCGGCGGCTTTGACGTGCTCTACGCCTGCCAGGACTTCGCGCACGACCGCGCGGTCGGCCTCTTCAGCATCCCCGCTGCCTTCGGTCTGGAGGCCGCGTTCTGGATCGCGCGTGTCATGCACCTGGGTATGCTGGCGCTGCTCTTTGTGCTGCTGCACGTCTTCGCGCTGGATGGCATTGCGCTGGCAGGTGTGCTGGTGGTGGCCACACTACTTATCTATGAGCACGCCATCGTCAGCCCCCGCGACCTCAGCCGCATGAACGCGGCCTTCTTCACCCTGAATGGAATTATCTCGGTGGTCTTCTTCGTCGCGGTGGCTGCGGACGTACTACTCCACCGTTAAGCTAAGCAAGAACGGCCCGCTCCGCGCTGTCAGGCAGCGAAGCGGGACCCCTTGTGATCTGTCGTCGCGGAGTGAAGTCTAGCTTTTGCCGCTCAGCTTCGCCACGCCGGCCTGCACGTGCTCCTTCACGTTCTGTGCCGTGGAGGTCATCTTCTCGCGTACATCGTGCCCGGTCTGCTCGACCTCCGGCTGGTGCCGCTCGCGAATGCCCTGAGCAGCCTCCTTGACTGACCCCCAAGCCTGCTCGGCGTGTCCCTTCACCTGTTGGGCCGCGCCATCGTTGGCCAACTTCTCGTTGTGCAGCGCCTCGCCGGCGGCCTGCTTCACCTTGCCCGCGACCTCGTCATACTTGCCTTGGATAGTGCTGTTGCTTGCAGTCATGGCCCTGTTTCCTTTCGGTTTGCGGGCAGCGTCCGTACGTCCGGCCGTTGTCCGGTTAGGTTGGATGTGCTTCTAGACCGCTCGGCGCCCGGTGATCAGGTTGTAGATAAGAACGATGACGGCCAGTACCAGCAGAATGTGAATCAGTCCGCCGCCTACGTGAAGGCTGAAGCCGAGCAGCCAGAGAATAAAGAGGATGACGATGATGGTCCAAAGCATGAGATAAATCTCCCGAGAACTTTGCCTATGGCAATGTGCGTCCCAAGCCGATCACCGGGTTTGCTTCCGGCGTTCGCTAGGTATAAGTTGCCGCCCACGCAACCGAGGTTGTCCTGTTCTTGTGCCCGCGCAGGATATTCTGGAGCGGCACGTCTGAAGAAGGCCCCATGTCCGCTGTGATTCAAGACAACCCGGCACCGCCGCATCGCATCGCGCGACGTATTGCCATTCAGGGCGAGCGCGGCTCCAACAGCCACATGGCGGCGTTGGCCACATTCGGAGAACCCGGCGAGGTGGAGATCCTGCCGTGCAGCGCCTCGCCGGAGGTCTTCGCCGCGGTTGTTGCCGGAAGCGCCGATGCCGCCGTTCTGCCGATTGAGAACAGCCTGCACGGCTCCGTCGCCGAGCACTACGATCTGCTGCTGGAGCATCCCGTCCGCATCGCGGGCGAAAGCCTGCTGCGCATCCGCCATAACCTCATCGCCGCGCCCGGCGTGTCGTTGGAGGATATCCGCACCGTCCTCTCTCATCCGGTTGCTCTCTCGCAGTGCCGCGACTGGCTGGCGAAGTTCTCCCAGGCCAAGGCGGTGCCGTTCTACGACACTGCCGGGAGCGTCAAACACATTATGGAGAAAGGCCTGCGCGACACCGCCGGCGTCGCTCCCGTGCTGGCCGCGAAGGTCTATAGGGCCAACGTGCTGGTCGCCGGCATCGAGGACCACGCCCAGAACCTCACCCGCTTCCACCTGATTCAGCGGGAAGACGAGCCGCTGCCCGCTGGCTCGTCGCCGTCGGACGTCCCAGTTCCCCTGGTGGACAAGATGAGTGTGGCCTTCGCGCTGGAGCACCGTCCCGGGACCCTGGTGCGCGCGCTGGAGGCGCTCGCCGCCACCGGCGTCGATCTCACCCGCATTGAGTCCCGGCCCGTCCCCGGACGGCCGTGGGAGTACGTCTTCTACGTCGAGCTGCGCTTCAGCGGCGGGCCCATGGCCGACCGCGCTCTGGCCGCGCTCGCTCCGGTCTGCGCTCTGGTCAAGGAGTTGGGCCGTTACGCTGCAGCCTGAGCCGCTCGCTTTACAGCCGCCGCTGCAAGAGCATACTTTGGTCGCCTGCGTTAGCATGTTGGGACGCAACAAACGAGATCAATTCCACAACGCCCCGCTGAACGATTCAGCCCTGGGGCAGGAGATACGATGGCAAATGCAACCTGTGACATTGGACTGATCGGCCTGGCGGTGATGGGCCAGAACCTGGTCCTGAACATGAACGATCACGGATACACGGTCGGTGTCTTCAACCGCACCACCTCCAAGGTGGACGACTTTCTGGCCAACGAGGCCAAGGGAACCAAGGTGCAGGGCGCGCACTCCATTGAGGAGCTCGTCGGCATGTTGAAGAAGCCGCGCCGCATCATGATCATGGTTAAGGCCGGTGAAGTCGTCGACAAGAACATCGAGACCATCATCCCCTTCCTGGAGAAGGGCGACATCATCATCGACGGCGGCAACTCGCTGTACACCGACTCCAACCGCCGGACGGAAGAGCTTGCAGCCAAGGGCCTGCACTATATCGGCACCGGTGTCTCCGGCGGCGAGGAGGGCGCGCGCTTCGGCCCGTCCATCATGCCCGGTGGCGACCCCGCCGCATGGCCCGCGGTCAAACCCATCTTTCAGGCGATTGCGGCGAAGGTGGAGGACGGTACTCCCTGCTGCGACTGGGTGGGCGAAGGCGGCGCCGGCCACTACGTCAAGATGGTCCACAACGGCATCGAGTATGGCGACATGCAGCTCATCTGCGAGGCCTACCAACTGCTCAAGGACGGGCTCGGCCTCACCCCCGACGAGTTCGCCGAGGTCTTCACCGAGTGGAATAAGGGCGAGCTGGACAGCTTCCTCATCGAGATCTCCGCCGAGATATTCGCCAAGAAGGACGATGACGGCCAGCCCATGCTGGACAAGATCCTGGACGCCGCTGGGCAGAAGGGTACCGGCAAGTGGACGGCCATCTCCGCGCTGGACCTCGCCATGCCGGTCACGCTGATCGGCGAGAGCGTCTTCGCGCGCTGCCTCTCGGCCATCAAGGAGGAGCGCGTGCGCGCCTCAAAGGTGCTCCAAGGCCCCGCGCCTGCAGAGTTCAGCGGCGACAAGAAAGAGTTTATTGAGAACGTGCGCTGCGCCCTCTACTGTTCCAAGATGATCAGCTACGCGCAGGGCTACATGCTGCTGCGCGAGGCCGCCAAAGAGCAGGGCTGGCACCTCAACATGGGTGGAGTCGCGCTCATGTGGCGCGGCGGCTGCATCATCCGCTCACAGTTCCTGGGCAAGATCAAAGAGGCCTACGATAAAAACCCCGAGGTCGAGAACCTGCTGATGGACGACTTCTTCTCCGGCGTGCTGAACAAGTACCACGAGCGCTGGCGCAAGGCTCTGGTCGCGGCCATTGAACTGGGTGTTCCCACTCCGGCGTTCTCCACCGCGCTGGCGTTCTACGATGGCTACCGCACCGCACGCCTGCCTGCCAACCTCCTGCAGGCACAACGCGACTTCTTTGGAGCGCACACCTATGAGCGCGTCGATAAGCCGCGCGGTGAGTTCTTCCACACCAACTGGACCGGCCGCGGCGGCCGCGTCTCGTCGTCTACCTACAACGCGTAAGGCAGGGAGTAAGGAGCAGGGAGTAAGGAGCAGCGATGAGCAACAGCACTTTTCTACTCCCTACTCCTTAATCCTCATCCTCCACCCCTTAGCACTAGAACTGGTGCATGATCTGGACGATCCACACGCCGGCGACGGCCACCGTCATCAGCAGCGCCAGCATGCCCACGCCCGTGCAGATGGGCTGGATCATCTTGACCCGGCGGATGACCGCATCGTTCTCCTGGTGAAAGGAGGACGGTGTGGTCTCATTCAGAAACAGTTGGTCGGTCTCATACTGCGTGAGGTGACCGCGATAGACCATCAGGGCAATAAAGGCTGCGACCATCAGGCCCCAGATCGAAAGCATTACGGTGAGTGTTGTCATGGCGAACCCCAAGAGGGAAGTCTGGTCCGGGATACCGAGCGGGTCCACGGGCGTGGGCTCGGGGGGTAGGCAGGGCCGGCGGAAAAACTATACGCCTGTCCTTCGAGATTTGGGAAGAATCTTCCCCCGCATACAAGCAGGTTCACCGCAGCCTGACAGGCACACCCAAGCCGCTCCAGTCTCTGTCGCACGGCAGCGTGAGGGGAGGCGCCGATACCCGATGGCCTGGGCCAATGATCTTTTAGCTTAGCTTCTGCGCAACCCAAAGCCCGGCGATGACCAGCGTCATCAGCAGCGTCAGGCTTCCCGCGCCTAAGCACAGGGGTTGGACGATCTTGACCTTGCGAATCACGGCATCATTGTCTCGGTGGAAGGAGGTCGGAGCCTCCTCGCCCAGGTACAGTTGGTCGGTCTCGTGCTCGGTCAGGTGACCGCGGTAGATCAGCAACGCCACGAACGCGACCCCGGCCACAGCCCAGATGATGATCAGCAACATAAGTGTTGTCATGGTTTCCCCTCCAAGGTACGTCTCCCGGTCCGGGATACCGAGCGGGACCACACGAGAGGAAGTTGCTGTGTGGGACGGGGGTAGGCAGGGCCTGCGAGTTTCACTATATGCCCGCAGCACGTCTACAGAGTGAGCCATACAGCACAGGGGCAGCAGGTTGGCGCCAGGTTCGCCGCGGGCAGCAGACTGGGTTCAGATCACGCGAAGCAGCACAAAGGCCGCCGCGCCCAGACCCAGCAGCACCAGGAGCAGCATTCCCAGCAGAAACCACGCCGCCCCGCGCCGCGCCCGGTCGTTCGGTTGGGTGATGCCGAAGGTCCTGAAGAACGCGGAGGCCAGAGATTCGAGCAGGTTCATAGGCTCATGCTATGCCGATCCTGTAGGTTGCGGTGCGCAAGTGCGCAGAATGCGTGGCTCCTATATGTGTCCGCAGTCACGGCGAGTCGCTACCGCCACGGCGCACATCCAATCGCCATCGGCTCTGCCGGCTAGTGGTTTGGTTTGATTTTGCTTTGAAGGGTACGAGTTTTAGCTCGTATATGAACCGTCCTCTTTGGAAAGGGGCTTTAGCCCCGGAGGGTGCAAAGGCCGCTAACCCACTACCGCTCTTCGGAACAGCTTGCTTGAACGTGAGCCCGAGGCTAAACTGAATATACGACCTGCCCAGTCCGTGAGACGGTCTGTGCACGAAGGAGATCAAACCATGGCTACCGCCGTCACCACCCCGAATGTCGAGACATCCCCTGTAGAAGTCGTCAACGCGCCCGCGACCTCCAGCGCGCCCGTCGTGCTCACTCCCGCGGCCGTCGCCAAGGTCAGGGAGATCATGGCCACGCAGGACCCCGTTCCCGCCGGTCTGCGCATCGGCGTGGTCGGTGGCGGATGCTCCGGCTTTCAGTACTCCATGTCGTTTGAGAACGCCGCCGGCATGATGGACAAGGTGGTCAAGCTCGACGACCTGAAGGTCTTTGTCGACGCCACCAGCGCTATGTACCTGAACGGCTGTACGGTGGATTACGTCGAGACTCTCGAAGCCGCCGGCTTCAAGTTCGAGAACCCCCAGGTCAAGTCCACCTGCGGCTGCGGCTCCAGCTTCAGCGTCTAGTGCACAAATCGGTTCACTGCGATGGCCTCGCTGCGGCGGGGCCGTTGTGCGTGACGGCAATCGTGTACATTTGGAAGCGAATGCTCTCTCGATTGCCTCTTTTGCTCTGCTTGCCGTTCTTGCTGGTGGCCACCCTTCGAGCGCGAGCCGTCGGCCCATCGTCCCGCGCGGACGCCGTTCAGGCCGCGCCATCGAGTTCAGCGCCCCCCACCGACACGCAACCCGCCGTCAAGCGCGACTTCGAGCCTGCCTGGAGCTACTTTGAGCGGGGCCGCGTGGTTGGATTTCCCTCCGCCACCCCCGGCTCGCACTATCGCCTCAAGGCGACCTTTCAGATTCCCACTCCCACCAACGGTCTGGCCAACGGACGCTACGAGGATATCTTCGTCGACATTGCCCACTGGCGGCGCGAGGCCTGGGTGGGCAGCAGCCATCTGGTGCGCGCCCGTGACGGCGACAAGCGCTACTTCGAGGCGGACGGCGAAGATAGCCGCATTCTGCTGATGGTGTTGCGCGTGCTGGAGCCGATTCCCGATACCGACACCTTCGACAGCTCGGTGTGGCGCATCAGCCATGACAAGGTGGGCGACGTACCCACTACCCGCCTCGCCTATGGCCCCGAGACCAGGGCCGGCGAGCTGGTGCCGGGCGAGTCGCAGGGCTTCTGGTTCGACTCCAGCGGCAAACTGCTGCGCGCCTTTACCGGCGGCGTGGATGTGCTGCGCTCCGACTTCATGGACTACAACGGCGCGCAGATCGCGCAGACCTCCGTGGTCCGCGTCAGCAGCGGTGGCGTGGCCATGCGCGTCAACATCAGCAGCGTGGCCCGGCTCACCAGCCGTCCTCCCGAGTGGACCTTCGTCGTCGCCAACCATGAGTCCCGGCGTCAGGCCGGCGACGAGATCCGCTAGCACGCCGCTCGGCCACCAGCCAACTGCCGCCACACCCGTCTAAGATGGTGAGAGAGAGCCGGCATGAACGAATTCACCATCAAACTCGCCGACGAACGCGGACGCGTCCAGGAGCAGGTCCACGCCGCGGCCACCGCCGAGGAGCTACGCTCTCGCTTCACGCAGGCCGGCTACCTGGTCTACTCCGTCAAGCCGCGCTCCGCGCTGGGCCGCACCGGCAAGAAGAAGATTAATCTCGAAACCTTCCTGGTCTTCAACCAGCAGTTCCTCACCCTCATCCGCGCCGGCCTGCCCATCCCCAGCTCGCTGGAGCTGCTGGCCAAGCGCCAGAAGGACGCCGGATTCCGCGCCCAGATGGAGGACGTCGCCGCCCGCGTCAAGACCGGCGAATCCATCTCCGCCGCGTTTGAGGCCCAGGGCAGCGTCTCGCTGGTGTACACCACCACGCTGCTGGCCGGCGAGCGCTCCGGCAACCTCGAAGAGGTGCTCGCCCGCTACCTGGAGTTCCAGCGCGTCGCGCTCACCTTCCGCAAGAAGCTGCGCGCCTCGCTCATCTATCCGGCGTTCCTGGTCGTCATGGTGATCGGCCTCTTCATCTTCCTCATCACCTTCGTGGTGCCGCGCTTTGCCGACCTCTACAGCCAGCTCGGTACCAAGCTCCCCACGCTGACCTTGTTGCTGTTGGAACTCGGCCAGAACGCCCAACATTACGGCCTTTACATCCTGCCGGTGGTGGTCCTGGCCATCTATCTGCTCGTCCGCTGGACCAGGACGGACGCGGGATCGACCACGGTCGACCGCATCCGCATCTCCCTGCCGGTGCTGGGCGCGGTGTGGGTGAAGTACCAGGTCGGCCTCTTCGCGCGGACCCTGGCCACGCTGCTCACCGGCGGCCTGCCCCCGGTGCCCAGCCTGGAAACCGCCGCCCGCTCCATCGAGTCCCGTCAGATCGCCCGTGCCGTCACCACCTCGGTTGAGCGCATCCGTGAGGGCCAGCCGCTGCACTCGAGCCTGCAGCAGACCGGCGTCTTCCCCGAGCTGTCGATTGAGATGATTGAGGTCGGCGAGGCCTCCGGCGCGCTGCCGCAGATGCTCAACTCCGTCGCCGAGTTCTTTGAAGAAGACGTCCAGACCTCGCTCGCCGCCATCATGAGCCTCATCGAGCCCATCATCCTCATCGCCATGGGCGTAGTGGTGGTCATCGTGCTGATCGCGCTGTATCTGCCGATCTTCAGCCTGAACGGCGTGGGCGGCCAGTAGAGCGATGGATATCGACCTCACCCCGATGATTGAGCGCCTCATCGAGCGGGAGAAAGAATACATTCGCGAAGATCGCGAAGAGTATGGATGCGCGATGGCGGTCGTGGTCGCTCCGGACGGTATTCACCTGGATTTTCCGAAATTCGAGGATGAGGAAAGTAAGCAAGCTGCCTACGAACATCTAGTCGAATTTGCCAGAGCGAAGAATGCGACCGTCATCGTAACGCTGAACAACGCTTGGGGGCGTGCAGCAAAATATCCCGGTGAACTGGATGACATTGGCCCCGGCGAACTGAATTCCACTAACGCGAAAGCACATCTACTGCTGACCATTTCGGGGCCCGGGATGAATAGCCAAGCTCTTGAAATGGAGTACGAGATCAACGGAGACGAAGTCCGATTCGGCCCGTTGACGATCATGGAATCAGCCACGGTGAGTCTTCTTCCTGGTTGGTCGAGTTAGGATCCATCGGTTTGCTTGGCTTTGTAGCGCCAACGGCGCGGCCACATCCCAGCCCAGGCCAACGGCCTGGGTTGCCGAATGGAATGGTTTCCAAGGGCTGAAGGGCCGCAATAAGAAGCCAGTTCTGGCGAATCGCATCGGACGCGGCGAATATAATCGCAGGTGGGGCAGCGGGGGACTTATGCGGACAATCGAAGTCACGGGCGACCCAAAACAAGTAGATCGTATTCTGCGTACGGTCGAGCGCAATCGCCGATCCATTATCCTCGCGCATGATGGTGTCAAGAAATGCATCATGAAGCCCATATCCAAGCGGGATGAGAAGAATATCCCACATCTGCAACGGCGCAAATCTCCCAAGCCCCTATAACATTCGCCCTAAAATCGAGTCCAATCACCATGGCCACCATTCCCGTCGCCCAGCCCTACAGCAACGACGCCCTTTCCGAGACCGAGCGCGCTCAACTGCTCGCCCGCCGCTACCACGCCGAGTTCGTCGACCTGAAGAACTTCAAGATCCAGCACGAGCTCTTCAAGTCCGTCCCCGTGGACATGATGTTTCGC
>Ga0302319_10026945_pt1 | contig 10099 bp, 8 predicted proteins | sample Bog_T0_2_FD_203319 | JGI IMG/M metagenome (GOLD analysis project Ga0302319, IMG submission 203319) | Peat permafrost microbial communities from Stordalen Mire near Abisko, Sweden - Bog_T0_2 | ecosystem: Environmental > Terrestrial > Soil > Wetlands > Peat | place: Sweden: Abisko, Stordalen Mire...
CCCTTCGCTTCCTTCAGGCTCATCCTTGGATTGGAAAAGACTGGAAAACAAGCCGCGTGGCTCAAATGCAGAGCGATTCGCCCGGTTAACACGTTCCCCCGGCGCCCCAACCGCTCTTTCTTAGTACCAGCCCAATTCAAGAGATTCGTCAAGAAAAATCGGCGCTGGAGCCTGACTCGCGCCCATGCCTGACAGCCAGAATCACGACTTCCCTGCCGTCGTAGCGAGAGAGGGCAACATAGGCCCCGCTGCCGAACTCGATCAACTATTTAGACGTGGCATTCGGGAGCCTCGGCGTCTTCGCCCGCTTCGAGCTTGGCCAGTCAGGCGTCAGCTTTTTCGGCGGTCGCGTGTAACCCGGTTGCCTGATAATCCTCCCATGCAGTCAGTGCATCCCGCAGAAACAAATCGCGCTTCGCTTTGTGAGTCATCGGTTCTTCAACCACTCCGCGCCTCCGCCAGATACGCCAGCCACTCCTCCATCCCCGCGCCGGTCTTGGCGGAGGTTTCGAAGATGCGGATGCCGGGGCGTATCTCGTTGATATTCTTGAGCGCCAACTCACGGTCGAAGCCGCACGGCTCGGCGATGTCCATCTTGGTAATCACCGCTGCGTCAGCGGAGTTGAAGAGCGTGGGATATTTGAGCGGCTTGTCCTCGCCCTCGGTCACGCTGAGCAGGGCCACGCGAATCCGCTCGCCCAGATCGTAGCTGGAGGGGCAGACGAGGTTGCCGACATTCTCGATGAAGAGATAGTCGAGGCCGCCGAGCGCGACTTCCGGCCAGCCGTCGAGGTGCCTGGCGATCATCTCGGCGTCGAGATGGCAGATGCCGTGGGTATTGATCTGGCGGACGGGAGCGCCGCTTGAGGCCAGCCGCCGGGCGTCGTTGTCGGTTTCCAGGTCGCCCACCAGCGCGGCAACCCGTGCGCCGCGCGCCCGCAGTTCGGTGAGCGTCCGCTCCAGAAAGGCGGTCTTGCCCGTGCCGGGGCTGGAAACCAGATTCAGCACCAGTACGCCTGCCTCCGCGTAGCTAGCGCGCAAAGCCGCCGCCAGCTCGTCGTTCTTTTTGAGAATTCCCCGCCGCAACTCGACAATTCTGGTGGTCATGCTGTCTTCTCCGCTTCGTCAATCTCGACGGAATCAATCTCCAGTTCGCGCCCCTGGCGCAGCTCGCCGCACGGCTCGCCGCAGCGCGGGCAGCGAAAGCTCTGCACTCCCTCCAGCTCCGCATCCTGGTCGCAGTGCTCGCAATGGACGACCACCGGCAGCAGATCGATCACCAGCCGGGAGCCTTCCAGCGGCGTTCCTTCGCAGACGATCCCCCAGCAGAACTCGAGCGACTCGGGAACCACCGAGGCGAGCGCTCCGACGCGCAGCCGCACGGCGAGCACACGCGGCTTTTGATAGCGATCCAGCGCCTCGGTGACCGTCTCGACGATGCTCGTGACGAGGGAAAGCTCATGCATATAAATGAATTTTACTCTTTCGCTTGCCGCGCTCTTGGCCTTGGCCTCACCCTTCACGTGCAACAGGGCGCACAGCCCGCAAGAACCTAGCCCGCCAGCGCCTTCTTCACCAATTCGCTCACCGTGCGGCCCTCGGCGCGGAGGCTGGCGGCTTGCAGCCTTGCCTGTACGGCCTTCATCACCGCGCCCATCTCTTTGGGAGTGGGAGCGTGGCCCGCGGCGGCGGCGACTTCGGCGACGGCTTCGGCAATCAGAGCGGCGAGGGCGGTTTCGTCGAGAGCCTTGGGCAGGAACTCCTCAATGACGGCGATCTCGGCGGCCTCGGCGGCGGCCAGTTCGGGGCGGTTGCCCTGGGTGAATTGCTCGATGGAGTCGCGGCGCTGCTTGATCATGGTGGCCAGCGCCTGCTGCTCCTCGGCTGGCGTGAGCGCGACGCGCTTGGCGATGAATTGATTCTTGAGGGCGTTTTTGATGAGGCGCAGCGTGGTGGTGCGCACCGCGTCGTGCGCCTTCATGGCCAGAATAACCTGCTGGCTGACCTGGGCTTCGATAGTGGTGGCTTCGCTCATACTCTTCATTTTAACAAAATCAGCAGGTTAGACGCGCTTTGGGGTGACGGGCGAGTGAGCAAGTTCGCGGTTCATCACCGGCGCAACTCGTTTCGGCGTTTCGCGCCAACTCTACTACACTCAAGAAGAAGGCGATTTCGCTTGATTCCACATCGAGGTTCCGCTCCCGTGAGAAGATTTCACTTCATCGCTCAGGCCGTTGCCGCTCTTTTTTTGCTTGCCATCGTCTCGACAGCGCGCGCGAAGGCGCCAGCCGTTGCTCCGTCCGCCGAGGTTGAGGCAAACCGCAAGGCGCTCAACGCGCTCTTTGAGGAGTACTGGCAGGCCTATCTGGAGCGTTCGCCGGAGTTTGCCTCAGTGATCGGCGACGAACGCTACAACGACCGCATCAGCGACTACTCGGTAAAGGCGGAGAACGATTGGCTGGCGCGTGAGCAGAACTACCTGATGCGCCTCGCGGCGATAGATGGGGCAGGGCTGACCGAGCAGGAGAAGATCAGCCGCGAGCTGCTGCTGCGCCAGTTTACCGACGACCAGGAGGCCGCCAGCTTCAAGGAGTGGGAGCTCTCGCTGAATCAGATGGGGGGCATCGACACCGTTTATCCGCAACTGGTGGCCGAGTTGAGCTTTGCCACGGTGAAGGATTACGACGACTGGATTGCGCGGCTGCACGCGATTCCCAGGGCCTTCGAGCAGGTAACGACCAATCTCTCTATCGGCATCGACGATCACCGCGTGCCGCCGGGATTTCTGCTGGAAAAGGCGTTGGCGCAGGTGGGTGAACTGGCGCTGCAAAAGCCGGAGGAGTCGCCGCTGGCTCTGCCACTGAAGAGCTTTCCGGCAGCGATTCCCGCCGCCGAACGCGAGCGCATCCGGGCTGAGATGCTCGATGCCATCGGCAAAGAGGTGCAGCCGGCTTACCGGCGCTTTGCGCGCTTTCTTGAGGTGAGCTACATTCCCGCCGGGCGCAAGGAGCCGGGGATTGCCGCACTGCCCGACGGAGCTAAATACTATGCGTTTTTGATTCGCCGCACCACCACCACCAACCTGAGCGCCGCCGAGATTCACCGGATCGGCCTTGACGAGGTGAAGCGGGACGAGGCCCAGATGCTCGCCATCGCGCAGAAGCTGGGCTTTGCCGATCTGCCTAGCTTCCGGGTGAGTTTGAAGAGCGATCCCAAGCAGCATCCGGCCTCGGGCGATGCGCTGCTGACGGCCTATCGCGGCTATCTCGGCCCCATGCAGGCGCGGCTGCCGCAACTCTTCGGCAGGCTTCCCAAGGCGCCCTTCGAGGTCGTCGCCGTCCCGGATTACCTGGAGAAGACCTCCGCGCCCGCCTATTACGAATCCGGAACGCCCGACGGCAGCCGTCCGGGCCGTCTGCGCATTGACACCTACAACGCCGCCAGCCGCAACCTCTACTCGGTGGAGGCCATCGCCTACCACGAGGGCCTTCCCGGCCACCACTTGCAACTCTCTATCGCGCAGGAGCTTGACGGCGTGCCCACCTTCCGCAAGTTCAACGGCTACACGGCTTACGTGGAGGGCTGGGGGCTTTATTCCGAGCATCTGGGCAAGGACGCGGGCTTCTATCAGGACCCCTACTCGGATTACGGCCGCCTGGAGGCCGACATCTGGCGCGCCATTCGGCTGGTCGTCGATACCGGCGTCCATTCGCAGCACTGGAGCCGCCAGCAGATGGTGGATTACTTCCACGAGCACTCGGGCATCGACGAGACCAGCCTCCAGAGCGAGGTGGACCGCTATATCGCATGGCCCAGTCAGGCGCTGGCCTACAAGATCGGGGAGTTGAAGATTCTGGAACTGCGCGAGCGGGCGAAGAAGGCTATGGGTGACAAGTTTGACCTGCGCGCCTTTCACGATCAGGTGCTGGACACAGGCGCCTTGCCGCTCGACGTGCTGAGCGACCGCATCGACGCCTGGATCGCTAGTCGTTGAAGAAACAGGTAGCGCCGGAAAGGAATGTAGCGCCGGAAAGGAATGTAGCGCCGGAAAGGAATGTAGCGCCGGCCTCCCGGCCGGCTGTAGCGTGGACCTCCCGGTCCACGCTACACTCTGCACAAATAGGCAAAACTCTATAGCATTTTCACTGACCGTGTAAGGAAGTTCCGTGCCCCATCCTTGCGCTTTTTTACTGGCGCAAGGGTGGGAAATCACGAATTAACCCTATGGGAACAGTAAAATCGCTCTACCGCGCCCGCAGCCAAGCATAGAGCGGGAACTGGTTGGCCAACTCGGCTACTTCCAGGCGCAGCCGCTCCAGCGCCGCGTCGTCGTTGCGCCGCGCCAGAGCCTTTTCAATCCAGGCGGCAATCAGTCGCATCTCCGGCTCCTTCATGCCGCGCGTCGTCAGCGCGGGTGTGCCGATGCGAATGCCCGAGGCCTTCATCGGCGGATTGACGTCGTAGGGAATCGTGTTCTTGTTCACTGTGATGCCGGCCTTGCCCAGCGCCAACTCGGCCTCGGAGCCGAGGATTCCCTTCTCGAAGACATCAATGAGCATCAGGTGATTATCGGTGCCGCCGGAGACGATGCGGAATCCAGCCTCCTTGAGAACGGCGGCGAGCGCCTGCGCGTTGGCCACAATCTGCGCGGCGTAGGTTTTGAACTCCGGCCTGAGCGCCTCGCCCAGCGCGACCGCCTTGGCGGCCACAATGTGCACCAGCGGACCGCCCTGCTGGCCGGGGAAGACCGCCTTGTCAATGGCCTGGGCGAGCGCCTGCCCGCAGAGAATCAGCCCTGAGCGCGGCCCGCGCAGCGTCTTGTGCGTGGTGGTGGTGGTGATGTGCGCATGGGGCACCGGCGAGGGGTGAACTCCGCCCGCCACCAGGCCGGCAATATGCGCCATGTCAAAGACGAACACCGCGCCCACCTTGTCGGCAATCGCGCGCATCCTTTCAAAATCCCAAAGTCTCGGATAGGCGCTGCCGCCGCCGATGATGACCTTGGGCCGCTCGCGCAGGGCAATCTCTTCCATCTGGTCGTAGTCGATCAGCTCGGTGTCGCGCCGCACGCCATAAAATGTGGGCCGGTAGAGCTTGCCGCTGAAGCTCAGCTTGTGCCCGTGCGTCAGATGGCCGCCCATCGCCAGATCGAGGCCCAGGATGGTGTCGCCCGCCTGGAGCACCGCCGCGTAGGCCGAGGCGTTGGCCTGCGAGCCGGAGTGCGGCTGCACGTTGGCGTGTTCGGCGCCGAAGAGCTGCTTGGCGCGGTCGCGGGCCAGGTTCTCCACCACATCGGCAAACTCGCAGCCGCCGTAGTAGCGCCGCCCAGGGTAGCCCTCGGCGTACTTGTTGGTGAAGATGGAGCCGGCCGCCTCCAGAACCGCTTCGGAGACAAAGTTTTCGCTGGCGATCATCTCCAGCCCCTCGTGCTGGCGAAGGGTTTCGTGGGCGAGAGCGGCGGCCACGTCGGGGTCGGCTTGGGCAAGGGTGAGCGAGATGCGATCGGTCATATTGAGATTTTAGAGCATTTGGCGGGAGAGGTGCGAGATCGCGATTCGGCGGGCTTGCGGCTTGACTCTGCTGCGCAATCCCCATAGAACTGGAGAAGGGTGATACGAGGATAGAATTACAGCATGGCGGCGCAAATTCAGCTCTTCAACTCCGGCGCGATCTGCGAATGCGAAGAGTACCTCACTCGCCAGATCGTTACCTATATCGGAAACAAGCGCAGCTTGCTTGGCCTGATCGGCAAAGGAATCGATGCGGCGCGCAGCGCGCTGGGAAAGGAAAAGATCAGCTTTCTTGATCTTTTTTCGGGAAGCGGCATTGTTTCACGCTACGCCAGACAGTATTCATCGCAGATCATCGCCAATGACCTGGAGAGTTATAGTTATCTGTTGAATCGATGTTATCTCTCCAACGCCGATGAGATTCCGCAAGCGCAACTGCAATCGGCCTTTCAGCAGCTTCAACGCGGATTGCGTTCCGGACTCAAGCCGGGTTTCATCACGGAGTTATACTCGCCGAGAGATGAAGACGCCATCCAGCATGGAGAGCGGGTTTTTTATACGCGCCGCAACGCCATGTACATCGATACGGCAAGGCAGTTGATTGCGGATATGTCGCTTGAGATACAACATTTACTTTTGGCGCCCCTGCTGGCGGCGGCTTCGGTTCACGCCAATACCTCCGGCGTCTTCAAAGGCTTTTACAAAAACAAGCAGGGCGTCGGCCAATACGGCGGAGACGCGGAAAATGCCCTCACGCGCATCCGGCGCGAGATCGAGCTTGAGCTGCCGGTATTTTCTAACTTCAACTGCGCGTGCGAAGTTTACCAGGAGGATGCTAACCGCCTGGTGCGCACTTTGCCGGAGGTAGACGTGGCTTACTTCGACCCGCCCTATAATCAGCATCCTTACGGCTCCAATTATTTCATGCTGAACCTGATCGCGAGTTATCTCCGCCCGAGCAGGATCAGTTCCGTCAGCGGCATTCCAGAGGGCTGGCTTCGCTCCGACTATAACAAGCGGGCAAAGGCCGAGGCCGCTCTCTTTGACGCGGTCGATTTTTGCAAGGCACGATTCATTCTGATCTCGTATAACTCGGAGGGATTTGTCAGCCGCGAGAGCTTTCTCGGCGAACTGCAACGGCGCGGGGAGATCTCCATCTTCGATGCACGCTACAATACCTTTCGTGGCTGCCGCAATCTTCGTGAGCGCGACATTTCAGTTACCGAGTCGTTGTATCTGGCGGACCGAAAGGGAAAGTGACCTGCATTGGGGATAAATGAGCACAGAACAGGGCAAACCGAATCTGTTATCGTTTTGGAGGATTGCATGAGGCCGCAATGAGCAGGTACGGAAAGCAACTCGCATGGACGGTAATCCTGGCGGCAGCTTCCGCTCTGGCGCAGACGGCGGCCATCGACCCGGCGCTGCTGGCCAGGGCCAACGGCGGTGACGCGGCCGCGCAGGTTCTCGTAGGCGACGGCTATGCGGCCGGCAGCGGGGCCGAGCGCACTCCCAAACAGTTAGCCGAGGACTGCCAGCAGGCCGCTGCGTGGTATCGCAAGGCCGCCGAGCAGGGCGACGTTGCCGGCCAGATGCGCCTGGCCGCTCTTTACCGCGACGGCAAAGGCGTAGCGCGCGATAGGTCCGAGGCCGCATCCTGGTATCGCAAGGCAGCCGAGCAGGGCGATGTGACCGCGCAAGCCACCCTCGGCCTGCTTTACTCCATCGGCCAGGGCGTGCCGCACAGCGACGTGGAAGCCTACTACTGGTTTGACCTGGCTGCATCGGTGAAGGGGCCAAAGCAGGAGCAGTACGCCGCCAACCGCCAGATGATCGGCGCACGCATCACCGCCGATGAGCTGGCCGAGGTGGAAGAGCGCGTGGCCAACTGGCTGGCCGCGCATCCGCGCCCCGCCGCTACCAGGTAGCAAGACGCGTCTCTCATGTTCTTGCGGAATTCCCCCCGACCCATTCCCCCCGCCATGGCTACCGTTCACTGACGAATCTCGCAATTCGCTGCATCGCCTTTGGCTTGACCGGCATACGCGGTTACTCTAGTAGTGGATTTTCAGACTCGGATTTTCCTGTCCATTCGGAACTCCGGAGTCGGGCCAGGCGAACATTCTATTCAAGGAGACCGCAATTTATGTCAAAAGCAGTCAAGTATGCCGAGAAAGCCGTGGTCTACGCGGCCAAGGGCGCGTGGGTTGTCTTTGAGCGGCTGAACCGCATCAGCCCGAATCCGGGATTTATTCCCAAGTGGAGCGACAAGCCCCTTCAAAAATCCTATGAGAAGGAAAAGCCGCCACTGGGCTGGCCGCGCGCCACTGACTCGCTCTGTCCCAAGTGCGTTCCGGAGATTCGCAAGCAGATCCTGGACGGCAAACTGCCATACGAAGTGCTGCTCAACGAAAAGGTGGGCGAGATCAAAGCTCAGATCATCGAGCGCAACGGCCAAATCCTGATGGTGAAGGACTGCCCCAAGCACGGCCACTTTGAAGACGTGATGTCGATGGACCCGGCCTTCTTCAAGCATCTGGAGGAAAACTTCCCCGGCCGCGACGTGCGCTCCCACAACGACAAGCGCCTGCACAACCACGGCACCTCGACGATGACCCACGGGCGCGGCGCGGTGTTAACCATCGATCTGACCAACCGCTGCAACATGATGTGCGATCCATGCTTCATGGACGCCAATCAGGTGGGCTTCGTCCATGAACTCAGCTGGGACGAGATCAAGACGATGCTCGACAACGCCATCACCCTCAAGCCCAAACGGCAGATGAGTGTGCAGTTCAGTGGCGGCGAGCCGACGCTGTCTCCTTATTTTTTGGACGCGGTGGCCTACTGCCGCAAGGTCGGCTACAACAGTGTGCAGGCCGCCTCCAATGGAATTGAGTTCGCCAAGAGCAAGGAACTGTGCCGCAAGGCCGCGCTGGCTGGACTGCGCTACGTCTATCTTCAGTTTGACGGCATCGGCAACGCCGCCAACTCGCATCGCAAGGTGGGCAACCTCTTCGATGTGAAGCTCCAGGCCATCAACAATCTGCACGAAGCCGGCGTGGAAATCGTGCCGGTGACCACCATCATCAACGGCATCAACAACGAGCAGGTGGGCCGCATCATTCAGTTCGCGCTCGACAACCCCAGGAAGATCAGCTTCCTCAGCTTCCAGCCGGTCAGCTTCACCGGCCGCGACGAAGCCATCAGCGACGAGCGACGCATCGCGCAGCGCTACACCCTCTCGCACATGGCCCACGACATCAAGAATCAAGTCGGCTTCGGCGAGCCGGAGCGCGACTGGTTCCCCATCAGCTTCATGAGCACCTTCTCGGACTGGGCCGATCTGATTCACGGACCCGCCGCCGAGTGGGGCCAGCTCTCTTGCGGCTGCCATCCCAACTGCGGCATCGGCATGGCCATGATGATCGACAAGGAAACCAAAGAGGCTGCGCCCGTCACCGCCTTCCTGAAGATGGGTCAGGTGGCCAAGGATCTGGCCAAGGTCAACGACGCGGCGCGCGGCAAGTGGCTCTCGGTCGTCGGCTTCGCACTGGCTCTGCTGCGCAACTACGATCCCTTCCAGGCGCCCACCCACTTCAAGATCACCGACATGCTCAAGAAGATGGACAAGACCTTCAACGCCACCGGCAAGAACTACGGCAGCGTCAAGGGCGACCGCACCCTGGAAGACATCAAGCTGCGCCGCCAGGACCGCTGGAACTTCCTCTTCATCGCCGGAATGTGGTTCCAGGATCTCTTCAACTACGACTTCCGCCGCACCGAGCAGTGCATCATTCCCTACGCCACGCAGGAAGGCGAGATCAGCTTCTGCGCCTATAACACCGGCGTCGGCTGGCGCAACATCATCGAGAAGATGCACATGACGGCCACGCTGACCAAGTGGTATGAGGAGCATGGCCGCCATGAGATCTTCGTCGGCGGCAAAAAGGTCGTCATGGAGCACGTGGGCCACGACCTGGAACTCAATATGGCGCACGTCAACGCCGAGGCCAATCACACGCTCGACAATCTGGGCATCGCCAAGACCGCCCGCGAAGAAAAGATTCGCGCCCGCGACTCGAAGCAGCTCGACGCCGCCGAAAATGACCGCATGGCCAAGCTCTATCGCGAGCACGTGCTAGGCGAAAAGCCTGTCGAGGGATTGGTAACTCTGGGTTCCATCGCCCCCGCCAAGTCCGTCGAGCAGCGGGAAGCCGAGCCTGTCGCCTGAGGCTGATTCTTCTACTTCGGGTCATTCAACAGCAAAGGCCGTTCCCATTGGGAGCGGCCTTTGTGCGTTCTGCCACAGAATGGCTCTTAAAGCATTTTCACTGATTGTATAGGAAGCTCCGTGCCCCATCCTTTCCGCGTTCTTTGCGGAAAGGGTGGGATAGCACAATTGTCCATTTATACCTGTCAACACAGGAGCCGAAAATGCATTAGTGCCGTGACCGCATGAATTTGTAATGAACGGAATGTAGCGCCGGCCTCCCGGCCGGCTGTAGCGCGGACGTCCCCGTCCGCGCTTGTCCATGATTAATTATCATTTCATGCGGTCTAAACACTAGCCAAGCTTTCGGTTCAAA
>Ga0302319_10026946_pt1 | contig 10099 bp, 8 predicted proteins | sample Bog_T0_2_FD_203319 | JGI IMG/M metagenome (GOLD analysis project Ga0302319, IMG submission 203319) | Peat permafrost microbial communities from Stordalen Mire near Abisko, Sweden - Bog_T0_2 | ecosystem: Environmental > Terrestrial > Soil > Wetlands > Peat | place: Sweden: Abisko, Stordalen Mire...
ACTATCTACAACGAAAAACCGATCATCGATGCTGGTTCAAATACCGGCGCAGGCATCACCATCGCCCTGCTCGAGCCAACTGGCATCAATGTCTCCGACGTAACAACATTCCGCACCATGCTGAATGTCGTTCCCAACGCCGCCCCGGTGACTGTAACTAAGGGTTATACGTTGAGTGGATCCACAACTCAGTTCTGCTCCGATCCAGGCACCTCGACAACATCAACCAACGCTGAGCAGGAGGCTGTTCTCGATGCCGAATGGGCGGGCGCAGTTGCACCCGGTGCAAATCTGCTGGTCGTAGCCTGCGAATCAGGAGCAACAGAGGGCTATCTCCTGTCTGCAGAAGCTGTAATTGACGACAATCACGTTCCCATCATGAGTCTGTCCTATATCACCGCTGAGACCTCCGGGTCCACTGGCTTCGCATCTACCTTGTGGGAGCAGGCCGCCGCGCAGGGTCAGACCGTTGTCGTCTGCGCTGGTGACACCGGTTCGGCGACTAATATTGCCGGCCAGCATCAAGCAATCGCAAAAGACGGCTTCGTGGTAAATGAGTACGCTTCCACTGCATACAATGTCGCAGCCGGCGGCACAGATTTTCAGGATACCTACAACCAGACGATGGGTGACTCCGCTTACGGCATCGCGACCTATTGGAACGCCAACGATGCAGCGGGCAAGAGTTCTGCCCGTAGTTATATCCCTGAGACAACGTGGAATGATTCATGCGCCGGATCGCTTCTCGCTGCATCGCAGAGCCTTTCAATCAGTGAGCTCTGTAATCAGGATGGAAGCGCGGGCAAAAACATGGGAGGGAGCGGAGGCGCCAGCATTCTTAATCCCCGCCCCTCTTGGCAAAACGGAACTGTCTACGGCCTTCCCGAGGCCGGCGGTCTCTACACTGGCCGCCTCCTGCCCGATATTTCTTTCTTTGCCTCAGATGGATCAGCAGGCTGGAAACACAAGCTGCTTTTCTATGAATTGGACTTGAGTACGTCCTTGTCAACCAGCGGAGGCACATCCTTTGTCGCTCCGCAGGTCGCGGGCATCTTCGCCCTCATTGAGCAGAAGACCGGTACCCGCCTCGGCCAACCTGACTACGAGCTATACTCTCTCGCCGGAGAATCCTACGGTACAGTCACATTTACAGGCGCCGGCTGCAATGGGAGTGGCGCAGATAGCAACGCGGGCACAACTTCCTCCATTCCCGATAGCAGTTGCATCTTTTACGACATTACAACAGGGAATAACTCGCAAGAGTGCGCATCGGGAACTTCCGGTTGCTACACCGAAGGCAATAGTTATGGCTACCTATCTGTCGGCAAATCGCCAGAGCCGGCATTTGTTGCAGGTCAGGGATACGACTTGGCCACAGGAATCGGCTCGGCAAATATCAACAACCTTGTCAACGCCTGGCCCGTCCCAAATTTCAGCCTGACTATGAGCGCGTGGTCTCTTAACATCGCCGCAGGCCAAACCGGACAAGTAACCGTCACGGTCGCGCCAGGAAATGGGTTCAACTCTCAAGTAACTCTTAGCTGCAGCGGACTCCCCGCGGAGGCGAGTTGTAACTTTACTCCGGCGTCCATCACGCCCAATGGGGCAAGCGCGACGAGCGAGTTCGCCATCACTACAACTGCACGCGCTGCTTCCACCCGGTCGCCATCGGAATATTCCCGACGGCCATCCTATGCCTTCTTGTTTCCTGGCCTGGCCATCGCGCTCGGCATAGTTCTTCGCCGCAGCCGGCGAAGCAGTGCGTTTCGGTTGCTTTTTCTGTTGATCCCTCTTGTTGCGGTGTCGGCTCTTTCTGGCTGCTCGCACCACGCCAACCCTGGCACGCCGAACGGAACCTATTCTGTGGTCGTGTCCGCAACTTCGAGCGGTGCCAATCCCGTCAACCAGTCGTCAACGCTCACGATCACAATTACAAACTGACCTGCCGTTTGGCGATGCCGGCATAATTTGCTCGCAAACGATCCATTGAGTCCGAATTTATAACTCCGCCGAATGTTGATCAAAAGCGGCAAGAATCGGGCGGGCGAATTCCTGAGGTTACAGATCTTCTACCCGGGCCAACCAGTTGATTTGTGATCGTCCCCCGCGTGCTCCCTACGCGATGCGATGCTTCGTCCGAAACCCCGGACCACTTGACACAACTATACTGAACCGTTCAGTATAGTTTCGGTCGGGGCGATTTTCCCGGAGGTCCATTCATGATCAGCGTCCGCAACCTGGTAAAGACGTTCGACGCGTTCACTGCCGTGAACGACGTTTCGTTCGACGTCGCAGCGGGAGAAATCTTTGCCTTTCTCGGTCCCAACGGGGCAGGAAAAACCACAACCATCAAAATGCTCACCACGCTCCTCAAGCCCACCAGCGGCACCATGGAGCTCGACGGGCTCAATCCCCTCACCCACAAAAACGAAGTCCGCAAGCGATTCGGCATCGTCTTTCAGGATCCCAGCCTCGACGGCGAACTGACCGCGCAAGAAAACATGGAATTCCACGGCGTGCTCTATCACGTGCCCAGCAAATTGCGAAAGCACCGCACCGAAGAACTCCTCAAGCTTTTTGAACTTTGGGACCGCCGCGGCGAGCAGGTAAAAAAGTTTTCCGGCGGCATGAAGCGGCGGCTCGAAATCGCCCGCGGATTTCTGCACACGCCGCGCATTCTCTTTCTCGACGAGCCTACGCTGGGCCTCGATCCGCAAAGCCGCAACCAGCTTTGGACCCATGTCAAGAAAGTCAACGAAGCTGAGAATGTCACCGTCTTCCTTACCACGCACCACATGGACGAAGCGGACCGCGTCGCGCATCGCATCGGCGTCATCGACCACGGCAAGCTGATAACACAAGGAACGCCGACCGAGATCAAAGAGCAGACAGGTTCGACCACCCTTGAGGACGCGTTCCTCAAGCTCACCGGCACGACGATTCGCGACGAAAGCGCGAGTGCGGCCGACAACATGCGGCAATTTGCAAAGATGTGGCAAGGAGGCAGACGATGACAGCGATTTACATTTTATGGCTCCGTGAGTTGAAGCGATATACCCGCTCGCGAGCGCAGATCATCGCATCTTTGGGCCAGCCCATGCTCTATCTTTTGGTGCTCGGCTTCGGCCTTGGCTCGGTCTTTCAGCGCGCAGGTTTCGGCAGCTATCTGCAGTTCATTGCGCCCGGCGTGATCGGCATGAGCGTCCTGTTCTCGTCGATCTTTTCCGGCCTCGGCCTGCTATGGGATCGGCAGTTCGGCTTCCTCAAAGAGATGCTCGTCGCCCCGGTGCCACGCATCGAGATCATGATCGGCCGCACCCTCGGCGGCATGACTGTAAGCGTCATCCAGGGCTCGCTGGTCCTGATCATTGCGCTCATCGTCGGCTTCCGCCCAGTCAGTTGGTGGCACATCCCCATGGCCCTTGTTTTCATGCTCGCCATCTCGCTGGTCTTCGCAGCGCTTGGCGTGGCCGTGGGCTCAAGCCTGCAAGACATGCAGGGATTCCAGCTCATCATGAACTTCATGGTCATGCCCATTTACTTCCTTTCCGGCGCAATGTTTCCACTCTCCGGCCAGGGCTGGGCGCTTAAGATCGCCACGCGCATCGATCCACTTTCGTATGGAATCGACGGCATGCGCTCCATGCTGCTCGGCTCGTCAACCTTCAGCCCCATTACAGACATTGAGGTGCTGGCCGGCGTTGGCGTAGTGCTCCTCGTGTTTGGCGCGTATCGGTTCTCGAAAATCGAGATCTAGCGATGACGCGTTCGCGCAGCACGCAGGCCCACGAAAAAGTGCTTCGAGCCGCGCTCGATCTTTTTGCCGAGCGCGGCATTGAGGCAGCCAGCATGGATGCGATTGCACAGCAATCAGGCGTGAGCAAAGCCACCATCTACAACCACTGGGAAGACAAGGAAGCGCTGTTGCTCGAGGTGATGTGCTTCATCCACGGGCTCGACCGCGAACGCGAAGACATTGACTCAGGCGACCTCTGCCGCGATCTCACTACCGTTCTCACGCGGCGCCATCCCGAAGAGTTCGACGAATATCACCAACGCATTGTGCCGGCGTTGATCGCCTACTCCGCCACTCACAAGGAGTTCGGCCAAGCCTGGCGCAACCGCGTTATGGAGCCGCCCCGCCTGGCGATTCGCACCATCCTCTGCCGCGCCATCGATCGTGGCCTGCTGCCGCACTCGCTCAATATCGAACACTCAACAGCACTGCTGCTCGGCCCCGTCCTCTACATCCACATCTTCCCCGGCGAATCGCACTTGACCAAAGACGACATCGGCCCCGCCGCAGCCGAAGCCTTCTGCCGCGCGTTTGTAATAGGGAAGCATTCTCGCGCAATCGAGAAGAAAAGCAGCGGGAAGAAAAAAGCAAAGCACAAACATTGAATGAGCCGCCCGAAGCGCAATGCGAGCGCCATATCATCTTTGCAATTCAGGCCCGCAAGCGCCGCTGCGTCTCCGCCAGCCCCGCCTCATACGCATCAATAACCGTGTCCCAGTTGGCATTGGCCTCGTGATCGATCACCCTCCGCGCCGGGTCGGCATCGAACCAGTCGATGGTCCGCTGAATCCCTTCAGCAAACGGCAACGTCGCGCAATAGTCCGGCACAAACCGCTTGATCTTGGAGTTATCGAACACCACGCTCGACGCCTTGTCCCCCGTCAGGCTACCTATCTCATCTGGATTGCACGCGCCAAGAAAATCCGACGCAATGTGAACGACCTGCGCCTCCACACCCGCAGCCTCGGCAGTGATGCGATAGAACTGGTCCCACGTCATCACCTCGTCACTCGTTATGTGGAATGCATGCCCGATGGCCTGACGATGACCAAGCAGCCCAACAAACCCCTTCGCAAAATCACTGTTATGCGTAATGCACCAGAGACTCGATCCATCCCCTGGCACGATCACCTTCTTGCCCCTGCGCATACGGTCGATTGCCGTAAAAGATTTCTGCCAACTATTCACCGCGAGCACAATTTGCGTGTTCCCATAAGTAAGAGACGGCCGCACGATGGTGATCGGAAAACCCTCGTCACGGTAGGCAAGCATCAGCCGCTCTTCGCAGGCAACCTTATCGCGCGAGTACTGCCAATACGGATTGATCAGCGGCGTCGACTCAGTAATCAGGTAGTGGCCGACGGGCCGCTGATATGCGCTCGCCGAACTGATGAAAACAAACTGATTCGTCCGTCCGCGAAAGAGCCTGATATCGCGCTCGATCTGCTCCGGCGTAAATGCGATCCAGTCAACCACCGCATCAAAGTGACGATCTCCCAGCGCCTTGGCCACAGCATCTTCATCGTTAATATCAGCCACAATTGTGCTCACACCTTCAGGCAACTCAGCCGCTCTCTGACCGCGCCGCAGCAATGTGAGTTCAATGCCCCGCGCAACCGCGAGCTCGGTCACCGCCAGGCTTATATTTCCAGTGCCACCAATAAACAGGACCTTCATAATTTCTCCGTCTAAGTTAGTTCGCAGCCGATCTACGCTCCAACAACCCCCGTTTCCGGTTCATCCTTCTCCTTAAACGCGAAGAAGAACAACACAAGAATCGCCGCAGACAAACCGCCCGCGATAAGCCAGATCGGCCTCCACGCATGCGTTGCGCTTCCGTCCGCCGCGATGGTGGCATAGTGATCCACGATCGGCCCCGAAAGGAATGATCCGAGTAACATGCCCGCGCCATAAGTGACGAGCGTAATCATGCCCTGCGCCGCCGCGCGATAAGCAACCGGAGCCTTGCGGTCGACATAGATCTGTCCCGTGACAAAAAAGAAGTCATAACAAATCCCATGCAGCAGAATTCCGAGATACAACATCCATAACCCTGCGCCCGGATTTCCATAGGCGAACAGCACGTAGCGCAGAGCCCACGCTGTCATGCCCGCAATGAGCATGTATTTGACGCCAAGCCGGCGAAAGAACCAGGGGATCAGCAGCATGCAGAACAGCTCAGACATTTGCCCGCCAGTCATCTTGCCGGCAGGATTGCTCACGCCAATCTCGACGAGGAATGGGTTGGTGAATACGTAATAGAACTGCAAAGGTATGCAAATCAGAAACGATGCCGCGACAAATATCGCAAAAGATTTGTCCTTCAGCAACCGCACGGCCTCAGGCGGCACAATCTTCGACAGACCGAATCCGTTTGAAGCAGCGGCCTGTTTGAGTGGCGGCGTATGCGGCAGCGTCAGCGAATAAATTGCCAGCGCAAGCGACGAAGCCGCAGCCAGGCGCAGCGGCATAGCAGTGGCTTCGAGCTTGAATGAACTAATCGTGATCCCCGCGATGATCCAACCGAGCGTGCCGAAAACGCGAATCGGCCCAAACTCAATCTTAGGATCCTTCATCTGGCGGAACGCGAGTGCGTTGGTCAGCGCGAGCGTCGGCATGTAGACGCATGCGTAAGCCAACACCACCCAGTAGATTGGCGAGAAGCTAGTCTGGTTCGATGCAATATAAAGCAGCACCGCGCCCGCGCCATGCAGCACTACCAGCAAATGCTGCGTCGCAAAAAACCGGTCAGACAGCCAGCCCACCAAAAAAGGAGAGACGATAGCGCCGACAGCCGTTGTGCCGCCCACCAGCGCAACCTGGGCCCCGGAAAAATGTTGCGCAAGCAGCCACGTGCCTACCGTGACGTACCACGCGCCCCAGATGAAAAACTCCAGAAACATCATCGCGGCCAGCCGCGCCTTCATGACCATGCCTCAGACCCCTCTGCGCTCAGCCTCTTGAGCAGGCCGCTCGCACACCGAAAGCAAGAATACGGCATGAGACTCGCCTTTCTCTCCTCAACAGCGACAGTGTTCGCTTGACCCAATCTCATCGCCTCGAATTCAGGCCGGGAACTCGACATCGGCTGCCAGGCATCAGTCCGTCCTGCGCGACTCCAAACGCCCTGCGCTTCTCCGTTAGACTGGGAGAGCAATGAAGCACGCACGCGGAATCCGATTGGGCAGAGCCCTTATCGCACTTGCGGCGACGGGCTGCCTCATGACAATCAGCCTGGTCGGCTGCGGCACTCCCGGCGCTCCTCAGCCGCCATCGCTCAATTTGCCAGATCCGGTCAGCGATCTATCGGCATCCCGCACCGGCAACGTCGTAAACCTGACCTGGACCATGCCCGCCAAAAACACCGACAAGCTCAAGCTCAAAGACAGCATCCTCGTCCACATCTGCCGCCGCGAAGGCGATGGTCCCTGCAATCAGATCGGCACGCCGCCCGGCGCCGACCTCACTTTTCCACCCGCAGCCGACGGCACTTTCACCGAGACCCTCCCCGCAGTGCTTGCAGCAGGCGAGCCGCGCAAGCTCACCTACTTCATAGAGCTCAAGAATAAAAAAGGCCGATCGGCAGGGCTCTCCAACGGAGCCATCATTCTCGCCGGCCAGGCGCCACCCGCGGTCGCCGGGCTCGCCGCCGAAGTCCGCAAGCAGGGCGTCGTTCTCCATTGGGCTGCCTCCTCGCAATCCGGACCCACCGCGTCCACAACAATTATTCGTCTTCACCGCAAGCTCTTGACCCCTCCACTGCCCAAGCCCCAAAACCAGACCGGCCTGCTCGCGCCCGAGCCCGAACCCATCGAGAGATCGCTCGTGGTCGATGCCCCCGACGAGGCCCCCCGCGCCATCGACAAAGACATCCGCTTCGGGCAAACGTATGAATATAGAGCCCAGCGAGTGATCCGTGTGCCGGCCACTGCGCAGGCCAATGCCGGCGATCCCGCCTCAGCAAACACCAACCCTGCCCAGGGGATCGAACTTGCCGGCCCTCTTTCCGACCCCATCCGGGTTGACGCCGCCGACATCTTTCCCCCCGAGGTTCCCACCGGCCTGGCTGCGATTGCAACGCAATCCGGCACCGAGACTTCGCCCCAGATTTCAATCGACCTCAGCTGGCGAGCCAACACCGACTCCGACTTGGCCGGCTATGCCGTCTATCGCCGCGAGGGCGATGGACCCTGGCAGCGAATCTCTCCCGTCGATCCAATCGTTGGGCCGGCTTTCCATGATGCCCAGGTCCGCGCCGCCCAGACGTATCGCTATGCCGTCACCGCACTTGACCAGACCGGCCACGAGAGCGGCCGTTCCATTGAAGTTCAAGAGACCGCGCCCCAGCCATAATCGTGAGAATAATCGAAAACCCTGGACGCCCCGCGTTCATCTAACCGGAGGAGATTAGCGGTACACTGATCGCGTACGCGGTGCGCCCCAACTCCGCTCTTTCCCACTTCCCTGGAGGTTTCATGGCTGACAATTCATCAAAGAATCTATTGGACCAGCTCCGCAACTTTACCACCGTCGTTGCCGACACCGGTGACATGGAGGCAATGGAGAAGTTTCATCCGCAAGACGCCACCACCAATCCGTCGCTGATTACCGCTGCGGCCCAGATGCCCCAATATCAGCCCATCGTCGACGGCGTCCTGCTCGATGCGCGCAAACAACTCGGCGACAAAGCCAAGGATGAAGACGTCGCCAAGCTTGCATTCAAAGGGCTGGCCATCGCCTTTGGCAAAAAAATCCTCAAGATTGTTCCCGGCCGTGTCTCTACCGAAGTCGACGCCCGTCTGTCGTACGACACCAACGCGACCATCGAGCAGGCGCGCGCAATCATTGCGCAATACGATGCCGCCGGCATCGGCCGCGAGCGCATCCTCATCAAGATCGCTTCCACGTGGGAAGGCATTCAGGCGGCGCACGCACTCGAAAAAGAAGGCATTCACTGCAACCTGACGCTGCTCTTCGGGCTCCATCAGGCAATCGCCTGCGCAGAGGCCGGTGTCACGCTGATCTCCCCATTCGTCGGCCGCATCCTCGACTGGTACAAAAAGGACCAGGGACGCGACTTCTACGGTGCCGAAGATCCAGGCGTAAAATCCGTCACCAGAATTTACAACTACTACAAAAAGTTCGGCTACAAAACCGTCGTCATGGGCGCCAGCTTCCGCAACATCGGCGAGATTACCGAACTGGCCGGATGTGACCTCCTCACCATTTCACCGCCGTTGCTCGCCGAGCTCGAGGCAACGCAGGGCCCACTCCCGCGCAAGCTTGACCCCGAAGCCGCAAAGACCTTGGCCATCGAGCGCATCCCCATGGACAAAGACGTCTTTGACGCGATGCACGCAGCAGACCGCATGGCCACCGACAAGCTCAAAGAGGGCATTCAGGGCTTCTCCGATGCGCTCGTCAAGCTCGAAGGACTGCTCGCGGCGCGCCTCGCGCAGCTTGAATCCCACGCCAGCGCAGCAGTCTAATGCGATTCTCACTCCCTCCAAAAGAAGGCAGTCCTTCGGGGCTGCCTTTTTGCTGTCCTCGACTTCCGAGGGAGCGGGGTACAATTCGATGAGGTAAGCTTCCTATATTCGGGACGCAAACATGCCAAACTACCCTAATGCGTATCTTGTTCCCAATTACAGCTCTGTTGAGGCTGCACTCTACCTTCGCCTGAAAGTCCAGGATGTAAGACGTTGGGTCGACGAGGGCGTTGTCCGGGGGCCTCGCGGTGGCATCTCCTTCCTGAATCTCCTTGAATTGCACATTCTGAAGGGATTGCGTAAACAGTTCGGACTACCATTTCAAAGAATTCACCGTGCGCTTGAGGAGTACAAAGAAGAATATAGTCGGAGCGAATATTCCGATCACCCGTTCCTGGACCCAAGGCTGGAAACGGATGGAATCCATCTGTTTCTCCACGATGGCGATGAATATCTGAACCTCAATCGGCCAAGACAGAGGGGGTTTCCGCAAATCCTCTCGACCTATTTGCGGCGAATTGATCGCTTGGCCGGCGGAGAGTTCCAGTTTTTCCCATTCATCGTCGGAGAGGATCCAAACGAACCACGCACCATCCAGATATCTCCAAACATCGCCTTCGGTCGCCCCGTCCTCGCAAGGACGGGTATCGCAACTGATGTAATCGCCGGCCGTTTCCGTGCCCGTGATTCCATTTCGGATCTCGCCGAAGAGTACGGCGTTTCTTCTGCGCTGATTGAAGACGCAGTACGCTGGGAATTGCCCCAATTGAATGTCGCCGCCTGACAATCTGGTCATCTTTCTCGACGAGAACCA
>Ga0302319_10026947_pt1 | contig 10099 bp, 11 predicted proteins | sample Bog_T0_2_FD_203319 | JGI IMG/M metagenome (GOLD analysis project Ga0302319, IMG submission 203319) | Peat permafrost microbial communities from Stordalen Mire near Abisko, Sweden - Bog_T0_2 | ecosystem: Environmental > Terrestrial > Soil > Wetlands > Peat | place: Sweden: Abisko, Stordalen Mire...
TATTTGACTTCGATATGCACGACGTCATGCACCATTCGCCCGCCATGTTTGTCGCCGGGAATGACTATGCGCAGACCATTGGCGCCAAGCGGTTTGCCGTCTCGGTCATAGGCCAGGATGGCGGGCTTTGCCTCGAAATCCGGGTCGATTTCACCCATGGAAACGACGATTTGATAACCGTCACGGCCGGTGACAAGCAGATAATGCCGCAAATCGCGCGCTTGGCGCCCGGTTCGACGACGAAACCGGCGTGCTCGACCAACCACCAGAGCGCGACGCCCTTATAGTGCGCGGACTCCGATCCGTGTCCGGTCAGGGTAGTGTTGTCTAGTTCTGTCGCAGGCGATGAAACGAGGTCGGCTGCCGACAGGGTCAAGGGGTGCTCGACCAACCCATCGACCAGCACCACCCCGGCGTCCGCCAAAGCCCGGCCGCAAAACAGCAGGTTCAGGAACAGCAGGCCACCAAGGATCTTCATGTGCCGATCATCACGTCCGATTCAGCCGACACTGGAGTCCCGTTGTCCAGCTTGGGCGATACAGGGTCATTCTGGATCAGGGGCGACATTCATGTCGAGTCGATAGAGGCAGTCTATGCGTTCGATACAGTGACGATTGTCGTCGTTCGGTCTATCTATGGGATGGGAATTCTGGCGTCCAAGCCTATGCCTTCACCTTCGGTTGAAACGGGAGTCCACTCATGAATCAATCACCTGAAATTGGGGCCAATCGCCGGACCCGGTGGGTAGGCGTGGTCCTTTTGGCCTTTGGCGTCGGGGTCAGCCTGTCGGCGTTGGCAGCCAGCGACGCCCGCATGCTGCCGGCTCCGGCGATCGACGAGCCGGCGGCTGAGAGCCCGTCTGAAATCGCCATTTTGGCGGGCGGCTGCTTCTGGGGCGTGCAGGGGGTGTTCCAGCATGTCGATGGCGTGACCAGCGCGCTGTCCGGTTATGCCGGCGGCGAAAAAAACAGTGCCCACTACGAAAGGGTAGGCGGTGGCGGCACCGGACACGCAGAATCGGTACAGATCAGCTTCGATCCGCGCCGGATCAGCTATGGGCGCCTGTTGCAGATCTATTTCGCGGTCGCGCACGACCCGACCCAGCTCAACCGCCAGGGGCCCGACACTGGACCGCAATATCGTTCTGCACTATTCCCGATCAATGAGGACCAGGCCAAAATCGCTCGAGCCTATATTGCGCAACTCAATCAAGCGCATTCATTTCGTGGCGCGATCGTCACAACGATCGAGCCGGGCCGGGAGTTCTATCGGGCCGAGGATTATCATCAGGATTATCTGACGATGCACCCGACCACTCCGTATATTGTCTATAATGATCTGCCAAAGATCGCCGATCTGAAGCGTCTGTTCCCCGATCTCTATCGCGCCGATCCGATCTTGGTGGCGCAGGCGAGGTCGATGCGCTGAGCTGTGACGACCGATTGCCCGCAGAGGACTGGCGACGGCCTTGATCCGGGATGGGTAACAGTCCCTCGATTTCGAGCGCCCGCATCACCGCCGGCCGCCGATAGAGCCGGGCGGCATGTCCCGCCCAGGCCGGAAATGCGGACATATCCATGCCGAGCTTGCTTCCCCAGCGGTGGAACACCAGAGCGTAAGGGTCGATGATGCTGAAATGCTCGCCCAGCAGCCAGGGGCCGGCTGCCGACAATTGCGCTTCGATATGGCGGAAATGCGCCTTTATCCGCTCCGGTGCATCGGCCGCCAGACCGGCCGTCAGGGTGGGGTCGCCGGTGAAGCGTTCGCTGCGCCAGATCTGCGCAAACGAAATATGGACCGTGCTGGCGAACCAGCTGATCCATTCGGTCGCCTTGGCCGCGAGATAGGGGTCGCCAAGCGGCAACAGGCCGGCTTCGGGATGGCGGAGGGCGAGATAGGTCAGCACCGCGCCGCATTCGGTCAGCAATCGACCGTCGATCAGCGCCGCCGGAACCCGCCCCATCGGATTGATCTCCAGAAAGGCGGGGAGTTTCTGCTCGCCCTCGCTTACCCGGACAGCGATCGCCTGGTATGGCGCACCGACCTCTTCGAAAGCGATATGGACGCCAAGCGAGCAAGCGTTCGGCGAAAAATAGAAGCGGGGAACCGTCGCCACCGGCTTGCGCGCTGGTTCAGCAGGGGGGCGCCGCCAGAACGGAGAAGCCGTGGGTGGCATCCCGTTTGAGCTGTTCGACCAGACCGAATTCCCAATCGAGATAGGCTTGCATCGCAGCCCGGTCATTGCCGGTTCCCTCATAGGGACGACGATAGACGTCGTCGAGCGACGACAGCTGTTCGCCGTCACCCCTTTCCACCGGCCGGTTCAGCCATGCCTTCATGCCGCCTTGGAGCACCCGCGCGGCGAGCCCCGCGCTGTTCAGATCGGCGGCGGCAAAGCGCGCCAAACGATCATCGGCGGAAATCAACACGAGGGGGCAGGCTCCCCGCATATCGGCGGGCAGATCGTCGAGCAGGCGGGCGCGGATGACAAATTGGGCACCGGCGATGTGGGCGCGGCGAAAAGCGGGACTGGGACCGAGATCGAGCAGGATGGCTCTTTGTTCTGCCAAGAGCCGCTCCAGGCTCTCCGCCGTGATGGTCTGCACGGACGGCAAAGGCGGCAAGGTCGGCTGCCACGCTCCGTCCCCCGTGAGCTCGGCCGCCGTCACCCCTTCCAGCACCAAAACGTCCCAGCCCATCTGCGCCAGCCACGATCCGGTCATGTCTGCCCGCACCCGCAGATCGTCGAACAGCACGATCCGGGCGCCACGCACCGGGGCGAAAACTTCGGTTTCCTGCACCAGCTGCCCGCCCGGTGCGCTCCGAAAACCGGGCAAATGGCGGGCGGCGAATTCTTCCGGCGCACGCACGTCGAACAGATAGGTCGTCCGCGCCGGCTCGTCGCGCAAGGCCGGCAGATCGGCCCATGGCAGCGGGCGGACGCCGGCACGATAGGCCACCGATCGTGCGGCGCGCTGCGCCGCGGCCAGCTGCGCGACGCCGATCTCGGGAAAATGTCGCCGCTGGCCGGATTCCAGGGAAAATCCTGCCAGGGTCCAGCCGATGGTGCCGTTGCGCAGCGCGTAGACCGGGTTGGGCAGGCCGGCATTGCGCAAGGATTGTGCGCCGATCAGGCTGCGGGTGCGGCCGGCGCAATTGACGATGATGGTGGTGTCGGGATCGGGCGCGATCGCCGCCGCCCGCAACACCAGTTCTGCGCCGGGAACGCTGATCCCTTTCGGGATGTTCATCGTCCGATATTCGTCAAAACGCCGCGCGTCGAGTACCACCAAATCGTCCTTGCGGTCGAGCCGCCGTTTGACCTCGGCGGCGGGCAGCGAGGGGGTATGGGCTTCGGATTCCACCAGTTCGCCGAACGCCTTGGATGGCACATTCACGTCACGGAACAGCTCGAAGCCCGCTTGCCGCCAAGCCTCGATGCCACCCGGCAGGGTCGATACCGCGCTGTAGCCAAGCCGCTCCAGGAGAGCCGTTGCGCGCGCCGTCAGGCCGTCATTATCGTCGAACAGGACGACCGGCGTATCGCGGCGGGGCACGCGGTCGAGGATCTCCAGTTCGAGGCGCGACAAGGGAAGCGAGGCGGCGAACAGCGGGTGGGCGCGGGCGTGGACGTCTTCCTCGCGCAGATCGAGCAGGGCCAATTCCTGACGGGCGATCAGGTGGCGGCGGATTTCGGCAGGGGTCATGGCAGGACCCCGAGCTCGGCGCGTTGGGCGAAGGGCGGGGTCGTCGGGTCATTGCTATAGCCGGAGACGAATCTTTTGCGTGCCGAGGAGGGCCAGTCCGGCGGATAGACCCAGCGTTCGACGGCGCCGATATCCGCGCCATAGACGTGAATGCTGACGGATACCTGATCGTCGAAGGCGTTGTACACCCGGTGAATATCGCCGTCGGCCGGGGAAAGGATTTCCACCATGCCGGGCTGCAGCCGCTTGGCTGGGCCGTCGATCAGCAGGGGGCCAACTTCGGCATCCGGTCCAAGACGATAGGCTTGGGTATATTCGGCACCCTCGAATATGCCGACCAGCCCCCAAACCTGGTGGTCGTGAATCGGTGTTTGCTGGCCCGGCCCCCACACGAAACTGACAACCGAGAAGCGTGAAGCGGGATCGCGATAAAGCAGAAACTGCCGGTAATAATCGGCGTGCGGTCGTCGATAGTCGGGCGGCAGCCAGGAGTTTCGGCTTATCAGGCGGCCCAGCGCGGCCGCGGCGAGGGCAAGAAAATCCGCTGGCGGCGCGACCGGATCGACCGGCTGATAGGCGACCAGCAGTTGTTCGAGTTCGTCAATGAAACGGGGCAGGGGTGGTCCTACGCTCATCGATTCAGGCCTTCACGCGCCCCATGGTTACGCGGCCGCAGCACTGCGGGACTCGCGTTCTCGCACACCTTCTCGCACCAACGGCAGCAAATCGCGGCCATAGTCGATCGAGTCTTCCAGCGGGTCGAAGCCCCTGATCAGGAAGGACCGGATCCCTACGTCATAATAGTCGAGCAGCGATTCCGCCACCTGTTTCGGCGTGCCGACCAGGCTGGTGGAATTGCCCTGCGTACCGGTCAGTGCGGCCAATTCCGTCCAAAGCCGCTTGTCGCGCACCTTGCCGCCGGAAGCGGCCTCAAGAAGGCGCTGCGAGCCGACATTCTGCGGCGCGCCAGCATTGCGGAAGGCGACCCAAGGATGGGTTGAGCGCAGGCTTCTGGCGGTCTCCAAGATGCGTTCGGCCTTGGCCCAGGCCTCCTGCTCGGTTCGCCCGAGGATCGGCCACAGCGACAGGCTGAAGGAAATCTGGTCCTGTCGGCCATGCCTGGCCGCCGCCGCGCGCACTTTGGTCACGGTGTCGCGCACGCCGTCCAGCGGTTCACCCCACACTGCATAGACGTCGGCATGTTTGCCGGCGACATCGATCGCCTCGCTTGAGGATCCGCCGAAATAGATCGGCAGATACGGCTGCTGCACCGGCTTGACGTAGGATATCGATCCCCGCGTTTTGTAATAGGGGCCGTCATGATCGAAGGGCGCGTTGCTGGTCCAAAGCTTCTTCACGACGTCAAGATAGTCGTCGGTACGGGCATAGCGCTCGGCCTTGCTGAGGAAGTCGCCGTCGCGCTGCTGCTGCTCGTCGGAACCGCCGCTGATGATATGAACCGCGAGCCGCCCATTGCTGACGTGATCGAGTGTCGCCAATTGCCGGGCCGCCAGGGTCGGGGCGACGAAGCCGGGCCGGTAGGCAAGCAGGAATTTCAGCCGTTTGGTCTGCTGTACGGCATAGGCGGCGATCTGGAAGCCGTCGGGGGCGACACTGAAATAGCCGATCAGCACTCGGTCGAACCCGGCATATTCGTGGGCGCGGGCGATCGTGCCGATATACTCCTTGTCGACGATCGGCCCGCTGACCGCACGCGACTCCGATCCGTTCTGGTGGCCGATCATGCCGATGAACTGCAACGTGTGCGACATCATGAAGGGTCCTTTCGCTGAGAGAATGAGGCGAAGGCGGCGAGGCCCGCACCGGTCAAAGCCACGTCGGCCTGGGGGGTGTGGATACGCCCGCACAGCACGTCGCGGTAATGACGTTCCAGCGGATTATGGCGGCTGATACCGGGATTGCCGGAAATCTCCAAGCCGTGCTGGACCGCCTGGATGGCGTTCTCCGAGACCAGATGTTTCACCAAATTGACTTCAGTGACGGTTAGCCCGCCCAGCGCCGCCTTGTCGAGCAGGCAGCGGTTGGACAGTAACAGCCCGTCGATGGCGCCGATCGCCTCCTGGATGCGCGGCAGGGTGGACAGCGAGGCACCCAGATTGGACGGCTTGCGGTCGACCGCCCAGCCGATCAGCCAGTCGCGTGCGGCGCGGGCCACCGCGTCATAGATGCCGGCGGTCAGCACAGAAGACCATTGCGCAAAGGTAGCGTGACTTGAAGGAACATCTCTCTTTAGCTGTAAATCGATGGCATGGTTGGCAGGGGTCGGCACGTCTTCGAGAATCACGTCATGGCTGGCGCTGGCGCGCAGGCCGAGATGGTCCCAGGTTTCAACCACCCGTATGCCGGGGCTGTCGCGATGCACGAGGAATCCGCCGATTCGTGGCTCCTCCTCATCTGTGCGAGCCCAGACATTGAGCCAGGTCAGCGCCGGAATGCCGGTGCTGTAGAGTTTGTGGCCGGAGAGTCGCCATCCCTCCGGCGTGCGGCGGGCGATCGTGGCCGGCAGACCGCCGCGCGCCGGGGTACCGAGTTCGGGTTCTACGCGGAGCGCGTTGATCAGGGCGCCGTTCTCTGTCGCGTCGCGCGCGATGCGGCGATAGACCGCGGGTTCGAGACCGCGTATCGGGACCGCGGCGTGAAAAAGATATTGCATCACCAGCACCAGCGCCGTGGCCGGATCGCCTTTGGCGACGCCTGGACGATTTCGAGTGTGGCCGGCAGGCCGGCGCCGCGGCCGCCGAACTCCTTGGCAATCGTCAGGGCCAGCAGGTTCTGCTCGCGCAGCAGGCGGATATTCTCGAAAGAAAAGCTGGACTCGCGATCATGCTGCTCGGCCGATGCGGCGATGCGGTCAGTCAGTTCGGGCAACGACAAAGGCGTTTCGATCACAGGGCGCAGCACGGCGGCGCTCATAGCTCCACCAGCAGGATCACCGGTATGATGGCCCGCGAGTCGAATAAACGCATTAGATTTTGTAGTTTGATCATAAACTACATAGGATAAGTTGTTTAATTGGCAGACAATCATTTTTTTAGGTGGATTGATTTGGGGAAATCATGAAACGGCCGTGAGTTGGGGCTGTCGCTTAAGGCTTTTCAATGATTTGTCGCGTTTCCCTGGATTGGCCAGCCACGCGCCGGGCTACGCCAGTCAGGCGGACTCCACCGCGACCTTGATGAAACCGATCAGGCTTCGCAGCGACTCGGCCGGATCGGCGCGGTGAGCGAGGATGACGCTGACGGCAGCGAGATCGGGCAGCAGGCCATGATCGAGTGCCGGAAGCGGGTCGAAGGAGGTGGTGCGGCAGGTCAGACCCAGTCCGGCACGGACGGTGGCGGGCGACGCGAAACGCGCCGACCAGAGGAACGTTCTTTTCATGACCGCGGATTAGCGCGCAACCGGTACCAATTCGACGTGATCCACCCGACCGTTTCGGATGACGGCGAGGGTCGTGCGGCGACCGATGCGGTCGGCGCCGAGCATGCGAATCAGATCGTCGGCGCCGTCGACCGCGACACCGTCGACTTGCACCACGATGTCGCCGCACTTCAGGCCGCTTCGGTCGGCGGGACCGCCGCGCTCCACCTCGCCGATGCGTACCGCTTGTGCGCCGGCGCCGGTGGCGACCGCCAGGCGGCGTGGCAGCGGGATGGTCTGTGCCGCGATCCCCAGATGAGCGCGCCGCACACGGCCATGTTTGATGAATTCGCCGATCACGAAAAGCGCAGTGTTGCTGGACACCGCAAAACACAAACCCTGCGCGCCGCCGATCATCGCCGTATTGATGCCGACCACCTCACCCGTGCCCGACACCAAGGGTCCGCCGGAGTTGCCGGGATTGAGTGCGGCGTCGGTCTGTATCACATCGTCGATCAGCCGTCCGCCCTTTGCGCGAAGCGAGCGGCCGAGCGCCGAAACCACACCGGCGGTCACCGTCGATTCGAAGCCGAACGGGTTGCCGATCGCGATCACCAGCTGACCGCGCCTGATCTTCTTCGAATCGCCCAGCCGCGCCGCCGGCACGCCGCGGGGCAATTCAGCCCGCAACAAGGCGAGATCGGTGTCCGGATCGTCGCCCAGCACGATCGCTTCGGCCTCGCCGGACTCGGCGAAGGCCAGACCGACCTTGTTGGCGCCGGCGACCACGTGGCTGTTGGTGAGAACCAGACCGTCCGGGGCAATGACCACCCCGGAGCCGCCGCCGCGGCGGCCGCGTTTGTCCCGGCTCACGACCTGCATGACGGCCGCACCGACCTGGTCGGCCGCCCGCACGACCAAGCCGGAATAGCTGTCCATCGCATCGTCCGACAAGGCGGTACTGCACTTGAACATGGTCGGACCCCCGCTTCAAAGATGAATGACGCCGAGGCGGGCCGCATGCGCGACCGCGTCGGTACGGCCGGTGGCGTCGAGTTTGTCCAGCAACTGGCCGACATGAAACTTGGCGGTATGCACCGAGATGCCGAGTCGCCGGGCGATCATTTTGTTGGAGGCGCCTTCGGCCAGCAGCGCCAGCACTTCGAATTCGCGCGGCGTCAAAGGCGCATCGGCATCGATCTCCGTGGGCGCGGCCGTGATGACGGCGATGTCTGCCGGTTCGCCTTCCGATGCCAGCCTGATTCCGGGAACGCGGCTCAGCAGGCCGGCGACTCGCTCGGCCATGTCACCATCGTCGATGCGGAGCGCAATCACCAGCCCGTCCCGGTTGGGTGCGGTATCGGTCAACAGGGCAGTCTCTCCGCGATTGTCAGCGAGAGGTCGAGCGAGTCGCCGCCCCGCCTTATGGTGAGCGCGACGGTGCGGCCGACACTGTCCGGCCCCAGGGCGCGCAGCAGCCCGCCGACACCGGTGACGGTCTGTCCGTTCCACTGCACGATCACGTCGCCCTGATGCAGCCCGGCGGCGGCGCCGGGCCCGTTGTGGTCGAGGCTGATGACCATGGCGCCGATCGACCCGGTTTCCTCGACCCGCACCGGCTGCAGTCCCAATCCCAGATAGCCGCGCGGAATGCGGCCATCCCGCTCGAGCCGGCTGGCAACGCGGTCGATGGTGGCCGCGGGAATCACCAGGGTGCGCCGGCGCGGACCGTACACCACCATGCCAAAAGCGCGGCCGCCGGCGTCGAGCGCCAGTCCGCCTTCAGCCTCGCGCCGGAGGCGCAGATCAAGCTCGATTCGCGCATCGATCGCGCCGCCGCGCATCGACTGCCAGGCCGGGCCTGCAGTAGCGACGACGCCGGCATGGACGCGCGGGCCGGCGCCGAGCGCAAGCGCCCAGGCACCAGGTCGCAGCGGTTCGGTCGCGAAACGGATCGCCTCGAAGGACGCGCCCTCGACTCGCAGCAGCGCGATATCGGTCGACGGATCGCGACCGACGATGCTGGCCTCACCTGTCTGGCCATCGGCGCTTGTCACCACGATCTCGCCCTTTTCGGCCAAGGCTTCATCGGCGGTGACGATCAGGTTGGCGCGCCAGGCCAAGCCGCTCGATCGGGAGCGGGCCCGTTGCACGGCGACGACGCCGGGTGACGCGGCGGCGACCAGATCGGCCCAGGCGGCGGAAAAAACGTCAAGCGGGAATGAGGTTGCTTCGGGCATGGGATTCTCCTATCAGCGACAGATATCGGTGGTCCAGCGGCGCGGCGCCACTGCCCGGATGGGCAGGCTGGTGGTGGGTCCCGCCGGATGCGGAGGTTGCCCATGAATGAAGATCAGCCCATCGCCGCCGATCTGTTGATCTCCGGTGCTTCGATCATCACCATGAACGCCGAGCGGCACATCATCCGCGACGGCGCGCTCGCCATCGCCGCCGACCGCATTGTCGCGATCGGCAAGAGTGCGGATCTCGATCGCCGGGTGATCGCCAAACAGCGTCTCGACGGCAGTCGCTTCGTCGTGACACCGGGTTTCATCGACGGTCATATCCACATCACCGGCGATCCGCTGACTCGAGGTTTCCCGCGCGGCCTGCCGAGCGAGAGCTGGTCGGAAAAGCTGCAGCGCTGGGTGATCCCGATCTTCCGGGCGCAAACCGCCGAAGATGAAAAACTCTCGGCGCAATGCGCCGCCCTGGCGATGGTAAGATACGGCACCACCAGTTTCGTCGAGGCCGGCACCGTCATTCATCTTGATGCGGTGATGGAAGGTCTGGCGCCGACCGGCATTCGCGGCCGCGTCGGACAATGGGTGGAAGGACGTGCCTATGACGCCGGTGACGATCCGGCCGCGGTCGCGACGGCGGCGATTGCGCTGCTGGAAACCGAGATCGAACGCTATCCCGACCGTGGCGGGACGGCGCAGCTGGCGGCCTGGCCGCTGCTGGTCGGTCATTCGACCAACGCCGATGTGGTTTGGCGCGCCGCCGTGGCGCTG
>Ga0302319_10026948_pt1 | contig 10099 bp, 9 predicted proteins | sample Bog_T0_2_FD_203319 | JGI IMG/M metagenome (GOLD analysis project Ga0302319, IMG submission 203319) | Peat permafrost microbial communities from Stordalen Mire near Abisko, Sweden - Bog_T0_2 | ecosystem: Environmental > Terrestrial > Soil > Wetlands > Peat | place: Sweden: Abisko, Stordalen Mire...
ACGCGAAGATTTTCGCCGTCGTCGAGTACCGCAGCCATATCGGAGCCCATGATCGACAGCGGACCGCCGATCGGCGCCGTGATCACGGTTACAGTGTTGGCATTGGCCGCATCGCGGTTGGGCAATCCATTGCCTTGCGGCGGGCCGCTCGTTCGAGTCGGTCGATTTTCCTGCGGCGCGCTTTTGTTCTGAGCCGGGCTGCCTTGTTGCGCCGTGGCAGTTCCCGCGAGTGCGACCGACAAAATGCAGGTGACCAGGCGCAGCATCCCCAGCATGAAATCCCCTTTAAGCAATTTGGTCAGATCACGTTCGTATGTAGATAAAAAACAGTGAAATGCGGCTGAATTCCGGAGCAGCGTGGGCCTCGCCGGAGGACCAAGGGGGGGAGGCTCGGCAAGTCCAGCCGCGGCCTGCCGTTTGATGGCCGGGCACGCGGTTTTTGGCTGCATCCCGTTGCGCGCCGCCGCGAATTTGCGGAACGGGTTCAAGCCCGCGATCGCGGGTCTTCTGAACCCGTCGGTGTTGCTCACACCACCTTGGCTTGCCGCAGGCTTGCGATCTCATCAGTGCCGAAGCCGAATTCGGCGAGCACCTCCTCGGTCTGTTCGCCGAATTCCGGCGGGCGCGCGGCCATTTTGCTCGGCGTGCGCGACAGCGTGACCGGCTGGCCGACCAGTCGGATGGGCCGGTTCTCGGCGTTGGGCACATCCTGGGCGATGCCGAGATGCCTGACCTGGACGTCCTCGAACATCTGGTCGATCGAATAGATCGGGCCGCAGGGCACACCGGCGGCGTTGAGTTCGGCGACCCAGGTCTCGGTCGATTTCGTTTCGGTGAGCTTGTTGATCGCGGCATTGAGCGCGTCGCGGTTGTTCGAGCGCGCCGGCGCGGTGGCGTAGTCGGGGTTGGTGACAAGCTCGGGCGCGCCGAGCGCCTGGGCGCAGCGCTCCCAGATTCGTCCCCCCGTGGTGGCGATGTTGATATGGCCGTCGGCGGTCCTGAACACGCCGGTCGGAATGCTGGTCGGATGATTGTTGCCGGCCTGTTTGGCGACGTCCTTTTCCATCAGCCAGCGCGCCGCCTGGAAATCCAGCATGAAGATCTGCGCCTGCAGCAGCGAGGTCTGTACCCACTGGCCCTCGCCGGAGACGTCGCGCTCCAGCAGCGCGGTCAGGATGCCGATCGCGCAAAACAGCCCGGCGGTCAGGTCCGCGACGGGGATGCCGACCCGCATCGGGCCCTCTCCCGGCGCGCCCGTGATCGACATCAGGCCACCCATGCCTTGCGCGATCTGGTCGAAGCCCGGACGCTTGTGATACGGGCCGTCCTGACCGAAGCCCGAGATGCTGCCATAGACCAGCCGCGGATTGATCCGGCGCAAGGCATCGTAGTCGATTCCGAGCCGCGCCTTGACGTCGGGGCGAAAGTTCTCGACCACGACGTCGGCCTGCTTCGCCAGCCGCTGGAACACTTCGAGGCCTTTTGGGTCCTTCAGATTGAGCGTCATGGCGCGCTTGTTGCGGTGCAAATTCTGAAAGTCGGAACCATGGCGCGGGCCGCCCGGTTGCTCGGAGGCCGCGTCCTCGATCAGGGCGTCGATCTTGATGACATTGGCGCCCCAATCCGCGAGCTGCCGGACACAGGTCGGCCCCGAGCGCACCCGGGTAAGGTCGAGCACGGTAAAGCGGGACAGGGCTTGCGAAGCGCGCGGAAAGGGCATGCTGAACTCCGGACCGACGGGGCAAGGAAACTGGACGCTCCGTTGATCAGTCAGATCACGACTGAATTCAATAGGCGAGAGTGGGCGGCAAGACCTTGGGCGCTTATTTAGTCGCCGTTCAGGAGCGGCCGGGCCTGTGATTGCTGGACGCGCTGACCCTCCTGCGATCGTCGTATCCGCGTCGCTCGCGCCGTATAGATTTTCCGGCGCGCAGAGCTTAGGCTGCTGCGATCATCCACGGCGACGGCGAGACGAGGCATGGCTACTGTCCGCGGCACGAGAAGCTTTCTGTTTGCCACAGCGGTCGCCGTCGTGCTCTTGCTGCCCGCCGGCAGCTTTGCCACCGCCGCTTCGTTCCAGCAGGCCGTTTCCGCCTTCGATCGCCAGGATTATGGTTCGGCGTCGAGGATCTTCATTCCGTTGGCCGAGCGCGGCGTCGCCGCGGCGCAATCCTATCTCGGTTTCATGTTCGAAACCGGACGCGGGGTGCCGCAGAACTATACCGAAGCCGCGATGTGGTATCGCCGGGCCGCCGAGCAGGGCGACAGCCTCGCGCAATATTCGCTCGGGCTGCTTTATGACAAGGGCCAGGGCGTGCCACGCGATATCGTCGAAGCCAGCAAATGGCTCAATCTGTCGACCGCGGCTGCCCCCCCCAGCGCCCGCGAAGCGCGTGCCCGGATTCGAGACGCCGTGACGACCAAGATGACGCGCGGCGAGATCGCGCGCGCCCGGCTGCGGGCGCTGGAATGGGCGCCGAGCCGCGAACAATAAGGCTGCGCGATCGCGTTTTCGAGCGAAGCGGTCACCGGCTCGGCTTCAATCGAAACCGAACACGCCGCGGTTCAACAGCGCCTCCGCCAGCCAGCCGATCCAGATCGCCGGCGCCAGGAATAGCCCGAACGGAAGAAACGCCGTGGACCGCAACGGCTGCTTGCGCAGCCAGGCATTGACGCCGTAAGCACTGAGCGCCGAGAGCGCGGCGAGTTCGATCACGGCAAAGATGGTTGCGAAGCCAAGCCACGCGCCGGCGACGGCGGCGAGCTTCACATCGCCCATCCCTAGTCCATCGCGGCCGCGCCAGCGCCGGTAGCCGGTCATCAGCGCCAGCAGCGGCGCGGCGACCGCGATCGCCCGCAACGCCGCCCAAAGCACCGCGCGCCAGTCCGCGTCCGACCCCACCGCTCCGGCGCGCAGCAGCGCCAGCGCCAGCGCCGCGGCGGTCAGCTGGTTCGGAATCATGTAGCGGTCGGCATCGGCGATGGCGATTGCGAGCATCAGGGCGCCAAGCAAGCCACCGAACACGCCCTCAGGCCCGGGCGCGGCGGCAAGACTGCTACCGATGACGGCGAGCAGCGCGATGCTGAGCGCGACGGGACGGCCCAACTTTGCAGAAGCTGCGCTCAGCGCGTAGCCTTGGGCGGATCGACCGTGATCACCGGCAGCGAGGTGCCAACCAGCCGGCTGTTCATCTTGGAGCGCATTTCCTCGGCAATGACGTGGGCATCGACGGCATCCTTGATCACGGTCGGGCGGATGAACAGGATCAGTTCGGTGCGTTGCCTGGATATGTCCTGATGCGAAAAGGCATCGCCAAGGCCTGGAATCGAATCCAGCCCCGGAATGCCTTGACGCTGTTTGCTTTCGGTCTCGCTGATGAGGCCCGCCAGCAGCACGGTCTGGCCGCTTGCCACCGAAATCGAGCTCTTCACGCGGCGCTCGGCGATGGTCGGTGTCAGCGATCCCGCCGTGGTTCCCGCGGCGATGCTGCTGATCTCCTGCTCGATGTCGAGCACGACATTGCCGCTGGCGTTGGCGCGCGGAAGCACGCGAAGAATGATGCCGGTGTTCTTGTAGTCGATGGTGTTGACCACGGTGTTGTTGGCGGTCAGCACGGTCGCGCTGCCGGTCGAAAACGGCACCTGATCGCCGACCTGCAATGTCGCCGCCTGGTTGTCGAGCACGACCAGCGACGGGTTCGACAGCACCTTGACGTCGGTGACGTTATGCAGGGCATCGAGAATCACGCGAGGCGAATTCTCCGAACCGATCAGGAAATTGAAGCCTGGAATGGCGCGGCCGACCAGCGCGCCGGCGGCGGCGTTCACGGCATTGCTGGCGGCGCCGACGGCTGTGGTCGTGGTCGTGGTCGTGCCTGTTGTGCCCGTGGCGACTGCGGGGGTTGCGGCTCCGACGCTGTTCACGACCGAACCCTTCTGGCTGGCCAGAAAAAATTGTACGCCGTAGTTCAGGGCGTCGTTCAGCGTCACTTCCGCGATCGTCGCTTCGATCGCGATCTGACGCTGTGGCCGGTCGATCTGATGGATGGTCTGCTCGACGATGCGCTGCTCTTCCTGGCTGGCGTAGACCAGGACGGCATTGTTGGTGATGTCGGCGGTGATGCGGACATTTGGCAGGATGGCGCCCGCCGGCTTGCCGCCGCCGCCGCCCTGCAGCTCGGCGCCGTTGTCTAAACCGCCAGCGGTCCCGCCGCCGGCTGTACCCGCGCCTGCGCCGAAACCGCCGCCACCCGGGGAGCCGGTGCGCGCACCGAGCGATGGAGATGAGGATGAGGATGAGGATGAGGAGGTGCTACCGAGGGATGGCTGGGCGCCGGACGCCGCTGTCGGCAGTCCGCTCAACGATGCCAGCGGGTTGTTTCCCGACGACGACGTCGAAATACCGGCTCCGGGCGAAATCTGGCTCGATGCGCTGTCGAGGTTGCCGCCGGTGCCCTTCCCGGTCAGCATCTCGTTCAGCAGCGCGGTCACCAGCTTGGCGTTGCCGTAGCGCAGCGGATAGGACTTCAGATTGACGCCTTCGGTGTCGGAGCGGTCCAGCCGCGCGATCCAGGTTCCGGCGCGCTTGAGATATTCCGGCTTCTGGCTGACGACGAGAATCGCATTGAGCCGTGCCATCGACTGAAACTTGATGACATTCTGGCTGAGGCCACCTTCTCCGGAGTCCATGATCTTCTCGATCTCGGAAATCACCGGCTCGGGCGCGCTGTTATGCACCGGGAAGACACCGACCGACTGGCCGCGCATCCAGTCGGCGTCGAAGGAGAGGATCGTGTCGATTGCCGCGGCGCGGTCCGAGCCGCTGCCGCTGATTATCAGGGTGTTGCGTCCGCTATCCGGACGCATCGCCGCGGCCTTGACGCCGAACGCGTCCAGCAGCTTGAAGATGGTCTGGGCCGAGACGTAGCGCAGCGGCACGACGCTGATGCCCTGGCCGGCGTCGGCTGATGCGGTGCGGTCAATGGCGCCGGGGCCAGCCTCGTTCGATGGCAGCAGCCGATATCCTCCATTGCGGTCGCGTAACAGCGCCACGCCGGACATCCGCAACGCGTTTTCGAGCACATAGAGCGCATCCGCTTTCGGCACCGGTCGAACCGAGGCCAGCGTCACCGTCCCCTGGACCCGGGGATCGATGGTGTAGCCGACGCCAAGTATGTCACCAAGGATGACCTTTGCCACCGCGGCGACCGGCGCGTTTTCGAAATTGAGGTCGTAGCCGCCGCCCGCACCGGTATCTTCCCGTTCGAGCAAGGCAGCGCCCTGTGGTGTCGTGCCGTCGCTAAGATAGATCGCCGGCCGTGACGACGACGGCTGGCTGACGCCGGTGCTGCCGGCGTCGGTCGCCTGCCGCGGTTCCAGATCGATCGAGCGTATCCTGTCGACGATATCCTGGGCGCGCGGATCTTTGGGATTGCCTTCAACCGACTGATCGGCCGTCAGAATGCAAGCGCTCAGCAGGAAGCCGGACAAAAATAGGACGAGCGTTCCAGTCAAATGTGAACGCAGGCGCGAAAGCGGATGGACCACTTTGGACAAAAGTCGCCTACCTAGGATCGGCTGAGAAAAGCGCACCCGGCCGCACATAGTCCGGGCGCGCAAATTTGTCTTGCGATTATGTTTTCGCTGGTAAATAAGTCAAGGCCAAAGACCTCTCGTTGCACCTGAGAGTTGTCGTCTGTCTGACATAAGGTTAGCGTTGTGCATTCGATGCGAGACCTTTCCGCTGAGACGTTTCGGCAACACCTTCTGGAAAAATATTCCTTGCCGCCGAAGGCGCGTGCCCGGGTCGAGAATCCCGTCAACTCAACCTTGGCGCGACCGCTGCGCGAGCTATGGGATGCCACTGATCTCACCGCGGCCGAATTTGCCGACGAGGTATCGGAATATTGGGGCGTGGTCAGGCTCAATCTGCCGCAGCTGCTCGCCTCGACACCCTGCCTCGAGGGATTTTCACGTCGCTTCCTGCGTGAATCCACCATCTTCCCGGTCCGGAACGCGAACGGAGGGTACCGGCTGGCCGTGGCCGACCCTTCGGATACCGCCGCCATTCGCGCCGCCGAGATCGTGTTCGGGGCGCCCGTTGAGGTCGCCGTGGCCTCGTTCGAGGACATCACCACGGTGCTCGATCAACGCGCCGACGCCGACGGCGCCCATCTGGACGAAAGTACCAAGGGAGCGACGCAGCAATCCGATGACGACATCGAGAGCCTGCGCGATCTGGCCAGCGGCGCGCCCGTGGTGCGCGGCCTCAACGACCTGCTGGAGCGGGCGGTGGAACTGCGCGCGAGCGACATTCACATCGAGCCGTTCCGTACCGGTCTGGTGGTACGGATGCGGGTTGACGGCCTGTTGCGCGCGATGCCGGCTCCATCAGGCATTCCGCCACAGGCCCTGATCTCGCGGGTGAAAATCCTGGCCGGCCTCAACATCGCCGAACGGCGCCTGCCGCAGGACGGCGCGGCGCGGGTCCGCGTCAGCCGTTCCGAACTCGATATCCGCGTCGCGACCATGCCGACTCAGCACAGCGAGAGCGCAGTGATCCGGCTGTTGCCGCGCGACCGCGGCCTGCTGGAAATGGGCAAGCTCGGGCTCTCCGCACGCGATGAAGCGATCATGACGCGTCTGCTGGCGCTGCCGCACGGCATGGTCGTGGTGACCGGACCGACCGGCAGCGGCAAGACCACGACGCTTGCGACCCTGCTCACGATTCTGAATGAGCCGACCCGCAAGATCCTGACCATCGAAGACCCCGTCGAATACGAAATTCCCGGCATCAACCAGTCGCAGGTCAAGCCGTCGATCGGTCTTACTTTTGCATCCGCGATGCGCGCCTTCGTGCGCCAGGATCCCGATGTGATCATGGTCGGCGAAATCCGCGACGCCGAAACCGCCCATATCGCCATTCATGCGGCGCTGACCGGCCATCTCGTGCTGACCACGCTGCACACCGAGACCGCGGCGGCGGCGGTGCCGCGGCTGATCGATCTCGGCATCGAGGGCTTCCTGTTGAAGTCGACGCTGCGGGCGGTGGTGGCGCAGCGGCTGGTGCGGATGCTGTGCGATCGCTGCAAGGCGCCGCGCCGATTGACGGCCGAAGACCTTGAAAAGGATCCGCGCTTTGCCGTGATCGGCTTTGCCGCCGGCGAGACCATTCACGAGGCGGGCGGCTGCGAGCGCTGCGGCGGTACCGGCTATCGCGGTCGCAACGGTGTGTTCGAGATCCTCGAATTGTCCGACGAGGTTCGCCGACTGGTCGGGCCGCAGACCGATTCCCACACCATCGACGAAGCCGCGATGCGCGGCGGCATGACCACGATGCTGACCGACGCGGTAGCCAAATGCCGCGCCGGATTGACGACGGTGCCTGAGGTCTTCCGTGTCACGACCATCAGGTGATCCGGAGCCGCCCGATGGTACCCGAAGCGAATGCGCAGAGGCTTCTTTTTTTCTTTCCCGGAAGGTGGAAGAGAGCGTGAGGCGGTGATGCCGAATTATCGTTATCGCGCGCTCAATGGCCAAGGTGAACTGGTCTCGGGCGCGGTCGCGGCGGCGGCGCCGAGCGACGTCGCGGCGCGGATCGAACGCCTCGGCCTGGTGCTGGTCGATAATGTCACGATCGAGGAGGGTGGCGGTTCCGCGCGAAGCTTTCTCAGTGCCTTCAACAAGCCGAAGCCGGAAGACATTACGATTTTCACGCGCGATCTGGCACTGCTGCTGCGCGCCGGCGCACGGATCAATGACGGTCTGGAGTTGCTGGCCGCCGACCGTGATTTCGGCCGGTTGCGCCCGGTGGTCGCCGACATCAGGTCGCATGTGGTCGCCGGCGAGAGTTTCGCGGAGGCCTTGGCGCGCCACGAGGCGCTGTTCCCGGCGATGTATGTGGCGCTGATCCGGGTCGGCGAGGCCTCGGGCTCGCTGGACCAGGTGCTCGAAGTGCTTGCCGACGAGCGTATCCGCACCGAGGCGCTGAAACGCCGGCTCGGCGACGCCACTCGCTATCCGCTGTTCGTGCTCGGCGCCGCCGGCAGCGTGCTGTTGTTCTTTCTGACATTCGTGCTGCCGCAATTCGCCGGCGTGCTGCAGGATTTCGGCGCCAAGGTCGACCCGATCCTGCTGACTTTCCTGAACCTTTCGAGCTTCCTGCGGGCCAATTCCGACGCCGCTCTGGCGGTCGCGGCGGCCGTGATCGCCGCAAGCTGGCTGTTGCTGCGCCAACCGGGCGTTCGCCGCGGAGTCCTGAACGGACTTTTTCAGCTGCCGGCGATCCGGCCGATGATGAGGTCGTATCGGACCTCGCTGTTCTGCCGGAACCTCGGGCTCCTGCTGGGAAGCGGCGTCAATCTCACCACGACGCTGCGAATCCTTGTCGACATGATGTCGTCGGCGGGACCCTCCGCGGTCTGGACCGACGCCGCCGATCGCGTTCGCCATGGCGCGAAGCTGTCGGATGCGCTATCCGATACCAAGGCATTGCCGGCGATGGCGGTGCGAATGCTGCGGCTCGGCGATGAAACCGGACAACTGCCGATGCTGGCCGGGCGCGTCGCGGAATTCTACGAAGCCAAGCTGCAACGCACGCTCGATCGCGTGGTCGGGATTGCCGGACCGGCGGCAATCATCGTGATCAGCATTGTTGTCGGCGGTTTGATCGTGTCCGTCATGACGGCGTTATTGTCAGTCAGCCAGATTGTCGGCTAGCGCATGCCGGCTGGCACGTCTGACACATAGAGCCAAGCTCGGGGAGATGACTGAGGTGGATCGAAGCTTTCTGACTGCATCAACAAGGCGGCGGCGCTCGCGGCGAGGGGAGGCTGGCTTCACGCTGGTCGAAATGCTGGTGGTGATCACGATCATCGGACTGATCATGGCGCTGGTTGGCCCGCGGGTACTTGGCTATCTCAGCGAGTCCAAGGCCAAGGCCGCGAAAATCCAGATCGAAAGCTTTTCCAGCGCGCTCGATCTCTACTACCTCGATCTCGGGCGATATCCCAACAGCAACGAAGGCCTCGCGGCCCTGACCCGCGGTAACAATACGCCGGGCTGGAACGGCCCCTATTTGCGCGGCGGCGTGGTGCCCAACGATCCCTGGGGCCACGGCTACCTCTACCATTCGCCGGGCGAGCATGCGCCCTACGAGATCATTTCGCTGGGCTCCGACGGTCAGGAGGGCGGCAGTGGAACGGCAGCCGACATTATCAGTGGTACGAACGACGTTGCCAGCGGCACCCGCTGAGCCTGGTGCGGCCGAGCGGGGCTTCGCGCTGATCGAAATCCTGTGCGTCCTTGCCATTATCGGCATGCTCGCGGCCATCATCCTGCCGGCGATCCCGCGCACCACCACGCGCGCCAGGCTGGAGAGCTATGCCGTGGAGACCGCGGCGTTGCTGAAAGCGGATCGCAACGCGGCACTGCGCCGGCAAATCCAGGTGACGACGCGAATCGACGCCGAAGCGCGGCTGATCCGCTCCGGGGTGACCGGGCGCATCATCCACGTTCCCGACGATGTTTCCGTGCAGGCGATACTCGCTACGAGGTGTGGCGATCGAAACGCCGGCCGATCGATCGATTTCTTTCCCTCGGGGATGTCGTGCGGCGGCACCATCATGCTGGCGCGCCCGGGAATGGGTTTTGAGGTCCGCGTCAACTGGCTGACGGGAGGCGTCGATATTGTCACGCAAAAGTCGCTCTAGCGGCGTCGCCGGTTTCACCCTGATCGAAGCGCTGGTGGCCTTGGCCATCGTCGCCGCGGTGTTGTCGTCGATCGGCGCGGTGATTGCAACGACGGTGAAGGGAACGCGTTCGATCGACCGGCGTCTGGCCCTTACCGGGACCGCCGAAACGCTGCTCGCGGAATTGCCGGCGCGCAACCTGCTGAAGCCCGGCAGCCAGTCCGGTGAACTGGCCGGCCATCGCTGGCGGATCGACGTCGCGCCGATCAATGTCAACGATGCCGGCGATGCGCAAACCCAGCCTTTCGTTCCGCTCGCGGTCCACCTCCGGCTTGAATCGCCGGATGGCCCGGCGCTGGAACTAACCACCGTCAGGCTTGTGCCCAAGGTCGCCGAATGAACGTTGCCGC
>Ga0302319_10026949_pt1 | contig 10099 bp, 8 predicted proteins | sample Bog_T0_2_FD_203319 | JGI IMG/M metagenome (GOLD analysis project Ga0302319, IMG submission 203319) | Peat permafrost microbial communities from Stordalen Mire near Abisko, Sweden - Bog_T0_2 | ecosystem: Environmental > Terrestrial > Soil > Wetlands > Peat | place: Sweden: Abisko, Stordalen Mire...
CGCTGCCGCGGGGCCGCGCCCAACGACTCACTCTTATCCGCTATCACCGCTGGAACTTGCCGGGAAGTGTCCATCTCCGCCCCAAGTGGACACCTATCTGGAGTGTCCACTTCCGGAGAATGACGCCTTACTCTCCGCCTGTCTAGACGGCCAAGACCGGACGCTTACTACGTATCCCTCCCTCTTACCGTTGCAGTAAAGAGCCATCCCTGGACTTTCCCCGTTTCTGCGCAGCTCGGGAAAGCACGCGAACGTAATTTAGGCAATAAAGCTGCCAGTTGTCCTGAAAGCTCAGCAGTGCTCTGTCGTGCGGAATTCAAATCCTGCTGCAATCTGTTTATTTGCCCCAGCTGCCCCTGAACGGCTCCTGAGGGCGATAGCAGAAACAGCCATGAGAACCTCTCAATGCAGAAGCTGATGCTCGTCGCTACCGAACACAAACAAAAGCTCTTTTTGAGGGAGTGCCGCGCCGGAGTACATGCCGGAGTACACAGCATCACGCAGACCGGGGGCCAAACTGATCTCGAACCTGGGAGTGTGCGGTCCAACTCCGGATCGGCAAAGGTTGGCTCATCTCCTGCTATCTCTTCGTCTTCGTGTGCCCAGACGAAGTGTCATCGTGATCTCAAGACGTTCGACCGCAGCTCCTTTCTTCCGCCGGATGCTGACCTGAGCGCGCGGTTTTCAGTTTGACGCCAACCATCGAACTTGTGACGCCCCCAAACCGTCCCAATTGTTTGAAAATTCCCGTCTCTTCCCGGACCAGTGCCGAATCTACTTACGACCGCACAAGAAGAGTGCAAATCAAGAGTTGACCTGTTTATGCGAGCAGCTTAAGATGCTCAGCACTAGCGGGCATTGGGCGATCTGCCCAATGCTCGGCGTTTTGCGTCGGTACGAATCTGCACAATCAGGAGCGCGGTTCATGGCGACGCGGAGATCCGAATTCACCGTTCCCGTGGCGGATTTTGCAGCAACCTTGCTGTCGCGATCGGAGGTGAGCCCGCGTGCCCAAGTGACGGCTGAGCAGGCCGCTCAACTCCTGCCGGACACGGCAGTTGTGGTCTACATCGTCGAGGATTTGGACAATCCGGCATGGACACGTAAAGCGGTTGCAGGCGAGGTCGAGGTCGGCAGTGAGTTCGAGTTCGCCGCTGGCACCCTCGGCGCTGTGGCCGAAAACAAAACGCTCATGGTTTTCGAGGGAACGGAACTTCAGCGCGAAGATTACGCTCACCTTGATATCCGGCGTACCGTGAGTGCTCTTGCCTATGTTCCCCTCATCGTGGACGAGATTCTTTTTGGGGCGATCGAATTGATCAGCTACGAACAGGCTCTGCCGGAAGCGATGTTGGAGGCGTTGCAGCAGATTGCCGACCTCGCTTCGCCGGCCCTCGCCGCCGCCCGGTCCTATGAAACCGAACGCAATGCCAGTCTGCACTCGATCAGCCGTGTTACAGAAATGTATGACCTCGAAAAGGTCTTCAACTCAACCCTTGAGATGAATGAGTTGCTCGAGATCATTGCCAAGAAATTCCAGGAGGTGATGGGCGTTCAGGCTGTCAACCTGTGGATGGTCAATGGCGACACCCTCGAACTCGTGAGCAGCGCCGGATTCGACCCGGCCGTGGCGTTGCATATGACGCAGAAGCCCGGCGAGGGAATCGCAGGCGACGTCTCTGACTACGGCGAGCCTGTTCTGATCGACGATCCAGCCGACGAGCGCCTGCGGAAGCGCAACGCCGGGCATGAAGAAGGCGCAGTATTTTCTATCGTCGCAGGTCCTCTAATGGAGCACGAGAACCTGGTCGGCGTGGTCGAGGCCATCAATCGTCTGGATGGCGTGCCCTTCGACGAGGACGATCAGTTTCTTCTGACCAATGTCTGCGAAACCGCCAGCAATGCACTGCACAATGCCAGCTTGTTGCAGGCGGAGCGCAAGGTCGAGATTCTGCAAACCCTGGTGCAGGTGAGCGCCGAGATCACCTCCACGCTAAATCTGGATCGCGTGCTGCAAGCGGTCGTAAACCATACCCAGGCCATCATCGCCTTTGAACGGGCGGCGATCGCGCTCGAACAGCGTGGTTCCCTGCAGCTCAAAGCGGTCTCGGGCATGACCCAGATCAATCACTCCGACCCAGCCGTTTCCGGGTTGCTGGAAATGCTCGAATGGGCTTCCATTTCCAATGAAGAGACCCACGTCACCCAGCATGGCGATCAGATTGACGACCCCCGCCCGGAGACGCAGGCCAAATTTGCCGCCTATTTCTCCTCTACGGGAATGCGTGCGTTTTATGCCCTTCCCCTCATCGACGACCAGGGGCGGCTGGGAATGCTCTCCTTCGAGAGCAGCGATCCCGATTTCCTCACCGTCGCTCATCTGGAAATCATCAAGGTACTGGCCGGGCAAGCGACCGTCGCGTTGCGGAACGCTTCGCTCTATCGGGAAGTCCCGTTCATCAATCTTCTGGAGCCCCTGTTGCAGAGGAAGAAGCGCTTCCTGGCCTTGGAAAAGCGCCGCCGCTGGTTGATGATCGCGGGCTCTGTCGCGGTCTTGCTCTTCCTTGTTGTTTGTCCGTTGCCCATGCGTGTCTCTGGAGACGCAACCGTAGCGTCGGCTCGAACCGCGCAGGTGCAAGCCGGCGTCGATGGTGTGGTGAAGAGTGTCTTCGTCCACGAAGGTGATTTTGTCAGGCAGGGCGCGGCACTCGCGGAATTGGAAGACTGGAACTACCGCGCCGACATCGCTGCCGCGCAGGCCAAGTACACCGAGGCCATGGAAACCATGAATCGCGCTCTCGCTCAGAATGATGGCACCCTGGCCGGAAACGAGCGGGTGAAGGTTGATTACTTTAAGGCGGAGATCGCCCGCGCCCGCGAACGCATGGATCGCGTCACCATACGGGCTCCTTTTGACGGGGTCGTGACCACGCCCCAAGTGCAAAACTCCGCCGGCCGTCACCTGATGCAGGGCGACACTTTTGCGGAAATCATCGAAACTTCACACGTCACGGTCGACGTCGCCGTTCCAGAGGAGGACGCCACACTCCTCCAGCGAGGTGAGCGCGCCTCCATCAAACTTGAGAGTTTTCCGTTGCGCACTTTTCGAGGGAATGTAACCGTCGTCAGCCCGACGAGCGAAGTGCAATCCGATCAGCGCGTCTTCGTTGCCCGCGTAAACGTACCGAACCAGGACGGGGCGATCCGTCCCGGCATGCAGGGACACGGCAAGGTATCCATAGGAAGGCGGCCCGCCGGCTATGTGTTGTTCCGCGGCTTTGCGATGTGGATCTGGGCAAAGCTATGGTCGTGGTTTGGTTGGTAGCGGCAGATTGATTTCAGGGAGTCAGTGATGCAGAAGTTTTCCAGCTTGGCGCTACTTGCAATCTTTGGGATAACGGTACTGCTGCCCGGGTGCAACTCCAACGTCGCGCCCGCCAATGCGGCGCCAGCCTTTGCTGCCAAGCCCGTCGCGGAGCCAACCATTCCGCCCCAACCAGCGCCCGCGGATTACATCGCTTCCGGGCCGATCGTGGTGGAAAACCAGGTCGAATTGGCGGCCCAACGCGACGGAGTCGTGGCGGCGGTCTTGGTCGAGACCGGCGCTCCCGTAAGAAAAGGGCAACTGCTTGCCAGGCTCGACGACCGCCAACTCACCGCCGACCGTGATGCCGCCGCCGCCAAGGCGCGGAGCACCGAAGCCGACCTCAAAAACTGGGAGTCAGGCGCAAAAGTGGCGCAGGCGGAGCGCGACCGCTCCGAACAATTGTGGAAAGCCAACATCATCGCGAAAGAACAAGCAGAGAAGACGCAGTACCAATACGACGCAATGGAGTTCGAAGTGGACCGCCAGCGCGAGGACATGAAGTACGCTCAGGAGAATCTAAAATCGCTGGAACTGGAGCTGGAAAAAACCAGAATCACTGCTCCGTTCGATGGCGTCGTCGCCCGGCGCTACATTAGTGTGGGGCAGGAGGTGGCAAAGAATGCCCATCTGTTTTGGATCTCGGCCATCGCACCCTTGCGCGTGAAATTCGCGCTGCCCGAATCCTACCTGGGTCGCGTGCGGAAGGGGACCGAACTCATCGTGGTAACGTCGGCAACTCCGGGCGAGGCTCACCAAGCGAGAGTCATGCTGGTGAGTCCGGTCGTGGACCCCTCCAGCGACACCATCGATGTCACAGCCGAACTCCAGGGCCCATCCACCGGCTTGCACCCGGGAATGACTGCCAACATCCGCCTGCGGGACCCGCAATGAATCTCTCCGAAGTCCTCAACGTCGCGCTCCCCGAACTGCCGGCGAAGAGAATCAAGGGATATCCGCGACTCCACCCCAAAGTGATGGCGCGCGAGCAAATTGAGGGTGGAGTGCCGACGATGGTGGTGATGGTATCCGGCGGCGTTTATATCATGCGGTTTACTCCGGATCAATGGAAGCTGGTGCAGCTCTTTAATGGGGAACGCTCGTACAGTGAAGTGGTAGAGCTTTACCAGCAAGAGACAGGCATCGCTTACGGCGAAGAAGAAGTACGGGAATATGTGGAGTCTCTCGATGAAGGCGGACTCTGGTACAAGACGTCGCTGGAGCTGAGCACTACGGCGGGCGAAAAACTGGCGGACGAACGCCGGCGCCGGGCCAAGAGGACGATTGATCTGTCGAATATGACCTTCTCCACTTGGGATCCGGACGAATACCTTGGCAAACTGCACAGGCGGCTCAGTTTCGTTTTCACAAAATGGTTCACCGTATTGACCTTGGGAGCATTTGCACTCATGGTCCTCATCTTCGCCAGCGGGTGGAGCGAGATCTGGCGCGACACGGTTCGGTATTACACATTTACGGACAAAAGCGGAGCCGACTTGGCCGAGTTCTGGTTGTTGTTTTGTGGGCTGGGCTACTTTCACGAATGCGCGCACGGCTTGACCTGCAAACATTTCGGCGGTGGTGTGCACAGAATGGGGTTCATGCTGGTATATCTGTCTCCAGCGTTCTTTTGTGATGTTGGTGAAGTTTATGTTTATGGAGGGAAGTGGCCGCGAGTGGCCGCAATTATTGCCGGAATATGGACTGAGCTGATCTTTTGTTCCGCGGCGAGCATTGTGTGGTGGGGGACGCCGGCAGGGAGCCCGGTACATGACTTCGCCTACAAAATCATGCTGATTACGGGTGTAGCGGTGGTTCTCATCAACCTGAACCCGCTAATCAAGCTCGATGGCTATTATCTTTTTGGCGAGTTAGTCGGTACCCCGACGATTAAGGAAAGTTCGACGGAGTACCTTTCCACCTGGGTGAAACGGAACGTGTTCCGGATGCCGGTGGATGTTCCGTTTCTCCGGCCGCAGCGACGCTGGCTGTTTGCAGGTTATGCGCTGATTTCTGGTTTATACAGTTATGTCGTCTTGTTCGCTGCTGTACGGTTTGTCTACAACATCTTTTTTCGCTTTAGCGCGCAATGGGCGTTCCTACCGGCGCTCTTGCTCGGGTTCCTGATCTTAAAAGCGCGACTGCGCTCCTCGTTGAGGTTTATGAAGGACTTTTACCTGGACAGACAGCAGAGTCTTCGCCAACTGTGGACCCGGCCGTACAGGGCTCTGACGGCATCCCTGGGCATTATTCTGGTCCTGTTCGCGCCCGTGTGGCGTCAAACCGTAAGTGGCCGGTTTGTTCTTGAAGCAGAACAACGGGCAACGATTCGCGCGGCCATTCCCGGGCAGATCACCGAGGTTCTGGCTGAGGAAGGTACGCCGGTACAAGCCGGCGCTCCGCTGTTCGTTTTGCGCAATCTGCGGCTCGAAGCAGAGTCGGATAACGCGCAGGCCGCACTCCGCGGCGCAGAAGCCCAGGCGCGCGAGGCACAAGCGAATTACGCGAACCTCGGAGCTGCGCGAGCCGAACATGCGACGCGGGTTGGGCGCTATCACTCTGTTGTTCAGCAGGTTTCTGCTCTCAGGATCGCGAGTCCAATTTCCGGCGTCATAACCACACCAAGACTTAAGGACCGGTTGGGTTCGTTTGTTCAGGAGGGAGATGTGTTGACTGACGTGGATGACGCCAGAACTTTGAAGGCGCGAATCTTTATTCCTGAGTTTCAGATCCAGCGAGTACGGCCCAACGCTCCAGTCTCTTTGAAGTTGGAGTCTTTGTTCCAACCCATTCGCGGCAGCGTAAGTTCAATGGAGATCGCTTCCTCTAGGATCGCGCCGGGTCTCGCACCAGAGGAGAAATACAAGGGGGCTGCTGCGCCGAGCTTTTACGTAGCCACGGTATTGATTTCAAATTCTGGCCGGATGATGCGGCCTGGAATGTCGGGAGATGCAAAGATCCAGATAGAAAGGCAGAGCATCGCGGGATTCGTTCGGGAAACTGTGCTTGAGTTTCTGCAGCGCAAAATCTGGTGAGGTCGGTACCACATTGAAGCGAGAGAGGGTCACCCCTGTAGCGACCCTCCCCAAAAGTCCGTCAATGCTTACGGATGAATGAAGTCGGCGTGGCCTTTTGCCAAGGTGCCCTTCGCCAAGTTGCCCTTCGCCAGGTTGCCCTTCGCCAGGTTGCCCTTCGCCAGGTTGCCCTTTGCCAGGTTGCCCTTTGCCAGGTTGCCCTTCGCCAGGTTGCCCTTCGCCAGGTTGCCCTTTGCCAGGTTGCCCTTCGCCAGGTTGCCCTTCGCCAGGTTGCCCTTCGCCAGATTTGCCGTCGGCTGTGCCGGCGAAGCGAAACTTACCGAATCCATTGCCGCAACGATCGCCTTCTTGGCCGCTGTTAGATTACCGATCAGGGATTTCTTCGGAATTGACATTTGCGCTCCTGTTTTCTTGATTTTCGTCTGTCGTGCTCGGCTTTCTATTAAGCAAATCCAATGCCAAATCGTAATGGACGCTCCCCCAGGGCCTACATCCTGCATTGCGCTCAAATACTTAGCTGCTTTTCGCAGGAAATCGGACCGCCACCGCTCCACCTAAAAACATGCGCATGTATTAATAATTTATCTATCGCAGGTTATATTTTAATTCATTCCACCCCTGAATTGAATTCTTCAATCCTTCCCGATCCTATATTTGCGGCAAAGATAGTGCATTTTTTGCTTGTCGACCTGCAGCAGCCGCGCCGCTCCGATCTTGCTGCCACCCGATCGCCGCAGTGCCGCCGTCAGGTAGGCAACCTCGATCTTCGCGATTTCCTCATCAAAGTTAACCCCAGCTTCGGGGATCAGCAGAGACTCCTGGCTGACCGCATTGTTGTACAGAAGCCGCTGCGGAAGATGTTGGACCTTGACCACCGGTCCATCCACCATCAGCACCAGTCGCTGCACCAGGTTCTCCAGTTCCCGCACGTTGCCCGGCCAGGTATCCTCCTCCAAAATCTGCATGACTTCCGGATCCAAACGCTTCAATGGGACATTGTTAGAGCTACAGTAGAAGCGCAGGAAGTGATCCATCAGCAGCGGGACATCCCCAGGTCGATCGCGTAGCGCCGGCAGCGCGACGGGCACTACGTTAATGCGGTAGTACAGGTCTTCGCGGAATCGCCCGGCTCGAACCATCCCCTCCAAGTCTTCATGGGTGGCGGTAACAAGGCGAAAATCGATCTTCTTCGCGCTCTGGCCGCCGATCCGAGTCACCGCCCGGTCTTCGAGTACGCGCAGGAATTTGGACTGTAGGGCGAGACCGAGAGTCGCAATCTCGTCGAGGAACAGCGTTCCGGTGTGGGCGAGTTCGATATGACCCGCCCGCGCTGTACGCGCGTCGGTGAAGGCTCCCTTTTCGTGTCCGAAGAGCTCGGTTTCGATCAGGTTCTCCGGCAAAGCCGCGCAATTGATACTGACAAAGGGCTTTTGAGCGCGGGACCCCATCGCTACGATCGCGCGCGCCACCAGTTCCTTGCCCGTGCCGCTCTCTCCCCGGATCAGCACCGTGCTGGTGCTCTCGGCGACCCGCGTGATCGCGTCGTATATGCCACGCATCGGCTCGCTGCCGCCAATCAGTTCACAGAATGATTCCCGCTTTGTCGATGCGCTTTGCTGCTGCCGGCACTCGATCTCCAGCGACCGCTTCTCCAGTGCCCGGCGCAGTACGCCTTGTACCTCCTCAAAGTTGATCGGCGCCACAAAGTATTCATCCACCTGGGCGGCAACCGCTTGCAGGCGCAGGTTGCGGCTGTTCGAGCGCGTCAACCCCACCAGCAGCAGGTCCGGCCCGAGCGCGCGCAGTTCGCCCAACGCGGTAATTCCGTCCTTGCTGCGTTCTCCCACCGTGTCGAGGTCCAGAAGTACGGCGTCTGGCGGTTGCTCGTTGATCAATGCCACCAGTTCATCCCAGGTCTGAAGCACGAGCAGGTCGTGCTCGGCTGCCAGGTGGGTTTCAGCTTCGGGGCGCACCCTTTCGTCCGTGGTCACGATCACAACCGCAAAACGAGCCGGTTCACTTCGGGGATTCGTCGCGCGCATGATGCCCCCTTTGGCCACCGATTATGTCAAATTTTCGACCATTTAGGATGAAATATTTATGCCCATTTCGCCACGCCTCTCGCCCGGCGCCGCATGGCGCCGGCACACTTGCAAAACCCGCCCGCTTCCCGTAACTTAGGACGCATTCTGCATCGCCACTTGCACCACCTTGTGGCGGGCGCGAGATCTTGGCGGAGGACCGTTGGACATCAACGTCCGTAAACGTTCGGAAGTGCAGGTTGTCCAGCTTCGGGGACCGCTCAGAATGGGTTCCGCCGTCGACGGCTTGCGCCAAACTATGGAGGAGGCGCTCGGCAACGGGGACATTCGCATGGTCCTCAACCTCGCCGAGGTCTCCATGATTGATTCCAGCGCAATTGGTTTGCTGGTGCGCTTTCTGGCCTCGACCAAACAGCGTGGTGGCAACATCAAGCTCGTGCAACCCAACAAATTCGCGGTGCAGACTTTACGTCTGGTCGGTGTTCTCAACCTTTTCGAGATTTTTGACAACGACGACGCGGCAGTCGAGTCTTTCGCTTAAATCAATAACCGCGATCGTCGGATTCGAAAACGAAATGAGCCCTATGTCCCCTGAGTTCAGTAGTGGCCCGGAAGACGCTACGCTCTCTGAACTGCTCGACCGCAGCATGCCTGCCGATGCCGAGGCCATCGGTGCTGTCGTGGACACCATCTCTGACACCTTGACGCGTTTGGACGTCCCTGAGCAAAAGCGGTTTGAGGTCGCATTGGCGGTCCAGGAGGCCTTGGCCAATGCCGTTGTGCACGGATGCGGCAATGACCCGTCCAAACAGGTCCGATGCCAGGTGAAGTCCGCTCCCAACGGCCGCATTGTAATTATCGTAACCGACCCGGGACCAGGGTTCCGTCCCGATCAAGTAGCCGATCCAATGGAACGCGACAACCTAAATGCCGATCACGGACGCGGCGTCTTCCTAATCCGCCAACTCATGGACGAAGTCCATTTTGAGCGGAGCGGAAACGAAATCAGGATGTGGAAGTACTAAGTGATTTGCGCGGCTGCAAGCCATTGAAAGAATGGCTCCTCAGGTAGGACGGTTCTCTCTGGACACCCCAATTTTCTCGGTGATGAAGGTAAAACAGTTAGCTCGACGGAAGCAAGGACAAAAGCGGTTTTCGCACAATTATTGAGCTTTTTGAGCCCTCGATTTTTATTAGAAAGTCGCGAAAACATTAGAAAATATTAGAACGCAGTGAGCACGCACGTCTGTCTTCGGGACTCCACGTTGCGGGTTGCCATGATCCCTATTCCTCGTCCTGCAACCTGAGGGCTGAGACAGGCGCGAAGGCTTCATGCAAATTTCTCGGAAGGACTGTGACAGGGTAATACCGCAAATTGAGTTCGAGTTCGACTGGACCGAACATCTCGATCAGCCGCTGGATCTTCCCCGAATACTTCTCGGTCACGTGACCTACCGCGTCCGAAAGGTCGGACTCGTACTGTTCCTGAAGATCGCGAAGCCTCTTGTCCAAGACCTCAACTGGATGGACTGCCGCCATAGTTGCCTCCCTGCGTTTCGAATCCCCCGACTATCTCTATCTGAGGAAGTGAAAATCAATTTTTTGGAGTTAGATGAGCAGAATTGTCAGAGGGGTTATCCAAGATCGCAGTGTTGCTG
>Ga0302319_10026950_pt1 | contig 10099 bp, 9 predicted proteins | sample Bog_T0_2_FD_203319 | JGI IMG/M metagenome (GOLD analysis project Ga0302319, IMG submission 203319) | Peat permafrost microbial communities from Stordalen Mire near Abisko, Sweden - Bog_T0_2 | ecosystem: Environmental > Terrestrial > Soil > Wetlands > Peat | place: Sweden: Abisko, Stordalen Mire...
CACATTGCTGGTGCTGGTCCAGCCAGCGCCCGCCGCGACCACGCGCCCGTCCAGCTCGCCCACCACGTGATTGCGGTAGCCGAACTCGCCGGCGCCATCCACGAATGCGCCGCGCAGGAAATCCTCTGGCGTGTGGCGCGCGGTGCGGAACACGTAGTTGAACGCGTCGGGCCCACTGGAGAGGATCAGCGGTAGCGCCGCCTCCATGTCGTTGGCGCGCGCCGGCCGGAACCGGACTGGGGGGGCGTTTGCCGGTTCCGGCTCATTAACGGTCGTTTCTGGCATGGCGTGGCCCTTGAGCCGTTAGTTAAAGCAGGAAGCGCTTCTTTTTGAAAAAAGAAGCAAAAACTTTTCTGGTCGGGTACTCGTTGAAGGCGCCCCCGGACTCATTGCAAAAGTTTTTTGGTTCTTTTTTTCAAAAAAGAACCGCTTGCCTTACGTGTCGTTAGGCCCCGGTTTGGGTGTAATGCCGCCTTCGGGCCCGGTAATAGAGGGCGGATCGCTGGCGGGGAAAGTGTCTTCCAGTTCCTCGTCCAGTTCGGCGTCGTCTTTCTGCCTTTGCGTGTCGGACATCGGGGCATTCCTCCAGGCGCACCGCACATGGTGGCCGGTTGCCTAACCCGTCCTGTCCGAGCGGAGTTGCACAGTCGCGGCGGAATGCCGAGGCGTCCAACCCGCAATGGGTACCCTTGCCACCCCCGCCACCCCCCTGTTAGCTGCGCTGCGAAAATCGGATTTTAGGGTCGGAGGAACGCGGCATATGCGGCTAGCCGTGCTGAGAGAACGCCGGGAAGGCGAAACACGCGTGGCGGCCACGCCGGAAACGGTGAAGAAGCTGGTGGCGCTGGGCCTGACCGTGGCGGTGGAAGCCGGGGCGGGCGCTGGAGCCTCGATCGGCGATGCCGATTATGCTGCCGCGGGGGCGGAAATCGCCCCCAACGCGCAAGCCGCCCTCACCGGGGCCGGCGTGGTGTTCGCCGTGCAGTTGCCGGAATCCGCACAGCTTGCGGCCATTGCGCGCGGCGCGCTGCTGGTGTGCACCTCGGGCCTGATGGCCAACAAAGGGGGCGCGGGCTCGGTGGCGCAGGCCGGCATCGACCTCGCGGCCATGGAGCTGCTGCCGCGCATCAGCCGCGCACAGAGCATGGATGTGCTCTCCAGCCAGGCCAACCTGGCCGGCTATCGCGCCGTGATCGAGGGCGCCTACGCGTTTGACCGCGGCTTTCCGATGATGATGACGGCGGCCGGCACCGTGCCGCCGGCGCGGGTGTTCGTGCTGGGCGCCGGCGTGGCCGGGCTGCAGGCCATCGCCACCGCGCGCCGCCTGGGCGCGATCGTATCCGCGACCGATGTGCGACCCGCGGCCAAGGAAGAAATCAAGTCACTGGGCGCCACCTTCGTGGGCGTTGAGGACACCGAAACGGCCGGGCAAACCGGCGCCTACGCCAAGGAAATGAGCGACGAGTTCCGCCGCAAGCAGGCCGAGCTAGTGGCTGCCACGGTGGCGAAGAACGATCTGGTGATCTGCACGGCACTGGTGCAGGGCGGCCGCGCGCCCACGCTGGTCACCAATGCCATGGTGGCCGCCATGAAGCCTGGCAGCGTGGTGGTGGACCTGGCTGCCGATGGCGGCGGCAATTGCGAGGCCACGCATCCCGGCGAGGCGTACACCACTTCCAACGGCGTAAAAATCCTCGGCTACAAGAACTGGCCGGCCCGCATCGGCGTGGCCGCCAGCGCGCTCTACGCCAAGAACCTGCTGACGTTCCTGACGACGTTCTGGGACAAGGACGCGAAAACCCTGAAACTGCCGGAAGATGACGCGATCATCGCCGGCCTGATGGTGACGCGCGGCGGCGCCGTGGTGCATCCGGCCTTCGCCGGCGTGCAGGCCGAGGCCGCGCCCGCGCCGAAAGCGCCGGAGCCGCCGCCGGCGCCAAAGCCTGCGCCAGCGCCCGAACCGCCAAAGGCCGCGCCGCCGCCTGCGCCGGAACCCGCAAAGCCAGCGCCCGCACCGGAACCGCCGAAGGCCGCGGCCCCACCCCCGGCGGCCGCGGCACCGCCGCCCCCTCCGGCACCCGAACCGCCCAAGCCCGCGCCGGCTCCCGCGTCCGAGCCAGTCAAAGGCGCGGCGCCGCCCGCACCTGCGCCGAAGCCCCTCGAGCCGCCGAAAGAGGCTGCGCCGGCGCCAAAACCTGGCCCAGCACAGGAAGCCGCGAAGCCGGCCCCGCAAGGTCCCAAGCCTGGCCAAGGCAAGCCCGGCGGCGGACCGAACGGCAACAAGCCCAAGGGCCCGAAGCAGCAAGGCAAGCCCCAGGGCAAGCCGAAACCATGAACCGGAGAGGCTAAATGACGCTCCTCACCCTCGCCGGCCCGGCGCCGATCGACGCGGCACTGCATCAGGCGCACATCGCCGCCCAGGCCGCGCAGCCGTTCATTCTGCTGCTGACGATTTTCCTGCTGGCCTGCTTCGTCGGCTACTACGTCGTCTGGAACGTGACGCCGGCGCTGCACAGCCCGCTGATGGCCGTCACCAACGGTATATCCTCGGTGATTATCGTCGGCGCCATGCTGGCCACCGGGCTTAGCCACGGCTTCTGGCCGCATCTGTTCGGCTTTTTGGCTGTGACGCTCGCCTCGGTGAACATATTTGGCGGGTTTCTGGTCACGCAGCGCATGCTGTCGATGTTCAAGTCGAAGAAATAGGCGCGCGCGATGTCTGACTTCATTTCGTTTCTGTATCTCGTCGCCGCCATTCTGTTCATCCTGGCGTTGCGCGGCTTGTCCAGCCCCGTCACATCGCGCCAGGGCAACAAATTCGGCATGATCGGCATGGGCGTGGCGATTTTCGCCACGCTGATCCATCCCGGCATGAAATTCGCCGGCTACGATCTGATCTTTTTCGGCATCGCCATCGGCGGCGCGGCCGGCGCCTATATCGCGCGGCAAATCCAGATGACAGCGCTGCCGCAATTGGTGGCGGCGTTCCATTCGCTGGTGGGCCTGGCGGCGGTTTTCGTGGCTGCGGCGGCGCTGAACGCGCCCGAGGCGTTCGGTATCGGCACGCCAGGGCATATCCACACCGAAAGCCTGATCGAAATGTCGATCGGCCTGGCCATCGGCGCCATCACCTTCAGCGGCTCGCTCATCGCGTTTGCCAAGCTGCAGGCGTTGATGAAGGGCACGCCGATAACGTTCCAGTACCAGCATCAGATCAATCTGGGGCTTGGCCTGCTGCTGGCGCTGCTGATCATCATTTTCATCAGCACGGGCGGCCAGTTCGTCTTCTGGCTCATCGCCCTGCTCGCCATCGGCCTGGGTTTCCTGCTGATCATTCCGATCGGCGGCGCGGACATGCCGGTCGTGGTCAGCATGCTGAACAGCTATTCCGGCTGGGCGGCCTGCGGCATCGGTTTCACCATACAGAATCTTGCTCTCATCATCACGGGCGCTCTCGTCGGCGCTTCGGGCGCCATCCTGTCCTACGTGATGTGCAAGGGCATGAACCGCAGCATCTTCAACGTGCTGCTCGGCGGCTTCGGCACCGATAGTGGCGCCGGCGGCCCGGCCGGCCACACCGGCGACCGCACGGTGAAAACCGGCAACGCCGATGACGCCGCCTTCATCATGAAAAATGCCTCGAAGGTCATCATCGTCCCCGGCTACGGCATGGCCGTCAGCCAGGCCCAACACGCCCTGCGCGAAATGGCCGACACGCTGAAAGCCGAAGGCGTGGACGTAAAATACGCCATCCACCCCGTCGCCGGCCGCATGCCTGGTCACATGAACGTGCTGCTGGCCGAGGCCAACGTGCCCTACGACGAAGTGTTCGAGCTCGAAACCATCAACAATGAGTTCAGCACCGCCGACGTGGTCTATGTCATCGGCGCCAACGACGTAACGAACCCGGCGGCGAAAACCGATCCGAAAAGCCCGATTTACGGCATGCCCATTCTGGACGTGGACAAGGCCAAGACCGTGTTGTTCGTGAAACGCTCAATGGCCTCGGGCTACGCTGGCGTGGATAACGAATTGTTCTTCCGGCCTAACACGATGATGCTTTTTGGCGATGCTAAGAAGATGACTGAAGAGATCGTTCAAGGCTTGGGCAGAAGTTAAGAGCTGGGGGGGACGAAGCCGTCCCCCCCAGACCCCCCGTCTCTCATTAGCTCCCATCGACGTGGAGGCTCATTGGAGATGGGGGGTCTGGGGGGGATGGCTTCATCTCCCCCAGTCTTTTCCTAGGAACTTCCTATGCGCGTCCTAATCGTCGGCAGCGGCGGCCGAGAGCACGCTTTGGCCTGGGCCTTGGCGGCATCGCCTTTGTTGTCGAAGCTTTATATCGCTCCTGGCAATCCCGGCACCGCCGCACTTGGCGAAAACGTCCCCATCGGCGCGCTGGATGTGCCGGCGCTGGTGGAATTCGCGCAGGACAACGCGATCGATCTGGTGGTGCCGGGGCCGGAAGCGCCGCTGGTGGCGGGGCTGGCCGATGCGCTGGCGCGCGCTGGGATCCGTTGTTGCGGCCCCACCGCGGCGGCGGCGCAGCTTGAGGGCAGCAAGGCTTTTACGAAGTCGGTTTGCGAAGCGGCAAGTATCCCCACCGCCGCCTGGGAAGCGTTCGACGATGCGGCCGCGGCGTTGGAATTCGTGTCCCGCCGCGGTGCGCCGATCGTGGTGAAGGCCGATGGCTTGGCGGCGGGCAAGGGTGTGGTGGTGGCCGCTACCGAGGCCGAGGCGGAGGATGCGATCCGGGCCATTATGACCGAGCGCACGCTGGGCGAAGCGGGCGCCAGCGTGGTGATCGAGGAATGCCTGACCGGCGACGAGGTTTCGCTGTTCGCGCTGTGCGACGGTTTGGATGCGGTGCTGATCGGCGCGGCGCAGGACCATAAGCGCGTGGGCGACGACGACACCGGCCCGAATACGGGCGGAATGGGCGCCGCCAGCCCGCCCGCCGGCTTCGGACCCGAGGCGCAGGCGGCGGCAATGGATGCGTTCATCCGCCCCGCTTTGGCCGAAATGGTGGCGCGCGGCACACCGTTCCGCGGCTTCCTGTTCGCCGGGCTGATGCTGACGCCGGAAGGCCCAAAACTGATCGAATACAATGTGCGGTTCGGCGACCCGGAGGCGCAAACATTGCTGCCGCGCCTACGCAGCGATCTGCTGCCCGCGCTGCTGGCGGCGTGTGACGGCGAACTCGGCCAGTTCCGGCTGATGCAGAACGACGTGGCCTGCGTGGCCGTGGTCATGGCGGCGCGTGGTTATCCGGGCAATTATGCGCGCGGCGGTGTGATCGGCGGACTGGATCGCGCGGCGGCCACGCCCCATGTGGCGGTCTTCCACGCCGGCACCGATTTGCGTGACGGCGCCGTGGTGGCCAATGGCGGTCGCGTATTGACCGTATGCGGCACCGGCGAAAATTTGCCGGCAGCGCGCGACGCCGCCTATCGCGGCGTTGCGGTCATTGAATGGAGTGACGGCATGTTCCGCACCGATATCGGCCTGCGCTCGATCCGCGCGGCTTTGGCCGGCTTGCACAGCGCATGAGCGTGCAGGGTACGACGAAACCCATTACGGTGCCGGATCTGCGCCGCATGAAGGGCACGCCGCAGGTTTGGCTGACCGCTTACACCACGCCGATGGCGCGGCTGCTGGATCCGCATTGCGATGTTTTGCTGGTGGGCGATTCGCTGGGCATGGTGCTGTATGGATTGCCGAACACGCTGAACCTGTCGGTGGATACGATGATCATGCACGGCGCCGCGGTGGTGCGCGGCGCGAAACATGCGTGCGTGGTGGTGGATATGCCGTTCGGCAGCTACCAGCAATCGCCGCAACTGGCTTTTGCGAATGCCGCGCGCGTGCTGGCTGAAACCGGCTGCCAGGCGGTGAAGCTGGAGGGCGGCGAGGAAATGGCCGAAACGATTCATTTCCTGACGGCGCGCGGCGTGCCGGTGTGCGGGCATGTGGGCCTGATGCCGCAATCGGTGAACGTGGCCGGCGGCTTCCGTGCCACCGGCCGCACGCATGACGAAGCCGCGAAAGTAATGCAGGATGCGAAGGCCGTGGCAGCGGCGGGCGCGTTTGCCGTGGTGGTGGAAGGCACGCTGGAACCGGTAGCGGCTTTGATTACCGCGGAGATTTCGATCCCGACGATCGGCATCGGTGCGTCGCCGCAGTGCGACGGCCAGGTGCTGGTGATTGACGATGTGCTTGGCACGTTCAACGATTTCGTGCCGCGCTTCGTGAAGCGCTATGCGCAGCTGGGGCCGATCATTTCGGATGCAGCGGCGGCGTACGCGGCCGATGTGCGGGCGCGGGTATTTCCCGGGGTTGAGCATACGTTCCGCAAGACGAAGTAACAGCCCGTGGCGCGTCGTGGGACACAAGCATTTTGGGCACACTGTTTTTAAGCAAAATTGAATCACGGAACGCACCGAGCAAATTTACGCTGTCGCGGTATTCGGCCGTGGACGTTACGGTTTCAATCGAGTCGCAGGCGCAAGTATTTTCGTTGTTGCTTCGGATTATTAGGTGAGTCCTTCTTTGTGCGCTCCGTGTCCTCGGTGTGCTCGGTGATTCATGCGTGCTGTCCGGGTAGCACGCGCAATGCCACGTGTTATGACGAGAGGTCGCGTGCAGGTACGATAATGTAGCATGGGGCGGCTGAGAACGTGGATTGCCGCGCCTTACCCATGCTACCAGAGTATCGCGGCAGGCAGTTATTCGATCAGGTCGCGCTGCAGCTCGAGAATTTTGATCGGCAGGCCGTCGGAGGTTTTGAGCTTTAGCATACGGCCGAAGGCTTCGTCGGCGGTGCCCCGGTCTATGAGGGTCGGATCGATGGCGCGCAGATGGGATTCGATGTGGTCGAGGTTTGCCGGGCAGGTGAATTGCAGTTCGACGGTTTCGAAATTTCCGTCACCGGGCGGATGTGCGAGCAGGCTGATAGTTGAGCCGGCAAATTGGATCAGCGCCCAGTCGCCGTCGCGGCTACCGAACACCAAACGGCCGCCCAGCGCCGCGTAGAAATCGATGCTTTTGGACATACTCTGGACGTGCACCATGGGCTGGACCGCAAGGCCAAAATCCTTGGTGATAGCCGACATTGTCAGTCTCCGTTCGCCAGATATTGGGTCAGCGCCCGCTCGACCAATTCGGACAGCGACATCTGGTCGTCCAACGCGCGATATTTGGCGCGCCGGATCAGGCTGGGGGGCAGATAGACGTTGAATTGCTGCTTTGGCGGGGCTTCCTGCCTGGTCTTCATGCTAACTTACTAGCATAGTAGCATAGGCTGCGCAATGGTTTTGACACAGCGCGGCCTGGGGTGCCCGCATTGAGACAGCAGCGCGAGCCGAAATCGGGAACTATGTCATTGCAGTCCCAGCGGCGGGGGCGCGGGTTGCGGTGGGCTGCGGAGCAGCGCCGCCCTACGCCGGCCTCCACCGGCGCATTACCCGTCGTGGTTGCAGGCGGGGAAAGCTGGTATACTCGCTGCATGGGGCGTCACCGCACATATCCTCCGCAGGTAAGACGCGTATGAGCTCCCGGTTTGGGCGGTGCCGGAATCAGGATTACTGCACGCTCGCGCTGCAAAATACCGTGCTGCGACTGGGCGAGGGCGAATTGTTCGTCTGCCCGGAATGCGCGCGGCCACTGGCCGCGGCGCCGGCCTGGGGCAAAGGCGGCGCCGGGCGCGCGGCGCTGCTGCGGCTGCTGCCGCCGCTGGGCATTGCCGCGGTCGGCGTGGCCGCCATCGTGTTTGGCGTGCAGTATTCCGAAACGCCGCCGCCGGCAAAACCCGCGCCGGCGCCGCCGCCATCCCTGCGGATGGCGGCTGCTACGCCATTGGCCAAACCCGCCCCGCCGCTGCCACGGGCCAAAATCGCACCGCCGGCGCGTGCCAAAATCATACCGCCGGCGCCGCCGCCGGAAATCGTCGTGCTGCGTGTTGCCGCCGCGCCGCCGCTGAATACCATGCTGCTGCCGCAACTGGCCGCCGCCTATCTCGCGATCGGGCGCAACGCGCAGCCGTTGATCGCCACCGTCGGCGACGCGGTGCACGTGGCAGTGCAAGTGGACGGCCGCCTGCTGGCCGTGGTGATTCGCGAAGCGCCTGCCGGCAACACGAGAATCGCCGAGGACTCCGATTTCGTCTGCGCGGCGGGCGCGGTGGTGCCGGATGCGCTGAAACCGGCGCGGCTCGCGTTGGCCGCCATGCCCGCAGCGCCGCACGAGGTGATCAATTGCACGCTTGGCGATAACGGGCCGGCGACCGAATTCGCGCTGTTCCTGGGCACCGCGGAAGCCCGGCAAATCGTCGCCGGCGCGGGCTATTTGCCGCCGTTCAGGCCGCTACCCAGGCCGGCGGCCGGAAAAGCCGTTGTCGCAGCCAAAGCAGAACCCACGCCCGAAAGCGCCGATGACGGCGATGCGCCCCCCGCGCCGCGCGTGGTGCAACTGCCGGCCAATTCCGCGCTGACAGCCGACGCGCTAAAAGCCATGACCACGCCGGATCAACTCGACGGCGCCACGCATAACGATAGCGATGCGCCACCGAAACCACGCACGGTAATCCTGCCCGCCTCCGCGCAAATCAGTTTCGCGCCGTATCAGGGCGTGAAATTGCCGGTGCCGAAGCTGCACATGTATTCCGTCAGCGCCACCGGCACACGCCCCCCCGGCGACGTGCACGCGGACTGCGAAATCGGCACCGATGGCATCCCCACCGATTGCCGCCAAATCAGCCATACTGGCACCCAAGCCGAAGCCGATGCCATCCTGGCCTGGCTGCCCAGCGGCGGCATCCGCTACACCCCGAAACAAAAAGACGGCCGCCCCATCGCCGAGCGACGTGTGTTGACGGTGAAGTTTGGCGGGGCGAAGGAAGCAAGGCCAGGGGCTCCGCCCCTGGACCCCGCTGGCGACTAGTCCCCAGACCCGATTACTTAGTTGGGATTTAGGGAGGTGGCTCACACGTACCGATCGTTCGGTCCGTGTGCGCCCCCCTCCCTAAATCCCAACCAAAATAAAGGTTCTAAGGATTTGTCCTTAGCGGGGCTCCAGGGGACAGAGCCCCCTGGCCTTCCTTCACACCACCAACCTCGCCAACAACGCGTCGAGCAGGCGGCGGCCGGTTGGGGTGGCGGTCAGGCACGTGTCCGTTTCGGTTAGATAATCGGCTTCGATGGCGGCTTGTTTGATGTCAGCGTGGATGGCGTTGTCGAGATTCGTTCCGGTGCGGGATTCGAAGCGGGATTTATCGATGCCTTCGGTCAGGCGCAGGCCCATGAGCAGGGCTTCGCGGGTGCGGTCGTTTTGCGAAACGAGTTCCTCGGTGGTGCTGCCGTGGCCTTGGCGCTCCACGCGATCGGCCCAGGGTTCGGGGGCGCGATGGCGGCGGGTGGCGATCAGGTCGTTACCGATGGTGACGCGGCCGTGCGCGCCGGGGCCGATGCCGGCGTAATCCTGGTAGCGCCAGTAGGCCAGGTTATGGCGGCTTTCCGCGCCCGGTTTGGCGTAATTGGAAATTTCGTAGGCGTGCAGGCCGAATTTGGCGGCGGCCTCGCCGGTAGCGTCGTAGAGGGCCGTGGAATCTTCGTCCGTGGGCAGAACGATTTGGCCGCTGCGGCGCAGCGCTTCGTAGACGGTGCCGGGTTCGATGGTGAGTTGGTAGAGCGAGAGGTGGTCGGCGGCCAGGGCCAAAGCGCGGGCCAGTTCGGCTTGCCAGGCCGCCATGGTTTGGCCGGGGCGGGCGTAGATCAGATCGAAAGAGAGGCGCGGGAAGGTGGCGCGGGCGTGTTCGAGCGCCGCCAGCGCCTGGGTGGCGCTGTGCTGGCGGCCGAGGGCGCGCAGGGCGGCATCGTCCAGCGCCTGCACGCCGAGCGAGAGTCGGTTAATGCCGGCCTGGCGGAACAAAGTGAGTTTTTGCAGTTCCACGCTGGTGGGATTGGCTTCCAGCGTGATTTCGGCGTCCGGCGCCAGGTCGAAATGCGTGGCGGCGTCTTCGATCAGGGCCGCCACGGTTTCGGGCGCCATCAGGCTGGGGGTGCCGCCGCCGAAGAAGATGCTGGTGACCCGACGCTTCCCCGAT
>Ga0302319_10026953_pt1 | contig 10098 bp, 11 predicted proteins | sample Bog_T0_2_FD_203319 | JGI IMG/M metagenome (GOLD analysis project Ga0302319, IMG submission 203319) | Peat permafrost microbial communities from Stordalen Mire near Abisko, Sweden - Bog_T0_2 | ecosystem: Environmental > Terrestrial > Soil > Wetlands > Peat | place: Sweden: Abisko, Stordalen Mire...
TAATTCTGGCACAACAGCAGCGGTACTCGATCGGCGAACAGGCGCGCCGAATCCTGCTGATTCGCGCAGTTCTGACCGGCGCGGCCATGCGAAACCGGACCGAGTTTCTTGCCAACTGGGGCTGACGATGTGCCGTCCGGGTGCGGATCAACGACGCCGTACTCTGAGTGGTGAATCCGACGACGAACTCAGAATCTTCACGACGAACCAACTAAGCGCAAAGATCTTCGCCGCGAACAGCAACGGCAAGCCGGGCCGGATGTCCGGCCCCACTGCCAGGATGGGAAGCCATTTCTCCAGCAGCGGGCCTATTTTCATTACCAGGAAAGTCCAGCCGTCGAGAAACATGAATGTGACTAACCAGCCGACGGCCATCACTCTCGGAAAAACTGCCCGACAGAGTTGTTCCGAGAACTCGGCCTCGCCTAAATCGTCGCGTTCGATTAGCGCGCGGGCGGTGATCTCCATCGACGCGTAGCATGCCAGCGCTGCTCCGAGTACGAAAGCGATGCTGCCAGGCCCGAACGGCACCCGATACCACCAGAGCGCCAGCAAAAAAACCGTCTGGGTACCCCATCCGATGATCAAGACCTGGAGATCCAGGCGGAGGTCCGAAACCCGGTGAACAAAGGCCGTCAGGACCGCCATGAGAGTCTGGCGCCAGTAGCAGCCCGTGGTTCTGCCGTTGCGGAACTCCTCCAGCAAATCTCCTGCAAGAGGCTCGTTTTGCCTTGTCAGGCCAGTCGAACGCGACAGCCAGACCGCAAGCCGGGGTGGTTGCCGGGAGTTCACGCGTCGCCTCCGGGATTCCGCGCCCCGAGGGACGAGTTCGGAAGCGCCCGCAACGTTCGCACCACACCGAAAAAGAGCCTGAGTAAGTTCAGAGTCAGGAGGAGGTGCAGGACGAACAGGTAGACAGGGTCGATCTGCGGCAAGCCCTGCGCGACAAATGCAAAAAGGCCGACTATTTGCCCTGTTCCCAGGATTAAGAGGCTCGGGGATCCGTGAGACTTTCCGTCACCTGCCCCGCCGAGAGATGAGTCAGGGGACCGCAACACCCACGCCGCACCACAGGAAAAGAGCATGAGAAAGACGATCACGAGATCCGCCACAAAAGACCCGTGGAGGATCCACCAGACAAAAAGGGAGCAACTCTCCGCTGCCCAGCCCCCGCACAACGCCAAGAGTTCCAACCTGCGAGACCGCAGGCTCTGACCAAACTCCGCCGCGATCGCCATGAACGCCTGACGCCAGTACCAGGCTGCCGTTCTGCCGTTGCGGAACTCCTCCAGCAAATCTCCCGCGAGAGGCTCGTTGTGTCTTGCAAGGCCAGTCGAACGAAGTAACCAGACCGCGAGCCGTGGTGGCCGCCGGGAGTTCACGCTTCGCCTCCGCGCAACTCCGGGAGGCCCTTCCAAAGGCTGATCAGCGCTCGCTGTGTCTGGCGCGCTTCGCGCAAACCATCGCCGGTGATTCGAAAATAGCGCTTCGCACGCCCGCCGCGTTCCGCCGTCGGTTCGCCAAGCTTCGACGCCACCAGCCCTTTTTCTTCGAGCCGTTCGAGGGCCGCGTAGACGCTCCCGATTGCCACTTCACGGCCGCTCCGCTTCTCAATCTCGCGCGAAATCGGGACGCCGTAAGCCTCATCGCCCAGACGGATCAGGGCGAGCACAACCATCAATTCGAATTCGCCTAAATAACCGCCGCGCGCCATTTACTCAACCATAATGAATAAATGGCGTCCTGTCAAGCTTATTGGCGGAAACTACTTGATTGCCGCGTAGCGCTTTTCCACTTCCGCCCAGTTCACCACGCTCCAGAACGCAGCCAGATAATCCGCCCGCCGATTCTGATACTTCAGATAATAAGCGTGCTCCCAGACATCGACGCCCATCACGACCGACTTGCCTTCCATCACCGGCGAATCCTGATTCGGCAGCGACGAAATCTCCAGCTTTCCGCCCTTACCCGTCAGCCACGCCCAGCCCGATCCGAACCGCGTCATGCCGGAATTGGCGAACTTTTCCTTAAACGTATCGAAGCTGCCGAACGCCGCATCGATATCGGAAGCCAGCGCGCCGGAAGGTTTTGCGCCGCCGCCCGGACCCAGAATCGTCCAGAACATCGAATGGTTCCAGTGCCCGCCGCCGTTATTCCGTACAGCCGTCTTGATGCTGTCGGGCACGATCGCCAGATTGTTGGCCAGCAGTTCTTCGAGCGTCTTATTCGCCAGATCGGGCGCGGATTCGAGCGCCTTGTTCAGATTCGTGACGTAAGCCGCGTGATGTTTGCCGTGATGAATCTCCATCGTCATCTTGTCGATGTAAGGTTCCAGTGCATCGGGCGCGTAGGGAAGTGCGGGAAGCGTAAAAGCCATATTTTCTCTCCTTAAGAATTTTCGAATGCGTGAGCCAGCCGGAACATTTTCTGTTCCTCAAAATGATTGCACAAAATCTGCAATCCGACCGGAAGACCTTCGGCAGTCGTACCGCAGGGTACGCTCATACACGGAATGCCTGCCAGGCTACCGGTAATCGTGTAAATATCCGACAAATACATCGCCACTGGATCGTTCACTTTCTCGCCAATCCGGAACGCCGGATAGGGCGATACCGGCGCCACCACCGCATCCACCTGCTGAAACGCGTTTGTAAAGTCCCGTGCAATCATCGCCCGGACCTTCTGCGCCTTCAGATAGTAAGCGTCGTAGTAACCGTGACTCAGCACGTAAGTACCCAACATGATACGGCGTTTGACTTCAGCGCCGAAACCCTCGCCGCGTGTGTTTCGATACATCTCGCTCAGCGTTCCCGACGCCGCGGAACGATATCCGTAGCGCACTCCGTCGAACCGTGCCAGATTCGCGCTCGCCTCCGCCGTGCAAATGACGTAATACGTCGCGATGGCGAAATCGGTGCTCGGCAGACTGATGTCGCGCACTTCGCAGCCCATTCGACCATATTTCGCCACAGCGTCGTGAATCCGGTCCGCCGTCTCGCCGGTCGCGTGCTTCATATATTCAACCGGCAGGCCGATCTTCATCCCGCGCACGTCGCAATCGTTGAGTCCCGCGGCATAATCCGGCACCGGCGCGGCGGCGGAGGTGGAATCCATCGGGTCGCGCCCGGCCATCACAGACATCACCGTCGCAGCGTCCCGCACATTCCGCGCAAACGGCCCGATGTGATCGAGAGAACTGGCGAAGGCCACCAGCCCATAGCGCGAAACACGCCCGTAAGTCGGCGTCACCCCCACCACCCCGCAAAAGGACGCCGGCTGCCGGATCGACCCGCCCGTATCGGAGCCCAGCGACACAACCGCGGTCCCCTGCGCCACCGCGGCAGCCGAACCGCCGCTCGATCCGCCGGGCACACGATCCAGAGCCACCGGATTCCGCACTGGCCCAAAAAAGCTGTTCTCGTTTGATGAACCCATCGCGAATTCATCGCAATTGGTTTTGCCGATCAGTACGCCGCCCGCCGACTCGATCCGGGCAACCGCGGTCGCATCGTAAGGAGGAATGTAATGCTCCAGCATCTTCGACCCGCAGGTGCTGCGAAGACCCTTGGTGAGGATGACGTCTTTCACGGCGATCGGCACACCGGCCAGCGCCCCGACATCTTCTCCGGCAGCCAGTTTGCGATCCACTTCAGCAGCTGCCGCCAGCGCACGCTCCGGACTAAGCATCAGGTAAGCGTTGGTCTTCGGATTCTCACGTTCGGCAAATTCCAGAGCCTCCCGCGCAATCTCCACAGCGCTGAACTGCCGCGCCCGCAAACCGTCGCGGATTGACGTAATGGTATGCAGGGTCACCGTTCAATCACTCTCGGAACTTTGAAATAGCCGTTGCCGGAAAGCGCCGCGTTCCCCAGCGCAACTTCGTTTTCGAGGGTGGGCCGTTCCAGATCCGCGCGCAGAGTCGCCGTCTCATCGGCGTCTCCAAAAAGCACCTGTGCCATCGGCTCTATACCCTCGGTATCGATCCCGGCCAGCGTATCCATTTGAGCCAGAATACCGTCAAGATCATGCAACATCCGGCCGGTCTCTTCGTCGGTGAGATTTAGATTGGCCAGCGCCGCGACGTATCGAACGTCTTTTTCCGTTAGTCTCATGCAACTTCGATTCTGAGAAAACTACGCAGTGCGCTTGCGCCGCGAATTCCGGTAAACCCGCCGCAGCCCCGGGTCCGCGATTGCATCGGCCTCATCCAGGCCGTCCAGCACAATCGGGGCCTTCCTGGTCTCACGCTGCGGTTCCCGGCGCGGCGGTGCCACCACAAACTGCAGGTCGGCCACGATTTCCGTGCCAATTTCTTTCTCGATATTGCGCAGAATCTGAAACCGGAGCTTCCACAGACTCTCGCGCCAGACTTCGTCCTCAACCTCGACAACCAGCCGGTCCCGCACCAGTTTTACGGCATTGGTCTTCGCCGCGAGGCGTTTTCCGACTGCTCGTTTCCACGCCCCGCAGGCGATGCGTTCGGGACTGGCGACCGCGCTCGCGCCCTTCATTCCCGCAATAATCCGGCCAGCCTGATCCATGGATGAAATTGATGATACCAAGCGGCGGCGTTCGGTGCGTTTTCGTGGTATTCTGATCCCGTTTAAGTGTTTCCGAGGAGGGTTTATGCTTCAAGCCGCGCCTGTGCTGTCCACTCTGCCCGCCGCCGTTATCGCAATTGGCGCGCTCGGAACCGCCGCCTTTGGTCTGGTGGACGCATTCAAGGCTTTGCCTGGCGGGGGAATTTCCAAAGCCGGCTTTAAGTTTGTCCGCCAGGTTATCGTCACGCTCGCGCCGCCCGTGCCTTCGCTCGAAGCATCGGGATTAGGCGTCGCTTCCATGCTCAATACCCTGCAAGCCCAGTGGATCAACGGCACTGCCACCGGCGATCAGGTGAATATCGCGAAATCCCTCATCAAGCTGCGCCTCACTCCGGAGACAGCTCCCGCGCTGGCGGCCGCTACCGGCGTCGACCCCGCTATTCTGACTCAGGTTGCCCAGAACATCACCACCGGAAATGCGCTGACAACCCAGCAGAACGACGTCTATGGGCGTTTCGATCTCCTTCTCACCACGCTTCTCGATCAGGCATATCAGCGCGCCGATCAGTGTTACCGCAATGCCGCTAAGGCGCTGGCCGTTCCCATTTCCGTCGCCATCGCAGTGACCGCGGCTCACACCCTCCCCAACGGAACAATCTCGGACGTCGGCGCCGCGCTGCTCGGTCTTGTCGCAACCCCGCTGGCTCCGATCGCAAAGGATGTCGCCAGCGCGATTCAGACCGGCGCCCAGGCCATTCAGAGCCTCAAGAGCTAACCACGCCATGGCACGCTGGTTCATCAGTACGCGCGCGCAATCGGTCGGCGGTCCGGTAGGCATTCTGAGGATTCTCGACGCCGATCGCCCCGGCTTTCCCGGCGATCTAACGCAGGAATTCGTTCAGTCGATTCGCGGGCGCGAACTGTTCTTCGGCGTCCACGGTTTCAACGTCAATCAGCAGGATGGCATCCTGCATCTGGGCTACTGGTTCGACAAACTGCAGATTGGCAATGCGCTCCCTGTAGGGATCCTCTGGCCCGGCGACTGTATCGTGCCGATTTTTGTGGACTATGTGGTCGAAGGGAAAGAAGCGATCCAATCGGGAGACGACATCGCCGATTTTTTGAACGATAATGCCGCGGGTGCCGTCAGCCTGTGCTTCGCGTCCCACTCACTGGGCGCGCGGGTCGTGTTGCAAATCATTTCCGGCCTGAATTCCGGCTTCAGAATCCGCCGGACCCTGCTGATGGCGGGCGCAATCGACGATGACTGCCTGACCAACGAGTATGCCGCCGCCGCCCAAAAGATCGAGCAGATTTCGCTGCTGGCGTCGGAGAAGGATGCCGTTCTCGAACTGGCCTATCCGCTGGGAAACCCGCTTCAGGGCATTATCGATAGCGGCCATCCCTACTGGCATGCCGCACTGGGCCGAGGTGGACCGGCAACGCCATATCCGGCCGCACTCCGACCCAACTGGGAAATTCCCGCAAATCTCGACTACGGGCACCTCGACTACATCCCGGGCGAACCGATCCCCGCGGCTTTTCCATTCCCGCAGGACATTCCTCCGGATGCGGGACCGAATCCACCCGCCACTACTCCGGACGCGCTCGATCCGCCGGAGAACTGGAAACCAGCCTGGTCCGCCGCGTTTGCTTCGAGCCGGTTCAGGTAGCGAGACCGAGCCACTCGAGATCCTCGTCTGTAAGGGGAGCGTCGGGATCTGTTCGAGCAGCCTCGCGCGTTCCAATCGAAGTGAAATCTCTATTTCCCATGGTGTGAGTCACTTAGAAAAAAGGCGCGGCTCAACCCCCGCCTCCGCGTGCTACCTTCCAGGCAGGAGAAATGTCGATGAACAATTCATCCGGAACCCGGCTCGCTTCACTGATCCTACCGCCTTCTGCGACGGCCACCCGCAATGCAGGAAAACGACTTAACCTCAAAATTGGCTCCCTTATTTCGTTTTCGAAATTCGTAGCCCCGCTCCCCGTTCCAAACACTCCACACCCCGCAATCGGCTACATTGTCAAATAGAGTCTAAACGTGAAACTGCTCAATTTCCTCCCCCTCGGCGCCCTGCTTTTTTGCACCGCCGCCACCAGCCCCGCCCAGGATCTCCAGGCCTTCGAAAAACGTGTCACCGAATTTACCCTTCCCAACGGCCTGCACTTCATCGTTCTCGAACGCCATGACGCCCCTGTGGTTTCCTTCCACACCTACGTCAACGCCGGCTCCGTCGATGACCCCAAAGGCAAAACCGGTCTCGCCCACATGTTCGAGCACATCGCCTTCAAGGGCACCGACACCATCGGCACCACCGACTGGCCTGCGGAAAAAATGGCACTCGCGGAAATCGAACGCGATTACGATGCCCTCGACGCCGAGCGCAACAAGCCCGGAACCCCTGATCCCAAAAAGCTGGAAGCTCTCCAGGCCGCCGTTCAGAAGGCCATCGAGAAGGCCGACTCGTACGTGGTCCCCAACCTCTATCCGGAAATCATCGAAGAAAATGGCGGAGTCGGCATGAATGCCGAAACTCAGGAAGATTCCACTCAATACTTCTACAACTTCCCCGCCAACCGCGTTGAGCTCTGGTTCTATCTGGAATCCGCCCGCTTCCTTCATCCCGTGGCCCGCGAATTTTATAAGGAACGTTCGGTCGTCCGCGAAGAGCGCCGCATGCGCACCGAATCCAGTCCCGATGGCAAGTTGTTCGAGCAACTCCTCGCCACCGCGATCGTCGCGCATCCCTATCGCGAGCCCACCGTCGGCTGGGCCAGCGACATCGAACACCTGCGCGCCACAGACGCCGAAGCTTTCTTCGCCAAATATTACGTGCCCGGCAACATCACAATAGCGATCGTCGGCGACGTGCAGCCCGGGAAGATCAAGGCAATGGCCGCGGAATATTTCGGGCGTCTCCCGAAGCGTCCCCTGCCGCCTCCTGTGATCACCGTCGAGCCCAAACAGGAAGGACCGCGCCGCGTGGAAGTCGAGTCCCCCACCCAGCCCGTCGAGGTGATCGCCTATCACCGGCCGGATCAGCAGAGCCCTGACGATCCGGTCTTCGATGTCGTCGCGGACATTCTCTCCGGCGGCCGCACGAGCATTATTTATACGGATATGGTCCGCGATAAACGGCTCTCGATGGACGCGGGTGCCGCCGCCAGCATGCCCGGAGGCAAGTATCCCAATCTGTTCTATTTCTATCTGCTGCCCGCCGAGGGCCATTCCTCGGAAGAAAATGAAAAGGAACTCGACCAGGTGATTGCCAATTTCAAGAACACGACGGTGGATGAAACCACTCTCGCCCGCACCAAAACAAAAACGCGCGCCGGCCTGATCCGGACGCTCGATAGCAACGCCGGCCTGGCCCAGCTGCTCTCTTCCTTTCAGGCCAACTACGGAGACTGGAGAAAATTGTTCACTTCGATTGACGACATCGACAAAGTCACCGCCGCGGACGTTCAACGCGTAGCTCGCCAGTACCTGACGCCGGATAACCGGACCATCGCCCTGACCTATGCTCCAGCTTCGGCGCCGGCCGGCGGAGGTGCGAAGTGAAGAAGTGCGAAGTGAAGACGTTCCTGCTCCTGCTGATTCCGCTTCTCGCCGCGGCCCAACAGCCGCCGGTCACTTCTGCTGCCGCGCAAGTTCCTCCAGCCTCCTGGAAAGACATCAAATTCCCGGCACTCAAAGAAATCCAGATCCCGAAGATCGAAGAAGCAACACTTCCCAACGGCATGAAGGTCTACCTTCTGGAAAACCACGAACTGCCGCTGGTTCGCGGGTCCGCTCTCATTCGCACCGGCAATCTGTTCGATCCCGCCGATAAGATCGGCCTCGCCTCCGTCACCGGCGACGCGATTCGCAGTGGCGGCACATCCAAACTTTCCGGCGACCAGATCGATGTCGAGCTCGAAAACATCGCCGCCGATGTGGAAAGCGAAATCGGCGAAAACTCCGGCTCCGTCGCTTTTTCCACTCTGAAGGAACGCACCGACGAGGTACTCGGCGTCTTCCACGACGTTCTCACCGACCCGGCATTCCGTCAGGACAAAATCGACCTCTGGAAAGCGCAAACCAACAGCGGTATCGAGCGCCGCAATGACGAGCCCATGGGCATCACCGCCCGCGAATTCACCAATATCCTCTACGGCCGCAAAAATTCCTACGGCTGGATGCTCGAACACGCCACCGTAAGCAACATCAAACGCGACGATATCGTCGCCTCTACAAGCGCTATTACTTCCCGTCCAACATCATCCTGACTGTGCAGGGCGATTTCTCCGCGCCCGAGATGAAAGCGAAAATCGAGAAGCTCTTCGGAACATGGAGTTACACCCAGCCACCGGTTCCCGCGTTTCCAAAAGTCGACAACCAGGCCAAACCCGGCGTCTACCTCGCCACGAAGGACGATGTGACGCAGAGTTCCTTCGCGCTGGGCCAACTCGGCGGCAGGTTCATCGATAAAGACTATCCCGCGCTCGAAATCATGGCCGAAGTGCTCGGCGGCGGATTCCACAGCCGCCTGTTCCGCCAGATCCGTTCGAAGCTGGGCTACGCCTACGACGTAGGCGCAGGCTGGGGCGCCGCGTACGATCATCCGGGTGTTTTCGAAATCGAGGGCAGCACTAAGTCGCCCACTACAATCGAAACTCTCCGGGCCGTCGATACGGAAGTGCAAAAGATCCGCAGCGCTCCGGTGACCGAGGAAGAGCTGAAGTCCGCCAAAGATACGGTGCTGAACGGCTTTGTCTTCGCCTTCGATACGCCGGCGAAAACGCTGAATCGCCTGGTGCGCTATCGCTACTTCGGTTACCCCGACGACTTTATTTTTCAATACCAGAAAGCCATCGAACAGGTCACCACCGCCGACGTCCTGCGCGTCGCAAAGCAGTATCTGGACCCCTCAAAATTTGTGATCGTCGTTACCGGAAACCCGAAGGATTTCGGCGCGTCTCTCAGTACGCTGGAGCTTCCGGTCGAGAATATCGATCTGTCTATCCCGAAATAATGACCCGACGGCGCTTCACCACTGCTCTCGCTCTTCTGCCAGCCGGCCTACGCGCGGCCGAGACCCAGCAGGAGCGCGGCAAGCGAATCTTCGATCAGTGCATCGACGCTCTCGGTGGCGATGCCTTCCGCCAAATGCCGGGAAACCTTCAGACCGGCCACGCGTACCACTTTTACAACGACAAAATCAACGGACTCGCTCCTGCGAAGATCTACACGAAATACCTGGAAGTCCACCAGCCGATGCGCGAGCTTCAGCGCCAGGTCCTCGGCAAAAACAACGATGAAGCGGTTATTCTGACACCCAACGAAGGCTGGGACGTGACCTATCGCGGCGCCGAAGCGATCCCCGCCGAACGCCTCGCGGAGTTCCACGAAACGGTGCTCATGGACATTTTCTACATCCTGCGCTGCCGCCTGGATGAGCCCAATATTTCATTGTTTTCGCGCGGAGCGGATATCGTGGAAAATCAGCCGACTGAGATTGTCGATTTTTACGATACGGACAACCGCAGCGTGACCGTCTGGATCCACTCCTCCAGC
>Ga0302319_10026954_pt1 | contig 10097 bp, 15 predicted proteins | sample Bog_T0_2_FD_203319 | JGI IMG/M metagenome (GOLD analysis project Ga0302319, IMG submission 203319) | Peat permafrost microbial communities from Stordalen Mire near Abisko, Sweden - Bog_T0_2 | ecosystem: Environmental > Terrestrial > Soil > Wetlands > Peat | place: Sweden: Abisko, Stordalen Mire...
TGCGAAACATCGCGGTGAGTTTCAGGCGATCCGCCAGCGGAACGGGTCCGGCCAGGACCGGCGCCGGAGGCATGTCGGCAGATGATGCGAGTGTGGTGGGCACCGGATCGGTCATGTGGGTCGACGTCTCGACGGCTCCGTGAAAGCAGCGAATAGAGCCTGGCCCCAAAGGGGGTACGCCCGGATTCTGGTTGACGCCCATCACGTCTGTATATACAAATGTCGGTGAAACGACTCACCGCCGCTCATTGATCACATCCCGCCACATCGACAATAGCCCTTCAAGCTCCCGATAAAATCCAAGACTTTACTTAAAATTCGGATATTACACAGGAATTTCATAATGATACAGCAAATTGCCGCCCGCCGGGTAGCTTTCCCGGGTGTATTTGGAAATATTAATGATGTACAAATTAGATTGGGACCCAAAAAAGAGAACCAGCAACCTTAAGAAACACAAGATTGATTTCCGTGGCATAGAACCTGTGTTTTATGGTCCTACCGTGTCGTTCATTGATGACCGGGAGGACTATGGCGAAGAGCGGGAAATCATTTATGGCATGATCGGGATTGATGTCGTGGTGGTGGTCTACACGATCAGAGGTGACGTTCACTGGATCATCTCAGCCCGAAAGGCAGACAACAATGAAACAGATTCCTTCTACCAAACACTCGGCGAAACCCCGTCCTGATCAGACCGACTGGAACAAAATCCGGCAACTGACGGACGCGGACATCGCGGCGGCTGTTGCCGACGATCCAGACGCCGCGCCCATTGCGGACGCGGCATGGTTCGCCAAGGCGCGTGTCACAATTCCAGACAAAAAGCCTGTATCTCTGCGACTTGACTCGGACATTTTGGCGTTCTTTCAGGAAGCGGGGCCGCGTTACCAGACGCGAATTAACCAGGTGCTGCGCGCCTATGTCGAAGCGCACAAGAAGCGCGCATGAGCGCGGCGCCGCGTGTTGAGATGGACCCCAAGGCCTGGGCCTGGTCGTCGGGCTGGATAGAGGGGGACGCGAAGCGCCTCGCCAACAAGTAAAACCGCGCCATTTTCGGCCCTCCGGAAGGCCAGTTTTACTGAATAGAATCCACCACCATTTCCGCGCCCTGAATCAATCCTTACGAGGACTGCATAATCGCTCCTCGTAATGGCCATTATGCGACAACATGGAATGGCGGCCAGAGAACCTAAAGCGGTCATCAGGCCAGGCCACATCAGGAGCCGACTTCGGCGCCCGCCTCGTTGGTATGCTGCCGTTCTGAAGGGCAGATCCTCTTCGTTGATTTCGATCGGACTGTTGTCGGGTTGGTGGTCCTCCCCGATCAGGCGGTAGATGCGCGTCCCATAATGTGCCAGGATTTTTTTCCTGAGATCGTCGATGAGTTCGAAGACGGCGAGAGCTTGATCGTCGTTCCAGTAGATGGGTAATTCGAAGTCGATCTTCCTGATATCCGGTGTTTTCATGGCTGACCTCCCGCTTGAGGGGGTGATTTTGCCGCACGGCGCAGCTTGGCATTTTGTTCGGCGCGGTCGTGCGCTTCCTTGGCGCGGTAGGAGTCGCCTTTGATGGAGACGACCTCGGCGTTGTGCATGAGGCGGTCGACCATGGAGACGACACAGGCAGCGTTGGGGAAGACCTCATGCCATTCGGCGAAGGCGCGATTGGTGGTGATGACCGTGCTTTTTTGTTGATTTCGCCGACTGATCAGCTCGAACAGCACAAGCGGGCGCTCGCTCGCGCCTTACTCTCCGCCGCCGTGCGCTGACGAACCAGACAGCGCATAGTCCACATCAGACCAACCCCAAATCCGCCGACCGCGGTGATTGTAGCGGAGCGCAATCATCGACGGCTAGACCCGAGATCATCGCAATTATCGGCCCACATTCCGTGAGACTGTAGCAGCGCGTCGACCCACACTCTCTGAGAATGAACCCGCAATAGCTGAGACGGACCCGATGTCATCCGTCTCGGCCCATTGATTGTGAGACAGACGGGCATAGTCACAACTGGCCCGCCGTTATAAGAGCCTTCTTCACTATTTCCGCCACGGTTTTGCGATTTATCCCGCGTTGTTTGCAGTAAGGGGAATCAATCCAGTCCGCCAGTAGCCGCGCTCCCTTGCTGGAATTGCACGAACGGCAACAAAGCGCGATGTTTTCTGGCGTTATGATCCTCGCATCGTTGATGATGCGTTCCCAGCGATTACAGACCGTAAAGCAGAAATATGACTCCGAAGGCCTCTTCTTCGTCCATCATGGTGTCGGAAGCCAAGAGTGGAGTTCGGATGGCTTTACGCATCTTTGATCGCATGCGCTTTGTGCACCTTAGCGGCAGTAACCCAGCCTGATGAAAAGCGTCGGCCATTAAACCCCGCCGATGATAGGTTACATGTAACTACATTGGAGACCGTAATGGCATCGGCATCAAGCGCCAAGCCCTCGCGCGTGAAGGTTCGGGAATATCGGCAGCGCCTGCGCGAACAGGGGCTGCGCCCGATCCAGATTTGGGTGCCGGACGTGCGCTCCCCAGCCTTCCGGCTCGAAGCACATCGCCAGTCGGTCGCCATCGCCGCCAGTGGTGATGCGCCGCAGGATCAGGCGTTCATCGACGCCGTGACGGAATGGGGCGATGAGTGAAACGCGGCGAAATCTGGACTGTCGCCGGCGGCAAGGACTATGCCGGGAAGCCGCGCCCCGTCGTCATCGTTCAGGACGATAGCTTCGACGCAACTGACTCGATTACCATTTGCGCCTTCACGACGGATGAGACGGACGCGCCGCTGGTCCGCCTTGCTGTGCAGTCGAACGAGCGTAATGGCCTGCGAGCGGCGTGCCGATTGATGGTGGACAAGATTTCAACCGTCCCGAAAAGCAAAGTCGGCGCACGCGTTGGCAGGCTGGACGAAGAGGATATCCTGCGACTCAACCAGGCCGTTCTGGTGTTGCTTGGGCTGGCCGTCTCGTCACGGACCAAACAGTCGGCGTGACGAACAATGGTCGAAGGCATAGCCACGGATAGAATGGGGTCGTCGCGCCAGCAACCGGCATGCCTCAGCTGATGTTTCCCAATCTGCGCAGTGCGCTATTTTGCCAGGCGGCTTCCTTGGCGGTATCGGCCATACTTTGCTGCACGAACTCAATGTGACTGCTGGCGGCCTTGGCCGCCGCTTCCGGCTGCCGATCGCGGATGGAATGCCAAATGGCGCGGTGCTGAACAGTCAACTGTTCCCAGCGCGGAGGCTTTGTGGACAGATGCTCCAAGCTGGAGGAGATATGACCATGGATCACCCGAAACAGGCTCGCTGTCAGATGGCCGATCATTACATTGTGTGACGCCTCGGCAATCGCCTGGTGAAACGCCACATCGACGTCCGAACATCGCGTCAGGTCACGGCTGTCATAGGCGTATTCCAGTTCGTTAAATCTGGTCTCGATCAATGTCAGATCTGCTGCCGTCGCCCTTTCGGCAGCCAGATAGGCTGCCTCGCTTTCCATCATTCCCCGAAACTCAAACAAGTCACTTTGCAGCCTGGGATGGCCGCTCAGCATATCCTGCCAGGGATCCACGAAGGGGGCTTCCAACTGATTGGTCACATAAGTCCCGCCGCCGTGGCGGGTGCGCAGCAGTCCTTTTGAAACAAGCTTCTGGATAGCCTCGCGCAGCGAGGGACGGGAAATACTCAGCTCGACCGCAAGGTCGCGCTCGGAGGGCAAGCGGTCGCCCGGTTTCCACGATCCTTCCAGGATGCGGGTTTCCAGCTCGCCGGCGATCACGTCGGCAATACGGGCAACGGTGGCCGGACGCAGCGTCATGACACCTCTTATTGGTCTGACCACTTTTATATCTGTAAAATACTCTCATCGTCAATAGAAGAAGCCTTGACACGCACTTAGTTTTGTGGCCAAACTTCCAGCAATAAGTGGTAATACCAATTTACCAAAAAACTGCGCGAGGGCGGAAAAATGTGCCAGGAAGGCCGCGGTGATCGGGCCTATCCGGTCAAACCAGGGTGCGTCTATCTCTATGCGACCTGCCTGGTGGACCAGTTCGTTCCTGAAGCCGGAATGGATGCCTTGCGTCTTTTGCAACGCGACGGCGTAAAGGTGTTGTTCCCCGACGGGCAGACCTGCTGCGGGCAACCCGCCTATACCAGCGGCTATCCCGAACAAGCACGCGCCGTTGCACGCCGGCAGATCGATCTGTTTCCCGAACCCTGGCCGGTCGTGGTGTTGTCGGGGTCATGCGCCGCCATGATGCGTCATCATTATCCCAAGCTGTTTGCCGAGGATCCGATGCTGCCCAAGGTCCGGGCGCTGGCGGAGCGCATTTTTGAACTCACCGAGTTTCTGGTCCATGTGATGCGATTCAGCCACCCGGATGCCGAGGAAAAATGCTCCATTGCCTTGCACACCTCCTGCCACGCCCGTCGGGAAATGGGCGTCCATGAGACCAACCTCGCTTTGCTGCGCGGCTTGACCAACGTCACTGTGCTGCAGCAGGACCGGATTGAAGAATGTTGCGGCTTTGGCGGCATCTTTTCTATCCGCTACCCCGCCATTTCCGCCGCCATTGCAGCCGACAAGGTTGAGAGCCTGCGCCAAACCGGATCGAAGAAAGTGGTCAGCGCCGATTGCGGCTGTCTGTTCAACATCATCGGGCGGTCGGGAAAATTGGATCAGCTCGCCGGCAATCCCACACCCAGTTTGACCGGCGAGCATATCGCCAACTTTCTGTGGCGGCGCACGGCGGGGACTCCATCATGAGTGCCCGTGACCGTATTCTGGCGCGCCTGACGCAATCGGCTCCCGCGGTGACACCGGACCCGCCCGATGTGCAGCGCTGGGCAAGAGCGCAGCGTCTGGACGAGTCGCTGACCCAACGCATCGCACGCCTGTGCGAATCGCTGGAAGCCGCGCATGCCGAGACGCACCTGACCGACGCCGGCTCCTGGCGTCGGAAGCTGCAAGAGATCGTGGAAGCAAAAAAGCTGCGGCGCTTGCTGATCGGCGCCGACATGGAGTTGGAGCTAACTGGCGCCTCGCCCTGCCAATTGGTCCGCGTTGAACAGATCGCCGATCATTGGCGTGACCAGCTCTTCAACGACATTGACGCCAGCCTGACGCGCGTCAAGAGCGCAATTGCCGCCACCGGCACCCTGATAGTGTGGCCCGATGCCAAGGAGCCCCGCCTGATGTCCCTGGTCCCACCCACTCATCTGGTGGTGCTGGACGCCGCCACCATCCATGCGGATTTCAGCGCGGCCATCGCGGCGGAGAACTGGGCTGACCATCTTCCCGCCAATGCCCTGTTGATCTCGGGTCCTTCCAAGACCGCGGACATTCAGCAAACCATGGCTTACGGTGCGCACGGGCCGCGCGAATTGATCGTGCTGGTAGTTCAGCCGGAAGGCAGCGGACGATGAGCGCCGCGACCCCTGCCCGCTCGTTCACGGCCCGGAGCCGCGAAGCGGTTGGCGATGCGCCACAGCGACTGAATTTCCGTCGCGCCATGGATTTTCTGCAAGCCAAGCGGCGCGCCCAGTTTGCCGATCTCGACGAGCGGGAAGGTCTGCGCGATCTGGGCCAAGCCATTCGCCGATACAGCCTGGCCAATCTGCCGCGGCTGCTGCAACAGCTGGAACGCACCCTGACGGAAAACGGCATCCGGGTGCATTGGGCCGAAACGCCCGGCGACGCCAACGCCATCGTCCTGGACATCGCCCATCGGGTCGGAGCGACGCGCATCGTCAAGGGCAAGTCCATGGTCAGCGAAGAAGTGGGCTTCAACCAGGCGATGGAAACCGCCGGAATCGAGGCACTGGAAACCGACATGGGCGAATTTATCGTCCAACAGGCCGGCGAGGCTCCGTCGCACATCATCATGCCGGCCATCCACAAGACCAAACAGCAGATTGGGCGGCTGTTTGCCGAAAAAATTGCCGGCGTGGCGTACACCGATGACGTTGATGCGCTGATCCGCATCGGTAGGTCGGTGCTGCGCCGCAAGTTTGCCGAGGCCGACATCGGCCTGTCCGGAGTCAATTTTGCGGTGGCCGAAACCGGCACTCTGTGTCTGGTGGAGAATGAAGGCAATGGCCGCATGTGCACCACGGTGCCGCCCATTCATATCGCCATCACCGGTATCGAAAAAGTGGTGGAATTGCTCGAGCATATTCCACCGTTGTTCAGCCTGTTGACGCGTTCGGCCACCGGCCAGGCGATTACCAGCTATTTCAACATGATCAGCCGCCCCCGCCAGCCCGGCGAGAAAGACGGGCCCGAGGAAGTGCATTTGATCCTGGTGGATAACGGGCGCAGCCAAGCCTATGCCGACAGCCAGCTGCGCGCCACCTTGCAGTGTATCCGCTGCGGCGCCTGCATCAACCATTGCCCGGTCTATGCCCGCATAGGCGGCCACGCCTACGGCACCACCTATCCCGGCCCGATCGGCTCGATCGTCTCGCCGCATCTGTTGGGATTGGATGCCACCTATCCGCTGGCCTTCGCCACGACCCTGTGCGGAGCCTGCAACGAAGTCTGCCCGGTGCGCATTTCCATCACCGACATCCTGATTCGCCTGTGCAATGAAGCCCAGACCCGCCATCCGCTCGCCGCTACGGCGATTCGCGGCAGCGGCGCGGCCCGCAGCCCGATTGCAGACGCGCTGTGGAAAGGATGGTCGCTGGTCTATGGGCGCTTGCAGTTTTATCGACTGGTTTCGTGGTTCGTCAGCCGCGGCCGCGCCCTTTCCCCCACCGAACAGGGAGCCTGGACCCAAAGCCGCACCCCGCTGGTCCCGGCTTCCAAGCGTCTGCGCGATATGATTCAAGAAAAATAGGGATCTTTAGAAGGAGGAAAAGCCATGTCTCCTTGGCTTCAAGTGTACTTTCCGGGTGGAAATCAATGGATTTCGTCATTTATTGCCGCCACTCCCATTATTTTCTTTTTTATTTCACTAACTTTACTTCGTATGAAGGGGCATGTGGCCGGTACCATTACGGTCGGGCTTACCGCTGCGGTGGCCGTGCTGTTCTACCAGATGCCGGTGCTGGCGATGCTGATGTCGATCGTGCAGGGCTTTCTGTACGGCCTTTGGCCGATCGCCTGGATCATCATCGCGGCGGTATTCCTGTATAAAATCACCGTCAGGACCGGCCAATTCGAGATCATCCGCTCTTCTGTGGTGGCGATCACCGCTGACCAGCGTTTGCAGATGCTGATGGTCGGTTTCTCGTTTGGCGCCTTCCTGGAAGGAGCGGCGGGCTTCGGCGCGCCGGTCGCCATCACAGCCGCACTGCTGGTTGGCCTCGGGTTCAACCCGCTTTACGCCGCTGGACTTTGCCTGATCGCCAACACCGCACCGGTGGCCTTTGGCGCCATGGGCATTCCGATCATTGTCGCCGGCCAGGTTTCCGGGCTGGACCCTTTCAATATCGGCGCCATGGCCGGGCGCCAACTGCCCCTGCTGTCGCTGTTCGTGCCGTTTTGGATCGTCTTCGTCATGGACGGGATCAAGGGCATCAAGGAAACCTGGCCGGCCATCCTGGTGGCGGGCGGCAGTTTCGCCGTCGGTCAGTACCTGACCTCGAACTTCATCGGGCCGGAGCTACCCGACATCATGTCCGCCCTGATCAGCCTGGTCTGCATCACGGTCTTCCTGAAATTCTGGAAACCCAAGAATATCTTCCGTTTCAAGGCCGAAACGGACGAGGAGAGGCATGCCCAAGCCTATAGTTTGGGTCAGGTGGCACGCGCGTGGTCGCCGTTTCTGATCCTGACCGCGATGGTCACCCTCTGGAGCTTAAAACCCTTCAAGGCCTTGTTCCTCAAGGGCGGCGAGATGTATTTCACCGTCATCAATTGGGAGATCCCTTACCTCCATAATTTGGTCGCCAAGGTCCCGCCGATCGTTGCCGCGGCCAAAGCCATTCCAGCCGTTTACAAACTTGACCTGCTGTCTGCCACCGGCACCGCGATTCTGATCGCGGCCATCATCAGCATTCTCTCGCTTAAGTTGAAACCTGCGGAGGGCGTGAAAGTTTTCGGCGAAACGTTGCGCGACCTGAAGCGCCCGATCTACACCATCGGCACGGTGCTGGCCTTTGCCTTCGTGGCCAACAACTCGGGTCTGTCCACGACTCTGGCGCTGCAATTGGCCGGAGCCGGCGACGTTTTCCCCTTCTTCTCGCCGATCCTCGGGTGGCAAGGCGTGTTCCTTACCGGCTCGGATACGTCGTCGAACGCCCTGTTCTGCGCCTTGCAAGCCACCACGGCCCATCAGATCGGCGTCAAGGACGTCCTCCTGGTCGCCGCCAACACCACCGGCGGCGTCACCGGCAAGATGATCTCACCGCAATCGATCGCGGTGGCCTGCGCCGCCGTGGGATTGGTCGGCCATGAATCCGATCTTTTTCGCTTCACTCTCAAGCACAGCCTGTTCTTCGTTTTGATCATCGCGACGATAACGACTCTGCAGGCCTATTTTCTGACCAGCATGATTCCGTAAGGCAAGTCAGGACGCGGCCAGGCGCCGTCGCCCGCAGCAATTATGTGTAGCGGCGTTGACATGTGCAGCACATGTTTCTATGCTGTTAGCATGGGAGTAATGGTTCAGATCCGCAATGTCCCCGAGACATTGCACCGCCAACTAAAGTCGCGCGCTGCCTTGGCAGGTATGTCGCTATCCGACTATCTGCTCCGCGAAATTCGTCAGGTGGCGGAGCGGCCGACGCTTGACGAATTGCGGGCGCGCTTGCGCAGCCGCACGGAGTTGACCCCTTCCCTGCCGCCGGCCGAAGCGGTTCGCGCCGAGCGCGACCGCAGGTGATCGTCGTCGACGCTTCAGCGCTGCTTGAAACACTTCTCCGCACGCAGGCAGCGAAATTCGTGGAAGATCGCCTGTTCGCGCCGCATCAAACGCTCCATGCGCCGCATTTGCTCGATGTGGAAGTTGCTCAGGTTATCCGGCGCTACGCCGCGAATGGCGAAATCGACGGCGAGCGCGGTCGCATGGCGCTCGCGGACCTGGCGGACCTTCCCCTGATACGATATCCGCATGATTTCCTTTTGCCCCGCATTTGGGCGTTGCGGAACAATCTGACGGCTTATGACGCTGCCTATGTCGCTCTGGCCGAAGCGCTCGACACACCATTGCTGACGCGCGACCGACGTTTGGCCGCCGCCGCCGGCCATCACGCGCAGATCGAGTTGGTGTAATTCCGTCCGAAGCCGAAGTTACGCACCGAACCCGTTATAGTCACCGCCGGATAAGCAGGGATAAACAAACCTGCTACAGCGAAGATTTGGCGGGCCATGAGCGATGATGATGAGCACTACTTCTACGCCATAGCCCTCTGATTGGTGCGTCCGCCACCGACGCCTGGGCACGCGCCAATGTCTATGCAAGCCACTCCTTAGGCACGTTCAAAGCCCCCGCGAGCTTTGCGATCGTCTCAGGAGTTCCTGTGCGGCGCCCGCTTTCCAGATCGGACAAATAGCCCTGACCGATGCCTGTCTTGAACTCCAATTGCAGTTGCGTTTCATCCCGCCACTTCCGAATGGCTTTTAGCCGGCTATCGCCGCGAAGAATCGCCGCGCTCACCTCCGGGGGCAGCACTACACCGCCAGCAGCTAATTCGGCCTTCCGGGCATCGTAGATGGCCACGTCGTCGTCATCTTCGGCCTCATGATTTGCGCGCTCGAGGAGTGCCTCATATTCGGCCCGGGGCAGCACCACCAACTCTTCGCCGCTGGGCGCCCGAATGATCTGTGGTGCACTCATGGCGTTAACTCCTTTTGTAAGTCGTCGTGGCCCGGCGGCCGATATAGATCGCCAGGATCGTGGTTGCATCCTCGTCGAAGATCACCCAGTAGCTGCCGATGCGGAGGCGATAGCCATCGCGGCCCTGGAGGGCCTTCACGTCGCCTTGGCCGGTCATCGCGTAGCGGTTGAGCCCGGACTCAACCTGCTCACGAGCTTCTCGGGGAACGGCATCAAGCTCCTTCGCGGCGCTCAGCGTGAGGATGATCGTCTTCATTGGCGATAATATCGCTCAAATCCCGAAATTTATCAAGCGATAATATCGCTCGCTG
>Ga0302319_10026957_pt1 | contig 10096 bp, 13 predicted proteins | sample Bog_T0_2_FD_203319 | JGI IMG/M metagenome (GOLD analysis project Ga0302319, IMG submission 203319) | Peat permafrost microbial communities from Stordalen Mire near Abisko, Sweden - Bog_T0_2 | ecosystem: Environmental > Terrestrial > Soil > Wetlands > Peat | place: Sweden: Abisko, Stordalen Mire...
AGTTGCAGTATACCGGGCACTTCTTGAGGCCAATCTTGACAGGGCTTTGTCAAAATACTATTCTCATGGTGTACGATATCTGCACAGGCTTGATGCGTTAGCGCATCAAATAAGAGATTGGGGCGGTATGGGATCCCATGTCGACTATGTAAAACAAATTAAACAACAGCATGGCCGAAAAACTGCTTTCTGGGCAAAGTGTGGGTGAGCAAACTTGACGCGGCCATGCGAGAAGTAAATAAAGATCAAGAAATGGGAAAAATTAGAATCAAAAATCCTGTTCCAGTAAAGCATGATGATTGGCTTAATGAAATTGCCAGAGCTTATTGTGACGCGCGCGAAGCCATCCCGTTTGCGGAATTGATAGATCATGGTCAAAAGATGGGAGAAGAGAACATTTTTCATTTTGCGTCAGCAGTGTCCCTGAAATTCCGGGGTATTCGCAGGACGAACGATCTTTTAGAGAAGGCGACAGAAGCTGCATTGTCAAGCTATGTCGCCACCCAGGATAAAGATGAAGGAACGCTAAAGTCTCCCCATATAGCGTTCGCTTTCTGTTATGTAGCGAGTCATTTTGGACTTGGCCTGATAACACATGAGCGGGGGACTTCCATTTTATCATTTCTTGAATCAAAAGACGTCGAACTTGCGAGTTTGATTGAGGATGAAAGCAGGAAATATGACACGTCGTGGAACAATCCGGGCAACAGGAAATCATTTTATGATAAGAGTTGCCAGTGGGAAAAGCGCAAATGGATGTCGTGGCTTAAAGAAACGCTGTCATTTCCTTTTGACGTGAAAAGGAAGGACGATGAGGATGATGCCTATTTTACGGATGTCGCTCGTCACCAGCCTTTTCGGCTTGGGCATACCTTTAGCGTGATTGCTCTTGTTGGTGAAGATGATCATTATGGGGTCATTGCTAAAGTTAAAGAAGGCCATAATAAAGGTCAGGTTCCTCTTTGTGATGTTGATGTGATATCAAGGTATAATCCAAATTATTGGCCAGTCAAGGAATACGCGGTTTGGTTTGCCAATAAATGATAGAAATGGTTTCAATTGAAATGTCTGTTCCGTATTGGAGAACAGCGGGGAGGCATATGAGCGCAGTCAAAGGTAAAAAGATAGGTTTATTGGATATTTTGAGTCCACAAGATGCCCTTGAAATATTAAAGGTCCTTCACGCCCAAGATGTTAAGATCGCGGATAGAATTGAGTGTCTTGCGCATGAATTCTTAAAGGTTGTTGATATTGAGGCCATTGCCGAGGAGGTTTACGCGCAATTGGATGCCTTGGACGTTGAGGAACTATGGGGCCGCAGCGGTCCAAATTATGAAGGATACCACGAGCCGGGTGAAATGGCGTATGAAATGTTGCAGGAGGTGTTGGAGCCATTTTTGAATGACCTGAAAAAGTGCAGGGAATTGTCCTTGAGCAAATGTGCGATGCTGCATTGCATGGGGATTTTAAAGGGGATCGGCCGGTATGATAGTCAGACCAAATCCCAGTTTAAGGAATGGGTGCCTGATGATGTCTGGGAATGTGGGAGAGATGTTCTCGAAGAATGGGAAAAAGGTACGCCAAGCGCACAAGATCGTCAAGAGATGAAGGAATTTATTAAAACGAATTTCCTGGATAAGGGGATTCATTTTTCACCTTGAATTTTTGTATGAAGGAGACGGACTGTGTCTGATGCTCACATTGTAGACCGAAACACAATTGCCCGGATGCTTGGGCATCTTGGGGAAGATGACTTGGTTTTTCTAAACCGTGTTATCATTGACCGGCTACATTTGATTCACCAAGCCAAAAGCACCTGTCTTATGGCCCGTTTTCATGTGGGAGCTCGCGTTGAGTTCAGCACAAACGACGGCAGGCGCAAAACTGGTATTATATTCAAGCTTAACCAGAAGACGGCATCCATTCATACTGATGATGGAGGACGGTGGAATGTTTCTCCGCATTTTTTAAGTGAGACAAAAATAAGCGAATGAGGGTGTGTTATGAATAAAAGGGTCAAGAAACCAGATGAGGATCAAATAAGAAAGATCGATGTCTATGGCTGAGAGAATACACGGGTACTTTAACGATGATGGCACGCCAGTTAATCCTGACCTAATGCCCAAGCCAGGGTTATGCGCGACTTGCCGGAAAGATGATCAGCCCGAGCAGGAAGCCGCGTGTCATCTGATCCGTATGGAGCAACAGGGTGAGGAACGTTTTGTTTGTTTTGCCTACGAATCGGTTTTTGGGCCGGAGGCGACTCGGGAGGTCTTGAAAGAGATTGAAGAAGCGCAAGGGGCTGGGTCTTTTTCTGAAGCGGATGTCCCGGATGAAAAGACTTTCAACGCCGCGCGGCGTCAGCGTATGCTTGAGGGCGTTGGGCAGTTTGCCCAAAAGTTGCGGCGATTTTCGTCTGTGATCGAGGTCGGTCTTGCCGGGACGCTCGCGTCCGAGGATGAATACCCCAACGACATTGACGCGGTTGTCTTTCTCGATGGCTTTAATGAACTCCCTGACATCGCGCGGGCCGCGCGGCAGATGGCTTCGGTCTGTAACAGCTGGGAGGTTTTTGTTTTTACCGTAGACTTCAAATATCTGGGGCGAATCTGTCATTACAAAGAATGCAGGCCTCGGGTGGCCTGCGCAGATAAACGGTGTGGGACGTATCCGCATATTTACGAGTTAGCTGATTTTGTTTTTGACCCGAACCAATTTTTTAGTTCGCCGTTTCATCTCTTCTGGAGCCGGAAAGAAAAAAGCCTTTGGGTTGCACGTCGGGAGAGGCTGCATATCACGCATGTCAGGCAGTATGCGAGGCTGCAATCAGTTAAGAGAATTTGCGAAGATTGCGGAAAAGAGTTTGTGTTCTCGGTCGCCGAGCAGAAGCATTTCAGCAAAAACGGCTGGCGGCCACCCAAACGATGTGAGCGTTGTAGGGATCGCAGGAACTTCGGGGAGGACATGGAGGGCTGGCAATTATGAGAAGAAATAAGGCCAGAGAACATCGAATTGAAATGGAAGTGGTAGTGGATGCCTATAATGAGGGTGAACGGGCCATGGGGGTGAAGGCGATGGCTCCTGAAGATGAGTGTGAACACGATATGTTCGTTGAAATCCGTTTTAATGGCCGAAAATTAGCCGTCCCGTTGTCCCAGTTAAAAGGCATCGCGGTTAATGATGAAACACAAGAGGCTATCGCTGACTGGCATTATTGGGTGGATAAGGGCTATGAGTTTTAGAAATTATTCTTAGGAGGGCGGTATGGCCGATAAGATGGGGCGCAATGACCTATGTTTTTGTGGCAGTGGAAAAAAGTATAAACGATGTTGTTATGGGCTTGATGATGCACAGGTGCCCAATAATGAATTTGATATTGATGCGGCCGTGAATGAGTCTCTTTCTTTATTTACGTCAGGCTCTCAAAAAGAAGCGGAAAAAAGGATCGAGGAGTTATTAAAGAAAAGCCCTCACAGTTCTCATGCGCATTATGCCAGAGGGACAATGTATGCCATTCAAAAGAATTATTACGCGTCCATCAATTTTTTTGACGAGGCCATACATATTGATCCGGATTGTATTGAAGCGTACTTTAACAAAGCGGTGGCATACCAGAAACTTCTGGATGTGAAGAATGTCATTAAATCTTATCAGGAAGTGGTCAAAAGAGGCCGCCCGGACGATGAGATAGTCATTAATGCCAGGCAATTCCTGGACAATTTTGAAGAAAGCATCCTGAAAGCGGACAACATTAATCTTGCCGGGTATATGTCTGCTTTTGAGGTTTTTGACGGAGCTTTTTTGCGTATGGAAAATAAGGAATGGCAGGTGGCGATTGATGGATTCAGGAAGAGTCTGGAAATAAACAAAAATAACCCGCAGTGTTACGGTAATATAGGGATCTGTTTGGCTATGCTTGGGAAGAAAGAAGAGTCACTGAAGGCGTTTGATATGGCTTTGGCAATCGATCCATCTTACAGCCCTGCCATCTATAATCGAAAACATGTCGAAGATCTTAAAGAAGGCGGGAAATTAGGAGAGGAGTTTGTCTCTATTGACTTCAATAAAGAAAAATTTTTAAGTCAGAAAAGTTTTATTAATAAGAATTAAAAGTATGGATGCTCTTACCGTGGTAGGGAGAATATGCGTTCTTTTCGTGAATACCCTTCGGAGGAAGGGTTATTGATTAATCGTCCTTTGTCATGGGATGAACGGTATTTCTTGTCCAGTATTTCCATGAATAGCCTTATTGATGATATACGGGTCCTTAAATCACTTGACGCGGCAGGTATACGGACAGCTTTTGATGCGGCTTGTGTTAAGCGCCTGGCGTTTCTTGCTGTGCGTGGCGTTGGGATCAGATCCTGGAGCACAGTGTCTGCGGTTATCGAAGGGGTATTGGAGGATTTTTTAGAATTAGATTGCGTTATTGAATGGCGTCAGGACGGTGTCAGGCGAATGGTTGAAGAGAAAATGTTTTGTTGGTTGACGGATAGGGAAATTAAAATTTTAAAAGATAGGTATGGTTTGTGGGATGGGAAAGCCTTAACCATCAGAGAAATTGCTTCAGAATTGGGTGTAACTCGTTCAAGAGTTTCCCAAATACAGCAGAAGGCCGAGATGAAGTTGCGGCAAAGAATCGCTTCGCGCGTTCTTGCCGTCCGACTTTTGGAGGGATATAGCTATATGGATCAAATCGAAAAAGGCGGCAATGAAATTGTGGGTGGCTTGCTGTGTAAGATGCTGAAGATCATTGTGGGCAAGGAAGATTTTTCAACATGGAGATTGTTTGTATCGTCATCTTGAAGCCAGGACATGCATGACGATCAGCAGAATGATAATGGAGGTATTATGAGCAAGGGAACCAATGATTTAGAAGGAAAATGCTTATGTTGCGGTGATACTGTCACGAAAGCCACAGTAGCGCGGCATCTGAATAATTGCGTGGTACGACAGTCACGTATGTTAAAGACGCAAGAGAAAGGAACTGCGAATGAGGGGTTGTTCCATTTACGGATAGAATCGCTTGATTGCGGTTATTATTGGCTGAATGTGGAAGTTTCAGGCGATGCGACTCTTGATGATTTTGATTATTATTTGAGGAAGATATGGCTTGATTGTTGCGGCCATTGCAGTTCATTTTCTATTGGACGGCGCCGAGGCCAGAAGGTTTCCAATGATGGTAGTATCAATGACGTGTTTCAAAAGGTGGAGGTATTAACGCATGTTTACGATTATGGGACGCCTTCTCATACGCTAATAAAGAAAATTGGTATACGGATTGGAAATCCCACAACGAAACACCCAATCGTCTTAATGGCGCGCAATCTAATGCCCCCGGAAGTTTGTTTAGAATGTAAAGCACCTGCCGGGTGGCTGTGTATAGAGTGTGTTCATGAGCATGGCGAGTGGGGGGTGTTGTGTGAAAAACACAGTAAATCTCACGCCCATAGCAATTATGGGACACCTATACCGTTGGTAAATTCCCCACGGATTGGGATGTGCGGTTACGATGGGCCCGCTCAACCTCCTTATTGAGTTGTAGGGAATGAAGGATGTCGTTGTGGTAGTGGTAAGAAATATATGACATTGAAGAGCAGGAAAGATAGGATTCTATTCATCATCGCCAATCATTTTGGGGTGGATGTTCGCAAGGTCACTTTGGCCAGTTCTTTTCCGGAGGATTTAGGGGCGGATTCTTTGGACATTGTTGAGCTTGTTATAGAATTGGAACATGAGTTTAAGATCAAGATCTGGAAGGATGACATGGCGGGTATGCAAACCGTCTGGGAAATCTTCGAATACATTGAGAATACAATCAGGGATAAAAGACGACGTTCGCGTTCTCGCAGATCCCATAGTAAAAGAATGTACAAATGAACGGTTCATTACGAAAGGCATTAAAGTGACTATAGGAGAATATCTTAAAAAAACTTTCAGAGCATCTGATGCCAATTTCATCCGTTCGGAGTTAAGTAAGCTCAGTAAAAAGATTCCGGATGGTATGCCCAATGGGGAAGTGTATTTACAGTATCTTGCTGGTCAGCATGTTTTATCGATGTTTGCTGAATTAAAATCCCCCCTGCAAATAATGCTTCAGTATTACGAGGGCGTTTATAAAGCGCAGGAGGAGTATATGCCGTCATTTCCGCCCATGAGCCCGCTGTCATCAAGTTATTTTGCATTCTGGGCGCTTACGGATTTTGTTTTTGGCCAAGGTAAAGAAACGATAGGGACGTGTTTTCTGGATTCAATCGATAATTATGGATTCCCAGAAGAAATGAATTCAAGTATTAAGGCCATGCAATCTTCACGTATGGGGATATATGAACATCTTGGGTTTTCTGGTAAATATATTGTTCTATGGGAACTGTTAACAGACAGAGAATGTCGATGTTTTAATGTTTCGGGTTATCAGGGCACAAGGGGGGAAATTTGGCTCGCACGGCTTTTGCCTCCCATACTTAATGCAGATAATTATTTTTCCATTATTACACCTTATGTGTTAATGGAGGCAACTCCTATAGAATGGGTGCATTTTTTAAATCGTATGCTGGCTGTTTCAGGTGACTCTAAAGAGCAGGCGTTATATGATTTTATGAAATACGGCAGGTCAGTTAATTATTGGAACGAATTTATATTTTGCTCATATGTTAATTTTGAATCCGACGTGATTTATTTGAAAGGATTCCCGGATATCAAAAGCAGTCTCCCTCATGGCAGGCTGTTAAGGGATGTTTAATAAAGAGTCAAAGCATTTCCTTTTTAGCCGGGTAATGATGGGGGATGAAGAGTCTCCCATGTTGTTAATGGCGGTAGGACAAGTATGACAATGCCTGTTATTAAACTGAGTGATATTGTTGATGCCTTGCAGATACAATCTGAAACGATAACTCATTATTTGAGCAAGAAAACAGGAAAGATTGTTCAAATCAATAAAGAGGACGCGGATGCGGCAGAAAATAATGAGATACGCGAAGAGTTTCCTGAGTGGCAGCAAGAAGATATAAAGCTCGCACGGGAAGTTTGGGGCAGTAACCATTATATTCCTTTGCCAACGCGGTTTGATATACACGAATATGAAATAATGGTAAATTTTTGTTTATCAATACGAAATAAAGAAGTGAGCCGGAATCTTTATGACCTGACCAGAGGCCGGGGGGTATCGTATACTAAAATTCTACCTGGAGGAGGGTTTTTTGTTATAATGCCAATATTCTGTTTAGGTAGATTAAAAGATCAAATCGACGATAGGCTAAAGAAACTACAGTGGTTGATAAAAAGAATGAACAGGTTATGAAAAAGATTGGCAACGCCGAGTCGACAACAGTTGAGTGGAAGAAATCCCTCTCAGTATTTCATGAGATTATGGAAACCGTGTCCGCGTTTTCGAATACCGAAGGCGGGAAGATTTACGTAGGCGTTTCTGATGAAGGACATGTGCTGGGTGTCCAGATCGGCAAGGGTACGATGGAAGACCTGGTAAACAAGATTGGACAGCATACTGACCCTAAAGTTTTTCCCAAAATCACTATTCAAAAGATTAATGGCAAGGATGTGATTGTTATTGATGTGAAAGAATCCCGGGATCATTTGGTTTTGGCAGATGGATTGCCGTATAAACGAGTTGGTCGGACATCGCCAAAAATGAGCAAGGATGAGTATGAGCATAGGATTTTTGAAAAGTATAAAGATAAATTGCAGTTTGATGAGATGGTTTGTAAGGGAGCTTCATTAAAGGATATTGATTCGGATAAGGTTTTCAGGTTTCTTGAAAGAGCCAAAGAAGAGAAGCGCCTTGTCGTGCCAGATAAGGCTACCCTTAATGATGCGTTGATGCGATTAAATTTGTTTAGAGGCTCCAAATTGGTGAATACTGCTATTTTGCTTTTTGGGAAAGACCCGCAAAGATTTTTTGTCCAGGCGAAGATCCGGGCCGCCCGATTTAAAGGTGTAGAGGGGCATGATTATATTGATATGAAGGTTTTAGAAGGAACTATTCCTGAGCTTCGTGAGAAGGCGTTGGCTTTTATCGCCGAACATAGCAGACATGCAGTTTTTTTTGACGCCAATCAGCGGTTTGATAAATGGGAATATCCTGTTCGGGCGTTGGAAGAAGTTTTGAATAATGCTCTGGCGCACAGAGATTATTGGTCGAACTCGGACATACATTTGGCGATTTATGATGATCGGATAGAGGTTTGGAATCCTGGCAAACTACCTGAGTCGATTACCCTTGCGCAACTAAAGCGGAAGCATCTTTCTGTTCCTCGCAATAGATTCTTGGCCGAGAGATTGTTTTATATCAAATATATCGAACATTGGGGGCGTGGGACAAATCGAATCGTAGAAGCTATGCGAGAAAGTAAATTGGCTGATCCAATTTTTGAAGAATTAACAGGAGGGCTGAATGTTATCCTTGTGGGGCCAGGAAAGGCGTTTGAGAAAGCAATTGATAATGAGAAATTAAATAAGATAGACTTAAATGATCGTCAGAAGAGAGCTCTCGACTATGTCAAAGAGAAAGGGACCGTTTCTCGTAAGCAATATGCCCAGATGACGGGGATTTCTTTAAGACAGGCTAACGATGATATCAATGATCTTATATCCAAGAGAGTCTTCAGGCGTATTGGCAGTGGGAGCCTTATCAGGTATGAATTAGCTTCCTGATATTTGACTGCACGGTCACTGCACGGTCACTGCACGGTCTTTAGGACATTGGTGAAAATCAGGGCAGAGCGCATTTAAAGTTTCAGGTGACAATTAATAATGGACGCACAAAACAATCACGATCCACAACGCAAAGCCCTTGAAGAAAGAATAAAGAAAATTGATGAGCAAATCGCACTACTTAATACTATTAAGAATCAAAGCCTCGCTAGATTACAGTCCCTTCCTCAAATCACGTCACAGCAGCCTAAACCAGTAATTAATAGTCAAACGCAAACGCCTGCAGATAAAATTGCATTGTTTAAGAATTATTTTCGAGGTCGGGATGATGTTTATGCCAAACTGTGGATCAACAATAAAACAGGCAAGAAAGGGTATAGTCCTGTTTGTAAACACGAATGGGATCGTTCTCTGTGTCGAAAACCGCACATTAAATGTTCTGAATGCCCCAATCAAGGATTTCTGTCATTAGATGAAGTTACTATTAGACAACATTTAGCGGGTGCTCAGGTCATGGGCGTTTACCCAATGCTTAAGAATGAAAGTTGTTATTTTCTGGCCATGGATTTTGACAAGGAAAATTGGCTGGATGATGTGCGGGCAATTATGGAGACCTGTCGTGAAGAAGGGGTGCCGTTTGCCGTTGAACGGTCCCGTTCAGGTAGAGGTGGCCATGTATGGATATTTTTTAGCGAAGAAGTGTCTGCCATTTTAGCAAGAGGATTGGGAAGTATTTTAATTACCAAAACTATGGCTAAACGTTATCAAATGGATATGAAGTGCGTATTTTTCTAATTACTTACCAGGCCAGCCGCTAATGTCTTACCACCCCTGCTGCTAATTACTTACCAGGTCAGCTGCTAATGTGTTACCAGTGCAGCCGCTAATTACTTACCACCCCAAAACGAAGCCGGACGATAAATTAAGCTTGCTTTTAAATGCTTAAAAGAACACCCTCATTGTCTTCTAAACAGGCAAGCAAGAGGTGTTTTTATGTCAAAACGACGGGAGTTAAGTATGCGCACAATACGTGAATTATTAAGATTAGCTTTAAGCAATGAGAAGCTTAGCGCCAGGGACATAGGCCGCAGCTTACGTGTAAGCCATCCAACGGTCAAAAAATATGTACAGGCGATCAATGAAGCCGGTCTGGATTGGGAAAAAATCCAGGCAATGGATGATGAGCAATTAAAAGTTGTGCTAAAAAGTAGTGCGGGACGACGGATAGACATTGATCGTCCCTTGCCTGATTTTGAATGGATTCATCAGGAGCTAAAGAAACAGTCAGTGACGATGTATTTATTGTGGCAAGAATACAAGCAGGTCAATGCCACAGGTTATGAATACAGTCAGTTTAGAAAATACTACTACCAATATGTCAGAAAGATCGATGTCACCCTGCGCCAGCGGCATAAGTTTGGGGAAA
>Ga0302319_10026958_pt1 | contig 10096 bp, 10 predicted proteins | sample Bog_T0_2_FD_203319 | JGI IMG/M metagenome (GOLD analysis project Ga0302319, IMG submission 203319) | Peat permafrost microbial communities from Stordalen Mire near Abisko, Sweden - Bog_T0_2 | ecosystem: Environmental > Terrestrial > Soil > Wetlands > Peat | place: Sweden: Abisko, Stordalen Mire...
GGCCAGGCTTCGGGCCCGGTAACGCCGGCGGGCGGATTCGCCACGCTGCCCAGCGGTGAGGTTTCCGTCATGCCCCAGGCCTGCACGAGCGTCACCCCGAGGTCGTCGTAGGCCTTCATCAGGGAGTGCGGCACGGCGGAGCCGCCCGCGATGACCAGGCGCAGTGAGGACAGGTCCCCGCCATGGGCGCGGATGTGCTGGAGCACACCCTGCCAGATGGTCGGGACGCCGGCCGCCACCGTCGGGCGCTCGGCCTCGATCAGGCGGACGATGGCGTCCGGATGCATGTGCCGGTCCGGCATGATCGTGGTCGCCCCGCACAGCACCGCGGAAAAGGGGAAACCCCAGGAGTTGACGTGGAACATCGGGACGATAGGCAGCACGCGGTCCCGTTCGGAGAATCCGAACGTGTTTCCCAGGCAGGGCCCCATCGCGTGCAGGTAGATGGACCGATGGCTGTAGACCACCCCCTTGGGGTTGCCGGTCGTGCCGCGCGTATAGCACATCGACGCGGCCGACCGCTCGTCCAGCTCGGGCCACGCGAACGAGTCGGGCTCGGCGGCGAGCAGGTCCTCATAGCCATGGACCTCAACTCCGGGCGCGGCCAGAGCCGCGGCGTCCGGCGGCAGCGAGCCGGCCGGGGTGCCGGTGATGAGGACGTGCCGGATCGTCTTCGCCTGCGGCAGGACCTCAGCGAACAGAGGGACCAGTGAGGCATCGACCATCACCGCGGTGTCTTCGGCGTGCGTGGCGATGTAGGCGATCTGAGCGGCGCTGAGCCGGATGTTGAGCGTGTGCAGGACCGCCCCCATCGAGGGCACGGCCAGGTAGGCCTCGAGATGCTCGGCGTTGTTCCACATGAACGTGGCGACCCGCTGGTCACCGTCGGTACCCAGCCGGCGCAGCGCATTGGCGAGCCGCGCGGCCCGGCGGGCGACTTCCCCGTACGTCTCGCGCCGGACGCCGTCACCGGTATTGGTCAGGACTTCCTTGTCACGGAAGGCCGTGGTCCCGTAGCGCATGATCGACGTGACCGTAAGCGGGACATCCATCATCGTGCTGCGCACGGCCACCACCTCGTGGATTCGCACCGGGCCCGGGGCAGATTCCGCACTCAGGCTTGTTGCGCTGATATTCCCACAGGCAGGGCCGGGTATGCCATGGCGGCCCGTCAGCTACCGGCCGGTCCCACGTGCCCGGGCCGGCAGCCCGCCAGCTCGGCGTCGATCCGAAGCTTCGCCACGGCGCGGGACACGGTGCTTTTGACGGTCCCCCGGCTCACACCCAGGACGTCCGCGATCTCCGGCTCGCTCATGTCCTCGTAGTAGCGGAGGACCACCGCGGCCCGCATCCGCTGCGGCAGCCGGTCCAGGGCCCGGCGCACCGTGTCCTGCAGTTCGCTCGGCGGCAACTGCTCGGCCACCGCCCGGTCCGGGATTTGCCCGGTGGGGAACTCCTCGACCCGCCGCCTGCGCCACCAGGAGATCTGGGTGTTGACCATGGCGCGCTTGACGTATGCATCGAGCGCGGCCCGATCGTGGATCCGGTCCCAGGCCAGGTAGGTCTTGGCCAGCGCCGACTGCAGGAGGTCCTCGGCATCGGCGCGGTTACCGGTGAGCAGCAGGGCGATCCTCAGGAGCGTGGCGCCGCGAGCCGTCACGTACTCCCGGAAGGCAGCCTCGCCATCCGGATCGAGGTCGGCCCGGTGGCCCGGATCATTCCGGTCCTGGCCGCCACACGGCGTCCGATCCGGGACATCGGTGTCAGGCCGTACCCACTCACCAGCATGGCCGATCCGGGTCCTCATGGGGGGTACGCTACCCAAAGTAACCGGTCGTGCACCACCATCTGAGAGATGTCTGCGGCAGCGCTCGGGTTAGCTCCGCTCGAACGACCGTTTCGGACGCGATTTCGAGACGGGGCAAATGTACCTCTCCGTAATGGTTTCAAAAAGGTTGCCGATCCGCTTGACGTGGGCCGCCGATGGTAAGCATCGTCAAGGGACAGGCATGCAATCCCATGGGGGGCAAGTGCGGGGCGTGCACGACCATAGCCCGTCCGTCGATGATCGCACGGACGCTATTACTCCGGCACGCTACGCCCGCCGCCGACTGCTCAAGTCAGCGCTTTTCGGGGAGGCCGACGGTCGCGAGCCGATGTCGTCAGCGCGTTCACCCGGCGCCTTGAACAGCGGAGTGACGCACGCAGTCACCGGGACTGTGCTTGATGTCAGCCCACATTTGCTAGTTCTCCAGACCGCGGCCGGGGAAGAGCGGCTGACGCTGGCGGCATCCACCACCGCCTGGCGCTGCGGCGTGGTGGCGCCGACGGCGCTCAGGCAAGGGGACAGGGCAATTGTGAAGCGCAATTATGCGCGGATCGCGGTGGCTGACCGGATTTGGGCGGAAATCGGGCGGGTCACCGGGACGATCGTGGAGCGGGAAGCCGGCACGCTGCTGGTCGACGAGGGAACCGAGAAAGGACGGAAGATCCTCGTCATCCCGCCGCACGCCACCGGGCGCATCCAGGTGCGATTCCCGCGCCTGCAGCCTGGCTACCTGATCGATGTGATCGGGCTCCGGCGCCCGGGATTCGTGGAGGGGCTGATCCCCGCGACGTCTCAGCCGCCTTACCGCGCTGACCAGCCGCCGAGCCCACCGATGGTCAGCGGACACATCCCGGGCTCGATCAGCGGCACGGCGACGTGGCACGAGCCCGGTGAAGAACCGGATGACCTGCTCGGTGTCGCCTACCCGGCGCTCGACCCGGAGACCGGATGCGAAGGCTGCGCCCGGCCTGGCGACTCCGCCCTCAGCCCGGACGGCGACTGCGCGAGTGGTGGCCGCCATACGCGGGGGCACACGCGCGGGCACGCCCGCGGGCCCGCGGGCGGCCGCGTCACCGGCATCTACGGTGAGGGGCCGTACGTGGCCGCCGCAGCCGGCCATCATGCAGCGCGCTATGCGGGTGACTTCCGCAGCGCGGAGCGTTATGCGGTGGACCCGCATCAGGCCGGGCCAGGTTGCGTCCGCCTGCCCTACCTGTCCCTGGGCAGCGTGCTGCGGATCCGTAACGACTGTGCCCAGCGCGCCCGCGAGCTGCCGGTCACCGCCTGCGGGGCTGCGGCGCGGCTGTTCTGCGATCGGTGCGTCACCTGCGGCACGTCACCGCGCGGCCGGGTGGCCGACCTGACCATATCCGCGTTCGTCGATCTCGGGGGCGAGCTTGACCGCGGATGCTTCAACGCGACGATCACGATTGGCGGCTGACGATGCTCAGTGCGATCAGGGAGGTGCAGATTCCGCTCCTGGCCGCCATGCTGCTCGGCGGCTGCGGGGCGAAGGCAATCCGCGTACTGCGCACGCGGGAGATCAGAGCCGGTCCCGGGCCGACCGGGCTCTTCCCGCTCCGGCTGCGCCGGCCCTTCGCGATGGGCATGTGCGCGACCGAGTTTGGGCTGGGCGTCGCGCTGCTGCTGACCGCCGGCCGGGCGGGCGCTGGCCTGCCGGCGACCCTCGTCCGCGCAGGCACGGCCGTCTTGTTCCTGATCGCCGTGGGCGCGCTGGTCGAGCTGCGGGAACGGCGCCCCGATGCGGGCTGCGGATGTTTCGGCGAGCTGAGCGTCACGCCCGTGGGCGTACGCACCATCGCCCGGGCCGCCCTGCTCGCCGCAGCGGCCCTGGCCACCATCGGGCAGCCTCCGCTGCGCATGGCGGTGTCCGCGTCCGAGGCTGAGCTGTGGATCGGGCTCCTCACCGTCGAGATCCTGGTTTTTGCGGCGCTGTCGCCGGAAATCGGCGAGGCAATGAGCCGGCTCGGCTACTCGGAGCCCTGCGAGGTCCGGCTGATCAGCGTGCAGCGGACGCTCGCCGCGCTGGGCGGCAGCGCGCAGTGGCGGCGGTACGCGCCGGTGGTCACCTCGGCGGCACCCGTCGACATCTGGCGCGAGGGCTGCTGGCGGTATCTGCTCTATGCGGGCGAGGCGGGAAGCCGAAGCGTCGACGTTGTCTTCGCCGTGTACCTGAGGCCACGTCGTCCGCAGATCCGCGCGGCCGTACTGGATGCCTTTACCGACGAGATCCTGACCGAGTCGCCCGGCTGCCCCCTGGCCGTTCCGGAGCCGCTGGCCGCCCACGGGCTGGCGGCCGAGCCATCCCGGTTCCGCCGTCAGCCCGAACCGGACGTTGCCGGCCCGCTGTCCGGGCAGCAGGCCACGGACGTCCCGCACCCGCTGGACGTGACACGGCACCGCGCCGTTAGCCGGCCGCTCGCCGGCCTGGCCGCTCCGCCGCGCGGCAAGGCGCTGGCCCGGCAGGCCGGGCAGCATGGTTCTGCGCCTTTCTAAACAAATATTCAGCTGGCGATAGAGAGCCGTAGAACTACCGAGAAGGCCCCGCGGGTGCATCACGCCGGATGGCACCCCGGCGGGGCCCGCCGGGGTGCGTGACGGTGCGTCCAGGTTCGGGCCGCTAAGCCGGCTGAGAGCGCAGGAACTTGCCGAAATGCGGCACGGTAAAGGCGATGAGGCCACGTTCTGAGCTGTAGATCAGGCCCTTCTTGATCAGCCCGTCACGCGCGGGTGACAGGCTGGAGGGCTTACGGCTGAGCTCTTCGGCGACGGCCGACGTCGGCACCGGGTCATCCCCGAGGCTGGCCATCGCCCGCATGTATTCGCGTTCGGAAGGGGTCGCCCGCTCGTACCTGCTGCCGAAAAATCCCACCGCGAGCTCGCCTTCGGCCTCGGGCGACGCGACCCGCACGTCCTTCGCCGTCACCGGGCTGGCCGCCGCGACATCCCAGGTCACCTTGCCGTAGGCCTGCACGAAGTACGGGTAGCCGTCGGCTGCCTCGTACAGGGCGTCCAGAGCGCCCGAGTCAAAGGTCACGTCCTCCCGTTGCGCCGGGGCGATCAGGGCCAGGTCGGCCGCGGAGCGCTCCAGCCGGTCGATCCGGACGTAGCGGAACAGCCGTTCGGAATAGCTCTTGCTCGCGGACAGCACGGACGGCAGGTGCGGCAGGCCGGCCCCGACGACGATCAGCGGGCCACCGTTCTGGGACAGCTCATGGCAGGCGGCACACAGGGCGGAGATGTCGGGGGCTGGCACGTCCTGCATTTCGTCGATGAACAGCGCGATCCCCACGCTCAGATCGGCGGCGACCGACGCGGCGTCGCTGAACAGCTCGGTCAGGTCGATCTCCAGATCGCCGGAATCGGCGCGGCCGCGCGCGGCCGGCACGTCGATCCCGAGCTGGATGGTCACGGAACTGCCCTTCGGCGCCTTCGGGTCGCGGAGCGCGAACGCCTTGAGCACGGCGAGGAACTGCTCGATCCGGTCGGGGGCGCGATGACGCGGGGCCAGCTCTCGCACCGCCATGTGCAGCGCCGCCGCGACCGGGCGGCGGATCGACTGCTCGGGCCGCGCCTCGATTTTCCCGGTGCCCCACAGCCGCTGCATCGCCATCGAGCGGAACGTGTTGAGCAGGACAGTCTTGCCCACGCCGCGCAGGCCGGTCAGCACCATGCTGCGCTCGGGCCGCCCACGCGCGACACGTTCCAGCACCACCTCGAACTGGCTGATTTCACGGTCGCGTCCGGCGAGCTCGGGAGGCCGCTGGCCGGCGCCAGGGGCGTAGGGGTTCCTGACCGGGTCCACAGCATGAGACTCTATGCCGTGATCTAGGAAGATCCTTAGATTTCCGTAGACACCCCTACCGGCGTGTCGCGCTCAGGGAACTTCCGGATCCAGCGGAATGAGAAGGCACCGGCGGCGATCCCCCGCTGGGTCAGGACGGCGGCCGATGGCCGCCCTGGTTGAGCCGGGCCAGGAAGGCGTTGTAGGCGGCGAGCTGGTCCTCGTCCTGGTCGATATCCGGCCGGGCTGGCCTCGAGGGCGGGCCGGGTGGTCCGGGCTGGGTCGGCGTTCCGGGTGACGCGGCGCTCGCGGCCGCGGGCGATACGCCCACGCCGGTCAGATGCTCGAGGTTGTCGCGGCGGGCCGCTTCGAGCCAGCCCCGGCCATCGTTACGCTGGCCCTGCCGGGTCCAGGCGAGGAACGTGAACATGATCAGCACGAACATGATCGCGGAGCCGCCGACCCACATCACCGCGCCACCGATGTGCACATCGTCGACGGGGCTTGGCCCCCAGGTGCGGCCCCGCATGCCGGAGGTCACCGGGAACGGGTCGCTGGAGTAGGAGCCCAGCGCCACCCCGGTGAACGCGTCTACTGGCATGGCGATGAACAGGAAGATCAGCCGGACCGGGTAGGAGAGCCGCCAGCGGATCGGCTCGCTGCCGACCAGCGGCAGCAGGTACAGGTAGCCGACGACGACGAAGAGCGCGAGCTCCGCGTCGTGCACCGCTGCGTTGGTCAGCACCAGGCCCACGAAGCTGGTCAGGTGCGTACCCACGATCGTCGCCGTGTACGCCGCGATACCGAACGGCGGCCAGGTGAGCGCCGCCACGACCCGGGATCGCAGCACCCTTATCGCCCATGTATGCAGCGGATTCCGGCTCGCGTGCAGCAACAGGGTTATCGGGCGGCCCGCGATCAGCAGCGCGGGTGCGACCATGATCAGCAGCAGATGCTGGATCATGTGGTCCCAGAACAGCACGTCATCGTAGCTGCCCACACCGCTCTCGGTGGCCAGCACAATGACCAGTAGCCCGCCGAGGAATATCCCGGTGCGCCAGCGCGGCCACGGCCGGGCCGGGTGGCGGCGCGCCACCCGGAGTGTGCCCCACAGGTAGAGGGCCGCGGCCGCCACGACGATGACCGTGACGACCGGTGCCCACTGCCAGCGGCCGAGTGCCTCCGAGAAGCCAAACGGCGGGAGCGTCTCGCTTCCCATACGGCGAGACTACCTGTGCGGCGGCGGCCCATGCCGGGCACGCCTGACTGCTACTTGGCCGCCGTGAAGGAGGCGGTGGCCAGGACGGTGCCGTTCGGGGAGGTCAGCCGGGCCCCCGTCACGCTACCGGGGTCGACCGGATCTGGGCTGCCCCAGGATCCGTACCCGCTGTCCAGCCGGAATGATCCGATGGTGATGATCCGGCCGCCGGTGGCTTCGAGCTGGCAGATGACCGTCCCGGAACTCATGCTCGCGCCCGTATCCACCGCCATGTACAGCCAGCGCGGGTTGCCGTCGTAGAGGAAGATCTTGCCGGCCATCTGGTGGCTCGCCGTGAGCAGGGCCGCGGATCGCAACGGGGCCTGAGCGGTGCTACTGCCTCTCGTGGCTGGCGCCGACGTGACGCCGCGCAGTCCCCATCCCCCGAGCCCGCACGCCACCGCGGCCAGCAGGACCGCGGCGGTGGCCAGCATCCGGCGGGACCGCTTTGGCCGCTGGGGCGCAAGCCCGAGCCGGCCCATCACCCGGGTCTCGAATCCCGCCGGCGGTTCCTGGCCGGGCAGCAGGCCCAGCATTTCCTCACCGGTGAGCGACAGCTGACGGACGTGCTCGCGGCACGCGTCGCACTGATCGAGATGCTCGATCGCGTGCGCCCGCTCGCGCCCGGTGAGCACGCCGAGAGCCAGCTCCGCGGCAATGTCGCCGAACTCTTCGCAGGTCATTTCGTGTCGCTCAGTCATCGCCTACATCCTCCCGGAGGTAAGCCGAGCGCAGCTTCTCCATACCGTCCCTGATGCGAGTCTTCGCCGTACCCAAAGGGATCCCCTCCGCCTCGGCGATCTGCCGCGCGGTCATGCCGTAAATCCCGGCCATCGCCACGGCACGTCCCTGGCCCGCGGGCAGCGTCGCGAGAGCCCGGCGCACTCCGGCCGCGTTATCGTGCGCTACCGCGAACCGCTCCGGCGTATCCGTCATCGCAGTCAGCAGACCCGGAAGATCCTGCGGGTCAACCGGAGCGGACGTACGCGCCCGGACGACGTCTACCGCCAGGTTATGGGCGATGGTCGTCAGCCAGGCGCGGACAGATCCGCGCCGCGAGTCATAGACCTGTGCGTGTCGCCAGGCCCGCTCGAAGGTCTGCTGCGCGATGTCCTCGGCCGTAGCCGGGTCGCCGATAACCGTCAGCGCGACGCCAAACACGACGCGCTGGAAGCGGCGGACGAACGCGAGCGAAAGATCGGCGTCACCCGTGCCGAGACCGGCGAGGAGCGTCTCGTCCGGGAGCCGGTCCGCTGGGATCCCCATCCTCTGCACACTGTCCCATACGGGCGCGCGGTTGCGATGGATTGCCGTTCTGCCTTTCAATTTTCTCCCACTTTCCGGCATATCGTCAGCCCGCCGGCGGCCAGACGCGCACAGTGCGCGCTCCGGACCGCGGCCGGCCGGCCGCGAGCAGCACCGCGGCCCCCGCCAGCAGGACCGCCCCGGCGGCCTCTTCGACCAGCGACATGCCTGCGTACGGCACAGTCAGGCTCTCGCGGTAGCCGAACAGTCCTACGTGGACGCTGAGCAGCAGGCCAGCCGCGGTAGCCCCCATCAGGACCGCCCCGGCCACCATGAGCCACAGCCGGCGGAAGACACCGAGGACCACGGCGAGCAGGATGCCAGCCACTCCCTGGACCAGGAAGAGCGGGCCGATGACCGCAATCCCCCGATAGCCACCGTCGGCCCAGAGCCGCAGGTGGATGATCCCGGAGTCCAGCATCAGGAGGGCCCCGGCCCAGGTCGCAATGGTCACCGTCCAGCGCAGCGCGGCCGGCCCGAGCTGGGCCGGGCGCCCGTTCAGCGCCCGGGCCAGCTGGCGTGCGAAGCGGCCGGCAAACATGCGGGCAGATCCGGGGGCGGCCGAATGAGACGTCCGCCCCGGGCCGGTGCGGGTCAGGCCGGGGCCTTCTCTCCGCTGCGTCTCCTGGCCGGGTGCCCGTGGCAGCTCAGTAGCCATTGCCGCCGCTTCCAGAGGAAGATGGCGAGCTGGCCGGATGCGACGATCCGGTCACCGCGTCGCCGGAGGCGTTCAGGACGTACCAGGTCCCGCCGAAGCTCGTCAGCCCCTGGCCCTGGGCCACGCCCGGGCCGGAGTCCCCGACATAGGTGTAGACCGGCCAGCCGTTGTAGGTGACCTCGAGGTTGCCGCTGGCGTCCTTGACCGAGCCGAGCAGCGAGGACTCCACGCCGCTACCGGCCTTGGCCGCCGTCGCGCCCTTGGGGATGGTGATCTCGGGCCAGAACTTGGTGCATCCGTTGCTCGCGGTGCAGGTGACTTTGCCGCCCTTTTCCGAGGTGAGCAGGTAGAGGGTCTGTCCCTGCCCATTCACCAGGACCGTGCCGACGCCGGGAACGCTCTTGGCGCTCAGGGTCACGGTGGACGTGGCTGCGGCACCGGCCGATCCCGTGCTCGCAGCGGCCGGGCTCGATCCCGAGCCCGCGGCCGTGGTCGCGGATGCCCCGCAGGCGGCCGCGGTGATGACCACGCCGAGGAGCAGGCTGCCGCCTACCAGCCGGTGGGCTGATGAGCGGAGATGAGGTCGGACGGTGATGCGCACGGGAAACACTCCTCCGAGGAGAACTCAGAACGTCGGCCTGTTTCCCTTTACTACGGCGACCAGGACAAATGAGATTGCAGCTCGGGACGGCCGGAGCTCAGGCGCCGCCAGGTGCCCCCGTGGCCGCTGGTACTTCTGCTACTCACGTACCCGGGTAATTACTCTCCGGTGATAGCCCCATTTCAGCTGCTTCGGGCAAAATGAGGGCGATGAAATGCGAGGTTACGCAGGTAAACGGGGACGGAACGATCCGCCGTGCGGTGCTGGACACCACCGGCCGTCAGGACGCTGCGCGCTGGGATGGCCTCGCCGAACAGGCCAGGCTGGATCTGCCGCCGCCGTACCGGCCGCATCCCGGCGAACCGGTCTACGAGATCGCGGCCGACGAACGCGTCGCCCAGGTCGCCGAGGGGGATCTCATCGGCCCGCTCCGCGAACTGGTCCGTGCTGTCTTGACCGACGGCTGGCAAATTAGCTGATCAAACTCCCTTGACTGACCCCCTGAACTGGCCTGACGGTCTCGCATCAAGGCCCTGCGAATATCTCCCGGCTCCGGGGTGGCGCCGCCTACGCCGCGAGCAAGCACGCGCTGGCCGCGGCCGAGGCCCTGCGGCTGGAGGAGCCGCAGGTGCGGGTGACGA
>Ga0302319_10026963_pt1 | contig 10095 bp, 6 predicted proteins | sample Bog_T0_2_FD_203319 | JGI IMG/M metagenome (GOLD analysis project Ga0302319, IMG submission 203319) | Peat permafrost microbial communities from Stordalen Mire near Abisko, Sweden - Bog_T0_2 | ecosystem: Environmental > Terrestrial > Soil > Wetlands > Peat | place: Sweden: Abisko, Stordalen Mire...
CAAGGCGACGCTGCAGGAACGCATCGCCGACCTCGTCCGCCAGAAGCAGATCGAGGGCATCAGCGATATTCGCGACGAGAGCGACCGCTCCGGCATGCGCCTGGTCATCGAGCTCAAGCGCGACGCCATCGCCATGGTGGTGCTCAACAAGCTCTACAAGCACACCCAGATGCAGACCACCTTCGGCGTCATCAACATCGCCCTGGTGGGCGGTGTGCCGCGCACCCTTACGTTGCCCGAGATGCTCAAGGCCTACATCGCCTTCCAAAAAGAGGTCGTGATCCGGCGCACCAAGTTCGAGCTCGACAAGGCTGAGACTCGCGCCCACATCCTCGAAGGCCTGCTGGTCGCTCTCGACAACTTGGACCAGATCATCGCCATCATCCGTCATGCGGCCGACGTCGAGACCGCCCGCACCGCCCTCATGGATACCTTCGAGCTCACGCTGCCCCAGGCCCAGGCCATCCTCGACCTGCGCCTGCAGAAACTCACCAGCCTCGAGCGCGACAAGGTCAAAGAAGAGCACCGCGGCCTGCTGGCGCGCATCAAGGAGCTGCGCGAGCTGCTCGGCGACGAAGACGCCATCTACGGCGTCATCAAGACCGAGCTGGGCGAGCTCAAACGTCTCTACAACGACGACCGCCGCACCGAGATCGTGCCCGACGAAGGCGACCTCGACATCGAGGACCTGATCGCCGAGCAGCAGATGGTGATCACGGTCACCAAGACCGGCTACGTCAAGCGCCTGCCGACCGCCACCTACCGCCAGCAAAAGCGCGGCGGCGTGGGCATCGCCGGCATGGACCTAAAAGAAGAAGACGAGGTCGAGCACCTCTTCATCACCAGTACCCATCACTTCCTGCTATTCTTCACGAGTGTCGGCAAGGTCTACCGGCTCAAGGTCCACGAGCTGCCCGAAGCGGGCCGCAACGCCCGCGGCAAGCACCTCTCCAACCTGCTGCCGCTGCGCCAGGACGAGCACGTCTGCGCCGTCATCAACACGCGCAACTTCGACGTCGCCGAAGGCAAGTTCCTCATGTTCTGCACGCGGAAGGGCATCGTCAAAAAGACGCTGTTCGGCTCGTACAACACGCCGCTCAAGTCCGACGGCATCATCGCCATCGACATCCGCGACGACGACGAACTGATCGCCGTGCGTAACACCACGGGCGACGACGACCTGCTCCTGGTGAGCCGCCTCGGTCAGGGCATCCGCTTCCACGAAAGCGACGTTCGCCCCACCGGTCGCAACACCTCGGGCGTGCACGGCATGCGGCTGCGCAAGGGCGACGAGCTCATCAGCATGGACATCGCCCGCGACGACTCCGACCTCTTCCTGGTCACCGACAACGGCTACGGCAAGCGTACGCCCATCATGGACTGGCGCGTGCAGGGCCGCGGCGGGCAGGGCGTGATCGCCATCAAGCTCACCGACCGCAAGGGCTACCTGGTCGGCGTGCGCATGGTGCGCGACAACCACGAGCTCATGCTGCAAAGCCGCGAGGGCGTCATGATCCGCATGGCGGCCGCCGACGTCAGCCGCCAGGGGCGCACCGCCACGGGCGTGCGCGTCATGAACATGCGCGAGGGCGACGTGGTCAGCGCGATCGCTCGCATGGTGGTCTCCGAATCGGGCGCGACCGACGAAGAGATCGACGCCGAGTAGCGGCGCCGGCCTGCTGGACTGAAATAGCACCATGGCGACCGACTCCGACACGCATCGCGCCGCACCGCAGGCAGGCTCCGGCCCGGCGGCCGGAGCCGCGCCCCAGACGGGGTCCGACCCCGTCGCGGCCGCGCCGGCTCGCCGGCCGCGCGTCTTCAGCGGCATCCAGCCGACCGGCGCGCTGCATCTGGGCAACTACCTGGGGGCCATCCGCAACTTCGTCGCCATGCAGGACACGCACGACTGCGTCTACTGCGCCGTCGACCTGCACGCCATCACCATGCGCCAGGCCAAGGCCGACCTCAAACGCAACACCATCGACACAATCAACATGTTCCTGGCTGCCGGCGTCGACCCGCAACGGTCTATCGTCATCGTGCAGTCGCACGTGCCGCAGCACTCCGAGCTCGCCTGGATCCTCAACACGGTGGCGTATGTGGGCGAGCTCAATCGCATGACCCAGTTCAAAGACAAGACCCGCGGCGGCGAGGCCGAAAGCATCGGCGTCGGCATCTTCGACTATCCCGTGCTCATGGCGGCCGACATCCTGCTCTACCGGGCCGACGCGGTGCCCGTCGGCGAAGACCAAAAACAGCACGTCGAGCTCACCCGCGACCTCGCCGAGCGCTTCAACAACGCCTTCGGCAAGACCTTCGTCGTGCCCGAGCCGATCATCCGCACCGAGGGCGCGCGCGTCATGGGTCTCGATGATCCCGCCAAGAAGATGAGCAAGAGCGCCGACTCGGCCTACAACTTCATCGCCCTGACCGACTCGCCCGACGACATCCGCCGCAAGATCAAGCGCGCCGTCACCGATTCGGGCGCCGAAGTGCGTCCCGGCCCCGACAAGCCGGCGCTCACCAATCTGCTGACCATCTACAGCACGCTGGCCGGCGAGACCGTCGATGCCGTGGTCGCCCGCTACGAAGGCCAGGGCTACGCCCAGTTCAAGCAAGACCTGGCCGAGGTGGTCGTCGAGGCGCTGGCTCCCTTCCAGCGTCGCATGAAGGAGCTCGGCACCGACAAGGGCTTCACCCTCGACGTGCTGCGCGACGGCGCCGAGCGTGCCGCGGCCATCGCCGAGCGCACCATGCAGAAGGTGCGCGACCGCATGGGGTTCGTGCCCCGCCCGTAAGGTCGCGTCCGGCGCCCGCGCCAGACGCGACGCCTCTCGCCGTCGATCGTGCCAGTGACCAGCGCTCGTCGAACGACGGCGCGGATCGCGGTCAGCCCTCCGACACCCTGCTCGCGGCCACCGCGGCGCTCCAGCGCGCAAAGCGCCAGGGCGTGTAGAGCTCGTAGAGCAGGCGGCCCGGGTGGGGCGGTCGCGTGTAGTCGTGAGCGGGGAGGGGGCGGGCCGGTTCGGCCCGCCCCCTCCCCGCCAGTCGCGCCACGCCGAGCAGGGGCAGCAGCGACGGCACGAGCTGGCTTGCATTGGCACGCGCCAGCAGACGGCGCAGAGCCAGGTCGCGGCCGTCGAGGGGCAGCACCACCAGGGGCTCGCGCGCCGTGCCTGCCGGCGGCAGGGGCGAGGCCGCGGTCAAGCCCAACGGTCCGCGCCGGTAGAGCGGGAACTCGACTACGCGCAGGCCGGGCCGCGCCGCTGCGGCGAGCGCCGCCGCGGCGTTGACCGCGTCGTGGTCGGGGTGGCCGCCTTCATAGGCCGGCACGTAGACGGTCGCCTGGGCGGCGCGCACACCTTCGCGGATCGCATCGCCCTCGCTCGCATCGGGCAGCGGCGCCCCGTCGACCAGCAGCCCCACGGCGGCCGCGATGGTCGCGACGTGCTCGACGGCGTGCTGGTCGGCAAGGCGAAGGTCGCTGCCCGTGGCGCCCGTGGGCTTGAGGACCTCGAGCACCCGGGCCCCTTCGGCCACGCGCCGTCGGGCGGGGGCCAGGCCGCCGGCGGTCGCCCAGAGCAGGTGCACGCGGCCACCGCCGGCGAGCGCCCGGCGCAGGTGGCCGGCGCAGAACACCTCGTCGTCGTGATGGGCGAGCAAGAAGAGGTCGACTGTGGCCGCGGCCGGGGAAGTCGCCATGAGATCGCCCGCGGCTCGCCCGCCCTACCTGGTCGGCATCGCGCGGTAGACCTCGCGCATGTGGGCGAAGGTCGCCGGCCAGCTGCGCTGCAGGGCCCGCTCGCGGGCGGCGACGCCCATGCTGTGGCGCAGCGCTTCGTCGTCGAGCAGGCGGGCGAGGCCGGCGACGAAGCCGCCGGCGTCGCCCGGAGGCACGACCAGGGCCGTCACGTCGCGCGCCACGTTCTCGTCGACGCCGATGCCCGCGGTCACCACCGCCGGCAGTCCCGACGCCGCCGCCTCGAGGAGCACCTGGCCGAAGGTCTCGGCCCGCCCCGGAAACACGAAGACGTCGGCCGAGGCGTAGATCGTGGCGAGCTCATCGCCGGTGCGATAGCCCAGGAACGAGGCGCCGGGCAGCAGGCCGGCGAGCTGCTCGCGGTACGGCCCGTCGCCCACCAGGACGAGCTGCACGTCGTCGCGCTCGCGGCGCAGCCGGTTATAGGCGAGCGCCAGAAAGTCGAGCCCCTTCTCGGGCGACATGCGCCCCACCCAGAGGATCACCTTCTTGCCGCCGCCGAGCACGCGGCGCACCTCGTCGTTGCGCCGTCCGGGGGTGAAGCGCGTGCTGTCGATGGCCTGGTCCAAGTTCTCGAAGCGCACCCGCACGCCGTGCTGGGTGAGGTCGTCCTGCACCGCGCGTGAGGGGCAGAAGACGATCTCGGCCTGGTTGTAGAAGCCGCGCACGTAGGTCCACAGGGCCTCGCGCACGATGTGGTCGGAGGTCAGGAAATAGCCCAGGCGCGGCAGATCGGTGTGGTACGAGGCGACCAGCGGCAGGCCGAGGGTGCGCGCCAGCAGCGCCGCGACCATGCCCAGCGGACCGGGGGTGGCGGCGTGGATGACATCGACGTTGTTGTCTTCGCACCAGCGCAGGAGCTCCAGCACGGGCGGCACGAACAAGGGGAACTCCTCGTAGACGTCGAACCGGAAGCGGTCGAGCGCCGGGAAGACCTCGTGGGTGGGCTTGCTGACGCGCGCGTCGCCGCACGAGATCATGGTGAACGGCCAGCCTTCGTCGGCGGCGAAGGCGACCAGCGGCTGGAGCACGGCCGCAACTCCGTTGATCTCTTCGATCGTGTCGGTGAACATGGCCACGTGCGGCTCGGGCGGCATGGGCCAGGGGTCGAGCAACCCGGCGTCGGACAGCTCGTGGTGCACGTCGCGGGCGTGGGTGCGCTGGCGCGCCAGCGAGGTCGCCGCCAGCATGTAGGGAGCGATCAGCGTCTGGGCCTGGCCGAGCGTCTTCCACGCTTCGAGCGAGTCTTTGCCGAAGCCCTTGCCGCGCAGGTCCTTGAAGCAGTCGCGGACGGTGCGCTCCCAGGTGGTCTCGGCGATCGCGGCGAGGCGTTCGTGGTGCAGGCCGCCGCCCACCAGGGCGCCGCTGCGAATGACTTCGGCGGCGCCGCTGGCGGCCGCCCTGCGCAGTGCCCCCTCGCGGCGCCAGGGCGGGTCGATCGCCAAGCTCACGAAACGCCCGGCGAGCTGCCGGCTGCGCTGTCCTTCGAGCACGGTCCAGGGGATGCTCGAACGCATGCCGCGGCGCAGCAGCGTGCGCGACAGCCAGTTGCGCGAGTCGCTGTCGCCGCCGCGAAACAGGAGGCTGATGGCGGTGTGTGCGGTCTTGGCCGTCGAGCCCTGGGTACCGCGCAGGGCCGCCTTACGGCGCAGCAGGGCGGCGAACGGGTCGGTCTCGCCTGCGTTCAGGGTGATCTGCGTGAAGGTGCCGCCCACGTCGAGGCCGCCGTGGTCGTCGGAGCCCGCGACCGGACGGATGGCCGCGGCCACCGGCTCACGGCCGTACTTCTCGGCGAGCCGCGGAATGAGGGCGGCCGAGGCGGCGACGAGCTCGGCGCTCATCTGGTTTTCGACCTTGGTCGAGCTGCCGTTGCGCGTTTCCCACAGGGCGAACAGCAGCAACAGCTGCTCGTAGTGCTCGACCCGCAGCTCGGAGACGACCGACATGGGGTGGGCGAGCGCGTGGGCCAGGCCCTCGCCGCGCAGGTAGTCGGCGAGCTCGAAGATGTTGAAGCGCAGCTCGGTGATCTCGCGGTGCTGGACCTCGTTCAGGCCCCAGACCAGCACGTGCACATGGAGGGCCTCGGTCGGGAAGAAGGCGCTGATCTCTTCGCCGATCGTGAAGTCGGGGTAGTCGGCCAGCTGCAGGGCGCCGGTGATGGTGTCGTGGTCGGTGAGCGTGACGTGGGTCATGCCGCGGGCCTTGGCTTCGCGGTAGACGAGATGCGGGTCGGTGAAGCACTCGCGCACGCCGAACGTGCGGGCCAGGTAGAGCTCTGAGCGGGCGGAGAAGCGCGAGTGACAGTGCAGGTCGACGCGAGCAACGGCGGGTGTGCCGGGCTCTGCGTCGTTCAGCGGTTTGCTCATCGGCCTCGGTTGTCGGTCGCCATGGGCAACTCCTTTGCCCGCCGAAGCGGACGATACGGCGGGCGCCGCAGCGGTTCAGGGTACCATAGAACCAACACGGCCTGAGACCAACGACACGACCAGCATGCCATGATCTTAGACAAGGCGACACACGACTACCTGCACACCCTGCAGCGGCCGTCCGACCCGTTACTCGCCGAGATGGAGGCCTATGCGGCGGCCAACGGCGTGCCGATCGCGCCTCGCGAGACGGCCGCTTTGCTGGCCATGCTGGCCCGTGCGGCCGCTGCCAGACTGGTGCTCGAGATCGGTCTGGCCATCGGCTACTCGGCCCTGCACGTGGCCCGCGCGCTGCCCGACTACGGCAAGGTCGTCTCGCTCGAACGCGACATGCACATGGCCGCGCTGGCCCGACTCTACCTGGCACGCGATCCCGCCGGCGCCAAGGTCGAGGTCCTGCTGGGCGATGCCCACGACACGTTGCCCGGCCTGCGCGAGACGTTCGACATGGTCTTCATCGACGCCGACAAGGTCGGCTACCCCGGCTATTTCGACCTCGCGCTCGACCGGCTGCGCAAGACCGGGCTGATCGTGATCGACAACCTCCTCATGAACGGCCGCGTGGCCACCGGCAGCGGCGACGACCACTGGGCGCAGTCCTCGGTCGAGGTGGCGCTGGCGCTCAACCGGCGCCTCGCCTCCGACCCGGCTCTCGACTACGTGCTGCTGCCGTTGGGCGACGGCGTGGGGCTCGTGCAGCGCCGCACCGCGTAGGCGAGGCGCTCGTGCAGCGCCGCACCGCATACGCGCGCACCGGCGCACCGGTGTCCGCCAACCGGTAAACTAGGCATTGAACGCGCCGTGCGGCGCCGGCGGCCACGGGAGGACCCATGATCTCAGCCGAAACCATGAAGGCGCGCCTGCAAGAGGGCAAGCTCGTCGCGTTCGACTTGATCTTCTGGAAGGGCACCGGCCGCGTGGTGAGCGCCGCCGACACGCTCAGCCTGCAGGTGCGCGGCAAACGCGCCGACTACACCTGGGAGCGCGTGCGCGACGCCTGGCTGCGCCTGCAGGCCAACCAGGCCCTGACCGTCGACGAGCTCGGCGGCGGCCACGACGCGGTGGGCCTGGTCTCGCTGTTCGCCGCCCTCGGGCAAGACGAGATCGACGTGGCGCCGGTCGAAGGCGTGCTCAGCCTGCCCAGAGCCGGCGGCCGTCCGGTGCGGCCCCACCCCGGCGCTCTGCAGCCGCCTTCGTGGGCCCCCCTGCAACGCAAGATCGACGGCGACTGACCGCCGGCGAGCCCCCCGGCGACCGCCTACTGGTGCCCGCTGGCGACCGACCGCCGACGGCTCTCAAGCCGAAGCGCCCGCGCCGGTCGCGTGCCGGTACCCTCGCGGCGTGCGACAGCGCCCAGCTCATAAGAAAAGGCGGGCGGGACAGCTGCAAGCTGTCCCGCCCGCCTTTTGGCGTCGGCGTCCTGCGGGGGGCGCCGGGTGTGCTGGGCGAACGGCTGAGGCGCATGCAAGGCGCCGGCGAACGCTTTTGGTGGGCCGCTAGTTGATCCTCGTGTTGACGCAATGGGTGACCGGCATCTCGCGACGGCCGAGCTCGGCGATGAAGAAGTCGCGCGCCGGGCGGTCGAGCAGCTCGGGCGCGATGACGCCGGGCTGGTCGATCTTGCCTTCGACGATCATCTCGGCGTAGACGGCGGCCGGCGTGGAGGTGCCGTACGACACGCAGGTGGCGCCGGGGATGAGCTCGTTGACGCGTTTGATGTCGGGGCCGACGACGGTGTAGTTGATGGTCGTCGGCTGGCCCGCCTTCTCGCCGATGCAGTCGACGACCTGCACGCCGATGTCGAGGATTTTGCCGGCCAGGGCGAGCTTGGCGAGCTCGTCGGCGGGCGGGTTGGGGGCCAGTGTCGCGACGTAGACGTCGATCGGTCGTACCTTGGTCCCGTCCTTGAGCGTGACGGGGTCTTTGCTCGTCATGCCGGTGCCCACGAAGGCGGCGTCGCCGTCGATGGCGACCTCTTCGGTGCCCATCTTGAAGTCGACGTAGCGCAGGCCTTTGTTGCCGAACTTCTTGGGCAGCAGCCGGGGCAGCGTGGTGACCTCTTCGTGGTCGTGGCAGATGCAGGGCCCCAGGCCGAAGGGCTCGGGGAACTGGTAGAACTCCTTGCGGCCGAAGATCTCGACGCGCTTGAACTCACCGTCTTCGTAGAGCAGCGGCGGCTGGGCGCAGTCGGTGTAGTAGGTCTCCTGTGACCACACCTGCAGCGGCACCGGCGAATCGAACAGGGCGTAGTCCTTGATGCGGATCTCGAAGCACTTGTCGAGGTCTTCGTAGCCGTTGGCGGCGAAGGTGTTGGTGACGCCCGGGTCCATGCCGCAGCTCTGTAGCGCAGTGAGGCCGGCGGCCTTGAACTCGCCGTCGAGGGCCGACTGCTCGAGCCAGGCCTCGTCGATGGTCTGCGTGGGAGTCTGGCCCGAGGCCATGTCGAGGTAGCCCGCGCCGGCCTTGAGGCAGGCGCGCAGGAGGGCCATGTTGAAGGTCGGCACGACGGCGTTCACGACCAGCGTGGCGCCCTCGGCGGCCTTGGCCACAGCGTCCACGTCGGAGGCGTCGATGAACATCGCCCGCGCCTTGCCGTTGCCCACCTGCGCCGCTACAAAACGAGCGCGTGATTCGTCGAAGTCGGAAACGACGATCTCGGTGACGGCCGGATTGCGACCCAGGTTCCAGGTGAGGACCTGGCCCTGCATGCCCGCTCCCACGATGAGAACTCTCATGCCTCTCCCTCCTCTCGGTCCCAGGCTCGCCGACGATAGCCGGACGGCCTTCGAGCGGGGCCGGATCAGCTGTGCGGTCCGCCTCTCCAGGAACGAGACGGCACGCCGCCGCGGCGACGTTCCGGCGATTGTGTCAGACGATCGGCGGCGTCGCCAACGGCGCGGAGTCCAACGAATCCGGCCGCGGCGGGCCGAGTCGTCCAACGCCTCGTCGCGCGCGGCTGAGCGTGGGGCTCCTCAGGCGCCGCCGGCGGCGGCGCTCGGCTTGGACGCGGCGACGAGAAAGTACGAGCGCTGGGGCTCGAAGCCCAGGGCGGCTTCGGCGCGCGCGAGGGGGCGGGCGGCGGCCGTCAAGGCCGCAAAGGCGGCCTTGCCCGCCGCCGCCCGCCCCGGATCGCGGCGCGCCGTCAGGTTGAGGCGCTGCTTCTGCAGGCCGGGAAACAGCGAGGCCGTCCAGAACGCGGGGCTGTGGCGGCGCGAGTACGGTTCGGTGGCGACCACCCGCAGTCCCGCGCGCTGCGCCGTGGCGGCGAAGGTGCGCGGCTCGAAGTGGTAGAGGTGGCGCGGCAGGTCGAGCCCCATCCAGTCAGAGCCGAAGAGCCGCGCCTGGGGCGAGTCGAAGCGCGGCAGGAACAGCACCGCCAGCAGGCCGCCCGGCGCGAGCAGCGCACGGGCGCGCATGAGCGCCGCCAGCGGGTCGTGTAGGTGCTCGAGGGCGGCGGCGAAGACGACCGCCTCGCAGGAGCCCGGGGCGAGCACGGCGTCGTCGAAGGCGGCGGTCTGCACGTCGAGCCCGCGCTGCCGGCGGGCGATCTCGGCGCCGCGCTCCGAGGGCTCGACGCCGCTCACCGTCCAGCCGTCGGCGCGCAGCGCTTCGAGCAGCTCGCCGGCGCCGCAACCCACGTCGAGCAGGCGCCCGCGCGTGGGTCGCAGGGCGGCGAGCCAGCCCACGACTTCGCCGAACTGGCGCCGCCGCCAGGTGTTCTCGAGGCGCTGCACCGCTCCGCCGGCGCCGCGCGCCGTGTGGTAGTCGTCGGGGTAGTAGCGGCCGATCTCGGCGGGCGTGGGTCGCGGGTTCAGGTAGGCGAGGCCGCAGCCGGGGCAGCGCACTACGGTGAAGACCGGGGCCTCGCCGTCGCCGCTCGTGGCGCGCGGGCCGCCGGGCGTCGCC
>Ga0302319_10026964_pt1 | contig 10095 bp, 7 predicted proteins | sample Bog_T0_2_FD_203319 | JGI IMG/M metagenome (GOLD analysis project Ga0302319, IMG submission 203319) | Peat permafrost microbial communities from Stordalen Mire near Abisko, Sweden - Bog_T0_2 | ecosystem: Environmental > Terrestrial > Soil > Wetlands > Peat | place: Sweden: Abisko, Stordalen Mire...
GCGGGGCGAGGCGGCGGCGGATGCCGACGTTAATCCTCATGCGGGGGTCGGCTGAGTAGGCAAGATACATGTAGTCGCGCTCGTCGCTGGTGACCATTTCCAGGGTGAGCTCGTCGTGATTGCGCAGGAAAAGGCCCCACTGGCAGTTGTCGGGGATGGCGGGCGTTTGCGCCATGATGTCGGTGATGGGCAGGCGGTCTTCCTGGCGGAGTGCCATGTAGATGCGCGGCATCAGCGGGAAATGGAAGGCCATGTGGCACTCGTCGCCGGAGCCGAAGTAGGGGCGGACATCGGCGGGCCACTGGTTGGCTTCGGCGAGGATGAGGCGGTCGGCGTACTCGGCGTCGATGGTGGCGCGGATTCGCTTGATGACGGCGTGGGTTTCGGGGAGGTTCTCGCAGGAGGTACCGTCGCGTTCGACCAGGTAGGGGATGGCGTCCATGCGCAGGGCGTCGACGCCGAGGTCGAGCCAGAAGCGCATGGCTTTGAGTATCTCTTCGAGGACGACGGGGTTGTCGAAGTTGAGGTCGGGCTGGTGGGAGAAGAAGCGGTGCCAGTAGTAGGCGCCCGCGGTCTCGTCCCAGGTCCAGTTGGACTTTTCGGTGTCGGTGAAGATGATGCGGACGCCCTTGTAGAGGGCGTCGGTTGGCGACCAGACGTAGAAGTCTCGCTCGGGCGAGCCGGCGGGGGCGAGGCGTGCGCGCTGGAACCAGGGGTGCTGATCGGAGGTGTGGTTGATGACCAGCTCGATGAGGACCTGCATGTTGCGCTGGTGGGCGGCGTCGAGAAACTGCTTGAAGTCATCGAGGGTGCCGTAGGCGGGGTTGACACCGACGTAGTTGGAGATGTCGTAGCCGTCGTCGCGGCCGGGCGAGGGAAAGAACGGGAGCAGCCAGAGACAGGTGACGCCGAGGTCCTGGAGATAATCGAGGCGGGAGAGCAGGCCGGGAAAGTCGCCGATGCCGTCGCCGTTGGAGTCCTGGAAGGCGCGGACGTGGAGCTCGTAGATGACGGCGTCCTTGTACCAGAGGGGATCGATTGCGCTGCCGGCTTTCTTCACGCGTGTTTGGCTCCAGTGGACTAACAGGTTGGATGCGGCCCGAACCCTGGAGGTCGGTTTGCGGCTTTTGGGGAGGTTTTGGAAATGTAATTACATTTTTGGCATTATAATGAAAGGATGAACGGCATCCGGTTCGAATGGGATGAGGCAAAGAACCGGGCCAATATGGCAAAGCACGGTATCAGCTTCAGGCGAGCAACCCAGGTCTTCGACGATCCACACTATATATCCGTGCCAGAGCGCATCGAGGACGGCGAACAACGCTGGCAAGCTTTCGGACTCGTGGAGGGACACCTGTTGCTGATGGCCGCGCATACGATTCGCGAACAGCAGGACGACGGGACCATTGAGGTTGTCAGGATCATCACGGCACGAAAGGCGACGAAGCATGAGAGGAGGCTCTATGAAGAAGGAAATCGTTAGTTATACGTGGGAGACGCTGCCGCCTTTGACAAAGGCGGATCGAGTGATGCTCAAGAGGCTGGCGGAGATGCCGGACAGCGAAATCGATCTGAGCGATGCGCCCGAGTTGACGGATGAGCAATGGAAGAACGCCGAGCGCCGGCGGTTTTACCGGCCGGTGAAGCGGCAGATTACCGCGCGGGTGGATGCGGATGTGCTGGCTTGGCTGAAAGGACAGGGGAAAGGGTATCAGTCGCGGATCAATGCGATTCTGCGGCGGGAGATGCTGGCGGCGCTGAAAAAAGAGGTGGCGTAGACGCGGCAATGCTACTTCTGTAGATACTTGCGGATACTTGGCACTTCCTCATTCGCTATGTCGTCAATGCGCCAGCCTTTCTGAGTGAGAAGTAGAGAGAAGCTGACCATCTTGGTGGTGTTGCCGAATTTGAGGGTTGCTCGGGCAGACACACGGCTTGCCCCTGCTGAGGTGACGGTCAATCCGGCGAGTTGCATGCCCTCGGAGTCCTGACAGCTACAGATTGGATCCGCGCGGTGGGCAGATTTTGCGCGTGCGCGGCAGGGGTTAGCAACAGAATCACGAGAATCCGTAGCAATTTGCGCACGCGCAAGTATAGCAATCGTCAAACCCGAGATTGAATAGGACTTGACCGGCAGCGTTTCAGGCGGCGAAGGTTTTGTTGGGTGAAGTCTGGTCGCCGAGGCCGGCCAGCAGACCGGCGATGGAGATGTCCTCGTCGAGCGATTCCCAATGCAGGCCGCGGCTGCCGATGCGGACCTGATCGCGCTGCTCCGCGGTGGCGCGCAGGAGACGCGGGAACCAGGCTAGCGGCACCCCGATGATCCGGCCGTCTGCGAGGCTCACCCACGTACTGTCGGCGTCGAAATGGACGCGCGTGGCTTTAGGCGAAGAATTCATCCCATGCTCTTTCGATGAGGTCCTTGTTCGCCTCAACTATCTCGACGTGGATATGCACGGGCTCACGCAGGTTGCCTTCGTTGGAGTAGAAGAAGAACTAGAAGCCACGTTCGCGAAAAACTACTGGCATGGCGATGCTTTCGTACGACGGGCGAATCGTCAAGCGCTTACAAGATCAGATGATACGGCAGGCTCAGATATTGCGGATGTCGAGCATGCCGGAGGTGTCGGTTTTGCGGGTGACGCGGAGGATGTGGGCGGGCATGATGGCGGGGCGAAGGGCGACATAGTTGGAGCGGTCGTGCCACTGGTAGTGGTTGCCGGTGAGCAGGTCTTCGACGTCGAAGGTCTCGTCGTGGCGGATGCCGAGCTGCTTGAGGTCGAGGTCGACCCAGCCGGCCTGCTCGTATTGGGGATCGAGGTTGACGACGGTGAGGATGACGTTGGCGGGGCCGTCACCAGTGGCGGGCGCGACCTTGGAGTAGGCGATGATCTGCGGGTTGTCGACCTCGTGGAAGTGAAGCGAGAGATCGCTCTGCAGCGCGGGGTTGGTGCGGCGGATCTGGTTGAGCCGGGCAATCAGCGGCGCGATGGACTGCGGGGCGGAGCGATCCCAGTGGCGGACCTGGTACTTCTCGCTGTTGAGGTATTCTTCGCTGCCGGGTTTGATCGGGATGTTTTCGCATAGCTCGAAGGCGGGGCCGTAGATGCCGTAGCTGGCAGCGAGCGTGGTGGCGAGGATAATGCGCTGCATAAAGGCGGGGCGTCCGCCGTTCTGGAGCGAGGCATGGAGGATGTCGGGCGTGTTGGGCCAGACGTTGGGGGTGAAGAAGTCGGCGACGGGCGGCTTGCTGATCTCCTCGAAGTAGGCCTGTAGCTCGGCCTTCTGCGTGCGCCAGGTGAAGTAGGTGTAGGACTGCGTGTAGCCGCCCTTGGCGAGAGCGTACATGACGTGGGGGCGGGTGAAGGCCTCGGCAAGGAAGATGACGTCGGGGGCTTCGGTGTGCAGGTCGGCCATACACCACTCCCAAAAGGGGAAGGCCTTGGTGTGGGGGTTGTCGACGCGAAAGACGCGGACGCCGCGGGCGATCCAGAACTGGAAGACGGAGCGGAGTTCGTCCCAGAGGCCGCGCCAGTCGGGCGACTCGAAGTTGAGCGGGTAGATGTCCTGGTACTTCTTGGGCGGGTTCTCGGCGTACTGGATGGTGCCGTCGGGACGATGGAGGAACCAGTCGGGATGCTCCTTGACCCAGGGATGGTCGGGGGAGCACTGGAAGGCGATGTCGAGGGCGATCTCCATGCCGTTGGCGTGGGCGGCGGCGACGAGGTGGTCGAAATCGGCGAAGGTGCCGAGCTGGGAATGGATGGCTTTGTGGCCGCCTTCGGGGGAGCCAATTGCCCAGGGGCTGCCCGGGTCGTCGGGATTGGTGGATACGGTGTTGTTGGGGCCTTTGCGGAACGCCGCGCCGATGGGGTGGATGGGCGGCAGGTAGAGGATGTCGAAGCCCATTGCAGCGATGTCGGGCAGGAGCGCCCCGACGTCGGCGAAGGTGCCGTGGCGCGCGGGGTCGGGCGAGGTAGAGCGGGGGAAAAGCTCGTACCAACTGGAGAAGCGGGCGCGCTCGCGGTCGACCCAGAGGCGGAGCTCGTTCGCCTGGGTGGCGAAACTGAGGTCGGGATAGCGGGCGACGAGTGCTTCAATTTCAGGCGAGAGCGGGTAGTCGTAGAGCGCGAGCTTCTGATCGGCGAGCGCGCGCAAGGAGGCGGCGATGGTTTTGATGCGCTTGGCGTCAGCGGCCTTCGACTCCTTGCCGCCGGCAGCCGCACGCGCGGCGGACTGGTCGAGGAGCTGGGCGCCAATCTCGAAGGCCAGGGGAATGTCCTGCGGCGGAAGATCTCGTTTGGCGGGGTCGGAGGGGTCGGGCTGGGCGGCGAGTCGCTTCTTTAGGTCGTCGCACCAGGTGTCGAAGTGGTCGACCCAGGCCTGGATGGTGTAGATCCAGGCGCCGATCTGGTCGGCGACGAAGCTGGACTTCCACATGTCGTTGACGAGCGCGGTCATGGGCGTGGAGCGCCAGGAGGGCTCGCCCTCGCGCTTGTAGAGCAGGCGCGCGGAGACGTGATCGTGGCCGTCCGAGAAGATGGCGGCGGAGATGTCGACGCGATCGCCGAGGAAGCGGCGGGCAGGGTGGCGGCCGCAATCGATCTGCGGCTGGATCGCTTCTATGATGACTCGCTTACGGCCTTCTTCGGGTTTCATTTGGCTTGATTCACCGGGTTGTACTGCATATGCATCTTACCGAAGTGTTGCCGGCTGTGCTTTTTTGAGGTCGGACATTCTGCAGGAAGATGCGCGGAGGGCGGTGTGCGGTTGCTGGACGCAAAAGAGCGCAACATGCGGAAAGGCTTACGGAACGAAGCCGTGGATAAAGGCAGGGCGGCGAGGCGGACGAGCCCCGCCGATTCAATGCGACTGCACGGCGCGGCAATTGAAGACTACGCGTTGATCGGGGACTGCGAGACGGCCGCGCTGGTGTCGCGGGAGGCTTCGATCGACTGGCTGTGCTGGCCGACGTTTTCTTCGCCGGCGTGCTTTGCGGCGCTGCTGGGGACGTGCGACCACGGCTTCTGGAAGATTGCGCCGGCGGGCAAGGTGCTGCACAGCCGGCGCCAGTACAAGGAAGGAACGCTGATCGTCGAGACATTCTTCGAGACGGCAGGCGGCGAGGTGTGCGTGACGGACTTCATGCCGCCGCGGCGGCGCCACTCGCAACTGGTGCGGGTAGTGCGGGGAGTGCGTGGCAGTGTGCGGGTGCGAATGGACCTGGCGGTCCGGTTCGACTATGGACGCACAGTGCCGTGGGTGACTTCGGGCGGTAAACGCGGAGACAAACAAGAGTGGAGAGCGGTCGCGGGATCGGACATGGTGGTGCTACAGACGAAGGAAAAGCTGGAGGGCAAAGACCACGCCTCGTCGAGCGCGTTCACGGTGCGCAAGGGCCAGACCGTGACGTTCACGCTGACGTATTGCTCGTCGCTGGAGAAGTCGCCGGTTGCGGGCGAGCCGGTGCGAGCGATGAAGGACACGCGGAACTTCTGGAAGAGATGGCTGGGGAAGAACACGTATCGCGGCAAGTATGCGGAGGCTGTGGCGCGGTCGCTGATGACGCTGAAGGCGCTGACATACAAGCCGACGGGAGGGATTGTGGCGGCGGTGACCACCTCCCTGCCCGAGCGGATTGGAGGCGCCCGCAACTGGGATTATCGCTACTGCTGGCTGCGCGATACGGCGTTCACGCTGCTGGTGCTGCTGGGTGCGGGTTATCGCGATGAGGCGGTGGCATGGCGGCGGTGGCTGCTGCGTGCGGTGGCGGGCGCGCCGGACCAGGTGCAGACGATCTACGGCATATCCGGCGAGCGCGACCTGATTGAGTGGGAGGCGGTGTGGCTTCCAGGATATGAGCATTCGCAGCCGGTGCGGATTGGCAATGCGGCTGCGGACCAGTTTCAGCTGGACGTGTTCGGCGAGGTGGCGTCGGCGCTGGCGCACATGCCGGAGGCAGAGGACGACATCCGCGTCTCGGCGACCGCGGTGCAGATTGCGCTGGTGAATCGCTTGTGCGATGTGTGGCGGCTGCCGGATGAGGGGATATGGGAGGTGCGCGGCGGGGCGAAGCATTTTGTTCACTCGAAGGTGATGGCGTGGGTGGCTCTGGATGGGGCGATCGAGTTTGTCGAGTGCAAGCTTGGAAAGGAGCGCGACGCCGGAATCAGACGGGAGTGGGGGCGCGATGTTGCGCGCTGGAGGAAGGTGCGGGCGGAGATACATCGCGAGGTTTGTGAGAAGGGATTCGACAAGAAGCTGAACAGCTTTGTGCAGTCGTACGGCGCGAAAGTGCTGGACGCTTCGTGCCTGAGGATTGCGCTGGTGGGCTTTTTGCCGGCAACGGACCCGCGCATTGTGGGCACAGTTGAGGCGATTGAGAACGGGCTGATGCGGAATGGATTGGTGCAGCGGTACAGCACGCGGAAGACCGACGATGGGCTCTCAGGCGGCGAAGGTCGGTTTCTGGCGTGCAGTTTCTGGATGGTTGCGAACCTGTGGCTGATTGGACGCGAGCGCGACGCGCGGGCGATGTTCGAGCGGTTGCTGGCGCTGCGCAACGATGTTGGGCTGCTGGCGGAGGAGTACGATTCGGATGCGAAACGCATGGTGGGGAATTTCCCACAGGCGCTTTCGCATATTTCGCTGGTGCACGCCGCGTTTGCAATCTCGGGGACGTGGAAGCCGTACCGGACAGGCGGAGAGACGCAGGCAGGCAAAGCAACGCAGAGGGCGAAGGCAAAGGGGGCGAGGGATACAACCAAAGGCCGGCCGAAACGTTCTTAACCGGTATCTACGTTGCTGAAAGTCGGGAACTTCCCACACACAACCGCTAGAAAGGCATGACCCCGGGCGCGACCGATGCCAAGAATCCCAACGTCAACGTACCGCCTGCAACTGCATAAGGGCTTCAACTTCGACGATGCGGCGGGCATTGCGGAGTATCTGCGTGAGCTGGGCGTGTCGCATGTGTACTGCTCGCCGTACCTGCAGGCGGCACCGGGCAGCGTGCACGGCTATGACGTCGTCGACCACTCGAGGGTAAATGAGGAGTTGGGCGGCGCGGAGGCGCATGAACGCTTTTGCACGCGGCTGGGCCAGGTGGGTCTGGGACAGGTGCTGGACATTGTGCCCAACCACATGGCGCTGGGCAAAGAAAACCGTTACTGGTGGGACGTGCTGGAGAACGGCGCGTCAAGCCGGTACGCGTCGTTCTTCGATATCGACTGGCAGCCGGACGAGGAGCGGCTGCGCAACAAGGTCCTGGTGCCGGTGCTGGCGGACCAGTATGGGAAGGTGCTGCAGGCCGGGGGCATCCGGGTGATGCGGTACGGCAACAGCTTTCAGGTGGAATGCGCGGACCAGCAGTTGCCGGTCGCGCCGCAGTCCCTGCCGGCGATCCTGGCGAGGGCGGCGGAGTACGCCAGGTCGGACACCCTGAGCTTTCTGGCGGCTTCGTTCGGGCGTCTGCCAGCGCCGGAGTATGCGGACCGGCGAACGATCCTGGCGCGGCATCGCGACCAGGCCGTGCTGAAGGGCCTGCTGGCACGGCTGTGCCTGGAGGAGCCGGCGATCGCCGAGGCGCTGGACCGTGTGGTGGCTGAGCTGAACGAGAATATCGATGTACTGGACGATTTTCTGAACCAGCAGAACTATCGGCTGGCGTACTGGAAGACGGCCGATCAGCAGCTTGGATACAGGCGCTTCTTCGACGTGACCACGCTGGCCGGGCTGCGTGTTGAGCGGGAACACGTGTTTGACGAAACGCACGCGCTGGTGCTGGATTGGCTGCATCGCGGCGTCCTGGACGGCGTGCGAATCGACCATCCGGATGGACTGCGCGACCCGGTGGAGTACTTTAAGCGGTTGCGCGAACATGCGCCGGATGCATGGATCGTGGGCGAGAAGATCCTGGAGCCGGGCGAGTTTCTGCGGGAGAGCTGGCCGATCGATGGAACGACCGGGTATGACTTCCTGAACACGGCGCTGGGGGTGTTGGTGTCGCCGGCGGGGATGAAGGAGTTGAACGAGGTTTATGAGGAGTTCACCGGGGAGCCAACGAAGTTTGGCGCGATTGCGCACGAGAAGAAGATCGCCGTGATGCAGGAGGCGCTGGGCAGCGATGTGAACCGGCTGACCTCGCTGCTGGTGGAGATTTGCGAGCGGAACCGCGACCAGAGAGACTACACGCGGGCGGAGATGCGGCGGGCTATTCGCGAGGTGGCGGCGTGCTTTGCGATTTACCGGAGCTACGTGGAGCCGATGCGCGGCGAGATTACGGATGAGGACCGCGCTACGATTGCGCGTGCGATTGAATGCGCGAAACAGAAGCGGCCGGACATTGGCGCGGGGCTGTTCGACTTTCTCGGCGAGGTGCTGACGCTGCAGGTGAAGGGCAAGCAGGAGGCGGAGTTCCTGCTGCGGTTCCAGCAGTTCACCCCGCCGGTGATGGCAAAGGGCGTGGAGGACACGGCGTTCTATTGCTACAACCGGCTGGCGGCGATGTGCGAGGTAGGCGGCAATCCGGCGTCGAACGGAATGAGCGTCGAGGAGTTCCATGCGTACAACGCGAAGATGCAGGCGACGCATCCGCACACCATGACGACGCTGGCGACGCACGACACCAAACGCAGCGATGATGTGCGGGCGCGGTTGGCGGCGCTGTCGGAGATTCCGGCGAAGTTTGGCGGGGCGCTCAATCGCTGGTCGCGAATCAACAATGAGCTGCGGGCGGAGCTGTTTGGCGGCAGATACGGCGACATGCCCGATCGCAATACCGAGTACCTGCTGTACCAGACGCTGATCGGAGCCTGGCCGATCACCGTGGAACGAGTGCAGGAGTACATGCTGAAGGCGGTACGCGAGGCCAAGCAGCGGACGTCGTGGACGGCCAATAACTCCGGGTTTGAAGACGCGCTGCACAAGTTCATTGAAGCGGCGATGGGACATGCGGAGTTTGTAACCGATCTTGAGCGGTTTGTGGATGAGGTGAAGGACGCAGGGCGGGTGAACTCGCTGGCGCAGACGCTGATGAAATACACGGCGCCGGGCGTGCCGGATTTGTATCAAGGGTCGGAGCTGTGGGACCTGAGCCTGGTCGATCCGGACAACCGGCGGCCGGTGGACTATGCGCAACGGGCGAAGCTGTTGCGCGAGATCGCGGGTTGGCCGGCGGCCGAGGCCGCGGCCGAGGCGATGCGGCGCGCGGATGAGGGAATGCCCAAACTGTGGACGATCCACCAGGCGCTGTGTCTGCGGAGGGAACGACCGGAAAGTTTTGGCGCGCAGGCCCGTTATGCGCCGTTGAAGGTGGAGGGCTCGCAAGCCGGTCACGCGATCTCGTATCTGCGCGGCGAAGATGTGGTAACGGTTGTGCCGAGGCTCGTTGCCCTGATGGGTAGCAGGCTGCACGGCGAGTGGAGGCAGACGGTGATTGAACTGCCGCAGGGCCGGTGGACGAACCGGCTGACGGGGGCGCAAGTGGAAGGCGGAAAGATGGCGATGGAAGAGGCGCTGCGGGATTTTCCCGTGGCGCTGCTGGTGCGAGAGTGAATAGAAACAGCTTTCGGCTATCGGCGTTCAGCGACCAGTGAGGAGTAGCGATGCATGAGTTTTCGGTTTGGGCGCCGAAGGCAGCGAAGGTTTCGGTGAAGGTGGGGGACCGCGGTCATTCGATGGAGGGGCCGGACGAGCGCGGCTGGTGGAAGACCGCGGTGGAGGATGCGGGGCCGGGATCGGACTACGGGTTCCTGCTCGACGACGATCCGGCGGTTTATCCCGATCCGCGTAGCGCGTGGCAGCCGCATGGAGTGCATGGATTGTCGCGCGTGTACGACCAGGCGGCGTTTGAATGGCACGATGAAGGCTGGCAGGCGTCGCCGCTGGCGGGTTCGATCCAGTACGAGATGCATGTGGGGACGTTTACGCCAAGGGGCACGCTGGGGAGCGCGATCGAGCGGCTGGACTACCTGGTTGAGTTGGGGATTACGCATGTGGAGTTGATGCCGGTGGCGGCGTTCGCAGGCGACCGCGGGTGGGGATATGACGGCGTCGATCTGTACGCGGTGGCGGAGCACTATGGCGGGCCGGATG
>Ga0302319_10026968_pt1 | contig 10094 bp, 13 predicted proteins | sample Bog_T0_2_FD_203319 | JGI IMG/M metagenome (GOLD analysis project Ga0302319, IMG submission 203319) | Peat permafrost microbial communities from Stordalen Mire near Abisko, Sweden - Bog_T0_2 | ecosystem: Environmental > Terrestrial > Soil > Wetlands > Peat | place: Sweden: Abisko, Stordalen Mire...
TATGCCGACTCCCCGGCCGGTGAACAATAAAAGGCTGGATGGTCAAAACAACCCTTTTCGTGGCTGGCGCGTCCCACTAGAATCTCGATATGACCCCTCCCCTGTCCCATTTGCGCCGCAGCAAGTCGCCCCCGCCTGAAGATACGGGCCAGGAAGCGCTGTATCTTCGTTCACTCAGCGACCGGAAGATCAGCGTAACGGTGCGGCTGCGCGATGGCGAAACCATCACCGGCTGGATCGAATACTTTGACGACGGGATGATCCGGATCACGCGCGACGGGCACCCGAACCTGTTCATCTACAAGCACCAGATCCGCTCGATTACCGAGGCGAGCCGACGCCGCGCGGGTGGCATTGGAGCCGGCGATGAGTTGCGGCGATGAGCGCGGCCGCGGAGGATTTTTCCGGGCGTGAGTTCCGCTTCGTTCCGAAGGCGGCGGAGCTTGCGGCGATTGCCGGTGGCAAGCTGCGGGAGTTTTTTGCCAGCGGAGTTGCGACCGAATACAAGGGCGACGCGGATCTGGTGACGGTGGCGGACCGGACGGTGGAAGCGTACCTGCGCGGGGCGCTGCGGGAGGCGTTTCCGGAGCATGGGTTCTATGGCGAAGAGGGGACGCGCGATCAACTGGGCGCGGAGTTCCGCTGGTACATAGACCCGCTGGATGGGACGACCAACTTCGCGCATGGGTTTCCGCACTTCTGCGTTTCGATGGGGCTGGAGCAGCGTCCGGCGGACCTGGCGGAGGGTGAGGATGGGCCGATTGTCGCCGGCATCATCTACGACCCGTTGCTGGACGAGCTATTTGTGGCGGAGCGGGGCAAGGGCGCGCTGCTGAATGGGCGGCCGATCCACGTCTCGCGGACGCCGGAGCTGGCCGAGTCGCTGGTGGCGACGGGCTTTCCCAGCCGGAAACGTCACGAAAATCCGAACATTCACTTCTATCACGAGTTCACGCTGCGCTCGCACGGGGTTCGGCGGGCGGGGTCGGCGGCGCTCGATCTGGCTTACACGGCGTGCGGCCGTTTGGATGGGTATTGGGAGTTCAATCTCAACCCGTGGGACACGGCGGCGGGCTTTTTGCTGGTGGAGGAGGCGGGCGGACGGGTGACGGGATTTGACGGCGCGCCGCGCCGTCTGGAGAGCCGGGAAGTGCTGGCGTCGAATGGGCTGATTCACGCGGAACTGCTTGAATTGTTTGGAGATATGTTTGCGGGTCGCGCCCTTTTGCCGATTCCGAGCGCGGCCGAGTATGGCGCGCGGCGGCGGGCTCGCGCGGCGGCGGCGAGCGAGGTTGCGTCCAGTTCAGAAGCCTGAATTGTGGGACGCGGACCCTTCCCAATCGCCACGTGTCTTGTGCTACTATGAGCGAGCAGAATCACCTTCACGGAGAGCGCAAATTTATGGCATACGTCATTGCAGAACCCTGTATCGGCACCAAGGACACCGCCTGTGTGGACGCCTGTCCCGTCGATTGCATCCACCCCAAGAAAGACGAAGCCGGGTTCGAGGGAAGCGATCAGCTGTTCATCGATCCGGTCGAGTGCATCGACTGCGGCGCCTGTGTGCCGGCCTGCCCCGTTTCGGCGATCTTTGCCGCCGACGATCTGCCGGAGAAGTGGGCTGAATATACGGAGAAGAACGCGGCGCACTACGGGCGGTAGTTCCGGCATTTGACAACGATTGCACTTGAGCGCGCGGCCCGGTTGGGCTGCGCGTTTGTGCGTGGGGAGGTGGGTCAGGGAACGAGGGTCATGCCCGCCGTTTTGGCCGCCCGCTGGTCAAATGTCAGCGTTCGGGTGCAACCAGCGGCCCGTGCGGAAGCGGAAATGAGACAATCGGAAAACTCTACCTTGGTTGCTTGATAGATTCGGGCCGCGTGGCGAATCACGTCGGGCTGTTCCATGATGATTTCCTTCATGGTGAGCAGACTGTCGATGCAGAGCAGAACATCGGCGCGGTTCGCCTGATAGGTGCTCGTCAGCACCCACACCAACTCCTGAACAGCCGCCAGGCCAACCCATGCGGGATACTCGACGGTGAGGGAGTTCATCACCGCCCGCACCCGGGCGACTTGCGCTGGATCGTCTTTCATGAAAAAACGAATCAGAATATTCGTGTCGAGGGCGATCATGATGCCTGCGCATGCTCCGTCTCGGGTGCCGGCTTTCCAATTGAGCGCAGGTAGTCTTCGGATACAGCTTCAAGAACGGCTTCATCCATCTCTTGAATCGAAGGCGCATGGTCCGGCGCTGAGGGCCCGAGATGCTTGAGGAGCCCTTCCAAATCCATAATGGAACCGGTCTTGGGCTCAAAGCTGTATCCGCCGTCCTCGTCCTTATAGAAGTTGACCTGATCTCCGGCTTTCAAACCGAGGTTTTTTCGGACCTCCACGGGAATGGTGATTTGGCCTTTGGAGGTAACGGTTGCTGTCGGCATTGGATTTCCTTTCAATCCTGACTATACCTTACTTTGGGGTAAGGAGCTTTGTGAGGCGCGCCTGGGCGCGGGCGTTTGCGATGATGGTAGAAGTATGTCCCTGCTCTGCTCAGACGCCGTGATTTTGCGCACCTGGCCGGTGAATGAAGCCGACCTGGTGGTCAGCTTCTTTACGCGCGATTACGGCAAGGTGAAGGGGGTGGCCAAGTCGGCGCTGAAGAGCCGCAAGCGCTTCGGCGGGGCGCTGGAGCCGATGACCCAGGCGCGGGCCTTCTTTGCAGACCGGCCCCGGCAGGAGTTGGTGCGGCTCGACCAGCTTGAGCTGCAGCGCTCGCCGCTTTCGCTGCCGGTCGATTACGCGCGGGCCGCGGTGCTCAGCTTCTACGCCGAGGCGCTCGAAGAGGCGCTGCCGGAGCACGACCCGCAGGAGGCCGTCTTTCGGCTGCTGCTGGCCGTGCTGGAGCAGACCACCGTGGAGCAGCCGTGGATGCCGCTCACCTACTTTGGCCTCTGGATGACGAGGCTGATGGGCTGGCTTCCGGATATGGGCGCCTGCACGCTTTGCGGGGAGCGCTTTGCGCCCGGCGAGGCCAGTTTTCACCCGAACTCCGACGGGCTCTTTTGCCCGCTGCATCGCCAGGGCGCGGGGGCGCTGCTCTCGGCCGATTCGTGGATGCTGGCGCAGCGGATCATGCGCTCGCCGATTGCGGCCTTCGCCGCTGAAGACTGGCCCCGACGCCGCGCCCAGGACCTGCGCCGCTTTACGCTGCAGGCGCTGTCGCGGCACATGGAGTGCCGGCTGCGCTCGGCGGATGCTCTGCGCGGGCTGGGCGGATGAGGGGCTTTTACTTCGCGCTCCGGACCATGCAGGTCAGGTTCTGGGCGGGGACGGAGAACCTTAGTTGTCAACCTTCGGCATGGAGTAGTGGCAAATCATGAACTCCAGAGCTCCTGCTTCCAGATTCGCTTCAATGACTTCGTTCACGAGTTGACCCGCATCGCCAATCTCATCGAGCGCGGCGGAGAACAGCTCGCATTGAATCTCCGCTGTCGATCCGTCCGGCGCGTTGATGCAGATGAGACCGGCGTGAATGGCAACGCCGGCATATTGACCACGCACTCCAGGATTCTTCGCTGAACCGCGAAAATCGAAGCTATTGCGAGTGACGAATGTCCAATCTCCCTCCAGAATCACGCTCATCAGTTCCCAGTCTTTCCATCCCGCCTTCTCCAACCAAACCACATGGGAGCTTAACGGGAATCCGCGATCCTGCGCCACTCGCGCGAGGTCGAGACTCAGACACTCGTCGATCAGGAATTTCACCACGCACTTATACCCCTATCAAGGAGGTGCGTAGTTGCTTCTTGACAGAAGACAATTTCGCTCCGGCGGGAACCGCGGCACGCTTCGGCCTCCCTCGCGATGGGAGCGCTCTTGCGTAGATGGAAGCGAGTTCGATTTGCCACGATTCAAGACTCGGATAGGACTTGAGGATTTGATCAACTGGAGTTCCCGAATCGAACAAGGTGGCAATGTGATAGACAGGAATCCGCGTTCCACGGATCACCGGCGTTCCGGCCAATATCTCGGGATCATTGACGACCATTTGGCGCGCTTTCCGAATTTGGCTGAGCCTGGCGTCAACCGCTTTCCAAATGCTTGAAAAAGCCACCTTAACCGACTGATCTTCCACCGTGCAGTTCTCCCACTCCTGCCAGTTCGAGCAGCGCGCCCGCGCATTGCGAATTGTCCGAATCCGGGCCTGGGCCGTCAGAGAATCCGCCGTCTCGAAATAAAAGGCGATCAGTACGCTGGCTTCGACACGGAAGGTGCGGGTCAGCCTGGTGCTGTAAAGGTCTTCGGGCAGAATTCTCTCGTCGATGATCCGGTGAATCTGAGGAATCGATACTCCAGCGGCGACCGCCGCTTCGCTGGTCGTCAGGCGTTCCATTGTTTGTTCCATCGGCGCCTCCGCTAGAACCACTGTAATCATTCTGACGCGGCAGAGCAATTTTTGAACAGGTCGAAGAAATGGAGGAGGACCCTGCCGGAGCTCACTGATTGGGCTGAAACTACTTGGCGCTGTCGTAGAACTTGCCCAGATCGGCGCGGAACGCCTTCAGCGCGTCCACGTTGAGGTAAACCATGTGTCCAGACGGGTAATAACCGAACTCCACGTTGCCGCGCAGCTTTTGGTCGGTGCCCATGTGCGCGAGCTCCCACTCGGTCGCGGTAAAGGGCGTGGCCAGGTCGTAAAGCCCGTTGGCAGCAAAGATTCGCAGGTGGGGATTCTGGCGGATGGTGGCGCCGAGGTCGCCGGCGACGTAGGGCATGGCCTGCTGGCGTCCGAAGCCGCCCGTGGCCGCGCGGTGCTTCCAGTCCCAGTTCTCGTTCACGCCAGGCCCCGAGTTGTTGTAGGTGTCGGGGCTCGCGAACTTGAGCTCCTTTTCCAGGTAGTCGTGGAAGGAAGCGACATACGCGCCGTTGATGCCGGTGTCGGAGGGGTCGAAGCTGGGGTTTTCGCCGGCGGCGTCCGCGTCCGGCCCTTCGAAGCGGGCGTCGTAGCGGCCGAGCACCTTGTTTTCGTCGCGCAGCAGCTCTTTGCGGAAGCGGGTCGCGGAGATGCGCAGATTGGCTTCCTTGATGAATTTGGGGCTGAGGCCGATGAGGGCGCTCATCTGGCTGGCGATCTTGTCGGCCTCCACATCGCTGAGGGCATTGCCCTGGTAAAGCGCGGCGGCGTAGGGGCCTCGGGCAAATTGGCGCGCCTGCTCCACGAAGGCCAGCTCGTCGGCCGGCTTGTTGGGAATCTTGTTGTGGTACCAGGCGATGGCGGCGAAGGTGGGGAAGTCGGTCAGGTAGTTGTTGTCGAGGCCGGCGGAGCGCGCGTTGTAATTCAGGATGGACGACAGCAGGACGATGCCATTCAACTGCACGCCTTCGTCATTGAGCGTGGCCGAAAGGCCTGCGGAGCGCGTGGTGCCGTAGCTTTCGCCGAAGAGGAACTTGGGCGAATTCCAGCGGTGGTTGACGGTGATGTAGCGGATGATGAATTTGGTGAAGGCGGTCAGGTCCTCGTCCACGCCGGCGATGTCCTTGACCGTGCCCTTGCCGACGGGGTGCGAGTAGCCTGTGCCGGGTGCGTCGATGAAGACGAGATCGGTCTTATCGAGCAGCGTGTACTCGTTGGGCACCACGGTGTAGGGAGGGTTGTTGGTTGGCTCGGGGCTCTGCGAGATCACGCGCACCGGGCCTACCGAGCCCATCTCCAGCCAGATGGTCGCCGAGCCGGGGCCGCCGTTGTAGAGGAAGGTGACTGGGCGGGTCTTGGCGTCCGCGCCATCGAGCGTGTAAGCGACGTAGAAGATGCTGTGGTAGGGCTTTTCCGCCTCTTCGCGGTCTTCTTTTTTCTTGATCAGCAGGTTTCCGGCCGTGGCCGTGTAGTGGAGCGGCTGGCCGGCGAGCGTGGTCTGGTGCTGGGTGACGGCGGTGTTTTCCGGCGGGACGGGCAGATCCTTGGACTCAGGTTTGGCGGTTTCGGGTTTGGCGTCGGCGGGGTGTTCCTGGGCGAATATTGGAGCGGTGAGGGCGGCGCCAAGGAAAACGAGGGCTGCAACAAGAGTGGGCCTACCTGAGAATGAGGACACGATGGGGATCTCCCTGGGAGCGTCGATTGGGGACTGGGCCGAAGAATTGAGGCCGATGTTGGGAAGTTTAGCATCCCCCGGGTCGATTCTCCTGTAAATTGCTCTCCAATGGGAAGCCGGCTTGCTGGCGGGGTTTGGGCGGCCGATTGGGAAGACGATTGGGAAGACGATTGGGAAGACAAGGGTGCGACGGCGAGGCAGAGGAGCGCGGCGAGGAGCGTTCTGGGTTTCGGGTGAATCATGCGGGCTTGTCCCTGCGGTGGTTGGAATCGGCGATTCGAGCCGCGATACAGGGTTTGTGGGTTTGGGAAGGCGATTGCAGGGATTGGGACGCGGGCGATTGCGTTTTTTTGCCGAAAAGGGGGGGTGGCCTACTTGCGTTAAGTATTGGCTGCAATTTATTGATTCGGGGTTGGTTAGCTGGTGGTCACATGGCGTTTTAGGTGCACTTTTGTGCACTTATTGCGCGCCTTTGGCGAGTGCGCCGGGACGTTCCGCTGCTTCCGGCGAGCCCTTGGCGGCTTTGACGGGTCTTCAGATGTTCTCTTCAATTGAATTTGCACTCTGGGCTGCTTCTTCCATTGTGCGCTTTTGGTGGATAATTGCCCGCAGGGTTGGGCGGACTCCTTTTCGAGATTGGTGGTTTGTTTTGTTGGGTTTAGCGGTGGTGCGGGCATTGGTGGGCTTGACGGCGCGGGATCGGGGCGTGGGTGGCTTGCGGATCTCCCGCCCTCGCCTCAACATCGGGGGCAGGGTGGGCAGCCAAATTTGTTTGTGGTCGGGAGGAGCGGGTTGTTAGGGTGTGGCTTTCGACAATGCGGCAATTCAGATAGCCATCTGAATTCTCTCCCGAGCAGCCCAATCTTGCAAGAAGCGAAGTGGTTTTCCGGAAGCCACGCGATTCGCACGGCCTCGCGCTTGAACGACGGCACGTCTCCTGGGATCGACTTCGACGGTCAGGACGTGGTGAACATGCTCGCCCTGCCACCTGCGGAGCGCCCAAATGCTTGAAAACCCACGTTGGCAGAAGGAAGCATAGTTCGCGACGCAGTGATGGAGTGTGGCGCCTTCCCTTCGGAGCTGGGCGCTGTTGGTAAGTTCCATCATCTGCCAGCGAGTCGGCGTTTCTGAATCATCCCGACTCTTCTCTTCGAACAGGAGGGGTTCAAAGGGCGAGCGTGTCCATGAGGAGACTGTGGTGCCTCCGCCCAGGCTTTGGTGCCACTCCCGCACGAGCCGCAGCATGGACTGGATGGTTCGGCCTTTCATGGAAAACGCAGGTTGAGGCGGATCGAATTCCATCTTTCCTTCCTGGGTTTCGATCGTGATTCGGTCATGTCGAACCGCCTGGATGTAGTCGATCATGGGCGCAATCTGCGTGATGTCCAGATCGCTGACATTCGCGATCAGGAAGAACCAGAAGGTGCGCCAGAACTCGCTGTGACGCAAGTCAGTAGCCAGTCGACTCGCCATGACGGCCTTCACGATTTCGCCAGGCGTTCCCATAGCGAGCAATTCCGCATTACGGAGGGCGTGATCAATCGTTAAGTGATCTTTCGATGCCAGGAAGATGTGCTCCATCTTTCGGGTCATCACGATTGGCAGGTTTAGCGAGCGAAAGCTCTGCCCGCGGGAGTGTGCGACAAACCAGCCGCGCTTGCGGTCCGCAGCCGGGTCAGTCGCATACCAAGAAGAGGCGAGAAAGAACGGAACTTTGTAGCGGCAAATGAGGTGGTGCGCCAACGAGGAAACCGCGGGACGCCAGGATGAGGATGTGCCCGCCCAGTCGGTCGTTGGGCGAATATGTGAGCTTTGGAATCGGGACAGGTGGACGAGCGTTTCTACGCCGAGGTGACGGCCGTCTAAAACCGGCGCATCGAACAATCGTTCCGCTCGCTTACGCACACAGTGCAGGATTTCATGAAAGTTTTCGAGGACGGGTGGATACGAGGCAAGTTGCGTACATGCACGGTGGATGGCGCAGTCCGTTTGCCGCTTGCGATCCCGAACGAGACGTTCAGACCAAGACATGAGATTCTCCGAATTTTCTAAACCGTTGAGGAGCGGCCCTGATTTGCGCCACCCATGGCAGATTGAAGACAAGGGTGCCCTACCTGGCGAGTGCGCCTTGTCTGCCTATCTGCCCGGATTAGATTATGGAGAATTTCATCACTCGAGGATGGTATACCATTTGATGCTGTATTTACCAACAAGCCCAGTCGGTCGCCTGAGATCCACGTTTGCCAGATTTCCCATGAGAAATTGCAAGGAAGGCTTGAGTCGGAGTTGGTTCTCCCGTAAGCGTTTCGGGCCATTGGAGGCTTGGCGGCGAGGCCCACGATCTGAGGCGGTCGGCCGGGGTGGATTGGTCGGGTGTGCCATTTGCCCGGAATCGTGGTTTCGAACCGAGTTCGGGTCCGTGGCGGTGAACCGGCGGTGGACCACCCGAGGGATCATTTTGTTTGCTGAAGAAAAATCACTTCAACGAACAGAATTGCCAGGAACAAGAACTTGAGCCCGACAGCTACTCTGTACTTGATTTTCGCTTGCGGGGGTAGGGTACTCAGAAAGTTTTCACGCCTCAGGTTTTCTTTGAGATCGTAGAGGACTCCGAGATCGCTGACGTACTTGACAGGCTGTACGGCCTCGTCTGTCAATTGCAGCTTCAGCTTCCGTTCCCAGAACGCGAAGACGAATGCGGCGGCGATTGTTGCGCCATAGATGACGGCATTCAACGTGTGCATACAGTATCCCCGCGGTTGCGTCTCCGAATTGAGATTACACCCAGCGACGCGTTGCCGATCCCCGCTGGCTCGATACTTGGACCCGAGAGTGCTTCAGGTGATTGACCTGTCATGATTGTTTGCATGGGACTTAACGCTTGGGTTTTCTGCGATTGCTATGAGATGGGCAAGGTGAAGACGCCTCCGCCGCAGCCGGAGCTAGTCTACGTGGATACGATTACGGGCGAGGTTTCTTTGCGCTGGGAAGAGGAAGGCGCAGACCAACACAGTTTCTATGAATGGCGGTCGGCGGCGTGCGCGCATGGGCCGATTGGCTGTTTGGTTTCGCATCGGCTTGGAAATATTTCCAGCATCGGTTTTCTGCGAGAACTGTTCCAGGAGACTCCGGAACGCTTCCCTACTCTTCTTTCCAAGGTCGTCTACAACGGCAGTCATGGCGGAGACGAGCTGATGCTGGCTGATGTTGAAGCTGTGGCAGTGGAGATGCCGGCGGTTCATGAGCTTCACTGTTCCGATGAGTCCTACGAGGCATATCTGCGTGAATTTGAGAGTCAGATGCTCGATCTCATTCAGAGCTTTCCTGGGGCTTCACCCCAGGCTGTGATGGAGCGGGCCTTTGCCCCTGGGACTTGGTGGCGGAAAAGCAGATTTCCTGCGGGAATAACAAAGAGAAAAGCAAAAGCAAGGGCAAGAGCAAAGGCAACGGTAAGAGCAAAAGCGGGTCCTTCGCTTTGCTTCTGATGAACAGATTTCCGCGGAGTGGCGGGGGGCCGGATTTTGTGGGAGTACGGGCGGAGACGCGGGTCCTTCGACTGCGTTTGGCCCACCGACCGGGCCAAACTCCGCTCAGGATGACCACTTTTTTGGTGATTTGAAGGGAGAACAACTTGCTCCCGTTCATGGGAGGTGTAACGCTCATTTCGCGAGTGGGGCTGCTCAGGATGACAAAAGTTGCGGTGGTGCGGGCGGTCGGGATCGTGCTTCGCACGATTTTGGTTTGTCGGCTTTTTGGGTACCCACGCAAGCGGGAAAGACAAGAACCCCGCATGGATGGGGCACCCTGTTTTTGTGGATGGCGAGGCGAGAAGCGGGTCCTTCACTGCGTTCAGGATGACAAATTTTGTTGAGATTGAAGCGGGAACGGATTTTCATTTGGTGCGCTGGCGGGGTCAGGGGTGGGTGAGTTTGGATTCTATGTCCTGGAGGAGGGCGGTGGCTTCGGCGCCGGCTTTTTTGCCGAAGGCGGAGACTGAGTTGCGGTTGAG
>Ga0302319_10026970_pt1 | contig 10094 bp, 7 predicted proteins | sample Bog_T0_2_FD_203319 | JGI IMG/M metagenome (GOLD analysis project Ga0302319, IMG submission 203319) | Peat permafrost microbial communities from Stordalen Mire near Abisko, Sweden - Bog_T0_2 | ecosystem: Environmental > Terrestrial > Soil > Wetlands > Peat | place: Sweden: Abisko, Stordalen Mire...
ATTCCTGACAGATTATGTATGCGGATTTGAGATCTTTGATCAAGATTTTGATTGTGCATCATTGGAGTGAATAAATCTGCAAAGCGCCTGAGGTAACGCCTGCGCTTGTTGCTCATGCGTGTCGGCCGGGGTGCATTGCTCGTGTTTCGAATTCGTCAGACACTGCCCGGGAGCAACGAATGCGGCCAGCCTACCAGTTGGAATAAGAGGATCATTTTGCGCGGCACAGGGCGCCGGCTCTTTACTTCGTCATCCAAATTTCGAAACCCATGTAATTCTCGTGGATTTCGTATCCGCTGAAACGTGCCTCCCACAGCATTTCCTGAAACTCCTCTTTTGTATAGGCGCTCTTGATGAGCATCTTTTTGAAGACCAGTTTGGTCAGCAGGCGGTTAAACCTGGACAAATGCATCTCATCGATGCCGCGGCTGATCTCTTCCGCTGAGGCGTTGCGTTTGAGGTCGATAATCAACGCGCGTCCGCCGGGGCGCAGCACACGGCTCATCTCCTGCAACGCCTCCACGGGCTTGGCGAAATTCTTGAAAGCCGCGCGGCACAAGAGAAAGTCGAAGCTCTTGCTCGGGAAGGGCAGCTTGGACGCCGAGCCCTGCTTGAAGTCCGTGTTGACGCCGGCCTCGGCAGCCTTCTTCGCGGCGATCGCGACCATGGTGCGGCTGATGTCAACTCCGGTGATGGCGTAGGATCCGAGCTTTGCGAACTCAATGCAGAAGTAGCCCGGCCCCGGCGCCACTTCAAGCACGGCGCTGCCCTCTGGAACCTCGTCCGCAATTCTCCGCGCAAGGTCCACATACTCCTTCATCATTTCGCCGGTGTTGGCGGCGTACCATTTGGCCGCCAGGCCTTCAATGCCCCGATCGGCATGGGGTTTGCGCATGGCAAGTGTTGTCATCGCGTTTCCTCCGTTTGAAGTTGCGAACCTACTCGCAAAACACTCGAACCTTGACCGTCTTTCCCTCATTGCCCTGCACGTCAACGGTCAGGTCATCAAGGTGGTCGATCAGTTCTTCGAGGTTCTCCGGCTTGATCTGTGAAAGTGTCAGCGGGACGCCGTGCTTGGTGAATGCCTCATCCAACTGGTTATGAGCCTGGGCTGGAATTAGAGCGGCCAACCGCACGCCTGCGCGCAGAAACTGCAGCGGCACACGAACATTCACCGTGGTGCCACCCTTCAAGCCGCTCATTGATTCATCCGCTTCAACCAGCACACGCAGGTATTTCGCGCGGGTCTTCACGGCTGCGGCCTTGGTCCCATTGCTCGCGGCTGCGCCACCGGCAAACGCGGCGGACGATTCCCCAACGCCTGATTCAATTGCAACCAGCAGCCGCTCGGCTTCATCGGCGTTAATCTTTCCGGCAGCCAGCATTTCCAAAATCTGTCGGCGATTCTCGTTCATATCGTTCCTCCAATCCAGCGGCTAATCATCGCCAATGCAGGGTGCACTTGGACGACCTTGCCGGATAACAGCGATTCTGCAAAATGCACAAGCCCCTGCAGCGCATGATGCGGATCGGACAGCGCCATCCCTAGTGCGGCGACACAAGCCGCGAAGACCCAGAAACTTTCACGTCCCTGGTTCCAGGCAATCAGCAGGCGTTCCGCTTCGGCAGGGCTGATGCGTCCGAGTGCGACAAGCGAAAGAATGGTGCGGCGACCGTTTGGCATAAGTACCCTCTACAGAATTTGAACCTGAATTTTGGCGTCGTGCGTGGTCACGCGGACATGTGTTCCCGGGAGTGCGCACAGGATGCCCCAGAGAATGGCGATGGCGCGCCAGGGGTTGACACCGCCGTTCAAACGAACACCGCGCACAGTAATACTTCCAGCGATCCAGACTGCCAACACAACCAGCAGAACGAGGGGCGACAGCAGAATGGCCGGAATCCACAACAGGAATATGGGTAGCCAGAGCCGGGGCGTACGAAAGACGGGCGTCTCGATTCCAACAACGGCAAAGTTCGGAGTCATTTCAAAGCCTCCAGTGCGCGGATCGCCTCCTCAGCGCTGAGTTCCCCGCACTTGAGCAGCTCCAGCACCTCCGCGCGGGACGGAGACGGGTTGACATCGACAAACTGCAGCAGCCCACCGATGCGATTGAGCCGCGCCTTGATGGTGGGATAGCTGACCCCGAAGACCTGCTCCATCTCCTTGATGGAGCCGTGCGCGCGCAAGAATGCGGTAATGAAGACCTGGTCCTCCATGCTGAGCCGTGCCAGTTCAGGAAGCACAAACTGACCCTCGACGGAAATCTGCTTTTCAACAAAGCGGACGCGCTCCACCACGAGCGAGGAACCGTCCGCCATGCGAAGCAGGTCTTGCCAATCGGAAGCCGATTTAGCGTTTTGAGTCATCGGAATCAATCTCGTTTCTTGATTACAAAAACAATAATTATATGTTTTCTTAAGTATGTCAATAGTCATTATTGATTTTATTAATTATTAAGCGGATCGAAGCGCATTGACTGATGGCCTTAGCGTTCAAGTTGCTGGTTCCGGTGTGGCGCGATCGGCGGCCAAGCCCGGCCAACGATCAAGCTGGGTGCTGAAAGAATACGGCTGCAATTCGAAGTGAATTTACAGCGACTCCAAAAGGGACACAGGGTGAAGTAGGAAGAGCGTTATAATCACAGTCGATTGTCCCCCCGTTATGATGAAAAACGACGACTCTGTTGAGCAGATTCCGATGTCTCGCACCGGGACTGAGGTGACTTCGCTGTTGCTGGCCTGGCGGTCGGGAGACAGAGAGGCGCTCGATGAGCTGATGGCGGTTGTTTACCGGCAGCTTCATGTGCTGGCGACCAGCTACATGAACAGGGAGCGTCCCGACCACACCCTGAGCGCCACGGCACTGGTGCACGAGGTGTACATCAAGTTACTCTCGGCGGATGTGCATCTGCAGGATCGCGCGCACTTTCTTGCGGTTGCGGCGTCGATCATGCGGCGGATCCTGATTGACCGGGCGCGCAGCCTGCAGCGGATCAAGCGCGGAAGCGGGGCACAGAAGCTGTCGCTGGTTACGCTGGAGACCACGACTGTGCTGCTGACGCAGTCCAATCCGGAAGAGGTGCTTTACCTCGATCAGGCGCTGACTCGCCTTGAGCAGCAGGACATGCGCAAGGCGCGGCTGATGGAGATGGTCTACTTTGGCGGGTTGAACTGCGACGAAGCGGCGCTGGTTCTGGAAATTTCAATTGCGACGGTGAACCGCGATTTGAAGATGGCCAAGGCGTGGCTGAAGCACGAACTGCGCGGAGTTGATGACGAGGCGGCCGCGGAGGCATAAGATCTCCCGTTTGATAGACTTTCTGCCAGATGAATACCATCTTTTCCGCGACCGACTGGGCGAAGCTGCAGGAGATATTCGCAGCGGCCTCGGAGCTTGCGCCTGCTGAGAGATCCAGGTACATCGATACGGCCTGTCAGCCTTGCCCTGAGCTGCGCGAACCCCTGGAAGCGTGGCTTGCGACTCTGGATTCGGACGAGGACCTGGACCACATTGTGGGTGCGGCCGCTGCGCAGGCTGTCGAGTTGGGGCAACCGATCGTGGGAAGGCGACTGGGGAATTACCAGTTAACTGGGATTGTGGGCCGGGGCGGGATGGGAATTGTGTACCGGGCTATCCGGGCCGACGATGTGTACCGCAAGGAAGTGGCTATCAAAGTTGCAGCGCAAGCGATGATGACGCCTGCCCTGCTGCAGCGGTTTCTGGATGAGCGGCAGATTCTGGCCAACCTGGATCACAAGAACATTGCCCGCATTATGGACGGCGGGACGACGGCTGATGGAGCTCCGTATGTCGTGATGGAGCTTGTTGCGGGCAAGCCGATTGACTCTTGGTGCGACGAGGGTCGCCTGGGCATTCGGGAGCGGGTGAAGGTATTCGTTGAGGTTTGCCGGGCTGTGGAGTATGCGCACCGAAGGCTGGTTGTGCACAGGGACTTGAAGCCGGACAACATTTATGTAACTGCTGAAGGAGAACCAAAGCTGCTGGACTTTGGGATTGCAAAGGCGCTTGCTCCGGAGGGCATGGGATTGGCTGCGTGCGTGACGGCGGAAATGGATCGGTTGATGACGCCGGGAAACGCGAGCCCCGAACAGGTGCGTGGACAGACGATTACGACGGGCACGGATGTGTATCAACTGGGGGTACTGCTGTATCAGCTTGTAACCGGTCGGCGGCCCTTCAATGTTTCGACAGCGCGGATCGGGGAGATGGAGAGGTTGATCTGCGAGACTCCTGCGCCCAATCCGCACGTCAATGAGGATCTGGACGGAATTATTCTGCATGCGATGGAGAAGGAGCCGCAACGGCGCTACGCTTCTGCCTCGGATCTGGCGAACGACCTGGAACGCTATCTAAACGGATTTCCCGTTACAGCCCGTGGGCCTTCGTGGAGGTACCACGCCAGGAAGTTTGTTGAGCGGCATAAGCTGGCGGTTTTTGCAGCAGTCAGCGCGCTGGTGTTGCTGCTCGGCTCCATCTTGGCGATCACCGTGCAGTCCTGGCGACTTGACCGCGAGCGGATCACGGCGGAGAAGGTGGCGGAGTTCCAGAGTTCGATCTTCTCCTCGACCAATCCATCGGAAACCAGGGGGAAAGTGCTGACGGCGCGCGATGTACTGGACCAGGGCGCCGCCAATCTGGACCGCGCAACGGGAATGGACCCGGCGGTGAGAGACAAGCTGCTGAACACGCTCGCCGTTGCCTATCGGAGCCAGGGAATCTTCGACCGTGCCTACGACCTGTTTTCAAAGTCGCTTGAGATTCGCAAGCGACTTTACGGAAGCCGGTCGAAGGAGGCTGCAGAGACCATGGGCACACTGGCCGATCTGGATATTTTTTCCGAGGACTACTACCGGGCATTCAAGGATGCCGATGAGTGGTTCGGGGCTATCCGTCCATTCGATGACCGGTATGACGAGGAGGCCCTGGCGGCCTTGAGATTGCGAACAACGCTCGAGGCATACCATAACCGGCTGGGCAATGCGGAGGCCACAGGTCGCCAGGCGATCAAGGTGGCGACAAAGGTTTTCGGGTCGCAGAGCAATGAAGCTTTCCTGCAGTATTGCCCATTTGGGAACATTCTATTCCGCGAAGGCAAATGGGCCGAAGCCGAGGACATGTACCGGACATCGATGCTCTTTTACCGAAAGGGCGATTGGCAGAACTCTCCGGGCGTTATTGCGGAGATGGAGTCCGCCTCACGCCTTGGATTTCTACTTGGATTGGAGGGCAGGTATGCGGAAGCGGAGCCTCTGCTGCGGGAGGTGGTTTCGCAGCGCCTGAAGATTCTGGGATTTGCACACGACTCGACGGGTGCGTCGGAGGCGGAGCTGGGCTTTGTATTGGGCAAGATGCATCAGACCGCGGAGGCCGAACAGTTGGGGCGGGATGGACTGCGGTCGCGCGAAGCAGTTCAGGGCGGAAACAGCCGGAACTACGGAGTGGATGAGGGGTTACTGGCGGTTACGTACATGGACGAGGGAAAGTTCGAGCAGGCACGACTTCTCCTGGAGCATGACGTGACGCTTTGCCGCATGCACCTGGGCGATCAGAGCCTGTACCTGGCGAGGGAATTGAACTTGCTTGGCCATCTGCAACTGTCGACGCGGCAGGTGGATGCTGCCGCGCAAACTCTCGAGACAGCATTGTCGATTGAGCAGCAGACCAACGGCGATGAATCGCTGTTTGCGGCGGCTGATCACCTTGAACTTGGCCGGGCTCAGATTGCGCAGGGTAAGCTGCCGGAAGCGGAGGCGAACCTGCGGCGGGCGGTGGTGCTTTACCGGACGACTGCGCAGGCTGACCGGCCGAATGCGATGGTGGCCCTAAGGACACTTGGGTCTCTGGTGAGCCGCAAGGGCAGCAGCAAGGAATCGCAGGCGCTTCAGGCCGAGGCTGCCGCACTGCGGACGGTTTTGCCGGCGAGCGACCGCGCGACGGGTTCCAGGCCCTGATCGGGCTGGGCAAAAACCATTAATAATTCCCTTAAATCTTGCGCGAAATCTTTTTTTTGATTCCTGTGATAGAGAGCGCGCCATTCCGGCGCTATCAATACGAAGGAAAAATTTCAGCTGATCCGCGTCCCCACGCGGAGGACTGTCCTTCGGAGGCCGGTATGCGCACTCACCAAGTTGCCACTTTTGCCCAGACCTTGGATTTGAACAACGCCCTGGTTGCACGTCGAACAGTAGTTCCGGCTTTGCGTGCCGTGGCCCAATTGCTGGGTGTGTTCCTGGCGGTGTGTCTGACTGGTGCGGTACAGGGGGCGGCGCAAGGGCCGCAGGCTGCCGCCGGTGAGCAGGCGCAAGGGCCGCGCGCGAGCATATCGTTTGTGCCGCAGCCTCGCATTACAGCGGCAGTGGACATGCGGCAGACCGTCGAGGCCAAAGGGTCGGTGCATCCACTGGCGAAGCCTGAGTTTGATCGCGGCGCGGTGCCGGATGAGATGCCGATGGGCTATATGAAGCTCGTTCTCCGGCGTAGCTCCGATCAGGAAGCGGCGCTGCAGCAGTTTCTCACCGATGTGCAGCGCCCGGAGAACCAGAACTTTCACCGCTGGCTGACGCCCGAGGAGTACGGCGAGCATTTTGGGCCGGTGGACAGTGATATGGCCGCGGTGAAGGGGTGGCTTGAGTCGCAGGGAATGACAGTATCAAGGGTCGCCCGAGGAAAGCAGACAATCGAGTTCACGGGCACGGCGGGGCAGGTGCGTTCGGCCTTCGGGACCGAGATTCACTACTTCGAGTTGAACGGCGAAAAGCATTTTGCCAATGCGCAGTCGATGCGGATTCCGGCGGCGCTTGCCGATGTGGTGGAAGGCGTGGCCAGCATGAACGACTTCCATCCGGTCCCGGGAATCCATGCCAGTAAGAATCCTACTGTTCCGGGAGGCACAGGCACCGGGACCGACGGAAACGGCCCTGTGCCGATGATGCAGGACGGCGGCTATGGTGCCAATTATTTCTTCGACGCGCTGGACGTCCGGGCCATGTATAACGTGCCGTCGAACCTGTCGGGGACGGGCATAAAGATTGGACTTCCAGAGGACGCCGATCCGATGGGCGGCCTGATCAACCATGGCAACGGTAACTACAGCGTCAGCGACTACGACGACTACAACACAATTCAGAACCTTCCCAGCAACCTGACGATCCTGGTCCCGTATGGAGACCCTGGCGTGGGTAACGTCGAGCCCACCTTGGATATGCAAGTGGCGCATGGGATCGCTCCTGCCGCGCAGATCGTGATGGTCATTTCTTCAGATCTTGATTTGGCCCAGGACTATCTGGTGGACAACGATCTGGCCGATGTAATCAGCCTGAGCTACTCCACATACATTTCTTCCGCGTCGTCATTTACGGACTACACTGTGGCGCGAGGCGAGCAGGCGGCGGCGGAGGGTATCAGCTATCTTGCCGGATCAGGCGACTGGGGATCCGGGCAGTCGGGGGGCAGCGGGAACAATATCTACACCGACCCCACCCTGGGCGCGAGTCTTTACGCTTCCCATCCGTATGTGACTTCAGTGGGCGGCACCAGCGCCGACTACGGCGCAAACGGTCTCTACTGGTGGGGCGACAATAATCTGCTTGGAATCTTCGCGAATGCGGAATTCCAGACGACCACGGTTGGCGGGCACATGCCGGAAGATTCCTGGAATGGTTCCGGGGGCGGCTACAGCTCACTTTACGCTCAGCCCACCTGGCAGAGTGGGGTCCCGGGTATTCCAACGGGCAACGGGCGCACTTTTCCAGACGTTGCACTGAATGCAGGAGGCCCGGGATACTTCACCTGCGTGAGTGGGGGCTGTGCGAATGGAAACTCGGCAAGCATCAATTTTGCTCCGCAATTCTGGGAGGGCACTTCGGCGTCGTCGCCGGCCATGGCAGCTATGATCGCGATCCTTGATCAGGCGCATGGGCGCCAAGGGTTGATCGATCCAACACTTTACAAGCTTGGCTCCGGCGAAAACTGGGGGGGATGCAACGGCTCCAGCCAGTCGGAGACGCGCCCACCCTCAAGCTGCGTCTTTTACGACATCACAACAGGGAGCAACGCGGTTCCGGGCCAGCCAAACTATGGCGCGTCTGACGAGACATACAACGCCGGTCAGGGCTATGACCTTGTGACCGGGCTAGGCTCCGTGGACCTGACCGCGATGATCAACGCCTGGAATAGCGTGTCGTACATTGCCTCGACAACGACGCTTTCGCTCGGCGGCACCACAACCGCGACTTACGGAAACCCCGTGTCCTTTACCGGCACTGCGACGGCCAACTCCGGCGGCGGAATCCCCACCGGATTTGTGACGGTGGAGGACAACAACAGCCACAGCTATGGTGTGTATGCATTGGACGGGAGCGGTAACTTCTCCGGACAGGCGACAGGGTTCCCAATCGGGACCACATCGGTGAAGGCTGTGTATGGCGGCGACGTGACGTATGACAGGAGTACTTCCGCGAACGAGCCGCTAACGATTACAAAAATCACTTCCAGCGCAGCCATCACCTTCCAGCCCGCACTTGCCACCTCGGCTTACGGGGCGAACATCATCGGCGTGACCGTCACCGTGAATGGAACCACAAACTACGGCAACCCGAGCGGAAACGTGGTGTTGAATCTTAAACTAACCAGCACAGGGGCAACAGACTATATCGGTACCTTACCGTTAAACCCCAATGTGGGTGCGCCGGGGTCATCGGTGGACCTGCCTCAGGAATTGCTGCCAAATACTCCGCCTGACACATACACTTTTATCGCCACCTACGCGGGAGACGGGACGTTTTCGGCATTGGCTTCTCAGGCAACGGCGGCCTTCACCATCACCAAGGCTCCTACTTCGCTGACGATTGGGAGCAGCACAACCTCGACAACAAATGGTTCGCCGGTGACTCTCACTGCAGCGCTGCTGACCACGCAGGGCCAGACCGCGCCCACTGGAACCGTGCAGTTCTATCAGAATGGTCGCCCCGTGGGCTCGCCGGTTTCGGTGAGCGGCACGGCGCTCTCGAACGGCGTGTACACGGCCTCAGCGTCACTGACCACGTCTGCTCTTTATCCCGGCAGTCTGCCTGTGACGGCTGTCTATGCCGGCGACACGGATGATTCCTCTTCCACGTCGAATGCGCAGACCATTTCCATCTCGGGCGCCGTGACGACAGTGTCGATCTCTTCGAATCTGAATGGGGAGGATTACCTGGGTTCGAACCTGACGCTGACCGCGACGGTGTTCTCGCAGCAGTCATCGCCCGCCATTACCGGCAGCGTGCAGTTCTTCGCGAACGGCGTGAGCCTGGGAACTTCAAACGTAGCCAGCGGAACCAGTGGCGGCAAGCAAACCGCGACGGCTACGCTGCAAACAACTGCACTGCCGGCTGGATCGGACAGCGTCTATGCGGTATACCTAGGCGATGCGAACTACGATCCTGAGACCTCATACACGATCACGGTTCCTGTGATCCAGACGGTAGCGGACGGCTTCACTGTTGGATCGAACCTGAGTTTTGGAAATGAAACACTGAATGTCGCCGCATCCTCGCAGGAGGCGGAACTCGGCAACAGCGGAACCGCCAACCTGGTGTTTGGCAGCGCCTCCATCACCGGCGCAAACGCTTCCAGCTTTTCGATTCTGGCCAGCAGTTGCTCAGCAGGTTCGCAATTAATCCCCTTGGCCGGCCACTACTGCTTCTTCAACATCGGGTTCACTCCGCAGCAAGCGGGCGCGCTCACCGCATTGCTGGTGCTGACGGATAACAGCCCCGAAAGCCCGCATACTGTCACGCTTACCGGCACGGGAGTGCCATCGGGTCCCTATCTGCAATTGAGTTCGACCGTCGTGAACTTCGGCGTTCAGACTGTGAACATCACCTCAGCCGCGCAGACGGTCACTCTTACGAACATAGGCAACGCCGCCATCACGTCTCTCACCTTTAGCGGGCTGACGAGTACGCCCTTCAGCGTAAGTGCGACCACATGTGCGGGTGCTCTGGCGTCGCAGGCAAGCTGCACGGTGAGCCTCACGTTTAGCCCTACGTCGGCGGGACTTACATCCGCATCGCTGACTGTCAATCAG
>Ga0302319_10026972_pt1 | contig 10093 bp, 12 predicted proteins | sample Bog_T0_2_FD_203319 | JGI IMG/M metagenome (GOLD analysis project Ga0302319, IMG submission 203319) | Peat permafrost microbial communities from Stordalen Mire near Abisko, Sweden - Bog_T0_2 | ecosystem: Environmental > Terrestrial > Soil > Wetlands > Peat | place: Sweden: Abisko, Stordalen Mire...
GCCCCGGCGTTCAGCGTCAAGGGCGCGGACGGCAAGACCTACAGCCTGTCCAAGCTCAAGGGCCATGCCGTGGTGCTGGAATGGATGAACCCGGGCTGCCCGTTCAGCAAGGCCCAGTACGACGCGGGCGCCGCCCAGGGGCTGCAGAAGAAATACACCGCCCAAGGGGTGGTGTGGCTGAGCGTCGATTCCAGCGCCGAGGGCCGGCAGGGCTACCTGGCCGACGATGCCGCCGCGGCGGCCTTCCTAAAAAAGCGCCAAGCCGCCCCCACGGCCTTGGTCCGCGACGACCAGGGCAGCCTGGGCCAGCTGTACGGCGCCAAGTGCACGCCCCATGTCTTCGTCATCGACGCCCAGGGCCGCCTGGCCTACAAAGGCGCCGCTGACGACCATGCCACCTCTGACGCGGACGAAGTGAAGCGGTCAAAGAGCTACGTGGCCGCGGCGCTGGACGCGCTGCTGGCGGGCCAGCCCGTGGCGGTGGCCCAGACCAAGCCCTACGGCTGCGGGGTCAAATACAAGTAGGGTGGACGGGGGTTCAACCCCGCCCCGGTCGATGCTAGACTGCAGCCATGAGCCTCAAGCCCCCCGATCCCTGCTTCCGCGTCACCTACCGCGACCTGGTCGCCGACAAGACCATCACGGTCAAGGCCAGCGTGGTGGAGGACTCCAGCTTGGGCCTGGGATTCATCCGCCTGGCGGGCTTCCTGTTCGACAGCGGCGGCTTGGTGGTGGACCCCGGAGCCGAGGACCTGAAGCGGCGGCTGGAGGATGTCAAAAGCCTGCACCTGTCCATCCAGTGCATCCTCAGCATCGAGGAGCTGGGCCCCCGCAACAAAGGCCTGAAGCTGAAGGCCGGGCGCAGCAACCTGATGGTCATGCCGGCCCCCGCGTCGGGCCTGCCGCCGGGGCCCTTTGCCGCCAAGTAGGGCTGAGTCCGCCTAATGAAAAAGAACGGCCCGCTTGAAGCAGCGGGCCGTTCTTTATTTGGGGCCAGGCCCGCCTGGGCCTAAGGGTGATCCGGGCCGCAGGGGCTGATGCTCTGGCCCTCGATGAAGGCGTCGTGCTGGCGCAGGAATTGGTTCAACGCGTCAAAGCGTTGGGCAAAGGGCACGCAATGCAGCACGCACTCATACTCCTTGCCCGGGCTGGCGCGGTAGATGTCGCTGCCGTAGGTGTCGGTATCCAGCACATTGAAGAGCAGGTATTCGGCATCCTTGCCTTGCAAGACCTCGGGCCGCTCCTTGGTGAACTGGCTGAGCGCTTCCAGCACCTGGCCGTTGACCCAGGTCAGGGCCAAGTAGTGCTCCTGGGATTCACCCTCCACCGCGAAGAGCAGGTCATGCTCCATGGTGGCCAGCGGCAGGGCCTGAGAGCCCAGGTAGACCGCGCCCCCCAGGCTGTTGTCGTAGATGACTTTAGCGTTATCGCTGAGGGGCGTCGGGTCGGTCACCGTGATGTGGACCTCGGGGTCCGCCTCCTTCACCCCGATCTGGGTCACCTCGACCCGCAGGACCGAATGCTTGGGGTCGGGCTGCCAGCGCAGGGAATCCGCCAGCATCCGCACCCGCGTGTCGGGGGTCGGGCTGGGCGTGGGGCTCAGGTCTTGGGCGGTGGCCGTCAGCGGCCCGCTGGGCGCGTCGGCGCTCAGCAGGGCGGGCAGCAGCAATAGCAGGGGTGCGGTCCAGCGCATGGAGCCTCCGAAGGAGGGCCCCATCTTAATTCAAAGCGGCGGCCTGTTCATAAGTTTTGGCACAAGATTTTCCCGGCCTTTTAACCTTCAAACCGCACGCTTTGATGCGCGCGGCGCGATAATCAAGGTCGCCGTTGAAGCGGCACAAGACCGATCCTTCCGCGCTTGGACTGGGGATGGAGGAGGCGGATCGTGGCGAAGATCATCGAAGCTGCCGCCGTGCTGGCGGCTCAAGCCGGGGGCCCGCGCCGGCCCAAGGCCACCGACCACCGATTCAGGGTCCGTTTCACGGTGCTGCCGGATGACGAAGCCCTGCAGCGCCTGCCCTTGCCGGACGCGCCGCCCCATCCAGCGCCCGACTCTTCGGATGACGCCTGCTATGCGCCCAACCTCAGCGGCGGCGGCGTGGGCATCTATGGCGAGCTGCGCACCCTGCGCGGCCAATCCCTGCACCGCGGCGATTTTGTGACCATGGAGATCCGACCTGCCGGCAAGCGCCGGCCCATCCGCTGCATGGGGCTGGTGGCCTGGGTCCGCGTGAACCAGGACGCCGGCCTCTTCCGCGCGGGGGTGGGCTTCGTGGGCGTGGACCAGCGGGACCTGGCTCCGCGCTGACGGGCCTGGGGTGGGAGGGCGGTTCAAGCGAAGGGCCTGGTCCGCGGACCAGGCCCTTCGTGTATCCTGGAGCCGTTCCCCATCCGTTGGAGCAGGGCCATGCCATTCTCATCACCGATCCTGGAGCGCCAGGAATTCGTCAAGCTCTCCGCGGCCGGGCAGGACCTGCGGCGCAAGGAATTCAGCGCCTGCGCCTTCAAGCAGTGCGACTTCAGCGCCGCGGATCTCAGCCATGCCCGCTTCGTCGATTGCCGCTTCAGCGCCTGCAGCCTGGCCAACACCAAGTTCGACCACGCCCGCTTCCAGGGCGTCCTTTTCGAGGACTGCAAGCTGGTGGGCGTGTCCTTCAGCCGGGCCGATGCCAGCTTCATGAACTGGTCCTTCGAGCGCTGCAAGCTGCAGCTATGCAGCTTCGGCGGCCTGAAGATGCCGCACAGCCGCTTCAACGGCTCGGTGCTGCGCGACACGGACTTCGTGAACGCCGACCTGCGCGAGGCCAGCTTCATCGATTGCGACCTGGCGGCCAGCAAGTTCCACCACAGCGGCCTGGAGAAGGCCGACTTCAGCGGCGCGCGCAACTACGCCATCGACCCGGTGAACAACCGCGTGCGGGGGGCCAAGTTCAGCGTGCCCGACGTGCTGGGCCTGCTGGCCGGCTTCGGCATCGAGGTGGGCTAAAGGTGCGTCACCACCAGGCCCGGATGCAGGGCCTTCAAGCCCTCCACGATCAGGCGCCGATGGCAGTGCTCGGGCGTGGGCTCGCTGCATAGCAGCACGGTGGCCTGGGCCAGCGCCGCCATGTCGAAGGACCGCAGGACCCCCCGCTGGGCCAGCAGCCGCTTGAATTCCACCTCGTAGGCGTCCCAGCCCAGCGCCTTGGCGCGGTAGCGCCCCAGCAGGTCCTGGGTGGGCGCCAGGTCCAGCCGGTGGGCGTAGCCGATGCCGCCGATCTCCTGCAGGAAGTACTCCAGGTCGTAGCGCTTGGTGAAGGCCGCCAATTGCGAGCGGTTGTTGGCCCGGATGTCGATCAAGCGCCGGATCCCGGCCAGCTTGAGGATGCCGAAGAACTCGCGGGCGGATTTCTTGGCGAAGCCCAGCGTGAAGATGCGCATGGCTCAGGCCTCCTCCAGGCTGCGGCGAAGGGCGTCCCAGTCCAGCGCCAGCCGCGTCACCGGGTGCGGGTCCATGTCCTCCAGGGCGTGAACCAGGCGGTCGGCCACCACCAGGTTGCGGAACCATTTATGGTCGGCCGGCACCACGAACCACGGCGCGTCGGCCGTGCTGGTGGCCGTCAGCATGTCCTCGAACGCGCGCTGATAGGCCTTCCAATAGCCCCGGTCCACCAGGTCCTGCGGGCTGAACTTCCAGCGCTTCTCGGGGTCGTCCAGGCGCGCCAGCAGGCGCTTCTTCTGCTCCGCCTCCGACAGGTGCAGCAGGAACTTGAGGATGCGCACGCCCCGGGCGGCCAGGGTCTTCTCGAACCAGACGATCTGGGCGAAGCGCTCGTGGACCATGGCGTCGGTGATCTGGTCATGCACCCGCGTGACCAGCACGTCCTCGTAATACGACCGGTTGAAGATGCCGATGTTGCCGGCGGGCGGGCAGGCGGCGTGGGCGCGCCACAGGAAATCATGCGCCTGCTCCACCGGCGTGGGCGGCTTGAAGGAGCTGACCATGCAGCCTTGGGGGTTGATGCCGCCCATCACGTGGCGGATGGTGCCGTCCTTGCCGGCCGTGTCGATGCCCTGCAGCACCACCAGCACCGAGCGCTCGCCCTCGGCATAGAGCCGCTCCTGCAGCTTCTCCAGCCTGTGCTTCAAGCGCTCGGTCCGCTCCGCGCTCTCGGCGCCATCCTTGTAGTCGTCGGTGTCGGCCGGGTCGAAGGCCTTCAGGTCCACGGCGGCGTGCGGCTCTATGCGGTAACGGTTCATGCGTGCCTCCCGGGCGCCGGCGAAAGCGCCGTCACCCATCACTATGGGCGTGCGGGCCGCGCGGGGACACGGCATTCAGGCCCATGGCGAGAATAGATAGGCGCAGGAAAGGGAATAAAAGCGGGGCCCCGCGCGGTTCATCTGTGCCTATCATCGGCATCCTTTGTGCGGAGCGGACCATGGCCTACGGATCCTCAAAGATCAGCGCGATCCTCCTTTTAGGCGGGCTGGCCCTGACGGCTGGCTTGAAAGCCGACGCCGGCCGCCCCGCGCCGCCCCCCCCTCCGCCGCCCCAGCACGAAGGCCGTCCGGCCCCCGAATGCTTCCTGGCCCAACTGGGGCTCAGCAAGGAGGAGAAGGACAAGCTCAAGGCCCTGCGCCGCGCCCGCCGCGACAAGCATAGACCGCTGTGCCACTCGCTGGCCGACGCCCGCGAGGACATGAAGGACCTGCTGGCCGACCCCACCCAGGGCAAGGACTACGAGAAGAAGCTGCGCGACATGAACGACAAGCTGCTGCAGTTGGAGCTGGAGGAGGGCAAGGTCTGCTTCGACGGCATGCTGGAGGTCCGCTCGGTGCTCAGCGCGTCGCAGCTGAAGCAGCTGATCCAGCTGCACAAGGAGCGCGGGGAATGCAGCGCCCGCCCCTGCTGCCACCATCACGACCTGATGATCCCCAGCTGCCACAAGCCCGGCCACCTTTAGCCGGCCCGTTGGGAAAAGAGCCCGGCCATTCGGCCGGGCTCTTTTTTTGGGTCAAGGGGCTGCTAGGGACGGCGGGCATGGGACGGGGCTCAGGGCGTCGGCAGGGCCCCGCCCAGCTGCTTGATGCGCGCGGCCACGAAGGCCTGGGTCGGGTCCAGCAGGTAGGACTTCTGGTAGCACTCCAGGGACTCGGGCACGCGGTCCTGGAACCACAGCACCGTGCCCAGGGCCATCCAGGCGTAGGCGTTGTCACGCTGCAGGCGCGTCATGGCGCGCAGGTAAGCCTCGGCGCGCTGGAACTCGCCGTTGAACACGCTGGGCGCCACGCCATCGGCCTGCACCGCCTGGGCCATGCGGGCCCGCAGCTCGGGCCCCTGGGTCAGCATGTCCTGGGTCAGCGCTTGGCTGGCGGCGGCGTCACGGTTCTCCACGGCTGTGATCAGCTTGTCGATGGTGACCGCCACCTGCGCCTGCGGACTGGCCTCGGCCGCCTGGGCGGTGGGGCTGGGCGCGACCGGCGCAGCGGGTGCTGGCGCCACCGCCGTGGGCATCGGCACCCTTGCCATCGCTGGGGCTGGCGCCCCCCCCCAGTTGGCCCGCAGGCCCAACTGGTTGGCGGGCTCGCCGCCCAGGGAGCTGTAGGCGTAGTCCGCGCTCAACCAGGGTCCCAGGCTCACGCTCAAGCCCGCCGAAGGGCCCGACGGGCTGCCTTCGGCCGCCACCAGGTAGCCGGCCCGGAATTGGGCCACGTCGTTGACCACGTATTCCCCGCCCACGGTCAGGGCGGCGGTCTCATCGGTCTGCGGCGTGAAGCGCAGATCCAGCGCCGCGCGCAGCAGGCTGCCGGGGCGCAGGGGCTGGGTCCAGGCGCCGCCGACGCTGGCTTGCAGCGGCAGGTTGGCTCCCTCCAGGCTGGAGCCGGCGTTCAGCAGGGCGGCGCCCAAGGCGGCGCCCGTGGGGCCTTGGTACCAACGCAGCCCCAGGTCGGCGGCGCCGGCGTAACTGTCCCCCTGGCCCAGGTCCTGGAACAGGGCCTTGGCCTCGGCGCCGCCCTCCAGGCCCCCGCCCAGGGGCAGGGCCAGGGCCGCGCCCAGGGCGCCGGCGTGGGGATGCAGGTCGGGCTGTTGCACGGGGCTGCCGTTCACCACGCTGAAGGATTCCACCGAGCCCATGTCCACGTAATCCAGGTCCAGGCCCAGGGCCAGTCCCTGGGCGCCCAGCGGTTGGGCATAGGCCAGGCGCTGCAACGTGATGTCATCATCCCAGCCAAGGTAAGAGGTCTCCAAGCCGGCTTGGCCATCGGCCAGCCCGGCGGGATCGGCGCCCAGCGAGCCGGCGCCGCGCGCCAGGGCCGTGCCTGCCCCGCCCATGCCCGCGGAGCGGGGGTTGTTCAGGATGTTCAGCCAGCGTCCGCCCACCGCGGCGCTGGCGCTGGTCTGGCTGTCGGCCCGGGCGGCGGATGGGGCCAGCAGCAGCAGCGCGGCCAAGGCCGCCTTGCGTCCGCGCCGGGTCAAGGCACCACCACGACCTTGAAGGACTTCTCTTCGGTCAGCCCGCTGCCATAGCGCACATGGGCGTGCACGCGGTAGAGCCCCGCGGCCACGCCCTGGGTCGGCCAACACTGGGCGTAATCGGCGCCGAAATGCAGCACCGCCACGCGCCGGCGGTCCACCGCGTAGACCTCCCAGTCGCTGCCGACGGGCGCCTCCACAAAGTAGAGGCAGACCGGCTGCCCGGCGTGGGCGGGCACCGGCGCCAGCACCGTGCGGCCCAGGCCCGAGGACGCGAAGACCGGCGTGGCCGTGCGGGTGGCGGTGGTGGTGACGGTGCGGGTCACGGTGGGCGTGGGGCTGTGGGTGGGGGTGGCGCTGGGGGTGGCGGTGTAGGTCGGGGTGGCGGTGTAGGTCGGCGTGGCCGTGGGCGTCACCGTGGAGGTGGGCGAATCGGTGGACGTGGGCGAAGCCGTGGGCGTCACCGTGGACGTGGGCGTGTCGGTGGGCGTGGGCGAAGCCGTCAGGGTGACGGTGGACGTCGGCGAGTCGGTGGACGTGGGCGAATCCGTGGGGCTGTCGGTGGGCGTGTCCGTGGGCGTGACGGTGGGCGTGACGGTGCGGGTGGCCGTGGGGGTGGGCGAATCCGACCAGGTGGGCGTGGGCGTGTAGTTCGGGGTGATCGTGCGGGTGGGGCTGTCGGTGGCGGTGGGGCTGGGCGCGCCGTTGAGGCCGCAGGTGTAGAAGGTGCCGCCGCTGCCGGCCGAGGGGTTGATGGGCTGGTTGCAGTAGTTGCCGCAGGGGCCGCCGCTGACGTCCACGCTGCCGGCATAGTGATAGGCGGTCGCGTAGCAAAGGTCGATGCAGCCGCCGCCGCCGCCGCCGCCGCCGTAGCAGGAGTTGGGCAGGCCGTTGCCACCCTGGCCGCCCCTGGCGGTCAGGCTGCCGCCGCCGCTGATGGTCGGCGCTGAGATGTTGATGGTCCCGCCGGCGCCGCCGCCGCTGCCGCTGAAGCGGTAAACGTCTGAGGTCTGGGCGTCACCGCCGTCCATGCTGATCTGGCCGTCCAACTGCGCCGTCCCGGCCGCCATGCCCACGATCAACGCCGCCCCGCCGTTGCCGGCCATGTCCGGGCTGTTCTGGTAGCCGCTGCCGCCGCTGCCCATCTGCTGGGGATCGGTGGGGTCATCGTAGGTGGGCCCGACCTGATAGGAGTTGTTGCTGGTGTTGCCGCCGATGCCGCCGTGGCCGCCGCCGGTGAACATGCCGCTGCCGTTGATGCCCGGCCCGAAGCCGCCGCCATAGCCCATGCCCGACCCGATCACCACGGCGCCGGCCTGCACCGTGAAGTCTCCGCTGGTGACGCTGATGCTCACCGCGCCATTGATGAAGAGGCCCGCCCCGCTTTGCACCTGCACCTGGCCGTAGCTATAGCTGCCGGTGGTCAGCGTCACGCTGTTGCCGCTGCTGATGATCAGATCCGTGGCTCCGGCCACGCGGGAAGCCAAGGCCAGGCTCAAGGCCAAGAGCAGGGTGCGGGTGGCGTCCATCGTGGTCCCGGAGAATCAGAAGTTTGACCAAGGTCAAACTTTAGGCCATCCGGACGACGAGAGCCAGCGTTGCGATGACGCTTTACCGTTTTCCAGAAACGTCGCCAGAGCTATACTAATTAGTCTAATTGTAAAAATGTCAAAACAATCTCGGTCCGGCTGGTGCGTGTGACGCCCTGACCTTGCCCAGGGCTTTCAGCGGGTCCCTGCCGGCGCCGATCAGTCCTTGCCAAATTTCAGCCCAAAAAGCGGTTCCATCACCAATTTGAAGGCTATCCATAACGCTGCGAGAACAAGCATGGCGGCCACGGCCATGGCGGCGAGGAAACCCGGCAGCATGTGAGGCCATAGGCCTTGCTGGAGCCGCTTCAGATCTGGCAGGACCAGGAAGAAGAACACGCCCGTGGCCACCAGAGCCGCGCCGACGGCCACCAGCAACCCATTCAGGTAGTCGAGGTAAGGACGCCTCGCGGATGCACGCCTCCAGGCGGTCTTGGCGTGGGCCGGGTCGGCCGGGGTTTTGAGGTCCATTCATCGCACCTGAGTTCAGTGACTTGCTCGAGGTCCTGCGCCCGCCCTAGAACATCCCCAATTCATTGGCCACGCCGTCCGGCACCGCCTGGCCCACGTCCCACAGCTCGGCGATAAGGTCGCCTTCGAAGCGGAACAGGTGCACCACCGCCATGCCCGCATCGTGCCGGTTGAAGCGCAGCCGCGCGTGCACGGCCACCAGGTCGCCGTCTTCCAGGGCGTGCTGGATGTCGAAGAGCTTGCCGGGGAAGTGGGCCTCGCTGTCGGCCATGCCCGCCAGCAGGGAGGCGGCGTCGCTTTTGAAGTAGGGGTTGTGGTGCACGAAGCCCGGCGCCAGGTGCTGGGCCAGGGCGGCATCCACGCGGCCGGCGATGATGTGGTGCAGGAAATCCAGGGCGAGGGATCTGCGCGTGGCCATGGGGGCTCCGGTAGGCGTGCTGGTTGCGCGGGCCGTCTAGCGCCCGCAGTCAAAGGTCAGCCGGCGCTCGGCGCGGGCCAGGGGCTCGCCCTGCTGGAACAGCGCCGCCACGACCTGGGCGGGCCCGCAGCCGGGGGCCTCCACCTTGAAGGCGGCCACGGCCTCCCGCTGGCCGGCGTCCAGGCGCAGCGTCACCTGCCGCCGCGACACGGACTTGGGCGCCGAGCTGGTGGCGCTCACGGTCAGCAGCAGGGCGTCCACGGCGTCCTTGCCCCGGCGGCGCACGACCACGCGGATCACGGCGGAGTCCGGCGTGGATGAACCCTTGGGGCCGGGGCTTAGGAACAGCTCCCAGGGCTCCGAGGCGGCGGCGGTGGCGGTGGATGGCGCGGCGCGGTAGAGGCGCTCCGTCGTCAGCGGCGCTTGCGGCGCGGCGGAGGCGGGCAGGGCCAGGATCAAGCTGGCGAGGAGGACGAGCAGCGTGAGGGGCATAGGGACAGGGTAACGCGGGCGGGGTTTTGTTTAACACCACAAACCCGTTGAAATAAGCCTCCTGACTTCCTCTACCAGCCTATCAGGGCGTCTGCGTCATGGGCCCCCATTAGTGCGGTGAAAATGTCCGTGACAGACATACGATAGAAAGAAGCTATTTCATCCATATCAAACATATCTTTTACATATGGACCGAGGACCGCTAGTTTCAGCGATCGAGTTGGCCCTCACTCCACTTCAAGGCGCCACATGGATGCAAACAGCCAGAATGGCCTGGTCGCCAGGCAATTTGACCCCAGGGCGAAGGCTTATCTTTCCAGTGCCGTTCATTCAATGGGACCCGATCTGGACGAGTTGGCCGCTCGGGTGGGGGAACATCCCGATTGGGCGGCTCTCGACGTGGGGTGTGGCGGCGGGCATGTGGCCTTCCGACTCGCTCCGCTGGTCAGAGAGGTCACGGCCTATGACCTGTCGGACCCCATGCTCGCCATGGTCGCAGCGGAAGCCGCCAAGCGGGACTACAAGAATGTCCTCACCAAACGGGGAGTGGCTGAGAGCCTGCCTTTCCCCGATGGGTCGATGGACCTTGTGGCGTCCAGATATAGCGCCCATCATTGGTCCGATGTGCCCGCAGCGTTGGCGGAAATGCGGCGTGTGGCCAAGCCTGGC
>Ga0302319_10026973_pt1 | contig 10093 bp, 7 predicted proteins | sample Bog_T0_2_FD_203319 | JGI IMG/M metagenome (GOLD analysis project Ga0302319, IMG submission 203319) | Peat permafrost microbial communities from Stordalen Mire near Abisko, Sweden - Bog_T0_2 | ecosystem: Environmental > Terrestrial > Soil > Wetlands > Peat | place: Sweden: Abisko, Stordalen Mire...
TCCGATCCCGGGCACCGGTTGCTGCGGGCGTGCATTGCGGAGGGGATTGCCTACACGGTGCTGCCGGGGCCGTCGGCGGTGCTGACGGCGCTGGTAGGATCGGGGTTTCCGGCGGAGAGCTTTTATTACGGGGGATTCCTGCCGGTCAAGAGCGGGCAGCGGGAGCGGGAGATCACGCATGCCATCCAGCGGGATGAGACCTCGGTTTTCTTTGAATCGCCGCACCGGCTGCAGAAGACCCTCGACGTCTGCGCGCGGCTTTGCCCGGAGCGGGTAGTTTGCGTGGCGCGGGAGCTGACCAAGACATTCGAGGAATACCGGATCGGCACCGGGGCGGAACTGGGCACGCATTACACCGCGCACCCGGCAAAGGGGGAGATCGTGTTCCTGATGCGGGCGAAGACGAAGGAAGAGCGGGCGGGTGGCGGCGGCGCCGCAGGCGACGGCGGCAGCCGCGTCGAATGGCTCCAGCGGTAGGACTTGGCCGTTGTATCTACTTATTTACGAGTCACTTATACTGATTGCCAGCAGGGAAAACAAGCGAATCCCCCCGCACTCGGGGCGTACTAAATCCGCCTCTTTCCCTGCTGCTTGCTGGCAAATTTGGCGAGTCCAAAAAGGGCAAATTGTCGCTCACCGCCGCCATTTTTGCTGATATTTTGCAGCCGAATCCTTCCACTCTTTGCTGCTGAAATCGCCCCCGCTACCATGGGCAACCCAAATTGGCCACGTTCCAACCCGCAGCCCCTTCTCCCGAGCTTGCTGCGCGAAATCAATATCGTAGTGGTGAAAGCGGAACCGAGCGTCGAAGGATACGCCAGCCTCTTTAACTACCCGCGGAACGCAGGCAATGAAAAGACCGTCAATCGCATGGCAGGCCTGGGGCGATAATCCAAAATATGTCATTTCTGGGCGAAATTGCGATCCGGGAATATGGCGGTCCGCATGAGACACCATTCCACTCCTATCCCATTCAGCGCCACACCATCCCGGAGCGTCGCTGGGTGCTTTACTGCCCGCGAGGCCGACGACATCAAACTCGTGCAGTGCGGTGTTTAACTTTTCTTGCAAGAACAAGTCTTGCAGCGAAACGTCGTCGTGGACGAATAGGATCGGACTGTTTTCGTCGGCAGATTCCAGTGAGACGTTGTATAGTACAGGCAGGCCGTCGTTGTTGTGTTGATACACGTGCATTTGAATCTCGACTCCGGCATCTTGGAGCCTTCGAACGGACTGTCCAAGAAAACTCGTCGCATCGAATTCTGCCTCGGAGGAAGATGTTGCTGCGACGATGGTTATCATTTGGTACCCAACAAAAATTAGTGGTGTTCGTGACAGCTTGAATATCCGTCATCTGACTCGGGATGACAAGGCGCTCACACTGGCCTCGCATCGGCGGCGAAATAGCTGCGATACCGCTTGCGAGGATCGAACGCCGACGTCTCTTTCTGGATCGTCCGGCAGGGATGCTGCCAAGTCTGGCGGGTGTTGTTCCGGTGAAAGCCAAGCTCGGAAGGCTGCTCCTCCTCGAACTGAATCCAAACCCATTTCCCAACCACCTCGGCCAGCTCGAAGAAGCGGGGCGCTTCCTGCTTGAGCAACGCCAGCAATTTGTCGGTGCCCAATGCCCGGTTCGCGCGCCGGAGGTCAAAATCAATCTCAGGTCTGGTTTTAGTGCCAGCCAGTTCGGTTCGGCTCAAGAGCCCTTCATTCTGATTCTTCCTTGTCGCGGTAGTTTTCATGGTCTTTTTTTTGGTGCACAACCGTTCGTCTCGTTCTGTCGCCCTTTTGGAAAAAGCCCGCGCAGCAGGGCGGCCAGCGGGAGTAGTCTTCAGAGGGCACCGCGTCCGGCCCCCTGCGGAGTCGGGCTGAAAAAGGGCGACAGAAAGAGACAGGGAGCGGCCGGAAGGACCTGAAATCGCGGCCAGGATTCAACCGCGTTGAGCGGATTGCCTGAAACCGGATATCTTCGCATGTGCTCCTCGGGATTGAAGGCGACTAAGACGCGGGTTTAATGGTAAACCTTAGATCATGAGGAATGATCGGCTTCTTCGAGCTCAAAGCCGCCTTCGAGGATGAACCTTTGTAGCAAATTGGAAGCCTTGATCTTCACCCTGAAGGACGGGAGGGTTTGGCCTTCGAGCGCTTCAAAGTAGGCCTTGGCCTTGGCGTTATCCATGGTGTCTCTGAGGGCATCGAAACGTCCGTAATCGTTGAGATTTGCCTCGGTTACGCTTGAATTCATCAATGCCCGCAACTTCTCCACATCGACGCCCAAGATCTCAACAAGGGCTTGCACTTCTTTGTTTTTCGCCTTGGCTTGATAGTCGCACAAGTAGTCCCGGAAGGTGTGGCCCGGTTCGATCTCCACGTCACCGCGCTGGATGTCGTGGAGGAAAATCGCCGCGTGCTTCTGCTCTTCCTGCGAGAGGGAAGAAAACGACCGCTGCAATTCCACGAGTGTCGTCTCCTTGGCGTGCACGTCACCACTTTGCAGTTCCTTGAGATACTTCGCAAAGCGCGAGTTCATATAGTCGGCGTCGATCTTTCCAGTGTCCCTTTCGGTGATGTGGCTATCGATGTCGTAGGGGATCGTCTCGCCGCCACCGCCGCTGCTGCTCCCGAGTTCCTTGTAGCGTTGAAGGAGCGTCAGATATTGATGGTGTGTGATGTCCAGCTGAGTCTGAGTGTTAGGCTCGACGCCATCAGCCGTCAGTTTCTCCCAAGCGAAGCCCTGAATCTTCGCCGCTTCCAGCACGGCGTTGAACTGGTTGAACTGCTTGGCGAAGGCCGCGCGCTCGGTGAGATCGTCCGGCAGCCTCGCGAAATCTGTGATCCCCGCCGCATCGAAGATGGCGGTAATTTCGGCAAAAATGGCATTCAGCCGCTGCAAATTCATCGGCAGGCGATCGGCAAAAAGGCCGAGGGGCTTGTCGCCGGAATACAGTTTCACCGCGGCGTCCACATTTCGCTTCATCGTGTGCGGCCTGCGGTAGTAGCGGATCGTGCCGAAGGGCTTTTCGAGCGGATGGAATAGTCGGTTGGTGCGAGAGAAGGCCTGAATTACGTTTTCATATTCCAGCAGCTTGTCGAGATAGAGCGTATTCACCCACTTCGAGTCAAAGCCGGTGAGCATCTGGTTCACCACGATCAGCAGATCGAGACGCTTCGCTGGCTCGGTCTCGATGCGGATGTAGGACGCTTTGTGCGCGAGGCGGGCTGCGAGGTCTTTCTTGAAATTGCCGTGCGTGCCGAGGTCGAACTTCTGCCCGTAGGTCGCGTTGTAGTCGCCGATAATCTCGACCAGTCCGTCCGTCTTAAAGGCGGGATCGCCGTTGCCTTCATCTTCGATATGGGGATCGAAAAGTGCGGTAATCTTGAGATTCGGGCACCGCACCTTCATCAGCCGGTAGTAAATAATCGCCTCCGGGATGCTGCTGGTGGCAAAGATGGCGTGGAACTTACTGCCCTGGCTTAGAGTGTCCCAGTTGTCGGCGATGTCCTGCACGACGGCGTTTTGGTGCTCGTCTCGCTCGTACTGGCTGTTGGGAATGTGGTCCTCGATGCCGGTTTGATAGACGCCTGAGCCGTCGCGGTGCCCTGCCATCGGCACGTCATTCAAGTAGCGGTTGAAGACCTTCTTCTTCTTCGCGTCTGCCATCGCTTCCGCCACCGTGTCGGCTCTGCATTTCTCCAGCGCCACCGCCTGCCGCAGGTCGCGGTCTTTGTAGGTTGCCACTTGATAAGGATCAAATCCGAGCACGTTCCTGTCGCGGATGCCATCCGCGATGCTGTAGCGGTGCAGTTCGTTGCCGAAAACATCAGTGGTCGTGTTGTCGTTGCGCCTGTTCTCCGCGTGGATGGGCGTGCCGCTGAAGCCGAAGAAAACCGCACCCGGGAAGCTCTTTTTGATGTCGATGAGCATGTCGCCGAAGGTGGAGCGGTGGCACTCGTCGATGATGAAGACGATGCGCCTGGCCCTCATCGTCTCCAGATCGTGCGCCTTCAGCCCCTCGGCATCATCCGTGAGCCGGCTCATCTTCTGGATGGAGGTCACGATGAGCGTATCGGCGGGATCGGTGCTCTTGAGCTTCTTCACCAGCACACCCGTGTGCTCCGTGGCCTGCACATCGTTGCTGTCGCCCGCGAAGTTCCGGTAGGCCTCCAGCGTCTGCGTCCCGAGCTCGATGCGGTCGAGCAGGAAGACGACTTTGTCCGCGTCTTTGGAATTAGCGATGAGCTGTGCGGACTTGAAACTCGTCATCGTCTTGCCCGATCCGGTCGTATGCCAGATGTACCCGCCGAGGCGATTCGGGTTTTTCCAATCCGTCTTCGCTACCTTGTCGGAGACGGCGTGCGCCGCGTAGTATTGATAGCTCCGCATCACCTTCAGCACTCCGTCCGCCTCATCGGCCACGGTGTAGAAGCCGATGAGTTGATGCGCCATGGGGATGGAGAGCAGGCTTGAGGTGAAGGTCTTCCAGTCGTTGATCGGCTCGTTGTTGAAGTCCGCCCAGTGGAAGGCGTAATCCCGGTTGAAACTCCCGTCCGGCCCCGGATTGGCGAAGTAGAGCGCCTCGGCGGGTTCCATCGCCACGAAGATTTGGAGGAGGGAGAAGAGGCCGGTGAAGATGCCCTCGCGGGAATATTTCTGGATCTGATTGTAGGCAACGGCTACCGGCACGCCGCTGCGCTTCAGCTCGATGTGGATCACCGGCATCCCGTTGATGAGCAGCAGCAGGTCTCCGCGCCGGTCGTTCAGCAGGGGCGAACCTCGGGTGTATTTCGGTTGCTGCGCGATCTGGTAGCGGCTCTGCCCGGCGGCGATCTCGTGGCGGTCGTAGATTTTCAGGCTCACTTCCTTGCCGCAGTGCAGCGTGTCCGCCGCGTTGTCCCGGGTGATGGAGACCGTCTTGCCGTTGATGAAGCCATTGAGCCGCAGGGGCGTGCGCAGCGCGGTGATCTGCTCCAGAATCTGCTGAATCTCCGTGTCCGTCAGCGGCACTTCATTCAGCCGGTCCACGCTGCGATTATTCTCGAATAGGATTTGCTGCCAGTTCGCCAGCAGGTCCGCCTCGGTCGGATTCCGGAGCACGGGCAGGTCGCCCCAACCGCGCTGGCGCAGCTCGTGGATCACGGCGGCTTCGAATTCGGATTCTTTGGCAAAGGTGGTCATGGGGCGGGTACAAGCTGATTCACTGAAATTTTGAATTGCGCCAAAAGAATGAGGTGATACAGTCTCGGGCAAGTGGATTGGGAGAACCCAGTCGGCGTTATGGCCTCGGTGAGCATCATCGGGGCCTTTCGCTTTTCTGGGCCGGGAAGATTTTCAGGCCCCACTCCTGGTAATCCGCCCCTACATTGGCGCGTCCCCCGGCGCAAAAAAACTTTTTTTTGAGTACCTCAAAGGCGCGGTTCCCCTGCTCTCCTCGGAATACACTAAGTCCGATCGGGCGCGCCACCAGGTCCGCAAGTTGTAATCCAGAGGACATCGCTTTCTTGTCTGAGAAGAGAATTTGAAACGGGAGCGGCTTCTCCATGCAGTTCTGGCCGGCACAGATGCGGCGAAACTCTAGTTCCAGATCCTTGTCCTCCTTCTCACCCCGCTGCTCCACAACGACATGGGTTATTTTGTCCTGCTCGCCTTTCTCCTCAAGAAACTGGTGCAGGGTTTCGAGACAGAAGCGCAGTGCGATGTGGTAAGGATTGGGCGACTTTTCCTCCTCACGCAGCCGATTCTTTTCGATGACACAGCTGATCAGGATGAAGTTGGATTCCTCGATAATGGACGTTAGTTCATCCAGGAAAGCATTCTTTTGTTCCCTCGCCGGGAAGATGCGGAATCTTCCTTTCTCTTTCCGAATCTCATTTTCGTGGAGAACGATCTGATCATGGCCGAAATGCTTAAACTTAAACTTTTCGAGCGCGGGGACTACCTTCTCGCTGTAGTGCACTTTGTGGAACACACAGAAAGCAAGGACAAACACGGGGTAGTTGGCATCAATGGTCTGCATGCCATGATCTCCACTCTCGTCCACGTAAACGATGAATTTGCTGAAAGGTTTGGTTGATCCCTTCTCGTCGGACTCCACCGGGACGGATGCGGGTGCCGATGGCGGCGAGGGCACCTGCTTGAAAAGCGGTAGTTCCTGTTCCTGTTCAGCGGACATCGTTTTATCTTCGCTTAGGCAAACATTCTTTCCAGGCAGGCGGCTTTGATCTGCTTGAGCTTCTCAAGCTGGAGGGCGTGTTTGGAGATCAGCTCGTCCAGCGTGCGGAAGTAGTCGCCGATTTTTTGTTGTTCTGCTCGGCCGGGGACCGTGATCGGAGTGCTCTTCGCCTGCTCAACCGTGTAGTGCCCAATGGTCCCGATGTGTGAAATGCTTTTCAAATATGCCCTGAACGGTACGGAGGTGAAGAAAACATACAGATAGGTGCTATTGACGACTTCAGGAACCTTCAACCAAAGCAGGTCGGCATCTTTGAAATATAGCGGTTCATCTGAATCAGCTAGGAACGGAATGCCTATTGAACCTCCCCCAGTAATTAGAATATCTCCCCGTTTGATTCGTCCGACCTTCTTGGACAGTTGGGCATACAATTCGACGGAAATGAAGGCCCGCTCGTTTGCCTCCCCTTTGAAACGGGATATGACATCGCTCGTTCGGAAGAAAGGAACGCCCGATCGGGTCCATTGATGCTTGTGAACCCGAGCGGCTGAAGTGATTGGCATGAGATCCCCAAGCGTCGTCTCGACCCAATCCCCCGAAAAGCCTTTGAACCGGATTTCGGGGGTTGTGGTGCCGGGTTTGGGAAACATCTTTTCGAGCATCGCATTTTTCAGCGTCACCAGCTTGTCATGCTTCCGCTGTTGCAGCCCAATCAGCCGATTTATCTCCCGGAAGTACCCGACTATCTGCGTTTGTTCGGGGAGCTTCGGAATGGTGATGCTTCTCGCCCTCCAGTCATCTGCATCGAAAAAAAGCTTTTCGATATCCACGCCGTAGGAACTCAGGAAAAACTTCCTTCGCATGTCGGGTAGGCTTGCGAGGATCGTCAGAAACTCCATGGAAAGGCTGCCATTCCCAACTGCGACAAGATACTCGTTGGACACGATTGCGTTGTCCAACTCTGGGGAAATGATTCCGGTTGCACCATGAACGACTTGGCGCTTCGAAATCACAAAGTCCCCCGCCTCAAGCTGAGAATAGTTTTTCACCAATATCTGCCTACCAAACAGCCGACCGCGAGACACAACGCCCTCATTTCGTCGCTTCACGGTGATGAGTTCGTATTGCTGATTATCCTTCAATTTGATGGGGCGCTTCTTTTCCGTCAGGATCTGGCCAATTGGCGAGTCATCCCAATTTCCCGCAAACCCCTTGAAGCGGATCTTCGGTATCTTGCTGTTGGTTGGCTTCGCCATGCTAGTTCGCGGCCAGTAAGGTTTTCAGTTCAGCGAGGCCTTGGAAGTCGAATTCGTTGGCGTCCAGGTCTCCGATCATGCCAGCCAGCGCGGTCGCGGTCTGCTGGATCTTGCGGGCGTTCGCGGCATAGGTAAGGCGATACTTTCCCATGAGGGTTTCGAGCTTGCCGCGCGGCGGTGTCGCCGAGCTTACTGAGGCCGGTTTCCAGCGTCTTGAAGATGCCCTCGAAGAGTCGCTTGTGATGCGGGTGAATCAGGCGGCTGAATGCGGACAGCGCGTCGCGGACGTGGGAAACGTCGAAATCGCTTTTTTGATCGATCCAGGTGGAGAAGAGGTGCGGGTAGGCAAGGAAATAGCCGAGATTGCCTTTGAAATGGTCAACAGTTTCCTTGTCATCCTCGGCAAGGCTGCGGACATCGTCGTCACTGAACCCCTCGCTCTTTGCGAAGCGCACCAATTTGTCCGAAAGGTATTTGTAGAAGATGAATCCGAGGATGTAGTCCTTGTATTCGTTTGCCTCGATCTTCGAGCGCATCTGGTTGGCCGATTCCCAGATCTTGGCGGCGAGTTGTTGTTTATTCACGGCGGGCAGTTCGTTTTCTTTAGATCGTTTATAGCGCCACGACTTCCGGGATGGCTTCGCATTTGATATTTGCCCTCTCGCTCAATGGGGTCGGGAACTAAGGTTGGCAGTGGGCTCAGATGGATAGCCAGAAGATTCGAACATTTTCCGGGGCACTCGTCGGGTGGATCGCGCCTAACGCCGATCAGAACTTCTCCAGCCACCGCACCTGGAACATCATCCGCGACGTGGGAATAGCGGACTAAGCGATGTGCGTTCGAACGTGTGCGAGAAGACCCTTCGCAATTCGGGCTTTTTCATCCTCCATATCTGGATCGCTGAGTGTCCGGCCTCGGACGCGCTCAATCAGGTAATCGAGGAACAGTTTGCGTTTTTGGCGACTCGCGCAAGCGGCGAGCGTTTCCCGGTCCAGCGCTGCCCGAATCTCAGGTTTCCGGTCAGCGGCAGAAAACAGATGGGGTCCGCCAATCAGCAAATCGTAACGAAGAAGACCGACGACATATGCGGAAAGACTGGGATACCCTAATTCCTTTTACCGGATTTCGATGAGCGGCCAGAGAAGCCCTGGGAATAGAACTTTCTCGGCTTTGGCTTTCATTGGGATCGGCTGCGTGCCTGGGGTTGCGCACTGGCGAAGCGCGTCAAAGCGCTGGACAAAATCCAAGAGAAGTCCCCCCCGTTGCTGGCCCGGTCTGTATCGAGCAACGATTTCACGATCAACTGCACGTTCATCTCCGTGTTAGGAGATACCACGCGCCAAGGTCGCTGCTTTACGAGTAGTGGCGGAACGCTATCAGAGGCGGGGCGAGTGACCTCGCTTTTCCGGCTTTGCTGGCAATTCCGCTGGCATACTGGTTTTTTGGCGGGCTACCGGATGGAGAAGTTGCTCACAGTGAGCGACTTAAAGAATGGCTCCAGCGGTAGGACTTGAATTTACACCCGCACCCGGCCAAAGGGGGTTCACGTTCAAGTTAAAGTGTAGGTTCAAGTGGAGAGGCGTCGCGCGACCCCCGTGCGGCGGACTAGATCAGCTCGGCAATCTGGACGGCGTTCAGGGCGGCGCCCTTGAGCAGTTGGTCGCCGGAGATCCAGAAGGAGATCGCGTTATCCAGGGCGCAATCGATCCGGATACGGCCGATCTCGCAGTCGTCCTTGCCGGCCACGCGCAGGGGGAGCGGGTACTCGTTCTTCGCGGGATTATCGACCAGTTGCAGGCCGGGGGCCTTTGCCAGGACGTCGCGGGCGCGGTCGAGGGAGACCGGCGCCTCGAATTGCGCCGTCACCGCCACGGAATGGGCGCGATAGACGGGCACACGTACGCAGGTGACGCTCGCGAGGAACGCCGGGTGATGCATGATCCGCCGGCCTTCGTTCTGCATCTTCATCTCTTCCTTGGTGTAGCCGCTCTCGAGGAAGGCGTCCACGTGGGGCAGGACGTTGAATGCGATCTGGTGCGGGTACACCGTCCATGAGGGCTGACGCCCCGCTGCAAGTGCCTCGACCTGAAGGCGCAGCTCCTCGATAGCCTGCGCGCCGGTGCCGGAGACGGCCTGGTAGCTGGATGCGACGACCCGCTTCACGCCGAAGGTCCGGTGCAGCGGCCACAGGCCCATCAAGGTGATCGCGGTGGTGCAATTCGGGTTTGCGATGATGCCCCGGTTACGCCGGACATCCTCACTATTGATCTCCGGGACCACCAGCGGCACGTTTTCATCCATCCGGAAGGCCGAGGAGTTATCCACGACCACGGCGCCTGCCTGCACGGCTATCGGGGCGAATTTCCTGGAAATCGACCCGCCGGCGCTGAAAAGCGCGATGTCCACACCGGCAAAGGAGTTCTCCCTCAATTCCTGAACCGGAATCTGCTCGCCCTGGAACTCGAGGGTTTTGCCCGCGGACCGGGCGGAGGCCAGGAGCGTGAGCCGCCCCACGGGGAAACCGCGCCGGGCCAGGACATTCATCAATTCGATCCCGACTGCGCCGGTGGCGCCTACGATGGCTACGTGGAGTGGACTGCTCATGATTTGCTGGTATTTTTGTCCCTCCCCAGTCCCAGTGCGGGCTTGAGGAAAAAGGGGATTTG
>Ga0302319_10026975_pt1 | contig 10092 bp, 8 predicted proteins | sample Bog_T0_2_FD_203319 | JGI IMG/M metagenome (GOLD analysis project Ga0302319, IMG submission 203319) | Peat permafrost microbial communities from Stordalen Mire near Abisko, Sweden - Bog_T0_2 | ecosystem: Environmental > Terrestrial > Soil > Wetlands > Peat | place: Sweden: Abisko, Stordalen Mire...
GACCTTGCTCGGAAGTAGTTATAAATATTCATGCTTAAGTAAATGGTTCAATTATTGCCAGTTGAAGCCTGTTCGACCGAACGCCATGCCAGGGTTCTCGACCATCGCCACTAGGAGGCTTCCATGAATCACCGCACGCCATCGCCCGCCCGGAGCGCATGGAACCGGGGCGCATTGCTGGCGGGTCTGCTGGTCACCGGAACGTTGGCCGGATTCATGGGCTGTTCCGGTCCGGACGTCCGCTATGACTACGATGCGAAAATGAATTTTTCTGGCTACAAGACCTATGACTGGCAGGCCGCCCAGGGGGGCGTCGTGGCCCAGGGCGGCAGGTTCGACAACGCCATCGAGAACTACCGGGTGAGGCGGGCGGTGGAAGCGGAACTGAACGCCAAGGGCTTCCGCCGCGAGACCAGCGCCGACCCGGATTTTCTGGTTATCTATGCGCCGCTCAGGGAGGCCGGTTCTTCCCATCAAGTCCACCTTGGCCTTGGCTTCGGGCTTGGCCCCCTGGGGATCGGAGTGGGGGCCCCTGTGGGCGACCCGCACCGGGAGGCCGTCGGCGCCATCGTCCTGGAAATCCATGACTTCAAGTCCGGGAGCCTGGTGTGGAAAGCCACCGCCGATGAGGCCCTCCAGGGCTCGGACAGTCCCGAGCAAGCCGATTCGGACGTGACCGCCGCGGTCCACAACATGTTCAAACGGTTCCCGCCCGGGAAGCCTTGAACGCAGGAACCCTTTAAACCAAAGACCGGGCCGCTTGGGCTCGGGACAACCCCCCTTCAAAGGAGCAGGAAATGCACACGACTATTCTTAAACGCTTGATGCCCTTCGCCCTGGTGGTTTTCGCCGCGGGCCCAGCTTCGGCCCAGGTTCGGGTGCGACTGGGCTTCGGGCCCGTGGAAGTGCGGGTCGCCCCCGATAATCCCCCGCCCGTTCGCTATGAAGTGGTGCCGCCGCAACCGGACCGGGATCATGTCTGGATCGCCGGGTATTGGGATCGTGACGGGAATAATTGGGCATGGCGCGAAGGACGCTGGGACCGGCCCGAGCACCGGGGCGCGCGTTGGATCGCCCCGGTCTACCGCAGGGAACACGGCGGCACCCGCTATGAAGGCGGGCACTGGTCCAACCAGAGGGTGCACGAAGGCGACGAATACCATCGCTGGCGCCACGACCACCAGGACTAGACCTCATGTATTGACCTGTCCCCCCTCAATCACGGCTCTGAGCCGGAGTGTTGATAGCGCCCCAAGCTTAATCCGTGTTGCTTGAGGTGGGACAGGTCAATACATGATGTCTAGCCCAACTTTCCGACCCACACGGGCTCATAAAAATGTAAGTCCAATGTTTAGAACTCAATGTTTGCGTAAATATTGAAATGATTGGCCAGATTATGTTCGGTTGTTTGTAGTGTTGTAGTAGTATTATAATTAGTACATTTAAATAAACACTTGTTCATAAACAAATTCAACCTACCCTTGGGGTATGTATATTCGTTCTCTCAAAACCACCCCCAACCCCAAGACCGGCGCCATCTATACGACTCACCAATTGGTGGAATCCCATCGCACCGAGAAGGGGCCCCGCCAGCGTACGATCATGCACCTGGAGGCCCTGGAACTGCCTCGGATGCGATGGAGGGAATTGGCTGTGGCCCTGGAGGCGGCGGTAACGGGGCAACCGCTGCCTTGCCCCATCGCTGCCGACATCCAGGCCGTGGCGGCTGGCTATTTGGCCCAGCACGGAGTCAAGGATGCCCTCCGGCATGCAGAAGTGGATCGCAGGGGCCCATCTGCTCACGAACTCGTGCCTGTGAACCTCGAGAGCATGAGCAACTCGCTGATTCGTTCTTTGGGTTGCGAACTGGTTGGCCATGACTTCTATCTACGCCTGGGTTTTCCTGAATTGATGGCGGCATGCGACCTGGATGCCTACCAGCGGGATCTGGCCGAGGCGGTCATCCTTGGACGACTGATCGCACCCGACAGTGATCTCGGCACCTGGCACTGGCTTCGATCTCGGACCAGCCTCCCAGAGTTCCTGGCTTCAGACCTCGAGAAGGCAGGGAAGGACGCGGTCTACGAAATCGCCGACCGCCTGTGGCTCCATCACAAGGCGCTGGAAGCGGGCCTGCGCGAGCGGGAGGGCAAGTTGTTCCCCCGGGGCGAAACCATCATCCTGTACGACCTCACCAACAGTCACTTTGAAGGCCGGTGTCTGGGCAATTCCTTGGCCAAACGGGGACATTCCAAACAGAAGCGGACCGACTGCCCACTGGTGACCCTGGCCCTGGTCGTGGATGCGCGAGGCTTTCCCTTGTTCAGCCAGATCTACGAAGGCAACCAGCCCGAGCCCATGACCCTGGTGCAGGTGATCAAACAGCTGGAAGAGGACGGTGGCGTATTGTTCGAGGGCGTGAAGCCAACCTTGGTCATGGACCGAGGGATCGCCACCATCGATAACTTGGCCCTGATTAGGGCGGAACACTATCCCTACCTGGTGATCGAGCGCCGGGATGAGGCCAAGACTTTCGAGCCGGAGTTCCTGGGTGCCCCGGATGGGTTCCAGGAGGTTGAAGGACGATCGGACAAGGAGCGCGTCTGGATCAAGAAGCTGCCGGTGGTCGAAGAGGTGGCCGGAGAACCCGCCCTGGCTCGGGTCCTGTGCTTCAGCGAAGGCAGGGCCGAGAAGGAACAAGGCATCGATCGCCTCAAGGAAGAGCGCTTCCTGGTGGACCTGGAGAAGATGAACAAGTCCATCGCCACCGGCTACATCAAGGACACCACCAAGGCGAACCAGCGCATCGGTCGGCTCCTGGAGCGTTACGGAGCCACCGCTTCCCGATACCAGATCACGCTGACCCTGGCCCCGGACCCCAGCAAAGCCGTCGGTGTCACCTGGTGCCGGACGAGCAAGGTGAAGACCCGGGAAACCCTGCAGGGGTGCTACGTCATCCAGACGACCCATGTGGATTACGATGCTGAAAGGATCTGGGGCCTATACATGACGCTGACCCGCGTGGAATCAGCCTTCCGTGCGCTGAAATCGGACCTGGGGTTGCGCCCGATCCGTCATCAGGGGGATGACCGGACCCGGGCTCACCTCTTTGTCTCGGTCCTGGCCTACCACATCCTCGCTTCCATCGAACGGACCCTGCGGCTCAAGGGCGACAAGCGCAGCTGGGCCACGCTCCGGGAGGACCTGGAAACCCACACGCGCTCCACCATCACCCTGCGGGGAGCGACGGACGTGGTCCACCAAGTCCGCCTCTCGAGTACCCCGGAGAAGGTCCACCAGGAGATCTACCGAATCCTGGAGGTCGGGGACCCCCTCGCCCGGCGACGAAGGGATCTCAATGTGAGAGTGTAGTGATGCCAAAAAAAGTCATGTTACCTATTTTAAGCATTTAGATGGTGTGGGTCGGAAAGTTGGGCTAGCAAAGTCCCGGACGGTTGCATCAGTCCGTGCTGACCGGTTCGTTCTGGCGATCGCCGATCATGCCGTAGCTCTTCAGTTTGCGATACAAGGTCGCCGCGCCGATCTGCAGCTGTTTGGCGGTGTGGGTCTGGTTGCCGCCGTTCACGGCCAGGGTGGCCAGGATGTATTCCTTCTCCACTTCCTCGAGCGGCAGCACCGCCCCCTGGGCGGCCACGGTCGTGGGGAAAGCCTGCCGGACCTCCTCGGGCAGGTCTTCCAGTTCGACCCTTGTGCTTCCCGGGAGCATCAGCGCGGCGGCCCGTTCCATGGCGTTCTCCAGTTCCCGCACGTTGCCGGGCCAGCCGTAGCGCATCAGCTGGTCGGCGGCGTCGGCGGCGATGCCGGGCAGCTTGCGCTTCATCCGCAGGGCCGCTTCGGCGAGCAGGACCCGGGCCAGGGGCAGGATGTCTTCCTTGCGCTCCCGCAGCGACGGCACCCGCAGGTCGACCACCTTGATCCGGTAGTACAGGTCCTGGCGGAAGGTACGGTCGGTGACCGCCTGGGCCAGGTCGCGATTGGTGGCGGCCAGGATGCGCACGTCGACCTTGCGGGTCTTGTTCTCGCCCAGGCGCCGGATTTCCCGTTCCTGGATCGCCCGCAGCAGCTTGACCTGCATGCCCGGCGAAACCTCGCCGATCTCGTCCAGCAGCAGGGTGCCATTGTTGGCCGCCTCGAACAGGCCGAGCCGGTCCGAGGTGGCTCCGGTGAACGCGCCCCGCATGTGCCCGAACAGTTCGCTCTCCAGCAGGGTCTCGGCGATGGCGCCGCAATTGACCGCGATGAACGGTCCCGACGCCCGGTTGGACTCGTCATGGAGCAGCCGGGCGATCCGTTCCTTGCCCGATCCGCTCTCGCCGGTGATGAGGACGGTGGAATCCACCTTCGCCACCCGGCGCGCCAGATCCACCAGCTTGGCCATGGCCGGGCTCTTGGCGGCGATGCCCAGCGGCTGGTCGAAGTCCCGGGCCACCCGGACCATGGCCTCCTGCAGTTCGCCCTCCAGCTCCTGCTGGCGCTTCTGTTCGGCCAGGACCTGGTTGTAGAGCCTCCGGGTCTCCAGGTGCAGGAGCCGGACTTCCAGCATGTTGTAGACCCGGGTCAGCACTTCGGCCAGGTCCAGCGGTTTGCTGACGAAATCCTTGGCCCCGGCCTTCAGGGCGCGCACCTTGTGCTCGGGTTGGGCGGTGATGACCAGTACCGGCAGGTAGCCGTCCTGCTCGATCCCCTTCAGCTCTTCCATCACCTGGAACCCGTCCATGCCGGGCATGGCCAGGTCCAGCAGGATCAGATCGTAGCGCTCCCTGGCGTGCAACTCGCTGACCTCCCGGGGATTCCGGGTGGAGCTGATGGCCAGGTAGCCTGCATTGCGCAGGGTCCGTTCCAGCAGGATGACATTGGCTTCCTGGTCGTCGACGATCAGGATCTTGGCGTGGTGGATCTGGGGCAATCCGATCATTTTGGGGTTTCCATTGTCTGGCGCCCGGCTAGGCCCTCTTCGGCATAGGCCAGGGCGATGTTCAGGGTTTCGGTGAACTCGTTGATCTTGATCGGCTTGGTGAGGTAGCGGAAGAACCCTGCCTTCAGGCCGTTCTCGATGTCATAGGGCATCGCGTTGGCGCTGAGGGCGACCACCGGGATGTGCGCGGTGGCCGGGTCCTTTCGGAGGATCCCCAGGGCTTCGACGCCGCTGATGTCGGGCAGGTTGATGTCCATGAGGATCACCTCCGGCAGATTGGCCTGGGCCAGCTTGACCCCGAGCTTGCCGGTGCCGGCGGTCAACAGTCGCAGATCATGGTTGCGGGCGATGATCTGTTCGACCAGGGACAGATTGGCCGGATTGTCCTCCACGTAGAGCAGGGTCCGCTTGCGTGCTCCGCTCTCGGCGGCTGCCGGCGCCGGCGCTTTGGGCAGGAAGTGTTCCGGCGACAATTGGATCTCCACCCCGACGCTCAGCTCGAACCAGAACACGCTGCCGACGCCGACGGTGCTGTTCACCCCGATGATGCCGCCCATGAGCTGGATCAGCTGTTTGGCCACCACCAGGCCGATGCCGGTGCCCTCCTCGCCGTTGGCCTCCTGGCCGAGCCGGTTGAACGGCTGGAACAGCTGGTCCAGCTTATCCGGGGGCAGGCCATTGCCGGTGTCCCGGACGCTGACCCGGATCCGACCGGGGACGCTCCGGCTGTAGTTCACCTCGACCGTCCCCCCTTCCCGGTTGTACTTGATGGCGTTGGAAAGGAGGTTGATCAGCACCTGCTTCAACCGGGTTCGGTCGGCATGGACGCAGCAGGGGGTCGGGAAGGCCGGGAAGGTCATCTGCAGGCCGCGCTTCAGGCCCTGGCCCTCGGTCATGGCCTGGCATTCGGTCATGACCTCTTCCAGCGACACTGGCTCCGGAGAGAGGGAAAACTTGCCGGATTCGATCTTGGCCAGATCCAGGACTTCATTGATCAGGTTCAGCAGGTGCCAGCCGGCCTGGAGGATCCGGCCGATGCTTTCCAGCTGGCTGGGCGACGGCGGTGGCGATTCGGTCTCCATCAGCTGGGCGAAGCCGAGGACCGCGTTGAGCGGCGAGCGGAGCTCGTGGCTCATGCTGGAAAGGAAATCCGATTTCGAGCGGTTGGCCTTTTCCGCCAGCAGCTTGGCGTTCTGCAGCTCGAGGTTCCGGTCCTGGAGCACCAGGTCCATGCGCTTGCTTTCGGTGACGTCCCGGGCGGCCGCGAACACGCCCTGCAGTCGCCGTTCCCGGTCGTAGAAGGTGGTGGCGTTGTAGGAGACCACCGTCTCCTTGCCTTCCCAGCTGCGGGCGGTGAGTTCGTAGTTGGTGACCTTGCCGTCGATGAGGGCCAGCTTGATGCTGGCTTCGGCCCGGTCCGGGTCGGTGAAGAAGTTCTTGAACGGCGCGCCGATCAGCTCGTCCCGGGTGCAGCCGGTGAGCGCTTCCATCTGCTTGTTGATGTCGGTGATGATGCCCTGGGGATTGGTGGTGATGATCGCGTCGATGTTGGATTCGATCAGGGAACGGGTGTAGAACTGCTGGTCGCGCAGGCTCTGGTCCAGCCTCATGCGCTCCTCTTCGATCTTCTTGCGGGCGGTGTTGTCGGTGCCGATCAGGAGGTAGCCGATGATGGCTTCCTGGGCGTCGCGCAGGGCCGTCACCGAGACCACGGCCGGAAACCGGGTGCCGTCCTTGCGGATGTAGGTCAGTTCGTAGATGTCCTCGATCCCGCGGGAGGCCTTGAACACCAGGGCCTCGAAGCCGGGGGTGATGGCGGTTTCCAGTTCGCTGCTCAGGGCCTGGGCCCTCGCGATCAGCTCCTGGGGATCGGAAATATCGGCCGGAGTTATCTTGTTCATCACCTCCGCCGCGGTATAGCCCAGCATGCGTTCGGCCCCGACGTTGAAGATCTGGATCACCCCGTTGGCGTCGGTGGCGATGCTTGAGAAGTTGGCGCTATTGAAGATGGCGCTCTGCAGGGCCCGGGCCTTGACCTGGTCTTCCTGGCGGCGGCCACCGCTGGTGCCATCCTCCTCGCGGGAGCTCTCGTCCAAGGCGCTGGGATCAGGATTGCTTGCGGACATGGCGTACCTCGATCCAACTATTTCGAATTGAAATGGAGTCTAGTTCATTTTGAATGAGTCGAATTCATTTAAATTCGTAAATTAAGAAAAACTTTAATTTAAATTATTCATTAAATTTAAATTCGGAGCCTTCCCCGGCGTCCGCGGGCGCAGCCGACCCTACGTGCGCGCGGGCTGCGGTTGGCGGTCCGGGATCCGGGACCACCGGCTGTATGAGCGGTTCCATGGCTTCAATTTGATGGTGCAGATGGGCCACGCCGTTAAAAAAAAGATAACAACCATGTCCAATTGCCGTTTTTACAAAACGGTCCAGCATTTGCATTCAGATAGCAGGATGGATCGCGGCCCTGAGGCCTGCGGTTGGTCTGATCGGGGGCGACCCCAGATCCAACGTCTCAGCAACAGCACCTGCCATTCCATCGGAACGGAAACCAGATGGAAACCTTCTTCCGGGGCCCTCCCCGGGGTCGGCCCCAGCGCGATGGCCCGGCTGTTCCCACCCCAGCGCTTGCTTCTGACCCAGGAACGTGAACCATGCGATATTCCCGGCACTTCTTCTGCACGGCTATCCTGGCCCCCGCCGTCATCGTTGTGGCCGCGGTCAGCCCGCTCCAGGCCAGCGATCTGGACAGCCGCGTCGAGTACACCATCAAGAACTCCTACAACTTCAAGGCCTACCTGGCCCAGGACGACATCGCCGTGCACTGCTCCGCCGGGGTGGTGACCCTTTCGGGGATCGTGCTGGAGGACTATGACCGGTCCCTGGCGGCGGAGACCGCCGCGGACATCGCCGGGGTGAAGAGTGTCATCAATGAGATCACGGTGAAGGGTGCCCAGCCGACCGAACAATCAGATGACTGGATCACCATGAAGGTGAAGGGCGCCCTGGCCTACCACAAGCATGTGAGCGCCACCGGCACCGACGTGGAGACCGTCGCCGGCGTGGTCACCCTCAAGGGCCAGGTGGCATCCGAGGCCCAGAAGGAACTGACCACGGAGTATGCGCTGGACGTGGATGGGGTCAAGAAGGTCGACAACCAGCAGACGGTGGTCGGCACCCCCGCTCACCGGACCGTCGGCGCCAAGATCGACGACGCCTCCATCACCGCCCAGATCAAGACCAGCCTCCTGTTCCATCGCTCCACCCACGCCTTGGCCACCAAGATACAGACCCGGCGTGGGGTGGTGATCCTGCGCGGCGAGGCCGAAAACGCCGCCGAGAAAGGCCTGGTGGGCAAATTGGCCGAAGACACCCAGGGCGTGAAGCAGGTGCAGAACCGGATGACCATCAAGCAGTCCTAAGCCACCCTCCCGGAAAGGAAAACTCTTATGCTCTGGACAATCGCCATCATCCTCATCGTGCTCTGGGCCATCGGCCTGGTCAGCGCCTACACCCTGGGAGGGTTCATCCACCTCCTGCTGCTCCTGGCCATCATCGTCATTATCATCCGGGTGATCCAGGGGCGCAGGGTGCTTTAGCGCCACGCCCCTTTCCTTCTTCCTCGCCCTGGACGGCCAACAGCCTGGGGATCGAGGGCCCGAACAACCCACCCAACCCCGTTGGTACAAACTGAAGGAAATGAAATGAAATCCTGGAAATTGATCTACCTCATCGTGGCCATGACCTTGCAGGCCCAACAGGCGCCGATGGCCGCGCCGGCCTCCGTGCCGCTCTACCAGGTCACCCTGGAGCAGAGTTCCGCCAAGGCCATAAACTACCGCTACCTGAAGTCCTCCACCAAGATCGACTTCAAGGGCACGGCCCTGGCCCCCACCGCCTCGGGCATGGCCAAGGTCTCCAGCGAGGCCACCACCACCCAGATCAAGGCGAAGTTCGAAGGGCTGCCGGATCCCACCCAGTTCGGGCCCGAATACCTCACCTACGTGCTCTGGGCCATCTCTCCCGAGGGCCGGGCCGCCAACCTTGGCGAGATCCTGCTCAAGAAGGGCCACGGCAAGGTCGAAGTGACCGAACCGCTCCAGTCCTTTGGCCTGGTGGTCACCGCCGAGCCCTACTTCGCCGTCGCCCAGCCCAGCAACGTGGTCGTGATGGAAAACGCCGTGCGCAAGGGCACCGAAGGCAAGATCGAACTGATCGACGCCAAGTATGATCTGCTCAAGCGCGGCTCCTACCACATGGACGCGTCTCCGTCCGCAGGCATGCCCATGGACAAGAAGACCCCCTTCGAAGTCTATGAGGCCCGCAACGCCGTCGCCATCGCCATGGCCGAAGGCGCCCAGACCTACGCCCCCGATGCCTTCGCCAAGGCCCAGAGCCAGCTGACCCAATCGGAAACCGAAAAGGGCAGCGTCAAGGTGAAGTCCATGGCGGCCCGGGAGGCCACCCAGAGCGCCGAGGATTCCCGCCTGATCGCGGTCAAGCGGCAGGAGACCGAACGCCTGGCCAGTGAGCGCAAGCTGGCCCAGGACACCCTCGACCAGGCCAACAGCGACGCCGCCCAGGCCAAGCTCGCGGCCGACCAGGCCAGTGCCGCGGCCGCCACCGCCCTCGCCTCCGCGGACAGTTCCCGCCAGGCGGCCCAGAGTGAGAACACCAACCTCCGGGCCCAATTGCTGGCCCAGCTCAGCGCCATCCTCGAGACCCGCGCCACGGCGAGGGGCCTGATCGTCAACATGTCCGGGATGACCTTCAACACCAGCAAGTCCACCCTGCTGCCCCTGGGCCGGGAGAAGCTGGCCAAGATCGCCGGGCTGGTCCTGGCCCACCCCGGCCTGAAGATGCAGGTGGAAGGCTATACCGACAGCACCGGCGGCGACGCCCTCAACCAGACCTTGTCGGAAAAGCGGGCTGACGCCGCCCGGAACTACCTGGTGGACGAGGGGGTCAAGAGCGAAAACATCACTTCCAAGGGCCTGGGCAAGGCCGATCCGATCGATTCCAATGCCACCGCCGCGGGCCGTTCCAAGAACCGCCGGGTCGAGCTGGTGGTTTCCGGCGCCGGCATCACCGATCCGTCCGGCGAAACCAAATAGCTGAAAGGGAAAACCATGAGCCAGGAAAAAATGTCA
>Ga0302319_10026976_pt1 | contig 10091 bp, 7 predicted proteins | sample Bog_T0_2_FD_203319 | JGI IMG/M metagenome (GOLD analysis project Ga0302319, IMG submission 203319) | Peat permafrost microbial communities from Stordalen Mire near Abisko, Sweden - Bog_T0_2 | ecosystem: Environmental > Terrestrial > Soil > Wetlands > Peat | place: Sweden: Abisko, Stordalen Mire...
GCCCATGACGTCCTGGCGGCGCAGCACTTCGAACAGGTTGAACTCGATGTCGCGGAGATTGCTCTTGTAATGGCTCACGTAGACCCCTGGCATCCGTTCCGTCGCGCCTGCCCGGCCCCGTCGGCCAGTGACAAGCTACTCGCTAGTAACTATAGCCGGGAAACGACAGAGAGACCAGTCCGGGGGCGCCAAATGGCTGGCTGCACGACCGGCGCCGCAGCCGGGCAACCCGAGGGGCCGGGATACGCAGCCGGGCAACCGGACAGGGTTGGGTAGGCAGCCGGGCAACCCGAGGGGCCGGGATACGCAGCCGGGCAACCGGACAGGGTTGGGTAGGCAGCCGGGCAACCCGAGGGGCCGGGATACGCAGCCGGGCAACCGGACAGGGTTGGGTAGGCAGCCGGGCAACCGGACAGGGCAGGGATAGCCTGGCTATGGGCCGGTATGGGAGGGGCCATGACGGACGGGCAGCAGGAGGAACCGGGGGTGGTCCCCCGGCCGCCGCCGGAGCCGTATCTTCGCTCGGATGCGCAGGCCCGGCTGGCCGCCCGCGTCATCGCGGGCCGGGGGGCCCGCCGGGAGCGGGCGCTGCTGACCGTCTGCGGGGTCATGTCCGCGCTCATCCTGGCCGTCTCGGGCGGCGCGTGGGCCCTCACCGGGTATCTCAACGGCCAACTCAAGCGGGTGGACGCCGGCACCGCAAACTCCGCCTCGACCGGGCCGCTGAACATCCTGGTGGCCGGCGTGGACCCGCGGACCGGCCTTACCCATCACGAGGAGGTCGTGCTGCACGTCGGCAACGACGTCAGCTCCAACTCCGACACGCTGATGCTGATGCACGTGTCGGCGGACCGCTCCCGGGTGACCGTGGTCAGCATCCCCCGGGATTCGTGGGTGAACATCCCCGGGCACGGGATGAACAAGATAAACGCCGCGTACGGGCTGGGTGGCGCCATGCTGATGGTGCAGACGGTGGAGCAGGCCACCGGACTGACCATCAACGACTACGTCGAGGTCGACTTCCTGGGCTTCGTCAAGGTCATCGACGCGCTAGGCGGGGTGAACATCTGCCTGCCGCAGCCGCTGGACGATCCCTACAGCGGGCTGGACCTGTCCGCAGGCATGCACCACGTCAACGGCATCACGGCCCTGGCCTACGCCCGCGACCGGCATTCCTTCGCCACGTCCGATCTGGCCCGCATCCAGGATCAGCAGCGCCTGCTGTCCTCGGCCCTCAGCGAGGCCACCCATTCGGGCCTGCTGGCCAACCCGATCCGGCTGTCCCGGTTCATCAACGCGGCCCTGTCGGCGCTGACCGTGAACCAGGGCCTGAACGTGTCGGCTCTCGCGGACCAGATGCGCGGCATCACGGCGGGCGACGTGACGTTCATGACCGTGCCGCTGGCCAACGTCGATTACCAGACCCCGACCGGCGAGCTCGCGGTGCAGTGGGACAGCCAGGCGGCCAGCCAGCTCTTCCAGGGCCTGGCCAGCGACCAGAGCCTGGCCACGCCCGGCCCGTCCGGGACGGGCAGTTCCGCGTCCAGTCGCACCGCCCAGCCCGGCAACTCCGCCCCGGCCGGCGGCGCGTCCGCGCCGAACCAGGGGTCCGCGGGCAGCCCCGGGTCCGCGGGCGGTGCGGGAAATGTGCCGGGCGGCCGGACCGCAGCCCAGAACACCTGTGGATGATGCATTTCACTTACCCGCCGCCTGATCGCCCGGGCGGCGGCCCCGGTGGTGTCGGTGCTGGTCGCCCAGGCGGCATCGCCGGGCAAACTACCTGCTGTCGGGTTTCGCGGCTTTCCGGGCATGCCAGAGCGTGCGCGACTACGCTCACGATGTGGCCGATCTGCGGGAACCAGTCACCGGGCTGCCGAAGCGCCAGCCAACGTCGAGGTCGGCGCCTGCCCATACGCCGGCACCGCCGCGCGACCCGGCACCGAGGCCGAGTACCTCGGCCGGGCGTCATCGGCGGCCGGTGCCTGACGGCTTGCCGCCGGAGGCGCCGGCTCTCGTGCTGGCCGTGGCCGGGCAGTCCGGCCCTTATGACGTGGCCGCCGAGGTCACGTCGATCGTCCGGGTGGACAACCCCAGTCTCGACGTCCGGATGGCCCGGGTCGGCACGTCCTGGGACGACCCAGCCGGCCTGCCGGCCGTCCTGGCCAGCGCCGCGACCATGCGCCCGACGGACGGCCCCGCCGCGATCGTGGTGCCGCTACTGGCTCTGCCCTTCCCGGCCGTGACCGACGCGATCCGTTACGCCGTCACCCAGAGCAACGTGAACGCCTACATAGCCGAGCCGTTCAACGTGAACCTGACGTTCGCCGAAGCGCTGCACATCCGGCTGGCCGACGCGCACCTCGCGCGGGCCGACCGGGTTCGCATGTTCAGCATTCCCACCGCGGCCGACGGCATCATCGTGGCCACGGTCGGCGGTGACCAAGCGGCGGCGGCCGCGATCCCGACCTCGGTCCTGCTGGCGGCCCGGCTCGCCCTGCCCGTCTTCGCCGCGGCACTGGACGGTCGCCCGAGCATCGGGGAAGCCGCCGCGCAGCTCCGGCAGATGGGCGTGGGCCGGATCGCGATCGCGCCGTGCATCATCGGCCCGGAGGCCAGGCCGGGTGAGCTGGAGACGGCCTGCGCGAGCATCCGCGCCGACTCCGCCGCCCCGCTCGGTGCGCACGACAGCGTGGCCAAGCTCATGACCCTCGCCTACGGGCAGACCCTGGCCGAGATCGAGTCACCCCCCGGCGACGCCGAGGACGGTTCCTGACCCTCAGGCCCCCGCGTCATGTTCCCGGGCGGAGTCTAGGCAAACCTGCCCCGGCTCGGCTCCCCTCAGGACTGCGGTGGGGCGTCCCAGGCACCCGGCGGGGGCGCAGAGATCGCCGGGTGGCCCAGGGGAATTTCACCCCTGGGCTCCCACAGAACGGAGCGTGACAGTCTCCCGTCACTCCGCTCGTCTCATCTATAGGCTGTTCCGGAATTCAGGCATCCAGGTCCAGTGGGCGAACATGCGTGGCTGCCTTGCGGTCAGCCCGTCCCACCATCTGCGGACTCTCTTGTATGCGCTGAGCCGCTTGTACTTCCGTCGTGCCCAGCGCACCAGGTAGGTGTTGATGCGCTGCAGCAGGGGGTTCAGCTCGGTTCTGTAGAACTTGCCGTAGTAGGTCATCCACCCTCTGACGACGGGGTTGATCCACGCGGCGAGGTCTTCCAGTTCCGTGGCGGTGCGATGGTGGATGCGCCAGGAGCGGACTTCCTCGCTCATTCTCTTGAGGGCGTCCTTGCTGACCGCCGGGAGGAACGCGGTGAACATGCTGGTCCCGTCCCGGGTTGGGGCTTTCCTGGCGCGGAAGGTGTAGCCCAGGAACGTGAACGAGCCCGGGCCGTCATAACGCTGGCAGCGCTTGCGGTCCCGGCAGTACACGATCTTGGTCTTGTCCGGGTGCAGCTGCAGCCCGGTCTCCGCCATCCTCTGCTCCAGCGCGGCGAGGACTTCCCTGGCCTGCCGCTCTGTCGCGCAGTGCACCACCGCGTCGTCGGCGTAGCGCTCGAACTCCACGGCCGGGAACTCGCGTTCCAGCCAGCAGTCGAACGCGTAGTGCATGAACAGGTTGGCGAGCACGGGACTGACCACGCCCCCAACGCAATAGATAACCCGGGCGATGGTCACCCTCCGTATCGGGCTGGGGGTCGCGCTGCCGGGCGCCGGAGCCATCCGCGCGGGTGGGGATGCGGTGCCGGATGATGATCTTCTCGGGGCCGATGAGGATGTCCTTGACGAGCAGCCGCAGGACGCGCTGGCGGTCTTCAACGGTGGCGGTGGCGGCGTTGCCGTGCAGCTGGGCGAGGAAGCCTTCCAGGTCGCGGGCGAGTTTGAGGTAGGCGTCCCGGTCGGCTGTTTGCGTGTCGAGCGCGTCGAGCTGGGCGCGCAGGCCGGTCTCGCGGGCGCGCAGGTGCGGCATCCGGGCGCGCAGTTCGTCGATGGTGATCAGTTGTTCGGAGTAGGCCTCGATCATCGCGGTGATTCCGGTGCTGGCTTTGGCCAGGGCTAGCTCCAGGCGTTTGCGCTGCCGGGTGGCCGGGTCGGCGGTGCGGGCGGCATCGAGCCGTTTGCTGATCTCGGCGCGGATCAGGGCCGGGTCGGCGAGCAGGGCGGTGATGTGGTCCCACACGACGGTGTCGAGGTAGTCGGCGCGGACCGGCTGGTTGCCGCAGACCCGGCCGCCTTCGTAGCGGTAGTCGTCGCTGCCCAGGCACCGGTAGTAGTAGATCTTCCTGCTGGTGGTGCGGGCCGAGGTGCGGTAGTACCCGTAGCCGCAGGCCGAGCAGGCGGCCAGGCCCTGCAGCAGGGACGGGACCTTGGTGTTGCGGGCGGCGAACCGCTTGTTGCCGGCCAGCCGCTGGGCGGCTCGCTGGAACGTCTCGGCCGTCACGATGGCGGGGACGGGGATCTCGATCCACTCCTCGCGGGGCCGGCCGACGGTCTTGGAGGCCCGCGGCACCGAGCGGCCCTCCAGGCGGGCCCGCCGGTTGAGCCCTGGTGATTCCTGCAGGACCTGCGTCTTGCCGAACACGGCGGTGCCCGCGTAGGCGGGGTTGCGCAGCATGCCCCAGACGACCGAGCGGTCCCATCGGGCCTTGCCGGTTCGGGTGGGGACGTTTTCGCTGGTGAGCCAGCGGGTCAGGTCGGCGATGGAAGCGCTGTCGTCGGTGTAGCGGCGGAACAGCTCGGCGGCGATCGCCGCCTCATGGTCCACGATCTCGTAGCTGGCTCCGCTGTCAGCGGTCTTGTTGATGTAGCGGTAGCCGAACGGGGCTCCGCCCAGGACGTTGACCGATCCGCAGCGGGCGCGGTGAGCCTTGCCGCGCCGGTAGCGCTCCATCAGCTGGGCTTTTTCGTACTCGGCGAACATGCCCTGGAACTGCACCATCAGCTGGTCTTCGGGGCTGTCCCCGCGCGGGCCCTTGACGAACTCCACCCGCACCCCGGCGCGGGCGAACTCCTCGATCAGCAGCGCCTGGTAGGCGAACTTGCGGGCGAGGCGGTCCGGGGAATAGCACAGCACCACATCGACGCAGCCCTGGGCGACGAGGTCGCGCAGCGCCTCCAGGGCCGGGCGCACCAGCGTCGCCCCCGAATGCCCCTCGTCCTCAAACACCCACTCCCCGGGCAGCTCAACCCCGAGCTGCCCGGCGTGCTCGCGCAGCGCCGCGGTCTGGGAGCCGATCGTCTGGTCCTTCTTCTGCCGGGCCGAGGACACCCGGGCGTAGATCGCCGCGCTCGTCACGGGGCGGCCTTCCTTCCTGGCCGGCCCGGATACGGGCCCGCCGCTGCGGTACCAGAATGGCGTAGGCCACCGACAAATCGGTGGCCGCGTGGCGGCCGAAGACGAACTCCGTCCCGACCACCCGGTCGCTCACCTGCGCGGCGGCTGTCTGCGGCCCCGCGCGAAGAACTCGGTCAGCGCGCGGGCCACCACGGCGGAGATCGTGGTCTCCCGCTCGCGCGCGTAGGCGCGCACCCGCCCGGCCAGCCCCGCGGGCAGCTTGACGGTGAACACCACGCTCGCCTCGGGCACCGGCACCCGGCCGCCCGCGGCGGCCTGGTCCACATACCGGCGGGCCTGCCGCAGCGAGCACCCGAACCGGCCGGCCAGCGCCCCAGCGGCCTCGGCCGCCGGGGCACCGGACTCCACCAGCTCAGCGGCAGCGTTGACTCGCCGGGCGTACTCCGCATCACCCACGCGACGACCACCAGCCATGCCATAAACGTACTACCAGACATGTCACCGCTTGCCCATGACACGCCGCGGCCGTTCCAGCCGACGGTAGCTCAGCGTGACATCAAAGCAGAAGTTATCTATTGCGCTGGGGGCGTGACCGCAGACCCCTGCGGGGTTCCCCGTTCCCGTTCCTCCATCCTGCCGTCGGGCATGACGACGGGCGCGGCAAGCCACCTTTTCACGTAAAGCACGATCCACCGCTGCTCGTACGTGACGTTGGCCTGCACCGCCCGGACCATCAGGTCCCACGGCACCGAGTCGAAGAACTTCCGGACATCCAGATCGATGACCCAGTCCTTGTCCCAGCACCGCTCGCGGCACGCCGCCACCGCGTCCAGCGCGCCCCGCTCCCGCCGGTAGCCGTAGGAGTCGTCGTGGAAGACGGCCTCCGTCCTGGGCTCCAGCGCCAGCGCGGCCGCCGTCTGCGCCACCCTGTCGGCGACCGTGGGCACGCCCAGCCTTCTCGTGCCCCCCGCCGCCTTAGGTATCTCCACAGCCCGCACCGGAGGCGGGAAGTACGTGCCCGACGACATCCGGTTCCAGATCTTGTAAAGACTGCTACCAAGATCGGCCTCGAACGCCTCGACGGTCACGCCGTCCGCCCCGGCGGCACCCTTGTTCGCCTTGACGCGCTTCCACGCCTGCCACACCAGATCCTTCGGTATGGCAAACGGCTTTCCGTCCAGCCCTGACATGCTCACCCGTCTCCTCCCAGGGCCTTCGCCCCGGTTGCTCGCGCAAGACATCTCCAGATGAGCCGGCCCCTTCGCTCCGCACCCATTACAGGAGCCTCGTCACTACTACGGGCCGGTCCGCCGGCGCGCGCCGCGACGGTACTCCGCACCTCACGGTTTCTGCCGCCCGGTGCGCTCCCTCTCGCCCCGCCCCTTCACGGGCGCAGTGTCAGCACGCGCCTTCCCACGTTCCGCGCACGAGCCGCAGACCGGGCTCGCGCCACCTGCACGCCGGGCACCGCCTGGCCAGTAAACGGGTATCCGCCAGGCTCCTCCCGGGACCGGCCTTACGGCCCCGGTTCTGATGCCGTTTCCTAACTCTCGACGCTTCAGCGGTGGTTCACTCGCGTTCGCCTTCCCGGTCCCCGCCTGACAGCTCAACCGCTGCCTTTTCCGCATCGCTCACCACGACAGTCTTCAGCTAACGCAGCATGCGGTGGCTTGACGCCACTCCCCGCAGGGCGACGCCGAGGGGCCACGAAACCCTCATCTCGTGCGCAGCATGCACATCAAGCAAGTCGCCTCCTACAAGCAGCGACTCCTCTCCGCGCCCGTGGCGCAACAGGCCGGTTAGTTAAGGTTCATCGCCGGCTGTCAAGAGGGCGGCGAGGATGGCGATGGCGATGGCGGCCTTACGGGTGGTGCGGTCGACCTTGCCTTTGGCGTTGTACTTGGACATGGCGCGCTTGACGGCGCGGGGGCTGACGCGAAGGCGCCTGCTGGGCATCAGGCTGGCCAGGACGAGCCTGCCGATTGTTCCGGCCAGTTCGGTGACGGCGCCGGCGAGGACGCCGGCGGCGAGGATGACCTGGTCGCGGGCGGCGTTCAGGGCGACGGCGAAGCTAGCCCGGTCGGGGTCTGTGCCGGGGACAGTCGCGGCGGCGTCGGCGATGGCGGTGCGCAGCGCCTGGTAGGTGACCAGCAGGGCGTAGACTTCCTGGTCGATGCCGTCGGGGGTGCGGGCGCGCAGGACCCGGCCGCCGAGGATCGTGGACTTGAGCTCGAAGTAGGCCGTCTCGACTTCCCAGCGCTCGTGGTAGAGAACAGCCAGGTCGCCGGCGGGGTAGCGGGCCGGGTCGGTCAGGGTGGTGACCAGCCGGAAGCCGCCCGTGACATTCCCGGTGCTGGTGGTGACAGTGATCTCGGCGTCGATGACCCGCACGGGGACGCCGCCGAAGCGCGACAGCCAGGACCCGTCCGGGCAGCGGCTCAGGACGGGGAGCTTCGGGGCAGTGTTCCCGGTGCGGACGCGGATCAGGAAGTCTGCCCTGGTTCCCGCGATCTGCGCGGCCAGGAAGCCGGCCCCGAAGTTCCGGTCGGCGAGCAGGATCATTCCCGCGTGCAGGCTGGCGAGCAGGCTCGGGGCGTAAGTAGTCTCGCCGGCCGAGACCGGGCCGGACACGGCGTCGATGACGGTGCGGGTGCCGCAGCTGACTAGGGCCAGCAGCCGCAGCATCGGGTAGCTGGAGCCGCCGTTGGCACCGCCGCGCTGCTTGGAGTAGACGGCCAGGTTCGCCTCGCTGTCGGCGACGGTCATGATCGTGCCGTCGACGGCGCAGACCAGCAGCCCTCGCCACCGTGCTCCGCCCGGCGCCGGGCCGCGCAGCAGGGCAAACAGCTCGCGCAGCGGCCCGGGCCCGAGACGCCGCCGCGCCTGGGTCATCGCGGACGCGGTCGGGGCCGCGACCGGCAGCCCGTCCAGCCCAGCCGTAAGCCGGCCCCAGACCTGCGAGTATCCCAGCTCGGCGAACAGGCACCCGCCCAGCAGCAGGTAGACCACGACCCTGGCCGGCAGGTCCCGGGCACGGCGCTGGACCCGGCATGTCTGCTCCAGTACCGCGTCGACCATCTCGAACGGCACCTGCTGCGTCAGCTCGCCCAGGTGACCCGGCGCGAACCGCCCTCCGGCCACCGTCACGGCACGGGAAATGACAGACTTATCCACGGCGGGGCTCCCGGTCACGAGGCATGTCTTTGGCGGACAAACCTCACTTACCGGAGCCCCGCTCCCTTCGCACCAACCGACACACCTTGACAACCGGGCAACCCGCTTAACTAACCGGCCTTGGGGTTAACCCCCGTTTTCGGACAGGAGCGCCGGAAAGAAATCGCCCTGCCGCAGGGCGTCGCTTATCGTCGGGTCTGTGAGCGTCGGCACGCGCGCCGCCAGTGGCTGGCCGTGGTGGACCAGCTGGCCGGGCATCTTCCGGTTCGAGGCATTCGTCTCGGCCGCGATTGGGCTTGCGGCGGGCCTGGCCTGGGCGACGACCGGCGGTCATTTCTGGCCCGCGTGGGTCTGGTTCGGCCTGGGAGTGCCGCTCGCGGTCCAGGGTGCGGTGCGCTGGGGCCTTCGGGCGCCGAAGGGCGAGCGGCCCCTGTTCGTGCACGCGGCGGTCTCGTTCGTGCTCGCGGCGATCCAGCTGACCATCTGGCTGCTGGCCGGGCTGGGCTATTTCTGGCCGGTGTGGCCGATCATGGGCCTGGGGCTCGTACTGTCAGTGCACTTCTGGATCGTCCGGCACCGGCCCAACGCACGGGAGCAGGCGCTGGCGAACCGGGTCGACGTGCTGACCCGCACCCGCCGCGGCGCGCTCGACATCCAGGCCGCCGAGCTGCAGCGGGTCGAGCGTGACCTGCACGACGGGGCGCAGGCGCGGCTGGTGTCGGTGGCGATGAGCCTGGGGCTGGCCGAGACGCTGCTGTCCAGCGACCCCGATCTGCTCGCCGAGCTGCTGAATGAGGCCCGGTCCACGACGCTGGCCGCGCTGGACGACCTGCGCACGGTGATGCAGGGCATCCAGCCGCCGGTGCTCGCCGACCGGGGCCTGGAAGGCGCGGTCCGGGCGCTGGCCCTGGATCTGGCCATCCCGGTGACCGTCACCGGCGGCCTGGCCGGGCGCGCACCGGCGCCGGTGGAGTCGGCCGCTTACTTCACCGCCGCCGAGTGCCTGGCCAACGTGGTCAAGCATAGTAACGCGGCCTCGGCCTGGGTGGACCTGCGGCACCAGGGAGGCCTGCTGTCGATCACCGTCGGCGACAGCGGCCAGGGCGGGGCCAGCCTGGACGGCGGCACGGGGCTGCGCGGGGTGATCCGGCGGCTGGAGCCGTTCGACGGGACGCTAGCGATCAGCAGTCCGGTCGGCGGCCCCACCACCGTGACGATGGAGGTGCCGTGCGCGTTGTCATCGCCGAAGACCTAGCGCTGCTGCGGGACGGGCTGAGCCGGCTGCTGCGGGCCCACGACTTCGACGTCGTGGCGGAGGTGGGCGACCCGGAGGCGCTGGCCGCGGTGCTGGCCAGGACGCCGGTCGACGTGGCCATCATGGATGTCCGGATGCCGCCGACCTTCACCAACGAGGGCCTGGTGGCCGCGATCGAGGCCCGGGCCCGGCGCCCCGGAATGCCGGTGGTGGTGCTCAGCCAGTATGTCCAGCAGCTCTACGCGCACGAGCTGATGCGGTCGGGCGCGGAAGGCATCGGTTACCTGCTCAAGGACCGGGTCGCCGACGTGCGCACCTTCGTGGACGCGGTGCGGCAGGTGGCGGCCGGCGGCACCGTGCTCGATCCC
>Ga0302319_10026980_pt1 | contig 10090 bp, 16 predicted proteins | sample Bog_T0_2_FD_203319 | JGI IMG/M metagenome (GOLD analysis project Ga0302319, IMG submission 203319) | Peat permafrost microbial communities from Stordalen Mire near Abisko, Sweden - Bog_T0_2 | ecosystem: Environmental > Terrestrial > Soil > Wetlands > Peat | place: Sweden: Abisko, Stordalen Mire...
GGTGAGGGCGCGATCCGTTGTCTGGTTGCCCGCCAGCAGAACACCCGCCATCGGAGTGATCATTTTGGAGAGGACATCGTAGCGATTTTCCGACGGGGCCGGGCCGAGGAGGGGGAGATTCGTCGCGAGAGCAGTGACCTGGTTGGATTGATTGGCCGAGGGTGCAGGAACTGCCTCCTGGGCAAGGAGGTGGGTGGCAAAAGCCAAGGAAACTGAAAGGACCGCGCTGCGTAACATCCCACCTTGATAGCGTTCCGGGGAGGACAAGGCCAAGCGAAACTGGAAAGCACGGGTTTCAAGATGATTTACTTGGGAGTCTGGGAGATGGCATTGTTTGCCCATGAGCGATCCGCAAGCAGCACAGGATTTAGTGGCTCGGTTGGGACTCCTGCCTCATCCCGAGGGAGGTTTTTTCGGTGAGAGTTTCCGTTCACCGATTCAGCTGACACTTCCCGATGGCCGGATTCGCGCCGCCAGCACGGCTATCTATTTCCTATTACCGATGGGTGCTTTTTCCGCACTGCATCGGGTGAGTTCCGACGAGGTCTGGCATTTCTACGACGGGGATCCGCTGGAGCTGACAACGATCACGTCCGGGGGAATTCTGGAAACCAGGACGCTGGGTCGTGATCTTGAAGCGGGACAGAGGCCGCAGTTCGTTGTTCCGGCGGGAGTCTGGCAGGCGGCAAAACCGACGCAGGAGAAAATCGGTTACTCGCTGGTGGGATGTACGGTAGCTCCGGGATTTGATTTCGCTGATTTTGAAATGCCGGTGTGTGACGAATTAGGACGTCTTTTTCCGCAGCATGCAGCGGCGATCCAGATTCTTACCCGCGATTAAAACCAGTCCGGCTGCTCCCCGCGCTTGCGGGAACAGGCTGAATGGGTTCTATTGGTGCGTTAAGGAACCGCTAATTTAATCCCATGAAGACTGCTGTAAACTATTTGCCGGTTTTCCTAGGCGCGAAGCGCAGAGGCAATATCCTTGCGGTCTTGCCCAAGAGAGCAACACCGGAAAACGGACAAATAGCAACAGCCCGAAGGGTTGCGGCGATAATAGAGCCGGAGGCTGTGTTGGCTGCGTGCTTACAGCCCGCAAGGGGATGCTCACACGAAGCCGCCTTGCCTGCGGCACATTCTTACCGCAACAGTCTCGTTGCGGTTAAATCAGCGATTCCCCAATGCCCATGCTGATCGGAAGCGGAATAGTTTATGCCTTCACCGAGTCGACGCCGGAAGGGAAAGCTGTACTCCTTACTCTGTTTGTCGGTTCGATTTTCAGCTGGTCAGTCATGGTGACCAAGATCCGCGTTCTTAATTTTGCCAAGTCTCAGTCGGAGCGCTTCATGGCTCTTTTTCGTCGTGACCGCGATCCGTTGAATATCTTTGAAACCGGACTCGATTTCGAAGGCTCCCCGCTCTTTGAGATCTACGAGGCGGGCTGTGAGGAGCTTTGCTTCCAGGTTCTCGGCTCGACTGAGGTGGACGAGACATTTCAGGCGAGGCTGAAATATGCCGATAAAATCACCCCGGCCCAGATGCGCTCTGTGCAAGCAGCGATGGAACGCGCGGTCGGTGAGTCCTCCCTGAGACTCGAATCCCAGATGATCATCCTTTCAACGGCCGTCAGCGGTGCTCCTTTCGTCGGTCTTCTTGGCACCGTCTGGGGCGTGATGGATGCCTTTGGAGGCATTGCTGCGTCCGGCAGCGCAAATCTTGCAGCGATGGCCCCGGGTGTCTCCGGCGCCCTCATCACCACGGTCACTGGCCTGCTGGTCGCGATCCCTGCCATGTTCGGGTACAATTTTCTGGTGACCAGCGTGCGCGGCATGATCGTTTCCTGTGATAATTTTGCGGCGGAGCTCTCCTCGGAAATCGAACACCGCTTTGCCAGCCACGGGGGTAGGAACTGATCATGCGCCGATTTTCCGATCGCAATCCGCTCCACACCCTTAGCGAGCTGAATGTCACGCCGCTGCTCGATCTGGCCTTTGTGCTGCTGATCATTTTTATGATCACCACGCCGCTCCTGGAGAACAGCATGGATCTTGTGGTGCCGACGAGCTCCACAGCGAAGACGGAGGTGAATCCGGCCCAGGTGCAGACCGTCGCTATCGATCGCAACGATGTGCTCAAACTGAACGAGCAGGTTGTCACGGAGACCGATCTTGAAAGCCGCCTGACACAGCTCAGGCGCGAGCAGCCGGGAGTGGCCGTGGTCGTGCGTCCGCACAAGGATCTTCCGGTTCAGAGTTTCGTTAGGGTCATGGATTTGCTTCACAGGGCCGGCATCACCAAGGTCGGTGTCATGACCCATTCCGAACAGGATGGGAATCAAGGAACTCCCGCCGTTCAGCCGTAGTCTGCCATGAGCTCGTCCGAACCCCGCTTCCGCAGGGCGCTAATCGTCGTTGGATTGATCCACATCCTACTCATTGGTGGTCTGATTTGGTATTTTAACCGACCGATCAAAAAACCTGCCGGTCAGCTCACTTGGATGGATACAGGATCTTTTTCCGCACCGCAGGAATCGACAGCCCCTCCGACGGCGGAAAAGCCCACGCCCGATCAGAAACCAACGCCGGAGCCGCTCGATACTCCCACGCCAGAGTTCTCTGCGACCCCCCTTCCGACACCACCGATGGAGAAGGAAAAGCCCCAACCGACACCGCCTCCTCTCCCGCCGCCGGATGCGCAGTCCGAGATACCCCTCGCCACGCCGACCGTCACCCCTACGCCTCTACCGAGTGTAACGCCTACGCCCAAAGTCACACCAAAGGCAACGCCCAAGCCGACTCCGAAACCTTCTCCCAAAAAGAAATCCACCCCGAAGCCGACCCCCAAACCAACACCAAAACCGACGCCCACTCCGGAGGAGAGCCCTTCCCCCACTCCTGAGCCTGAGGAGACTCCAAAACCGAAGGTTTCACCAAAGCCGACGCCAAAAATTACTCCCAAGGCTTCGCCAAAGCATTCTCCAAAGCCGGTGGAGAAGGATGATGATGAACCGCCGAAGCCGAAATCCAAGGCCACGCCCCATGCTTCTCCAAAAGCCACTCCCAAAAGTTCGCCGAAGGAGCATGGCGATGAGGAAACCCTTCGCAAATCCACCGAGGGCGAAAAATCAACTTCGGGTTCCAAGAAGAGCAGCACGGACACCGAAAAATCCTCTGCAGGCAAAGGTGAAGGCAACGGGAATTCCGATGCCAAGAGTGCCTTCCTTGCCTCGAAAGGAGGTGGCACAGGCGCCGGTGGTGCAGGTGGGAACGGGGCTGATCCTTCCACCATCGATGCCTATCAGACACTCATTCACGACCGCTTCTTCAGCCAGTGGGAGCAGCCGACCTCCATTCCAACGGAGCACAAGGCTGACTTCTCCACCACGCTTAAGATCACCATCCAGCGGGACGGCACGATCAGCGACTTCTCCCTTGCCCATCCCAGCGGCAATCCGGTGATGGATGAATCAGTGATGGAAGCCGCCCGCAGAGTTATCAAGATCGCTCCGATTCCCGAGGGAATGGGGGATAAGAGCGGTTATACGATTAACATCAATTTTGAACTGGAATAAGCCTTCGGCAGCTTGGGAGATTGGCGGAGATTGTACTCGGGCGTGCCCACGCCGCTCGCCCCTTGTATGTCGAAAAAGAGGTAGAGTGTATGGATCGGCGGCATTGATGCCGCTAAAGGGGTTGCCTGCGGCACTACAACCTACTCCCGCCAGTCGTAGGTTTGCAGCGTTGGCCTGCGCTTGCCGTAGGATGATTTCTTCCATTTGGCTCCCGAGGGGCTATGAGTTGTTTTTTGGCTGGTTCTATGGAGGAGCTACCGTTCTTCTTGCTATAGTAATCAAAGGATCAACAAAGATGCTAAAAAGCGTTGGAATCAACCCAAGGTCATCTAACACTGAAACGAACTCGGTGGAGTGTTGCAACAGCCAAACTCCTAAGCCGCTTAGTTTGAGTCGTTAGCCGCTAAATTATGATCGCAACATTTCATAACCACTCCAAGTGGAGCGACGGCCAACCTGAATTCAAAGATATCTATGCACATGCCGACAAGACCGGTGTGGATATTTTAGGTTTGTCGGATCACTTTTGCATTTACCCAGATGGTACTTCTGCGGATTGGGCTCTAAAACCCGATCAGACTAGCAACTATCTAAATGATGTAATTTCATTTCAGAGCGCAGGAAAGATCGAGGTTCGTGTTGGACTTGAGTTTGATTGGTTTGAAAATCATCACTCTGTAATCGCCCCATATGTAGAAAGCATTCCACTGGATTACAGAATCGGTGCCGTTCATCACGTTGAGTCACAACAGTTCGATATGGACACTTCATACTGGACCTCAAAGTCAGATGAAGAGAGAGACCAAGTTTACCTGAAGTATTGGGCACTTATTCGTGAAATGGCAGAAAGTTCTCTTTTTGATATTGCTGCTCATCTCGATTTACCTAAAAAGCTTGGCTTTTATCCAAGTGCCGCCGTCACACCCGCTATTGATGATGCATTGGATGCGATTGCCGAGTATCATTTGGTAGTCGAGTTAAATACTGCAGGGTTCGGCAAGGTCTGTGCTGACGGCTATCCCTCCCTTGAGATACTTAAGAAATGCAAGCAAAGGGATATACCGATTACACTTTCGTCCGATGGTCATGTCCCGGAACACATTCTGTTTGAATTTGATCGAGGTTTGGAGCGGTTGCATGAAGCAGGGTTCTCGTCCATCACTCGATTTCGTAAACGTGAGAGATGGTATGAGCCGTTATCGGAGGCGTTGAAAAATGCAGGCTAACAAAGCGCTGAACCCATACCTACTCAAGTCCTACTTTCTGCTGCCGCTTCGCTCCTTGCACGAGTCGTTCCAAGGGGCCCGATTGCCACAGCCTTGGGTCTCTCGTCACTCATGAGAATACCCCCACCCTTTGATTCGACAGTGGACACCATAGTGACCACTGAAATGAAAAATCACGGTATCCATGGTGTATCCATAGCCATTATCGAGAACGGCGCGATCGATGCGAGGACCTATGGTTTTACAGACAAGAGCGGGACCTCCCCGATCACACCCAGCACCCTTTTTCAGGCGGGCTCCATCAGCAAGCCCGTGGCAGCTCTCTCGGCATTGCGCTTGGTGCAGGCCGAAAAGTTGTCATTGGACGAGAACGTGAATCAAACTCTAAAGCAGACGGAGGTGCCGGAAAACGAATTTACGGGAGTCGAGAAAGTTACCTTGCGTCGGATTCTCAGCCACAGTGCGGGGCTGACGGTACACGGCTTTCCTGGATATGATGCGAATGCCCAGCTTCCCACATTGCCCCAGATCATGGAGGGTTCCAAGCCAGCGAACACTGCCGCGATCAGGGTCGATGTTATCCCCGGCAGTATTTGGCGCTATTCGGGCGGCGGTTACACTGTAATGCAGCAGATGATGATTGATGTGACTGGCAAAACATTCCCACAGTTGATGCAAGAGACCGTGCTGCTGCCGTTGCAGATGACAAACAGTACTTACGAGCAGCCACTCCCCAAAGAGTGGGCCGGATCCGCTGCGACGGGTTATTACACCAGTGGCAAAGAGGTCGGGCATAAGTGGCACGTTTATCCAGAAATGGCGGCCGCTGGTTTGTGGACCACGCCCTCCGACCTTGCGCGATATGCAATCAGTATTCAGCATGCATTGTCAGGCATCTCCAATCCTGTAATTTCACAATCCATGACGCGTCAGATGTTGACTGTGCAGAAAGGCAATAGTGGATTGGGCCTAGCGTTAGACGGGAGCGGGAAGACTTTGCGCTTTTCCCACGATGGACGTGACGAAGGGTTCGACGCGCTCATGATGGCTTATGCCGAATCTGGGCACGGGGTGGTCATCATGATCAATGCAAACGATGATTCCGGAGCAGTGAAACGCATGCTTCAAGCTGTCCAAAAGGAGTATCACTGGCCTGACGCCCATTGAAGCGTACAGAGGTCGCTCCTGCGTATATCCCTGCCCAGAACTCCCTGGTTGTTCCTTATCCTCTCCTGAGTTCCTGCCGTAACGGATGCGAAGTAACGGCCGGGCAAGTGATTCCCGAGGAATCAATCTCTCTTTTCAGCATTCCAGTTTGTCTTGCCATGTTGGCACGGACTTCGCTGAAGAGCTGCCTGCTTGCTTCAAAACTTGGAAGTGGTACGATCTAGCCCACATGAGCAGCGAAATCATCTTCGAGGTCAGGGAGGACGAAGTCGATGGGGGCTACAATGCTTCTGCGCTTGGCTATGGCATCCATACCCAAGGAGAAACCCTCCAGGAGTTGAGGACAATGGTCAAAGATGCCGTGACCTGTTACTTCGACGACGAGGCAGAAGCTCCGAATATCATCAGGCTGCACTTCGTTCGAGACGAAGTGATGGCTCGATGAAGATCCCTCGGAATGTTTACGGTGCCGATCTGGTCAAAGCGCTGAGGGTCTTGGGCTACGAGGTTCAAAGACAACGTGGCTCCCATATCACGATGACCACGACCTTGAATGGCCCAAGCAAAGAGGTCATCCCCAATCATCATCCGATTAAGACAGGAACTCTCTCAGGCATCCTCAAGAGTATTGCACTACATCACAATTTGACCGTGGAAGAGTTGCTCAAAAAACTCGATCTATAGACTGCCTTTAATGACATGGAAGCCCCCGGACTTTATCTTAGGATTCTTGAAATCATCGTCCATGTCGCCGATGGGATCGGTGTGGCGATTCTGGTTGTCGGACTGTTCTTTGCCGCTTTTCTGGCCTTGAAAACTTGGAGAACTTCCGGTGACGGGACGCTTGCCTACACGGTTCTTCGCAGGACGTTGGGCGGAGCGATTCTTGCCGGTTTGGAGGTGCTGGTGGCTGGGGATCTGATCCGTACGGTCGCGGTCGCCCCGACGCTCGACAATGTCTTCACACTCGGCATCATTGTCTTGATCCGGACCTTCCTCTCCTTCTCGCTTGAGATCGAAATCGAAGGGACGCTCCCGTGGAAACGCGCGCTGACTCAATCAGGAGCCTCGGTGATCGCCGATGCGGTGCGCCGCTCAGGTTCTCTGGAAAAGTGATGTTGCGAAGATCGATTCTTGGAGCGATTCTCTGGGAGTTATGCCGACGATGACTTCCATCAGCAGTCTTGAATCCCTGACCGATCGGGTCATTGGCGGGGAACGGATCACTCCCGCGGAGGCACTAGAGCTCTACCACCTGCCGCTTGAGGAACTTGGAGCACTGGCCAACCACCGGCGGATGCTGGCGCGGACAGATGCCTTTGACGGGAAGGGGAATGAGATCGTTACCTACATCATCGACCGAAACATCAACTATACGAACATCTGCAATGTCTATTGCAAGTTCTGCGCCTTCTACCGCACGGAAAAGGAGGCCGACAGCTATGTGATCACCCTTGAGGAGATGGATCAGAAGCTTGATGAGTTGACTGCTGTTGGTGGCATTCAGGTGCTGCTTCAGGGAGGGCATCATCCCAAGTTGGGCATCGACTGGTATCTCAATCTTCTCTCCCACATGCGGGAGAAATATCCCCACGTGAACATCCACGGATTCAGCCCGCCGGAGTTCAATCACTTTGCCGAGGTGTTCAAGATGCCGCTCGAAGAGGTCATTCGTCGCTTCAAGGAGGCGGGACTCGGTTCGATTCCCGGCGGTGGCGGCGAAATCCTTGTCGATAGCGTGCGGAACCGGATTGCTCCGCTCAAGGCCAACAGCGATCAGTGGCTCAAGGTCATGGAGATAGCCCACGGTCTGGGGCTGAACTCCAGCGCCACCATGATGTTCGGTCATGTCGAGACCGTGGAGGATCGCATCGAGCATCTCGGACGGCTGCGCCGCCAGCAGGATGAGACGGGGGGGTTCACCGCCTTCATCTGCTGGACCTTCCAGCCCGAGAATACAAAGCTACGCGCCGAACCCGTCGGTTCCGCTGAATATTTGAGGATGCAGGCCCTCTCCCGCATCTTCCTCGATAACTTTACCAACGTGCAGAGTTCCTGGGTGACGCAGGGGCCGAAGATCGGACAGGTTGCGCTACGCTACGGTGCCAATGACTTCGGTAGTGTCATGATGGAGGAGAATGTTGTCAGCAAGGCCGGTGCGAATTTCCGTCTGGAATCCCAGGAAATCGAGATGCTCATCCGGGAAGCGGGCTATACTCCACGCCGTCGCAACAACTGGTATGAGTTGGTGGATTAAGATTCGCGAGGCTCAGTGTGTTTTCCTGCTTGCAATGGCGGGGCTGTGTTTCTCGGCAGCCGCCCAGACAAATCCACTCGTTCTTCCCCCCTCGGACACCCGATTCGTCGTCGATGACGAGGCTTTTGAGTCAAATTCGTACAAACAGGTCGAGCAACTTGCCAAGGAGGGAAAGCTGATTGATTACTCCTATCTTGCCGAACATGTTCCGCTGGAGCGTTCTGAATTGCCTCTTTCGCCGGTGGCAACAAATCAGCTGGATGGGCCGGAATTGGCTGATGCCTTGAGACGCAGCACGGTGGCTGTGGGACTCCGTTATCAGGAACCGCATTCAAAAAAATGGCACTATGAGATCGCCGCCACCGCCTTTGCTGTTGCTCCCGAGGTCCTGAGCACGTCGCTCCATGTCATGACTCTCGATCCCGAGATGATGAGAGAGGCCCAGGCGGTTGCCATAACTGCTGATGGGAAGATTTTTCCGATCACCGAAATCGCTGCAACGAGCAGTCGGGGAGACACCTGTTTGGTGAGAGCGCCCGGCCTTTCTTTGCCCCTGTTGCCACTGCGTCCCGGTGTGAAAACAGGCGAAAAGATCTGGTGCATGAGTCATCCTGATGGCTTCACCTACATGTTCACTTCCGGGGAAGTGGCGCGGATCAGTCGCGAACGCTACGACAAGAAAACGGCCCCCGGTCTCCATGTGGAAGTCACTGCAGAGTATTGCCCGGGTTCAAGTGGCGGAGCCGTGACTGATGGTGCCGGCAATGTCGTGGCCCAGGTTTCCAGCATCAACCAATACAGCGACACTGATTCACGTGACGCGAGGATGGTCAATGGCATCGTCTCCGCCCGCACCTGCACGGCGGCCGAGGAGATGATCGCCCTGACGACACACGGGGAGAACGAACCTGTGCCGTTACCGGCTCCCTTGCCTCATCCGAAACACCGTCTTCCCAAAACATCGAATCCATAAATTGAATCCGAAAAGGTACAAGGCAGAGGCTAACTCATTAAAAATCAGTGCTTTTAAAAAAGCAGACTTCTGATTAAGTAAGTGACGGATTTTCTGGATCCCCCGCCCATGAAAGCCAAAACATCTCTACCTTTGTCGTCTCTTGGATCCCTGATCGCTTTGCTGATGCAGGGGGCGGTTCATGCCCAAACCACGCTTGCCGGAGAAGTCGCTGGTGGACAGCAGATGGACACCAACTTGATGTCGGGATTGAATTCACTCGGATCGAATGCGGTTGCCGCCGTGCCTGAGCCAACCAACTACCTGCTTTTTGGCATCAGTTCCCTTTTGCTGATCGCCATTGTTAGAAGCCGGAAAACCTAACGGAGCATCTTTTTATACTTTCCTGTTGCCAAGGGGGGTTCTCTCTGTAATTGTCCACCCCCCATGCCAAAAGCAATCGCCCGTAGCAAAACCAAGAAATCTGTGGCCAAGCGTTTCAAGCTTACTGCCACAGGTAAGGTCGTTCGGTCGAAGGCCGGTCGGCGCCACTTGCTGGAGTGCAAAAGCTCCAAGAGCAAGCGGAAACTCGGCAAACAGGTCGTAGTCCATGACTCCGATGTCAGCCGCGTTAAGCTGAACCTTCCTTTCGGTCTGAAGTAACCGTCTGAAGTAAACAATACGATCCGAGGATCTGGCCGGGAGTTTCCCGTGCCTACCCGGGCGGGTGAGATCCCGGATCGAAAAAAACAAACAGCCTGCCCGAAGAGGCCCGTCGTGTCACAGCGGCGGGAATGACAGATGCCAAGAGCAACCAATTCACCCGCAAGTCGCGCACGCCGCAAGCGGGTTATCGCAGAGGCCAGCGGTTACCGCGGCCGCCGTTCCAAACTCTTCCGTTACGCGAAGGATGCCCG